>Ga0075434_100000443_pt1 | contig 30797 bp, 2 predicted proteins | sample RhiMethybrSRZTD3_FD_75298 | JGI IMG/M metagenome (GOLD analysis project Ga0075434, IMG submission 75298) | Populus rhizosphere microbial communities from Tennessee, USA - Rhizosphere MetaG P. TD hybrid SRZTD3 | ecosystem: Host-associated > Plants > Roots > Rhizosphere > Soil | place: USA...
GAGCGCAGGGCGCGGGCAATCGGCAGCTCCGGTCCGGGAGGGATCGCCGGCAGCCGCTCCCGCCAATAGGCCTCGGAGCGCCGATAGGTCTCGGAGCTCTCGAACTCCTTGAGCGCGAGGACGTAGTCGCGGAACGACAGATCGATCGGCGCGAGGTCGGCCGCCGGATCAATATAGAGGCGCCGCAACTCGCCAATCAGCAGCCGGAAGCTCCACAGATCGCCGATCAGGAAGTCGAAGCTGACATGGATCAGCGCCTGCCGGTCATCCAGCAGCGAGGCACGGATGTCGAACAGAGGCCAACAGTCCGCCCGGAGCACCTGGTGCGACAGCTCCGCGCGCACCGCGGCCAGCTTCCCCTGGATCTCGGCCGCTTGGCAACCCCGCAGGTTGAGCGTGCGCACCTCGTACGGGGGAACCTGCCGCAGGATCTGCTGCCGGCCGTCGGGCAGGACAAGGGCGCGCAGCATCTCATGGCGCTCGATGAGCCGCCGCAGGGCGAGGCTCAGGCGCTCGACATCGAGGTCCACGACCGGCATCTCCCAGTAGCCGTGCGTAGATACGTTGCCGAGGTCGAAGAGATCGCGCCGTCCGACCCACAGGGACTGCTGCACATCGGTCAGCGGGAACGGCTCGTAGCGCTCCTCCGGAGCAGGCTCGAGGACGGGCAGAGACGGCTCGCTCTCCCGCTTCTTTAGCCGCCGGGCGAGGAGCCTGAGCTTCTCCGGCGAGAGGTCTTTGAGCCGCATCTGGAGATCAGACATCGGTTCCCCTTTCTGCGAGCGACTGGTCGCGTCGCAGCGACAAAGCCCCGGTCTGGTCGTCGGGGATCTGGTCCAGATCGGAGAGCGCCGCGCTGAGATCGGCGTCGTCAATCCCTTCGCTCAAGCTCCGGAGCACCACTTCGGCAAGCTCGCCCACCGTCGGGGCCTCGAAGAGGGTACCCATGGGCAGCTCCAGCTCGAAGGTCTGCCGCAGACGAGTGAGCAGTTGGATGGCGAGCACGGAGTGTCCACCCAGCTCGAAGAAGTCGTCGTGGATTCCCACCTGCTCGAAGCCGAGCGCCTGTTGCCAGAGCTCCGCAATCGAGCGCTCGATCTCGTTGCGGGCAGCGACGTAGGGGGTCTGGAGTCCCCGTCGCCGGGACGCCAACGGCTCTGGACCGGGCGCCGCCGCGGCTTCCTCGACACTCCGTGAGAGGGCGGCACGGAGGTCGTCGGGGGTCAGGGCGATCTGCGGCACGGTCACGTGGCCCAGGATGCGAGCGAAGGCTTCGACGCCTTCTGCGGACGACAGGCTGTGGACCAGCAGATCCCGCTGCCGCGCTGAGGCGCCCGGCTGTGCGGCGCCCGCCGACCTCGGGACCGGCGCCGTCTCCTGTCGCGCTCCCCCCACCGGACGGCGCGATTCGTCGAGCCGGCGCAGCGTGAACTCGTCAACCACCACCACCTCCCACCCGTCCTCATCGAGGAGCGCCACGTTGAACGTCGCCACCTCGCCGCGGGACCCGCCAGGACCCTTGGCTGCGATCTGAACGTAGAGATTCGCCAACAGCGGCGCATAGATTCTCAGCCTCTTATAGGCCAGCGGCAGGTACGTGCCTCCGCCGAGAAGGGCAACGCCCAGGGAGGTGGCCACGTCGAGCAGCGCGGGATGGAGGGGTAGTTGCCCCAGCTCGTCCGCCAGATCCGCGGGCAGCTCGAGGCGGAAGAGGTCCTCGCCCAGCGGGATCTTGCGGATCTCCCGCCAGTGACGTCCCCAAGTGACCGGCCCATCCCCGGCGGCGTCGGCGGGGCGCTCCACCGATGGTCGGAGCTGCGCAGGCCGCCGCAGGTCGCGGCGACGGGCGGGCTCGTCGGACGCGGCCAACCTGCCGACGGCGTGCTCCTGGAATCCGGAGGTGCCCCGGGAGGACGATCGGATCGTGAACGAGAACCCCGTCTCCTCGCGACGCAGGACGGTCTGGACCTCCCGCTCCTCCCCAGGGGCGACCCGTAGCTGCTCGAGGAACACCACGTCGCGGATCTCGCACATCCCCGTACCGTGGCACGCGAACGCGGCCCGAGCCATCTCGAGGTAGGCGACTCCCGGCAGAACCGGCTCCCCGAAGATCCTGTGCTCGGCGAGCAACCAGTGCTGCGCCGGGCTCAGGCGGACGGAGTAGACCTCCTCGGCCTCGCTGGCGCGGCTCCGACGCCCCAGGAGGGGATGTCCCATCTTGTCACCGGCGCCTGCGTCCCCCGGCTCTGCCGCGGCAGCGCCCGGCGGCACGGCTGTGAGAGCGTCAGCCCCCATGCCGACATCGCTCCACAGACCCCAGTTGATCGCCAGTGTGAGCCGACCGGATCCGCCGCTGTGCGCTTGGGCGAACGCGTCGAGGAAGGCGTTAGCTGCGCAGTAGTCGACTTGGCCGACAGCGCCGGTCAGGGAAAGACTCGAGGAGAGCAGGATGAAGAAATCGAGCGGCAGATCCGCCACGGCCGCGGCGAGAACCGTGGTGCCGCGCACCTTCGGCGCCAGCACCGCCTCCGCTGCGGCGCGCGTCTTGAGCTGGATCGCGCCGCCGCCCGGTACGCCGGCGCCGTGGATCACCCCATGGATCTCACCGAACCGCCGTCGCGCCTCCGCCACAGCCGCCCGCACCTGTGCTCCATCGGTGACGTCGGCTCGCAAGACAAGGACCTCGGCGCCCAGCTCTTCGAGCGCCTGCACCCGGCGGATCCTGCGGCCCACGAGTTCGGCTTCTGCGGACCGGGCGAGCCATTCCGCCCGGCTCTGCCGATCCGGCAGCCCCGAGCGGCCGATCAGGATGAGCTTCGCCTGGACGGTCCGCGCCAGGTGCTCGGCAAGGACTAGGCCGATGCCTCCCAATCCGCCCGTGATCAGGTAGACCCCACCGGGCCGAAGCCGGGCTTCCACATCGCCGCGATCCTCCAGGAGGACCTTCTGGATGTCCTGCACCCAACGTTGGTCGCCGCGATAGGCTACGACTGGCTCAACCCCGGGCGCAGCGAGCTCGGCTTCGAGCTGGTTGACCACTCTGTCGAGACCGGTTCCCTCCAGCCGCGGCGCCACGTCGATCACTTGACAGCGCAGATGGGGGTACTCCCGGGGGATGACCCGGACCGGGCCGAGAAGGGTCGCCTTCTCGGGACGCGGCATCTCGTCGCAGCCGATCCGCCACAGGCCGTCGGTGACGACCTCGATGCGCGCCGAGCGGGCGGTCCCCGTCTCGCCGAGCGCCTGGGTCAGGGAAAGTAGGCTGTAAAAGCCCCGCTCCAGCCACTGGTCCATTCCCTCGGCACTCTCGCCGAGGGTCCAGAGGTGGAGGATGTTTTCGGGCAGCCGGCCGCGGGAGGCGGTCAGGTCGCGGAGCAGGGCGTCATAGCCTGCCCGCAGGCCAGGGGTCATGGCGTAGGCTCCTTCGCCGCGGCGGACGAAACCCTCCCCGACGGCGACCGTGATCACCTCGTGTCCTTGGCGCCGTAGGCGGCGCACCAGCTTCTCGCCCAAGCGGGATCCGTCGCCGAGCACCAGCCAGCCGTCCGACGCGCCGTTCCGGGCGCGCGCCACCAGGGGTGGCATGGTCTGCTTCCAGGTGGGGATCTGGAACCAGTGGGCGATCTCGGGCCGTTGGCGACGGCGCTTTGCCTCCTCCCAGGCGGAAGTTTTCTCGATCCAGTAGCGCTGGCGCTCGAACGGGTAGGTGGGTAGCGGAATGCGGCGGCGCCTCTCGCCGGAGCGGAAGCCGTCGTAGTCGATCTCGACGCCCGCCATCCAGAGTCGGCCCAGCGAGGTCAGGAGAACCGCTGCGTCCGGCTGCGCGTCGCGGGGGTGACGCAAGGAGGCGAGCGCGACGTGCCTCGGAGCCCAGCTGGGATGCCGGTTGGCGAAGGTGGTGAGCGTCCGGCCGGGGCCCACTTCCAGGAGCACGCGGCCCGGCTCTTGGAGCAGCTCGCCCAACCCGTCTATGAAGCGCACCGTCCGGCGCAGGTGGCGAGCCCAGTAGAGCGGGTCTGTCGCCTCAGACGCCGTGATCCAGGTCCCCGTCACGTTGGAGACGAAGGGGATCCGGGGAGGATTCCGCCGGACGTGCGCCACTTCCGCGGCGAAGCGGTCGAGGATCGGCTCCATCATGTGCGAGTGGAAGGCATGGGAGGTCCGCAGCCGACGCACCTCGATGCCCGCCGCCGCCAGCCGCTCGCCCAGGCGCTCCACGGCCTCGCGTGGCCCGGAGGCTACGGACAGGGAGGGGGCGTTGACGGCGGCCAAGGAGAGACCCTCCTCCTCCAGGAGAGGCAGGATCTCGGCTTCCGGCAGAGGCACCGAGAGCATGGCGCCCTCGGGCAGGCGCTGCATCAGGCGCCCCCGCGCCGCCACCAAGGCTAAGGCGTCCTCCAGCGAGAACGTCCCCGCCAGGCAGGCGGCCACGTACTCGCCGACGCTGTGCCCGATCAGGGCCGCCGGGTGTACCCCCCAGGAGATCCAGAGCCGGGCGAGGGCATATTCCACGGCGAAGAGCGCCGGCTGCGTGATGTCAGTCTGCGCTAGGAGATCGTCCCTCCCGTTCCTCTCCGCCTGGGACGGCTCGAGCAACGCACAGAGGTCGAGGCCCAAATGGGGGCGGAGCAGCTCGCTGCAGCGCTGAAGCTCGCGGCGGAAGACGGGCTCGACGGCGAGGAGCTCGCGGCCCATGTCGACGTGTTGCGCACCCTGTCCAGGAAAGAGAAATGCGACCGGGCGATCACCCGGCTCCTGGAAGGCGCTCAGGAGACGCTTCGGGGCCTGCCCGGAGAGGACTGCCACCGCGTCGTCCGAGTCGCGGCAAACCGCCATCCGGCGGTGGTCGAACCGCTTGCGCCCCACCTGCAGGGTATGAGAGACATCGGCGAGATCGGTGGCCGGACGCTGTCGCAGGTGCTCCGCCAGCCGGGCGGTGACCGCCTCCAGGGCGGAGCCGGTCCGGGCGGAGAGCAGCAGCAACTGCCAAGGTCGGGATAGGCTCCCCGGAACGGTCTCCGGCGACTCCTCCAGGATGATATGGCAGTTGGTGCCACCCACGCCGAATGAGCTGACACCGGCGCGGCGGGGCTCCCCGTCCGCATGCCACTCGGCGAGCTGGGTATTGACATAGAAGGGGCTATCCGCGAAGTCGATCCGGGGGTTCGGGCGCTCGAAGTGCAGGCTGGCGGGGATCTGTCGGTGCTCGAGAGCTAGAGCCGTCTTGATCAGGCCCGCCATCCCGGCGGCCGCGTCGAGGTGGCCGATGTTGGTCTTCACCGAGCCGAGAGCGCAGAATCCCTTCCGCTTCGTCCTGGGGCGGAAGACCTCGTGCAGGGCGGCGATCTCCACGGGATCCCCGAGCAACGTCCCAGTGCCGTGGGTCTCAACGTAGCTGATCGCCTGGGGATCGACCTCGGCCAGCGCCTGGGCGGTGGCGATGACCTCGGCTTGGCCCCTAACGCTGGGAGCGGTGTAGCCGACCTTCAGGGCACCATCGTTGTTGATGGCGGAGCCCTTGATCACCGCGGTGATCGTGTCGCCATCCTCGATGGCCTCCTGCAGCCGCTTGAGCACGACCACGCCGAGCCCGCTGCCAAAGATCGTGCCGCCGGCGCGGGCATCGAAAGCGCGGCAGTGACCGTCGGCGGATTCAATGCTCCCTTCGCGGTATTGATAACCGGTCTTCTGGGGTACCCGGACGGTGACTGCCCCGGCGAGGGCCAGATCGCACTGGTAGGTCAGCAGGCTCTGACAGGCCAGGTGGACGGCCACCAGACCCGTCGAGCAGGCGGTCTGGACGCCGACGCTCGGTCCCCTGAGGTTCAGCTTGAAGGAGGTCTGGGTAGGCAGGAAGTCCTTGTCCATCGAGGTTAGGAACTGCAGCGGGTCGACAGACCGCACGACCTCCTCGCTCAAATGGACGTAAAGCCGAGTGTAATTGTTGAGCGCCGAGCCGGCGAAGACCGCGATCCGTCCTGCGTAGCAATCGGGGTCGTAGCCGGCGGTTTCGACCGCCTCCCAGGCGCACTCCAGGAAAAGCCGGTGTTGGGGATCCAGGATCTCGGCCTCGCGGGGGCTGAAACCGAAAAACGGGGCATCGAAGAGCTCGATGTCGTCGAGAACGGGCGCAGCCCGAACATAGTCCGGCGCAGTAGAGACCGACCGCGGCACACCGGCCTGCTCTAGCTCCTCGGCGGAGAAGAATGAGATGGTATCGATGCCGTCGCGCAGGATGCGCCAGAACTCGCGTACGTTCGGCGCACCCGGGAAACGGCAGGCCATTCCCACGAACGCGACGCCCTCCAGGGTTTCCGGATCACCCATGGGCCTTGCCCCTCTTCCGGGCTTGCTTCAGCGCCTCTTTTTGTTTCCGCGCGGTGCTCTGGACCTCTGGAGGCGCCTCTCGTGATTCCTCCTCGCCCAGCGCTCGCGCCAGGGCGGCCACGGTCGGGTGCTTGAACAGCTCGACAATGCGCACCTCCCGGCCCAGATCCTCGCCCAGGCGCGTACAGACCCGCACCATGTGCAGCGAGTTGCCGCCCATCCCGAAGAAGTTGTCGTTGACGCCGACGTGCTCCCGACCCAGGATCTCCTGCCAAACCTGCGAGATCCTCCGCTCGAGATCGCTCCGCGGCGCCGCGTACGCCGCCGCCGTGGTTTCCCTGCCGGCGTCCCCCGGCGCGGGCAGCGCCTTGCGGTCGACCTTACCGTTGGCGGAGAGGGGTAGCGCGTCGAGGAAGACGAACTGCGAAGGCACCATGTAGTCGGGCAGCACCTCCTCCAACTGGCCGCGCAGCCGCGCGGTGATTTCGACGCGGTCGTCGATCCCGCCCAGGAGCACCTCTTCGCCGAGGAACTCCACGGCCGCGCTCAGGGCGGCGAAAGGGCCCTCGGCGGCCATATCCGGTTCCGGGGCCTCGATGGCCGCGATGAGATCCGGAACCGGGCCGCAGGCCAGGGTCTGCACCGGTCCACTGTCGCCCTCCAGCCCGAACCGTCCGTCCATGGTGCACCCGGTTTCCGCGGCGAGCCACAGACCGAGGCCGTGGTCAGCCGCGCTAGCCGCCAGGAGCTGTGTCATGTAGCCCATCTCGAGGAGGCAGAAATCGTGGGCGAAGTCGCCGTAGAGGGGGACGCTGGCGCTCGGCCGGCCCACCAGGAAGACCGTGCAGGCGGACCGCTCGAAAGCCTCCCGGTCTCCTGCGGCAGGGCCGCGCCCGAGGTCGGCCTCCGGCGAGAGCAGGACGAGCCGGTGCTCCCTGGGGTGGTAGTAATAGGTCCCCGCAGCCACTCCCTCCACCCGCCCGGGGCGGACCTCGAGGTAGACCTGGACCGGATACAGGCTGCCCGCTGAGGGATAGCGGTACTTGGGGAGCGGGAATTCCGGCAAGCGCCACTGCCGGAGGCAGCTCAGGAAACCGCCGAAGGACTCGTAGGAGGCTGGCCGAGTGAGGAAGTCGCGGCGACTATGGCTCCTCTTCATCGCGCCCGGCAGGTCGTCCTCCGCGGGGCGAGCGAGTGGCAGATCCGCGCCGACGCTTGCAGGCGCGTCCGGTCGCTCGCCGAGAGCGCACCCTTCGGCGATCGCGCCACCCAGCAGGCTGTGGAGCAGGAGACGCGAACCGTCCAGGCCGATACCCCGCCGCAGGCTGGCGAAGTCCACATTGCCGATGGGGCAGAACCCGATCGCGCCGGTCGGCCCCTCCTCCATCAGCAATTGGCCCATGGCGCCGGCCTGCAGCAGGAGGGCCTGCCGCGCCAGGTCGGCGCCCGCCTGGTTCCCGTTCGCCCGGGCGGTCAGGAAGACGGCGAAGGCGGCTCGGGCGAGGACGGGCCGGTTGACCGCGTCATAAGTCTGGGCGGGGATCTCTGCCGCAGGAGCGAGCGGCTCGAGGCGGTGCCGGACCGGATCATAGGCGTAGGTTCCTCCCGCGACTCCGTCCACTCGGTCGGATCGCACCCAGACGTAGGTTTGCACGGAATGATCGCCCAGCATGCGGGAGGAGCGCCGCAGCGGACCGCCGTTCGCTCCGCCATCGGCGAAGACGGCCATCACCCGGCTGAAGTCGGCGAACGCGATCCGCCGCGGCGAGAACTCCCGGTAGGTGCGGCGCTGCCGGAACGGGGCGAGGAATTGCTCGTCCGGCTCGGGCGTGAACAGGGCCACCGCCGGCTGCCCGGCGTCGAACCGGCGCACGCCCGGCTCGCTGAGCTTAAACTCCAGCTTGGCGATCTCGTCTTCAATCCGCGGGGGCGCGGGCGGCGCGTGTCGGCGTGGCGCCAGGGCTTCTGGCGCGCGCGGCTCCGGGGCCGCCGCCGACCTCTCCAGCACCACGTAGGCCACCAGGCGCCGGCCGTCGCGGTCGCCGACCGCCGCGACCACCGCGCTGCGCACCTCCTCGATCTGCTGGAGCGCCGCCTCCACTTCGCCGAGTTCGATGCGATGGCCGCGGATCTTGACCTGGAAATCCTCCCTGCCGAGGAACTCGATGTTGCCGTCCGGCAGGTAGCGCCCGAGATCGCCGGTGCGGTAGAGCCGCTCGCCGGTGCACGGGTGCTCGATGAAGCGGGCGGCGGTCTTCTCTGCATCGAGCCAGTAGCCCCGGGCGAGGCCGGTGCCGCCGATGTATAGCTCGCCCGGCACCCACACGGGGCGGGGCTCCAGCGCGTGGTCGAGGACGTGGAAGCGCTGATTGCGCATCGGCCCGCCATAGGGGATGCTGCTCCAGGCCGGGTCGACTTCGCCGATCGGGTAGAGGATCGACCAGATCGAGGCTTCCGTCGCCCCTCCCAGGCTGACGACCTCGATTCCTGTAGCCAGCCGGCGGAGCCGGTCCGGCTGGCTGACCGGCAGCCAGTCGCCTGAGAGCAGGGCCAGGCGCAGCGAGCCCAGGCGCCGGGCGGAGCGGCCGGACTCGTGGGTCACCAGCATTTCCATCAGGGCCGGGACCGAGTTCCAGACCGTGACCCGGTGGCGCTCAATCAGGCCGGCCCAGTGCTCCGGGTCGCGCAGACCTGCGGGGTCGGGCAGGACGAGGCAGCCGCCGGCCGCCAGCAGGCCGAAGATGTCGTAGACCGACAGGTCGAAGCCCAGGGCCGACAGCGCCAGCACGCGATCTTCCGCCGTGACCCGGAAACGCTCGTTGACGTCGAGGATCGTATTGATCGCGCCGCGATGATCGATCATGACCCCCTTGGGCTCCCCTGTCGAGCCGGAGGTGTAGATCACATAGGCCAGGTCCTCTGGCCCCTGGAGAGCCGCCAGTGAGGAGTCCGGCAGATCCAGAGGCGGCTCTTCCTCGACGCACAGCCGCTCGATCCCCGGCGGCCATTCCAGCTCCCGCTCCAGCCAGACCTGGGTCAGGGTGGCGCGCGCTTGGCCCCGATCCAGGAGATGGTGCATGCGCTGGCGCGGCAGGTCCGGATCGATGGGCAGGTAGGCGGCTCCGGACTTGAGGATGGCGAGCACGGCCACCACCTGCTGCCACCCTTTTTCCATCACGACTGCCACCAACTCGTTGCGCGCGACGCCGATCTCCCGCAAGCGGTGGGCCAATTGGTTCGAGCGGCGGTCGAGTTCGCCGTAAGTCAGCGTCCGATCGGGGGCGATCACCGCCGGTCGGTCCGGATGCTGCGCGGCGCGGTCGGAGAACAGGGTCTGGAGCCTCTCCTCCGGGATCGGCCCTGCGGTGGCGTTGACCGCCTGCCGCGCCGCGAACTGGGCTTCGGGGACCCCCGGGCGGGCAACCCGGCGCCAGTCCTCCGTGCGTACCAGGGTCTCGAGAAGGAGGCAGTAGGCGGCGAAGAGGTCGTCCAGCAGACCACGCGGGAAGATCTCCTCCACCGCATCCCAGTTGAAGATCAGGGCCCCGCCCCGCTCGATCACCTGGTGATCGAGCCAGACCTGCGGCGTTTGGGAGATGCCATAGACCTGGCCAGTCCGCTCCTCGTTCCGAGACGCCCTCTCGCCTCCGCCGGGATCCTGGCCGAGCGCGCTGGTGAAGACGATGGGCATGATGACATCGGGGGATGCCCCTCGGGTGCGGGCGAGCTCCCGCAGGACCTGGACAGCGCCTACGGCCTGGTGCTCCATGTCGCGCCAGAGCTGCTCCTGGACGGCGCGGGCTCGCAGTTCGAAGGGACCCGCGAGCGAGGTGTCCACCGCCAGCAGGCTCAGCGAGGTGAAGTCGCCGACGATCTCGTTGATCTCGGGGTGGAGAGGGGGGCGGTTGAACAGGGTCACATTCAGGGTGAAGCGCGGACTCTTGCTCCAGACCCCGAGGACCTCGCAGAAGGCTGCCAGGAGCACCCCCGACGGGGTGAGACCGGTGCCGGCACCGCGGGCCTTGAGGCGGCTCCAGTCCTCGGGCTCCAGTCCTGCTCTACGGCGGACGAAGCGGGGCTTCTCGAGCAGTCGGGGGTCCTTGGCCAGGGGCAGCTCGGGAGCCGGCGGCAGGTCGGACAGGCGCTCCTTCCAATACTCCTCGGCTCGCCGGTGGATCTCGGAGCCAGTGAGCCGCTGCTCGGCCATCACACAGTCGCGAAACGATAGGGTGAGCGTCGGCCGGACAAGCTCCGGATCATCGTAGAGGGCGAAGACCTCGCGGAAGATCAGGCCCATGCTCCAGGCATCGGCGATCAGATAGTCGAGGCTCCAATGGAGGCGGGCCCGCCGCCCTTCGAGCAGCGACGCCCGCACCTCGAACAGGGGCCAGCGGTCCGCCGGCAGCACCTGGTGCGACATGGCCTCGCGGACCGCGGCCAAAGCGACGGCTGCCGCCGCCGCGGTCTCTCCCCGCAGGTCGAGAACCTGCACCTCGTAGAGCGGCACCTCCCGGAGGATCTGCTGCAGGCCGTCTGGCAGGACGATCGCCCGCAGCATGTCGTGGCGCGCGATGAGACGGCGCAGGGCGAGGCTCAGCCGCTCGACGTCGAGATCGCTGACGTCGATCTCCGTGTAGTTGTGGGACGCGACGTTGCCGAGCGCAAAGAGGGACCCGCGGCCGACCCAATAGGCCTGCTGCACCTCGTTCAAGGGAAAGGGCTTGTAGCGGCTCGCGGGATCGGGGACGATGGGAGGCAGGCGGCAGAGATCCGCGCCGCGGGCGGACAGGCTTGCCTTGCGTCGGGCGATGGCTGCGGCGAGGCCTGCGATCGTCGGCGTCTCGAAGAGTTGCGCCAGGGGCAGGTCGATCTCGAGCTCCCGCCGCAGCCTGTGCATCATGCGGGCCGCGATCAGAGAGTGTCCGCCCAGCTCAAAGAAACTCGACTCCACCCCCACCCGCTGGATATCTAGAACCTCGGCCCAGATCCCGGCCACCTGCTCTTCGAGAGGGGTACGTGGCGCGACCGGCTCTCGGCCTGCTCCGGCGAGACTGAAGTCCGGGGCGGGCAGGGCTCGACGGTCCAGCTTGCCGTTCGGGGTGAGCGGCAGGGTCTCCAGGAAGACGATCGCGGCGGGGACCATATAGGCGGGCAGCCGCTCGTGGAGGTGCTCGCGGAGCGCTTCGGCGAGCGCCGGCTCCGGCGCGCCGGCAGCGACGACATAGGCGGCCAGTCGAGGGTCCCCCGGACAATCCTGACGTAGCTGAACGATCGCTTCGCGCACCCCAACGTGCTCCTTGAGGACTGCCTCGATCTCTCCCAGCTCAATACGGAAGCCACGCAGCTTGACTTGGTAATCGCTGCGGCCGAGGAACTCAAGGGCACCCCCGGGGCGGACGCGCACGAGGTCGCCGGTCCTGTAGATGCGGGCGCCCGCCTGACCGCTCCAAGCGTCCGGGATGAACCTCTCCGCCGTGAGCTCCGGCCGCTCGGCATAGCCGCGCGCGAGCCCTACCCCACCGATGTGCAGCTCCCCCGGGATCCCTGGCGGCTGCAGCTCGCGGTGCGGCCCGAGCACGCGGAGGGAGGTGGCGGCGAGGGGATGGCCGATCGGAACGGGACCCGGACCGGGGGTCACCCGGTGGGCCACGGACCAGATCGTGGTTTCCGTCGGGCCGTAGAGATTCCAGACCTCGGCGCCGCACCGCAGCAACTCGCTCGCCAGCTCCTGGGAGAAGGCCTCCCCACCGCACAAGATCTTCAGATCTCCATCACCCTGCCAGCCGGACTGCAACAAGAGCTGGAAGGTTGCCGGGGTCGCCTGGATCAGGCTGACCCGATGGCGCGCGAGACTCTCGGCGAGAAGCGTGCCGTCGGCCGCCACCTCCGGACCGACAAGGGCGACGCGTGCCCCGACGAGCAGCGGCAGGACGAGCTCGAGGACCGAGATGTCGAAGGCGAGAGTGGTCACGGCGAGCAGCGTGTCGCCACGGCCGATCCGCAGGCGCGCCTCCATGTCGAGGAGGAAGTTGACCACGCTGCGATGGGTGATCTGCACTCCCTTGGGCCGTCCCGTCGAGCCTGAGGTGTACATCACATAGGCTAGGTTGTCGGAGTGGACGCCAGAGGGACGGAAGACGGCCGCCGGCACCTCGGCATCGAGGCAGACGACCCGCAGGTGGGCAGGCAGCTCTCCGGCCAGGTTCTCCTGGGTGACGACCACCGCCGCCCCGCTGTCCACCAGGATCCAGGCCCGCCGCTCCCGAGGGTGGAAGGGATCGAGAGGCAGGTAGGCTCCTCCGGCCTTGAGGATCCCCCACAATCCCACCATCAGGTCGAGGGACCGCTCGACGCAAAGAGCCACCAGGGTTTCCGGGCCGACGCCCAGGCGCTGCAGATGGGATGCCAGGCGATCGGCGCGCCGATTGAGCTCGCCATAGGTCAGGCTCTGGTCGCCGCAGACGACCGCCTCGAGCTCACCGGCGACCGCCGCCCGTTGCGCGAACAGCTCGTGGACCCGAAGCTCCTCGGGTGCGCCGGCACCCTGGCTCGTCCAGTCCGCGAGGAGCTGCCGGTGCTCCTCCGCAGTGAGCAGGGGCAGATCGGAGAGGCGCCGTCCGGGGTCCTTCACGAGGCCGGACAGCAGCACTTCGAAATATCCCAGGAAGCGGCGGATCGTCGCCTCCTCGAAGAGATCGGCGCTGTACTCCAGCTTGGCGGCGAGCCCTTCGACCGCGTCGAGCACCGAGAGCGTGAGGTCGTACTGCGACGCCCCGACCTCGACCTCGACGGGCGCCAGCGCGAGGCCTGGCAGCTCCAGTCGCTGCTCGGCGGCGATCAGCCAGACGAACACGGTCTGCACCACAGGCGCCCGGTTGAGGGTCCGCTCCGGCTGGAGCTCCTCGACCAGCCGCTCGAAGGGCAGATCCTGATGGCTCTGCGCGGCGAGCACGACCTCACGGACGCGGCCGAGCAGATCGAGAAAGCCTGGGTTGCCCGCCAACTGGCCGCGCAGGGCCAGCATGTTGAGGAAGAAGCCGATCAGCGGCTCGAGCTCGGCGCGCGTCCGGCCGGCCGCCGGGGAGCCGACCACCAGGTCCGACTGGCCGGTGAGCCGGCCGAGCAGCGCCATGAACGCCGCGAGCACCGTCATGAAGAGCGTGGCCTCGCCGCGCTGGCTCAGACGCCGTAGCGCGTCCACCAGCTCGGGGGGGAGCAGCACCGCGCGCCGCCCGCTGCGGAAGGAGCGCGCCCGGGGCACCGGATGGTCGGTGGGCAGATCGAGGGTCGGCGGAGCTCCGGCGAGCTGGGTCTTCCAGAAGGCGAGCTGCTCGTCGAGCACCCCGCCGGTGAACCACTCGCGCTGCCAGCGGGCGAAGTCCAGATACTGGATGGGCAGCTCCGGCAGGGGCGACGGCCGGCCGGCCGAGAAGGCTGCGTAGAGCGCTACCAGCTCGCGGGTCAGCACATCGACGGACCAGCCGTCCGCGACGATATGGTGCAGGGTGGCGAAGAAGACGTGCTCGCGCTCGGCGAGGCGCAGCAGACCGCAGCGCACCAGCGGGCCGGCGGCCAGGTCGAAGGGGTGGCGCGCCTCCGCGTCGAGCAGGCGGCGCATCTCCGCGGCACGCTCCGCCTCCCCGAGTGCCCGCAGATCGATCGCCGAGACGGGGATCGCCAGCTCGGGGTGCACGGCCTGCAGAGGCTGTCCGTCCGGGGCGAGGAAGGTGGTGCGCAGCACCTCGTGACGGCGCACGATCTCGTGAATCGTCCGCTGCAAGGCGGGCCCGTCGAGGCTGCCGACGAGGCGCAGGGCCGACGCCACGTTGTAGGCGGGGGAGCCCGGCGCCATCTGGTCGAACAACCAGAGCCGCTGCTGGGCAAAGGAGAGCGGGTTCCGGGCCACGAGCAGGGCGCGCTTGCGTGGCGAGAGAGTGGAGATCACCCGGGCGAGATCAGTCATCTCCTGTCGCCTCCAGCGGAGAAAACGGGTGCTCGGTGAGGAGGTGGTTCGGGCTCGAGGTCGTCCTCAGACAGCGTGGCGAGCTCATGCAGCTGCTCGAAGATGCTCCGGCTGCGCCGCTCGATCTCAGCGAGACCGGGGGATGCCTGCAGCTCCCGGGCGCCCTTGAGCCGTCCGATCACCGCGGCCTGTGCGGCGACCGTGGTGGCCTCGAACATCGTCCGGAACGACAGGTCCAACCGGAAGATGCGGCGGAGGTTGGCGAGCAGCCGGGTCGCCAGGAGGGAATCTCCTCCCAACTCGAAGAAGTCGTCGTGGATGCCGACCTGCGCGATCCCGAGGAGCTCCTGCCAGACCTCCGCGATGGCTTTCTCGTCGTTGCTCGCGGCGAGCACGAAGGTGGTCTGCAGGCTCGGCCGGGAGTGGAGCGGGGAGACCTCGCCGCCGGTCTCCTGCGGGTCGCCCGCAGCGGTCTTGAAGCGCACCCAGCGGTCGATCCTCTCTGCGAGGTCCCCGGTCGACACGATGATCTGCGGAGCCGCGCTCATGGAGAGAGCGCGGCGGAACGCTTCGACGGTCTCGCCAGGTGTCATGGCCAGGGCGGCGAGCTCCGCTCCCACGACGCTCTCCTCAGCTCTCTCGTCGGTCCGCCTCCAGCCGTCCCAGTCGAGGCTCATCCAGGGCACCCCGGGGCCGCGGTTGTGACGATGGACGAAGGCGTCCACGTACGAGTTGGCGGCAGTGTAGGCCGCATAGCCCAACCCTCCGAGGACCGTGGAGATCGACGAGAAGAGCACGCAGAAGTCGAGGTCGAGGCCCTCGAGCACCTCGGCGAGGATCTCCAGGGCCCCTACCTTGGGGCGGAAGATCGGCTCGCAGCGGACCGGGTCGGTCTCCTCGATCAGCACCCGCTCAATGGTCCCGGCCAGATGGAGGACACCGTGGATCTCGCCGAAGCGGTCCAGGGTCGCGCGGATCGCGGCCTGCATCTGCGGGCGATCGGCGACGTCGGCCGCGATCGGCAGGACCTCGGCCCCCCGCTCCTCCAGGGCCTGGATCTTCCACTCCTCCCCGGTGGGAGGCATCGAGCGGCCAATCAGGACCAGCCGCGCCGCCATCGATTCGGCGAGAGAGGAGGCCAGGGCATGGCCGATCCGGCCCAGGCCCCCGGTGATGAGGTAGACGCCGCGTTGCCGCAGCATCCGGCCGTCTCCCGCGGGAGCGGTGAGCCGCAGGGGCTCGATCCCCTGCACCCAGCGGCAGCCTCGACGGTACGTCAGGACCGGTTCCATGGGCGGCGACGCGAACTCCGTGATCAGATCGTCGAGGAGGGGGTCCTCCCTCTGGCTCCTGGGTGCGGCGGGGCCCAGATCGATGCTGCGGCAGGTGATGTGGCGATACTCCTGCGGGATGACCTTCAGGGCCCCCAGGAGAGTGCTCTTCTCCGGGTGCAGCGGCTCGCGCCCATCGACGCTCTGCAGGCCGTTGGAGAGGACCGTGATTTCCAGCGGATCGCTGATCATCTCGCCAGCTAGCGCCTGGGTGAGAAAGATCAGGCTGTGGAAGCCAGCGAGTTGGGCCTCCGCGAACGAGGCCGGCGCTTCGGCGGTCAGGCTCCACAGGTGGACCACGCGCCGCGGGATCCGGTCTTCCCGCAGGAGCCGGCGGACCAGGCCCGCGTAATCCCGGGGCCGCCGCGGATCGATCGTCAGGACGCCGTCCGCCATCTCCCCCGCCCGCTCGCCCGCCGCCACGGCCACGACTGTCTCTCCGCGTCCGCGCAGGCGTTCGACCAACCGGGAACCGAGGCCTCCCGCGTCGAGAAAAACCAGCCAGGGAGCGCCGGACCCGAGGTCGCCCTCGCGCGGTGCGGCCGGCGACGCGAGGCGCCAGACAGGGGCGTAGAACCAGTCGGCCAGATCCGCCTTCTTGCCGGCCGGGCGGCGCGCCGGCAGGGTCTTCCGGGCCTCCGGCTCGATCCAGAAGCGTTGGCGCTCGAAGGGGTAGGTCGGGAGGGGAATCCGCCGGTGGCGCTCGTGCCGGGCATACCCGCTCCAGTCCACCTGCGCTCCCGCCAGCCAGAGGCGGCCGAGCGTGGTGCGCAGGGCCGCCGGGTCGGGCTGCGGATCGAGCTCGTCGCGCAGCGACGGCAGCACGATCTGACTGTCATGCCGCCCCGGATGCTGTCGGGCCAGGGTGCTCAGCGCCTGACCAGGTCCCACCTCCAGCAGGAGCCGATCTGGCTTCTGGAAGAGCTCTCCCAATCCCTCGGCGAACCGTACGGTCTGGCAGAGGTGGCGGGCCCAGTATTGTGGATCGGTGGCCTCGCGGTTGGTGATCCAGGTGCCGGTGACATTGGACAGATAGGGGATCCGCGGCGGCTTGAGGTCGAGGAGCCGGACGCGCTCGGCGAGGCGCTCGCTCACCGGCTCCATGAGCCGCGAATGGAAGGCGTGGGAGGTCCGCAGGCGGCGCGAGACGATATCCCGGCCCGCCAGCTCGCTTTCCAGCTCCTCCACGGCGCTCTCGGTGCCTGCCACCACACACATCTGCGGTGTGTTGAGCGCGGCGAGGGAGAGGCCGGGGCCGAGCCGGGGGAGGATCTCGCTCTCCGGCAGGGGGACGGCGAGCATCGCCCCGCCCGGGAGCTCGTCGATCAGCCGCGCGCGCTCGGCGACCAGCCAGAGGGCGTCCTCGAGAGAGAAAACGCCCGCGATGCAGGCCGCCGCGTACTCGCCCAGGCTGTAGCCGATCATCGCCGCGGGCTTCACCCCCCATTCCATCCAGAGCCGGGCGAGGGCGTGCTCGATGATGAACACTGCCGGCTGGGCGAAGAGGGTCCGGTCCAGCCGCCGGGACGCCTCGTCGGAGGATCGCGCGCTCCGCCCCAGGAGCCGCCGCAGGTCCGGTCCCACCCCGCCGTTCGTCCTGCCCTCCGCGGTCCGCCGCTCGGGGTAGAGGACCTCTCGCAGGTCCACTCCCAGAGACGGCGCGAGCAGCTCGCACGAGCGGTCCACCGCGGCACGGAAGGTCGGCTCCGCCGTGTAGAGCCCCCGGGCCATGTCGAGGTGCTGATCGCCCAGCCCCGGGAAGAGGAAGGTCACAGCTCGATCGGTGCGCTCCTCGACGCTCAGGAAGAGGCGCGCAGGGTCGCGATCGCGTAGCGCCTGAACGGCGTCCGCGGCATCGCGGCAGACCAGGGCGCGCCGGTGCGCGAGACGCCGGCGACCGACCTGCAAGGTCCACGCGGCGTCGGCCAGGCTCACCTCCGGGTGTGCCACGAGATGGGTGGCCAGCCGGTCGGTACAGGCTTCGAGGGCGGACGCCGTGGCGGCTGACCACACCAGGAGCTGCCACGGGCCGGACGGCGACGGAGGCTCCGCCGGCGGCGCTTCCTCGAGGACCACATGGGCGTTGGTGCCGCCCACCCCGAACGAGCTCACGCCGGCCCGTCGCGGTCCGTCGGACGGCGGCCAGTCGGCGCGCCGGGTATTGACGTAGAAGGGGCTGTTTGCGAAGTCGATCCGGGGGTTCGGCCGCTGCAGGTTCAAGCTGGGCGGGATCTCTCCGTGCTGCAGGGCGAGCACGGTCTTGATCAGGCCGGCGATGCCACCCGCCGCGTCCAAGTGCCCGATGTTGGTCTTGACCGAGCCGATGGCACAGAAGCCCCGCCTCGGGGTGCCCAGCCGGAAGGCTTCGGTCAGAGCCGAGACCTCGATGAGGTCGCCCAGCTCGGTCCCGGTGCCGTGCGCCTCCACATAGGTGACGGTCGCGGGATCGACTCTGGCCCTGCAGAGGGCTTCGGCGATCACGCTCGCCTGCCCCTCCATGCTGGGGGCCATATAGCCCACCTTGAGGGAGCCGTCGTTGTTGATGGCCGAGCCGCGGATGACCGCCCGGATCGAGTCGCCGTCGGCGAGGGCGTCCTCCAGGCGCTTGAGGACGACGATGCCCAGGCCATTGCCGCTCAGCGTGCCGCGGGCGTCGGCGTCGAACGCCCGGCAGTGGCCGTCGGGTGAGACGATGCCGTCGCCGGTGTAGCGGTAGCCCAGCCCCTGCCGCGCATTGACCGAGACCCCGCCGGCCAGAGCCATGTCGCATTCACCGCCCAGCAGGCTCCGGCAGGCCAGGTGGACGGCGACCAGGGAGGTGGAGCAGGCGGTCTGCAAAGCGACGCTCGGGCCGCGCAGGCTCAGCTTGTAGGAGATGCGGGTGGTGAGAAAGTCCTTGTCGTTGCCCAGCAGGATCGGGTAGCTCCCCTGGGTTGCCACGCGCTCGGGGCTCGCCGAGACATTGAGCCAGTAGCGGTTCATGCTGACACCAGCGAAGACACCGACCGCGCCGCCGTACTGTTCTGAATCGTAGCCGGCGTCCTCCAGAGCCTCCCAGGCGCATTCCAGGAAGAGGCGATGCTGGGGGTCCATAACCTCGGCCTCTCGGGGGCTGAAGCCGAAGAAGGCGGCGTCGAACCACTCGGGATCTTCGAGGACCGCCGTCGCCCGGACATAGGCCGGATCGCGCAGCAGCTCGGGATCGACGCCACGGGCCAGCAGCTCCTCCTCCGAGAAGAAGGAGATGGCTTCGACCCCGTCGCGCAGGTTGCGCCAGAAGTGATCCAGATCCGCCGCCTTCGGGAACCGCCCACGCATGCCGATGATCGCCACCGAAGGGTCGGCGGGCGCCGGGGCGGCCCGTCGGGCCACAACGCGCGCACGGCTCTGCTCCAGTCGCGACGACTCGCCCGACGACGGCTCGACCACCTCTACCAGCGACTGGATGGTGGGATAGCGGAAGAGGTCGATGAGCTGCAGGTGGGATCCAAGCACGTCCCGCAGCTCGTTGTAGGCCCGCACCATGAGCAGGGAATGGGCCCCCAGCTCGAAGAAGTTGTCGCGCAGTCCGACCGCCTCGACGCCGAGCAGCCGCTGCCAGACCGCGGCGATCCGGCGCTCCAGCTCCGAGCGCGGCGCCTGGTGCTTCGCTCCGACAGCGGCCTGGAACGAGCGAGGATCGGGCAGGATCTTGCGATCGACCTTGCCGCTGGGCGTCAGAGGCAGGGATTCCAGCAGGATGAACAGCGAGGGGACCATAGGAGCCGGCAGGAGCTCCTGGAGGTGGCGCCGGAGATCTCCGGCCAGGGCCGCGGGCTCCGCAGCGGCGCCCGGGCCCGGCACCACGTAGGCCACCAAGCGTGGATCGTCCGCGGTCCCGCGATAGACGACGACGGCGCTCTGCAGCACCGCCGGATGCAGCACCAGCAGGTTTTCCACCTCTCCCAGCTCGATGCGGAACCCGCGCACCTTGACCTGCTGGTCGACCCGGCCCAGGAAGTCGAGCTCGCCGGAGGAGCGCCAGCGGGCCAGGTCGCCGGTGCGGTACAGGCGCGCCCCGGGCTGACCACCGAAAGGATCGGGAACGAAACGCTCGGCGGTCAGGTCCGGCCGGTCGAGGTAGCCCCGAGCGAGCCCGGCTCCGCCCAGGAAGAGTTCGCCGGGAATGCCGGACGGCATGGGCTCGAGATGGCGATCCAACAGATAAACCTGGGTGTTGGTGATCGGCCGGCCGATCGGCGGCGTCGGATCTTCCGGCTCCGCTTGGGCGAACGTGGAGTAGGTGGTGTCCTCAGACGGACCATAGAGGTTCAGCACCCGGCGCACCGAGGGCTGCTCGTGAAGCCGCATCACCAGGGAGCGTTGCAACGGCTCGCCCGCCAGATTGACCGTGCGCACCGAGCGCGGCAGCGCTTGGAGCCGGAGCAGCTCGGTGAGACCGGCAGGCACGGTGTTGATCAAGGTCACCTCGCTGGCCGCGGGCAGCGACAGCAGGTGCAGGATGTTCTCCGCCAAGATCACTGCGCCGCCGGCACTCAGGGGCACGAACAGCTCGAAGACCGACAGGTCGAAGCAGACCGAGGTCGAAGCCAGCACCCCGGCGAGCTCCTCCGGTGGGAAAACCGCGAGTGCCCAGTGGACAAAGGCCGCCGCGCTGCGGTGCTCGATGGCGACCCCTTTGGGACGCCCTGTGGAGCCCGAGGTATAGATCAGGTAGGCGAGGTTCCCCGGCCCTGCGGCAGGCTCCAGATTCTCCGCGCTCCCACCGGCTCCCTTGGCGTCATCGGCGTTCAGGCAGAGGACCCGCGCCGCCGTCTCTGGCAGCTTCTCGCGTAGCCGCTGCCCCGTCACCACTACCGCAGCGACGGAGTCCTGGAGGGTGAGCGCTTGCCGTTCGCGCGGATAGGCCGGATCGAGGGGTACATAGCTCGCGCCCGCCTTGAGGACGGCCAATAGCGACATCACCAGGAGAGGCGAGCGGTCCAGATAGACCCCGACCCGGACCTCCGGCCCCGCGCCGAGCGCCCGAAGGCGGTGGGCCAGACCGTTCGCCCGCCGGTTCAGCTCACCGTAGCTCAGCCTCTCCCCGCTTCCGACCAGCGCCATGGCGTCCGGCGTGCGCGCGGCCTGCGCTTCGAAGAGTTGGTGGAGGCACAGGTCCGCCGGATACTGCCAGGCGGTGGCGTTGAGATCCACCAGGAGGCGGTGGCGCTCTCCGGCAGGTATCAGGGGCAGCTCGCTGATCAGGCGGTCCTCTCCGTGCACCACGGCCCGCAGGACAGTGGTGAAGTGCTCCTCCAGACGCCGGATCGTGGCGGCGTCGAACAGGTCGGTGTCGTACTCGAACAAGGCCGCGGCCGTGGTGATCTCCCTCTCTCCCTCGGGGCCGGCAACGCGCTGGGCGAGCGGGGCTACGATGATCAGCAGGTCGAACTTCGAGGAGCGGTTGTGTGATTCCAGGCCGGAGAGAGTCAGGCCCGGGAGGTCGACGCCGGGGTGCGGAGCATCGTGGAAGGCGAACATCACCTGGAAGATGGGCGTGTAGCTCAGGTTGCGCTCGGGCCGCAGCGCCTCGACCAGCTTCTCGAAGGGTAGGTCCTGATGGGTGTAGGCTCCCAGGCAGACCTGCCGCACCCGCAGCAGCAGGTCTCGGAAGGTCATCCCGTCGTCCAGCCGGGTCCGCAAGGGCACAGTGTTGATCACCATCCCCAGGAGCCCTTCAGTCTCGTGGCGCCGACGGTTGGCGATGCCCGTGCCCACTACGAGGTCGGTCTGCCCGGAGTAGCGGTGGAGCACCACCTCGAAGGCGGCCAGCATCGTCATGAATAGCGTTACGCCGTTGCGGCGGGCCAGATCCTGGAGAGGCTCGACGACTTCGGCGGGCAGGCGTAGCTCCTGCTGGGCGCCGCGGCTCCCCTGGATGGCCGGCCGCGGCCGATCGGTCGGCAGGTCGAGCAGCGCGGGCGCTCCGGCGAGGTGTTCCTTCCAGTAGGCGATCTGGGTCTCCAGGAGGTCCCCCTGGAGCCACTGCCGCTGCCAGGACGCGAAGTCCGCGAACTGGATCGGCAGCTCAGGCAGATCCGGCGCCCGCCCTTCGCGGAACGCCGTGTAGAAGCCGAGGAGATCGCGCAGCAGCACGCCCTCGGCCCAGCCGTCATGGATCAGGTGGTGCTCCACTTGGACGAGCACATGCTCGCGGGGGCCCAGGCGCAGCAGGGTCATCCGCAGCAGGGGCCCGCGCTCGAGGTCGAAGACCTGCTGGCCCAGCGTCAGGACGAGGTGCGGAACCTCCTGCTCGCGGGTCTCCGCCACCAGACCAGAGAGGTCGATCATCCGCAGGCGGAAGGGGCCCGGAGGCCCGATCCGCTGCACCGGCCGGCCATCCACGGCCGGGAAGGTTGTGCGGAGGATCTCGTGTCGCTCCACCAGGACGGCATAGGACTGCTCGAGCGTCGCCACGTCGAGGATGCCCGTGAGCCGCAGGGCGCGCGGCACGTGATAGGCCGTGAGGGTGGGATCGAGCTGCGACAGGAACCAGACACGCTCCTGGGAGAACGAGGTGGGCAGGTCCCGGTCCCGGGGGACCCGCGCAATGGGCGGCAGCGGAGTGCGGCTGGCCTCGTCGATCTTCGCCGCCATCCCGGCCAGGGTCGGGGCCTCGAAGACGGTCGCCAGCGAGATCTCCACGGCGAACATCTCCCGCACACGGGCGATCACCTGGGTGGCGAGCAGGGAATAGCCGCCCAGGTCGAAAAAGCCGTCCTGGCGGCCGATGCGCTCGATCCCGAGCACCTGCCTCCAGATCGCGGCGAGCAGTTCCTCGCCGAGGGTCTGGGGAGCCTCGAAGCGTCCGTCGGCCGGTATGTCCCCGACCGCCGGAGCGGGCAGGGCGGCCCGCTCCACTTTGCCGTGGATGGTCAGCGGCAGGGCATCGAGGAGGACGAAGGCCGCGGGCACCATGTACTCGGGCAGCCGCCGCCTCAGGTGGCCGCGGATCGCGGAGGGATCCGGCCGCTCTCCAGCAGCTCCGACCAGGTAGGCCACGAGCCGCTTTTCCCCCCGCTCGCCATCGCGCACCACCACCACGCCGTCCGCGACCGTGGGCTGCTCGCGCAGCAGCGCCTCGATCTCTCCCAGCTCGATCCGATAGCCGCGGATCTTGACCTGCTCGTCGAGCCGGCCGACGAACTCGAGATCGCCCTCCGGCCGGCGGCGGACCAGGTCGCCGGTACGGTAGAGCCGGCCGCCGGGCACACCGGAGAACGGGTCGGGCACGAAGCTGCGCGCCGTGAGCTCCGGCCGGCCCAGATAGCCGCGCGCCAGGCCGGCGCCGGCGATGCACAGCTCGCCGGGGATGCCCACGGGAACCGGCTCGCCATCCGGATCCAGGAGGTAGGCGCGCACGTTCTCTACCGGCCGGCCGATGGGCACCTCGCGCCCGGCCGGGTCCGCGACCGGGAGATCGCAGCGCGTGGCCACGATCGTCGCCTCGGTGGGACCGTAGGTGTTGAGCAGGCGAACCGCCGGGCCGGCGTACCGGTGCCATTGCGCGACCCGCTCGGGGAGAGCCTTTTCGCCGCCCAGGATCACCAAGCGCACCGACGCCGGGAGCTGCGTCCCCTGCTCGAGAGCCCCCACCAGCTCATGCCAGTAGGCCGTGGGTAGGTCGAGGACGGTCACGCCCCAGCGCCCGCAGGTCGCGAGGAAGCTCGCAGGATCCGCCAGCATGGCATCGTCGCGCAGCACCAACGTCGCGCCGCAAGCCAGGCAGGGATAGATCTCTTCGGCACTGGCGTCGAAGTTGATCGAGGCGAACTGCAAGACCCGGTCTGCCGGGCCGAGGGCATGCTCGCGAGCCGCCGCCAGGGTGTAGTTGAGGAGCGACCGATGCTCCACCAGGACCCCTTTGGGCCGACCCGTGGAGCCGGAGGTGTAGAGGACGTAGGCGAGGTGATCCGGAGCCAGCGGGGCGGCGGGAGCGATCGGGAGGTCTGCCACGGGCCCGGCGAGGTCCGCGTCGAGCCGCAGGAGGCGCGCCCGTTCCGCGGGAAACAGCCCGGCCAGGCGCTCAACGGTCACCACCGCGCGCGCCTCCGTGTCGCCCAGGAGGAAGGCGATGCGCTCAGGAGGATACATGGGATCGAGGGGCAGATAGGCGCCCCCCGCTTTGAGGATCCCGAGCAGGCCCACGAGGGTGTCGGGCGAGCGCTCGACGCAGAGCCCGACCACGACCTCCGGGCCTACGCCCAGCGCGCGCAGGGCGTGCGCTAGCCGGGCGGCCCGGGCCTCGAGTTGCCCATAGGTGAGAGTGTCGTCGCGGAAGACCACCGCCGGCGCCTCGGGCGTGCGCGCCGCCTGGAGCTCGAAAAGCCGATGGACGCCGGTTTGGGCCTCGAGCCAGGGAGTCGCCGTGTCGTTCCAGCCGACGGTGACCTGGTGCCGCTCCGCGGCGGCGAGCAGCGACAGGTCGGCCACGAGCCGCTCCGGGCCGGCGACGGCACTCTCCAGGAGGCTCCGCCAGTGCCCCAGCAAGCGATCGGCCGTGGCCGCGTCGAAAAGATCGTCGTTGTACTCCAGGGTCGCCCGAGAGTTATCGGACTGCTCGATCCACAGCGTGAGGTCGAAGTTAGACCGGCCGGTCTCCACTGCGAGCCGGCTCACCCTTGAGCCCGGCAGGTCCGCGGCGCGGATGGGCGCGTCCTGCAGCACGAACATGACCTGGAACAGGGGTGTGTGGTCGAGGGCCCGTTCGGGCCGGAGCTCGGCGAGGAGCTTCTCGAACGGCAGGTCCTGGTGGGCGAAGGCGGCCAGACTGACGTCACGCACCCGGGCCAGGAGACGGCCGAACCCGGAGGCCGGCTGCACGTCAACCCGCAGGGCGAGGTTGTTCACGAAGAACCCGATGAGCCCCTCGGTCTCCGTCCGATTGCGGTTGGCGATGAAGGTGCCGACCGTGAGGTCGGCCTGGCCGCCGCAGCGGCTGAGCAGGGCGAACCAGGCCGAGAGCAGCACCATGAACGGGGTGCTCCCTCTCTCCAGGTGACGGACCGCCGCGGCCAGTTCCCGCGGCAGGGTCCAGGTGCGATGTCCGCCGCGGAAGGTCTGGACCGCCGGACGAGGCCGGTCAGTGGGGAGCCGCAGAACCGGCGAGCCGGTGCCGAGTTGCTCTTTCCAGTAGCCGAGCTGCTCCTCCAGCACCTCGCCCTGCAGCCACTGCCGCTGCCATGCCGCGAAGTCCGCGTACTGGACCGGTAGGGGCGGAAGGGGCGAGGGCGCGCCGGCCGAAAAGGCGCGGTAGAGGGTGGTGACCTCGCGCACCAGGACGCCGAGCGACCAGCCATCGGAGATGATGTGGTGGAGGTTGAGGAGGAGGACGTGCTCCTCCTCCCCCAGGCGCAGCAGCGCGGCGCGGAAGAGCGGACCCCACGCCAGGTCGAAGGCCCACCGCATCTCCCGCGCGGCGAGGTCCCGCACCTCCTGACCGCGGGCCTCCTCCGGCAGCGCGCCAAGGTCGAACACCGGCAGCCGCCACGACGCCAGTGACGCGATCCGCTGCACTGGCTCCCCCTGCACGGCGACGAAGGTCGTCCTCAGGGACTCGTGGCGGCGCACCACCGCCTCGAAACAGCGCTCGAGAACCGACTCGTCCAGCGGTCCCTGCCAACTCAGGGCACCGAAGATGTCATAGGCCGAGCCATCCCCCGCCAACTGAGAGAGGAGCCAGAGGCGCTCCTGGCTGAACGAGAGGGGGAGGGCGGCGTTGCGGGGGACCGGCACGAGAGGAGGGGCCTGGCGGAGAGCGGGACTGCGTAGGGCGGCTTCGACTCGCCCGGCCAGCCGCGCCGGCGTGGAGAGCTCGAAGACCGTCTGGAGCGGCATCTCCACACCCAACGCCTGTCGTAGTCGCGAGACCACCTGCGTGGCCAGCAACGAGTGGCCGCCCAGAGCGAAGAAGTCGTCGTGGATGCCGACCCGGTCGGCCCCGAGCAGATCCGCCCACACCCCGACCAACAGCTCCTCGACCAGCGTGCGCGGTGCGACGGGATCGGCCCGCTCCCCTTCCGGCTCGATCCGTTCCAGGGCCTTGGAATCGACCTTGCCGTGTGGGGTCAGCGGCAGCCCGTCGAGAAAGACCCAGTCCGCCGGCACCATGTAGTCGGGGAGCCGCTCCCGGAGACGGTCCGCCAACTCCCGCCGTTCCGGCGGAGACTCGCGGCTCCACCCCGCGGCCGGGACGATGTAGGCCGCCAGCCGCCGGTCGTCCCCTACTCCACGCGCGAGCACGGCGACCTCGCGCACCGCCGCATGAACCGATAACCAGCTCTCGACCTCCCCCAGCTCGATTCGGAACCCGCGGATTTTGACCTGCCGGTCGATACGACCCAAGTATTCCAGCTCACCGTCCGTCCGTCGGCGCACCAGATCTCCGGACCGGTACAGGCGCCCCCCGGGAAGGGCCGAGAACGGATCGGGCACGAAGCGCTCCGCGGTCAGATCCGGACGGCCGAGATAGCCCCGAGCCAGACCCTCTCCTCCCACGCACAGCTCCCCCGGCACCGCGAGCGGCAGCAGGTCCAGATTGCGGTCCAGGACGTGCAGCGACAGGTCCGGGATCGCCTCGCCGATCCAGCTCCCGGGCGCGCCCTTGAGGTCCGAACGCGACAGAGCACGGTACGTCACATGCACCGTCGTCTCGGTGATCCCGTACATGTTGACCAGGCGCGGGGCCGCATCCGGATGCCGTCCCCACCACGGCTCCAGGCTCTGCAGATTCAGGGCTTCGCCACCGAACACCACCCACCGCAGCGGTAGGTCTGGCGCGACGCCGACGTCCTCCTCGGCCCGCACGAGCTGGCCGAAGGCCGACGGTGTCTGGCTCAGCACCGTCACCCGCTCTCGGCCCAGCAGACGGTAGAAGTCCTCCGGTGAGCGGCTCACCCAATACGGGACCACCACCAGACGCCCTCCGAACAGCAGTGCGCCCCAGATCTCCCACACCGAGAAATCGAAGGCGTAGGAATGGAACAGGGTCCAGACGTCGTGCGGGCCGAAGCCGTACCAATCCGCGGTGGCGGCGAACAGGCGCACCGCATTGGCGTGGGTAACCACGACCCCTTTGGGGTATCCCGTGGAGCCCGACGTATAGATGACGTAGGCGGCGTTACCGGGAGAGGCGCCGCCGGTCAGATCCCTGGGGCTACGCTTAGCCGTGGCGCGTCGCTCCGCGTCCAAATCGAGCACTCGGGCATCCGTCGCGGGAAGACGGTCCGCAACGTCCCCCCGCGTCACGAGCAGCGGGATCACCGCGTCCTTCACGAGCAGGGCGAGCCGTTCCGGAGGATATGCCGGATCGAGGGGAACATAGGCTCCGCCCGCCTTGAGGACGCCGAGGATGGCGACTACCAGCTCCACCGAACGCTCCAGGAAAATCCCGACTGGGACCTCCGGCTCCACTCCGCGAGACCGCAGCCGGCGGGCGAGCCGGTTCGCCCGTGCGTTGAGCTCGCCGTAGGTCAGTGAGGTCTCCTCGCAAACGACGGCGATGGCGCCCGGCGCCGCAGCCGCACGCTCCTCGAACAGGCGGTGCAAGGGGATTTCGACCGGATAGACTGCGCGTTGGCTGCCGCTGGCAAGGAGCGCGAGCCGCTCCGGCTGCCGCAGCATCGGAACCGACCCGACGAGGGCACCGGGATCCGCAGCGAGCTCCTCGAGCAGCGTTTCGAGATGACCTCGCAGACGCTGGAGGGTGGCGCGGTCGAACAGCTCGGTGCTGTACTCGAGGTAGCCTCGCAGCGAGCCGTCCCGCAGACTCAGGATCAGCGTCAGGTCGAACTTGGCCGTCCCGCTGTCGATGTCCAGCGGCTCGACCACGAGGTCCGGCAGATCCAGCCGGGATGCAGGAGCGTTCTGCAGCGCCAACATGGTCTGGAACAGTGGCGTGTAGCTCAGGCTGCGGGCCGGCCGGATCTCCTCAACCAGGCGATCGAACGGAAGGTCCTGGTGGGCCTGCGCTTCAAGGGCCGTCTCCCGCACCCGGTCGAGAAGCTCGCAGAAGCTCGGCTCGCCCGCGATATCGACTCTCAGCACCAAGCTGTTGACGAAGAACCCGATCAGATCCTCGATCTCGCGACAATTCCGGTTGGCCACCGGCGAGCCCACCACCAGGTCGTCCTGATGCGTGTAGCGGTGGAACAGGACGGCCAGCGCGCCGAGCAGGGTCATGAAGAGAGTGACCCCTCGCTGGCGGCTCAGCGCCTCGAGGTCGCGCACGAGGGCCCCCGGGAGTTCCACCGGGAGCCGCTGGCCGTGGAAGCCCTGGACCGCCGGGCGCGGCCGGTCCGTCGGCAGGTCCAGCAGCTCGGGAGCGCCGGCCAACTGGTGATGCCAATAGGCGAGCTGCCGCGCGAGCTCTTCCCCTTGCAGCCACTGCCTCTGCCAGTGCGCGAAATCGGCATATTGCAAGGGCAGCTCGGGCAGCCGTGAGTCCTCCCCCCGTGAGCAGGCGCGGTACAGCGCGGCAATCTCGCGCACCAACACGCCCAACGACCAGCCGTCGCTCACGATGTGGTGCATCGTCACGACCGCGGTGTGCTCGTCGTCGTCGCAGCGCAGGAGGCAGGCGCGCAGCAGCGGTCCCTGCGCCAGATCGAAGGGGCGTTGCACTTCCACCTGGAACAGGCGCTCGAGCTCCGCAGACCGCAGCTGCTGCGGAAGCCCGCAGAGATCGATCACCGGGACGCAGGGCGATCCGCTCGGGGCGATCCGCTGGACGGGGCGACCGCCGATCGAGGGAAATGTCGTGCGCAGGATCTCGTGGCGCCGCACGACCTCCGCCAGCGCCCGCTCGAGGACCGGAACCAACAGATGGCCGGTCAGGCGGAAGGCGCCTGGCAGGTGATAGAAGGGATTTCCCGGAGCGAGCTGCTCCAGAAACCAGAGTCTCTGCTGGCTGAAGGAGAGGGGAAGCTCGGAGTCACGGGGGACGGGCGCGAGGGGCGGGATCTGGCGAGCGGCGGGTCCGCGCCAAGCGGCTTCGGCGCGGGCGGCCAGCCGCGCCGGGGTCGGATTCTCGAACAGGGCACGCAGCGGCAGCTCGATGCGCAGGGCCTGGCGCAAGCGCGACACCACCTGGGTGGCCAGCAGCGAATGGCCGCCCAGCCCGAAGAAGTCGTCATCCCGGCCCACCGGGGCCACGCCCAGCACCTGCTCCCAGAGGCCCGCCACCAGCTCTTCGACCGGCGTGCGCGGCGCCACGAAGTCCTGCCCGGCATCGCGGTCCGGCTCTTCCGGCGCCAGCAGAGGCTGCCGGTCCACCTTGCCGTTGGGAGTGCGGGGCAGCGCCGCCAGGCGCACGAAGAGCGAGGGCACCAGGAACTCCGGCAACCGGGCACGCAAGAAGTCCCGTAGCGCCCCCACCTCGACCTCGCCCGCGATGTAGGCCACGAGCCGCCGGGACACCCCTTCACCCCGGGCCACCACCACCGCCTCGCGGACCCCGGCGTGCTGCTCCAGCGCCGCCTCGACCTCGCCCGGCTCGACTCGGAACCCCCGCACCTTGACCTGCTGGTCGATGCGGCCCAGGAATTCCAAATCTCCACCGGAGCGATAGCGCACCAGGTCACCAGTCCGGTAGGCCCGCGCCCCTGGCTCGGTGGCGAAGGGGGCGGGCACGAAGCGCTCGGCCGTCAGCTCCGGCCGGCCCAGGTAGCCCCGGGCCAGACCCGCGCCGGCCAGTAGCAGCTCGCCCGGCACGCCGATGGGCAGTGCCTCGCCCGCCCGGTCCACCACGTGGGCCCGTGTCCCGGACAGCGGCCTCCCGATGGGCACTACCAGGCTTTCCGGCGCCACCTCCGCCCAGGTGGAGTAAGTCGTGTCTTCCGACGGACCGTAGAGGTTGAGCACGCGGGGAGCCGCGGCCAGGCGGTGGATCTCGGCGGCCAGAGCAGGCTTGAGAGCCTCCCCCGCCAAGTTCACGATCTCCACCCCGGCTGGCACGCCGCCCGCGCGCACCAGCTCGGCCATGGCCGAAGGCACCGTGTTGATCAGCCGCACCCGCGGGGCCGCGGTCAACCGCGGCAGCTCCAGGGCGTTGGCCGCCAGCACCACCGTGCCCCCCCGGCCCAGCGGCACGAACAGCTCGAAGACCGACAGATCGAAGCTGATCGAGGTGGAGGCCAACACCCCTTCCAGCTCGCGGTCGGCGAAGACTTGGCGCGACCAATCCACCAAGGCCACGGCGCTGTGGTGCTCGATGGCCACGGCCTTCGGCCGGCCGGTCGAGCCGGAGGTGTAGATCAGATAGGCGAGGTTCTCCGGTCGAGCCACTGGCGGCAGGGCCACGGCCTCCGCACCGGACAGCTCTGGCCACAGCCGCTCGAGGGGGACCACCTCCAGGCCCGGCCGCTCCGCCGGCAGGCAACCGAGGAGGCTCTCCTGGGTCAACAGTATCCGGGCTCCGGAGTCGGCCAGCAACAGCTCCAGCCGCTCCCGCGGATAGGCGGGGTCCAGACCGACATAGGCGCCGCCGGCCTCCAGTACGCCCATCAAAGAGGCCACGAGATGCCGGGAGCGCTCCAGCAGCACGCCCACCCGGGTCTCCGGACCGATTCCCCGACTGCGCAGCCACCGCGCCAGGCGGCTGGACCAGGCGCGGAGCTCGCCATAGGAGATCTCGGCGTCGCCGTCGATCAGGGCCACCGCGCCGGGGCGGCGCGCCGCCTGCTCGGCAAACAGCTCGTGCAGGCACCAGCCGCCGGCCTGCGCCGCGGAGGTGTTCCACTCCGCCAGAGCCTGGTGGCGCTCCGCCGGGCTAAGCAGCGGCAGCTCCGAGATCCGCCGCTCCGGATCCGTCGCCACCCCCTCCAGCAGCGATCGGAAGTGCGCCAGCATCCGCTCCACCGTCGGCCTGTCGAACAGGTGGCGGTCGTAGGTCCAGCGGACGGCCAGACCGCCGCGACCCAGCTTGAGATCCACCAACAGATCGAACTTGGCCAGTCCGTTGGGAATCTCGATCACCTCGACGGACAACCCCGACAGCTCCGGCATCGGCTCGTCGGGGCTCTGGAGGACGAGCAAGACCTGGAACAGCGGCGTGTGCGCCAGGCTGCGCTCCGGCGCTAGCTCCTCGACGAGCTTCTGGAAGGGCAGATCCTGGTGGGCATAGGCGCCGAGGGTCA
>Ga0075434_100000445_pt1 | contig 30783 bp, 20 predicted proteins | sample RhiMethybrSRZTD3_FD_75298 | JGI IMG/M metagenome (GOLD analysis project Ga0075434, IMG submission 75298) | Populus rhizosphere microbial communities from Tennessee, USA - Rhizosphere MetaG P. TD hybrid SRZTD3 | ecosystem: Host-associated > Plants > Roots > Rhizosphere > Soil | place: USA...
GTCGCGTGCGCCAGCTCGCGCACGTTCCCGGGCCAGCTGTAGGCGAGCAACGCCCGCATGGCATCGGCGTGAATCCTCGTCACCGGCTTGCGGTAGCGGGCGGCATACTCGCCCAGAAAGTGCGCGGCGAGGAGCGGAATATCTTCCCGGCGCTCGCGCAGCGGCGGCAGACGGATTTCGATCGTATTGATGCGGAACAGCAGATCTTCGCGGAATCGGCCCGCCGCCATCTCCGCGTTCACGTCGGCGTTGGTCGCCGAGAGAACGCGGACGTCCACGCGCCGGGTTTTCGAAGAGCCGACGCGCTCCAGCTCACCCGTCTGCAGCACCCGCAACAGCTTCGCCTGGTGGGCGAGCGACAGGTTCGCGATCTCGTCCAGGAACAGCGTGCCGGCGTCCGCCAGCTCGAAGCGTCCTACCCGATCGGTCTTCGCGTCCGTGAACGCGCCGCGCATGTGACCGAACAGCTCGCTCTCGAATACCCCTTCGGCAAGACCGCCCAGGTTCACGGTCACGAGCGGCCTGGCGGCGCGCGACGAGGCGGCGTGCAGCCAGCGGGCGACGACTTCCTTGCCGGTGCCGTGCTCACCTGTGATCAGGGCGTTGGCGTCGGACGGCCCGACGCGCTCCATGAGACGAAGCACCGGCTGCATCGCCGGAGAGGTGGCGACGAGCTCCGGCGTGCCGTCCCGGCGCAGGGTGCGGTTCTCGCTCTCCAGGCGCTGGCTCTGGCGGATCGCGCGCCCCAGCTCGACCTGCGTCGTGAGCTGCCGCAGCAGGCGGGCGTTGTCCCAGGGCTTTTCGATGTAGTCGCGGGCACCGCGGCGCATCGCCTCGACCGCGCCCTCGATCGATCCCCACGCCGTCATCACGAGCACGGGCAGGGTGCCGTCCAGGCTCTGGAGCCGCGACAGCAAGTCGAGACCTTCGATGCCACCCGTCGTGTCGCGCGTGTAATTCATGTCCATCAAAAGCGCGTCGAAATCGCGGGACTCGATGGCCGCGAGGACTCCGCCCGGGGAGGTGGCGGTTTCGACCTGGAAACCCTCGCCGCCCAGCAGGAGTCGGAGGGCTTCCAGGATGGCGGGGTCGTCATCGGCGACGAGGAGACGGACATGCGGGGGAGGAGCCATACGGTCAACTTGTCAGTGACTAGTGGCTTGTGGCTAGTGGTTTGTGACTACTCGCGCGTGGCATCCGCTGCTCGAGGCGACGCATCAACCCTCCCAACATTTTCCCGACTTCAGTCGCGAGCTCCAGACATTCGTCCACGTCTGCCCGTTCCAGGAACCCAAGCCGTTGCGAAGCGTAAAGGTGGGTTTCGAGCTCCAGCAACGAGCCCCTCGCCACTCCGAGGAAGTGCAGGAACTCCCCTGTATAGCGACGTCCCTGGCCCTCAGCGATGTTCGCAGGGATCGAGGTGGCTGCACGGCGAATCTGACTCGTGAGACCGTATAGCTCATCCTTCGGCAGGCGTTTACTGAGACCATACACCGTTACGATGAGATCCATAGCCCGCTGCCATACGGAAAGGTCGCGGTAGGTGCGCACAGTGGGGCGGGCTCGAGGGAGCATGATCGTCTCCTGTGAGGTTCGGCCCCAACTTCGCACCCGATGTCCGGAGACTATCATCGATTCTCCGCGTTGGCGTACGAATTCATTCAGTGGCTTGTGGCTAAGTGGTCGGTGGCGAGTGTCTCGCTGGAGGCACTAACCACTAGCCACAAGCCACTAGCCACTTCATTCAGTCCTCAACGCCACCATCGGATCCACCTTCGTCGCCCGGCGGGCCGGAACGTATGCCGCGAGTGCGGCCGCGCCGAGCAACAGGAGAACGACCGTCGCCAGCGTCCCCGGGTCGTTGGGGCTGACGTCGAACAGCACGCGCGTGATCAGGCGTCCGGCCACGACCGCGAGCAGCAGTCCCACCACGATCCCGGCCGCGCTGATGATCACGCCGCGGCGCAACATCATGCTCCGCACGTCCGCGGCCCGCGCCCCCAGGGCGATCCGAATCCCGATTTCCCGCGTGCGCTGCGCCACCGCGTACGCCAGGACGCCGTACAGGCCCACCAGCGCCAACGCCAGGCCGAGGGCGCCGAACACCGCGAGCACCGTGGAGCCGACGCGTTGCGGCAGCATCGCGAAGCCGAGGTGCCGGTCCATGGTCGTGAGCGAGACCGGGAGTTCGGGAGCGATGGCACGCGCCTCGGCGCGCAGCGTGGGCAACAGTGCGGCCGGGTCGCGTGAGGTTCGCACGATCACGGTGAGATCGATCGCGGGGCGCGGCGTGTCGATGGTTTGCAGCACGGGAAGATAGAAAAACGGCCGCGGGTCCTCGCCCAGCGTAGCGTACTTGCCGTCGCGCGCGACCCCGACCACATGCAGCGGCTGGTCCCCCCCGTTGTCGAGTGTCTTCCCGATCGGATCCTGGCCGGGCCAGAACCGGCGGGCGAAAGTTTCGTTGACGATGACCGCCCGAGCGGCACCGGGCCGGTCCTGTTCGCTGAACGCGCGGCCGCGTACCATGGGGATCTGCATCGCGGCGAAGTATCCCGGCCCGACGTCGATAGCGCCGAACTCCATGTCCTCCCCGGGATGAGGCTGATACCCCGGGACCGAGATGCCGCGCCGCTCGAAAACGATGTCGAGCGGCAGCCGTTTGGTGAACGACACCGCGCGGACGGCGGGGTTGGCGGAGAGGCGTTGGACGAGCGTCGCATAGAACTGACCTGCGCGCGCCGGCGGGTAGCCCTCGACCGACGGGTCGAAGGTCATCAGGGCGATCCCGCGAGGATCGAATCCGATATCGAGCTGTTGCGCCTTGTGAAGGCTGCGCAGCAGCAGCCCGGCGGCGACGAGCAGGACGAGGGACACCGCCACCTGACCCGCGACCAGCACATCTCGGAGCCCAAACCGGTGCCAACCACCAATCCGCGGCGGCTGATCCCGCCGCAAGGCGGGAACGAGATCGGGCCGGGTGACCCGGAGCGCGGGAATGAGTCCGAAGATCAGCGTCGTGGCGCAGGCGACAACCAGCGTAAACAGGAGCACGCGTGGATCGAGGTGGAGGTCCACAGCCAATGGGATCGGGACGGGCAGCCGGGCGGCCGCGACGAGGCTCGCGATCCAGATCGCCAGCAACGCTCCCATCGTCGCGCCGATGATCGAGAGCGCCAGACTTTCGGTGAGCAGTTGACGCACCAGGCGTCCACGTCCGGCGCCCAGAGCGAGGCGGAGGGCGATTTCGCGCTGCCGTGACGTCGCGCGGGCCAACAGGAGATTCGCGAGGTTGGCACAGCAAATCAGCAACACCAGACCGGCCACGACCATCAGGATCGACAGGAATCCGACAACCGAGCCGCGAATCTGGGGGAAGATCCCCGCCCGCTGTTGCGGCACGACCGTGATGCGACGCGGGGCATCGTGGACGTCGGTCCAGTTTTGCGGGTAGGCCTGGTGCAGCTGGCCGGCGACGGTCGCAAACCGGGCCTGTACTTGTTGAAGCGTGACGCCCGGCTGGAGACGTCCCGCCAGCTGCCAGGATCGCGCGCCGCGCTCCACGAGATCCTGCGTGCCGGCCTGGAGCACCGTGAGCTGGGAGAGCGGGACCCAGAGCCCGACGTCGACTCCGTTCATCAGGCCCGTGAAGTCTCTCGCGGCGATGCCGACTACGGTGACGGGGTGCCCGCTGAGACGAACGGTCCGTCCGATCACGCCGCTGTCTCCGCCCAGTTTTTGCCAGAAGCCCCAGCTCAGCACGGCGACCGGGTCCGCGCCGGGGGTGACGCCCTCATCCGGACGGAAGGTGCGGCCCAGCGAGGCGCTGACGCCCAAGACACGGAAGTAGTCACCGTTGACGAGCTGTGCCAGCGCCCGAACCGGCTCCGTCCCGGCGTGGAAGCTGACGAGCTGGTTGTTGTAGACGGCGAGTCCGCTCAGAACTTCGGTGCGGCCGGCGAAGTCGAGGGCATCGGGGAGTGAGGATACCCCGTAGGGCGGGCCGCTGTAGTCGCTCGTGAAAATCGCCACCAGGCGATCGGGCTGCCGCACTCCGGGCGGCGGTCGCAGCAGCAGGCCGTTGATCACGGTGAAGATCACCGTCGTGCCGCCGATGCCGAGCGTCAGGGTCAGCAACGCGACGGCGGTGAAGCCCGGGCTCTTGGCGAGCTGGCGGAGCGCGTAGCGGAGGTCCTGGAACAGGGTGTCCATTCGTTCCCTCAATCAGTTCTCAGCGCTACCACCGGATCTACCCGCGTTGCCCGGCGCGCGGGGAGGTAGCAGGCGAGCAGGGCGACGAGGCCGAGCAGCGTGGCGGCAGTGATAAACGTCCCTGGGTCGCTCGGTCCGATCCCGTACAGGAGCCCCGCAAGCAACCTCGTCAACACGAGCGCTCCCCCCGCGCCGAACAAGATGCCCAAGCCTGCGAGGCGCAGGCCGTCTCCCACCACGAGGCGGAACACGTGGCCTCGGGTTGCGCCGAGCGCGACGCGGATGCCGATCTCACGTCGTCGCTGGGCGATGGAGTACGCGAACAGTCCGTACACGCCGATGGCCGCGAGAATCAGCGCGGAGGCGGCGAAGCTGCCCAGCAGCCAGGTGTCGAGCCGACGTGTCGCGAGGCCCGCGGCGACGTCGAAAGTTCCTACGGCCGATGTGCCTCCAGGCAACGACATCGGAATGTCGGGATCAATCTGGCGGACCGTCCGTCGCAGGGTCGCAATGAGTCCTGCCGGTGGAGTGGCGGCTCGCACCACGAGAATCATGTGTCCCCAGACATTGCGCGTGAAGGGGACGTAGACCTGTGGCTCCGCTGGCGTATCCAGGCCAAAGTGGTGGACGTCACCCACGACGCCCACGACGGTGCTGGGCATCGGCTCGCCGAAGTCGGGGCGTCCTTGAACCGCCTTGTGAAGCGTCAGCTGCCGACCGATTGGATCCTGTCCCGGCCAGAATGCGCGCGCAAAAGCTTCATTCACGATCACAGCAGGGCCCGCGCTGAGATCTCCTTCGGTGAGTTCACGTCCCGCGCGGAGCGGGATGCGCATCGTGCGGAAATAGCCTGGAGAGACGGTCATCAACAACACCTGGGGGTCGCGCACGGGATCCGGAGCGCGGCCTGCGATCTCGACGGGGGACGGCAGTCCACCGGGGCCGGGTGTGAAATTCGTGAGGGCGGTACTCGTCACGCCGGGAAGCACGCGAGCCGCATCCACGATCTCCCTGTACAAAGCCGTCAAGCCCGCCGGACTGAGTGGGCGAGTTTGTGGCGGGAAGATGACGAATGTTACCAGACCCTCGGGGTCGAAGCCCGGATTCACCGCTCGCAGCCGCGACAGGCTCCTGATTAGAAGCCCCGCGCCCGCGACGAGGATCACCGCCAAGGCGATCTCGCCGGCCACGAGCACCCCCCGAAGCCGCTGCCGCTCCCGTGCGATGCCTGCTCCGGTCAGGCCATCCTTCAACGAGTCGGTCAGATTAGCGCGTGCTGTCCGGAGGGCCGGGAGCAGTCCCGCCGCGATCGCGGTGAGAATCGTGACACCGAGGGCGAACGCGAGGATCCAGCCGTCGACCCGCACCGTCTCAAGGCGAGGCAATACCGATGGCGCGGCTTGCTTGAGCAACGCGACCGCCCAGTACGCCGCTACGACGCCCAGCGCCCCTCCAAAACAGGCGAGCACGACGCTTTCGGTGAAGAGCTGTCTGACCACCCGCCCCCGTCCCGCTCCCAGGGCCGCCCGGATGGCGAGCTCGCGGCCGCGCGCGCCGGCGCGAGCCAGGGTCAGGTTCGTCACATTGACGCAGGCGATCGTCAGAACGAGGGCCACCGCGACGACGAGCACGAGCAACTGCTGTGCGGTGTCACCGAGGATCTCGTCCCGCAGCGGGATGAGCCGGACCGACGTCCAGTCCGCGTTGTACTCTGGGTATGCCGTCGCCTCGCGCTGCGCCACGCCGTCCAGCTCGGCCTTCGCCTGATCCAGCGTGATCCCCGGCTTGAGACGTCCGATGATGCGGCAGTCGGCGTGGAAGCCGCGTTGTGCGAGGGCGTGGTCGGTGGCGGCGACGGTCGTGAGCGGAAAGTACAGCTGCGCATCCGTCCACGGTGGGTAGACGACGTCGTGAGGAAGGACGCCGACTACGGTGAACACACCGGCACTGAGCGACAGTGCCCTCCCGAGGATGTGCGGGTCTCCGCCGAAGCGCCCCTGCCACAGGCCGTACGAGAGAACCGCCACATGTACTCCCGTGCGCTCTTCATCCGGTGTGAATAGCCGCCCTAAGAGCGGAGTTTCGCCGAGGGTGGCGAAGAAGCCAGTCGACACGGCGGACGCGACGATGCTTTGCACGCCGTCGGGGGTCGCGAGCCGCTGTGGTCCGCCGCGCACGTAGGCGATCCCGGCGACAACCGAGCTCTGGGCTTGCCAGTCGAGGAAGGTGGGGTAGGACGGAGGCCGAAGACCGCCCTGGCGGTTCTGTTCCGCCAGCATGAAGAGCCGCTCTTGCTCGGGGAACGGCAGGGGCCGGAGCAGTATCCCGTTCACGACACTGAAGACCGCGGTGTTGCCGGCGATGCCGAGGGCGAGCGTCAGGGTCGTGACTGTGGTGAAGCCCGGGCTCTTGGCGAGGGTGCGGAGCGCATAGCGGAGATCCTGCAACAGGGAGTCCATTGGTCCTCCATACCTGGCACCTATTCCGTTCTCAAACTCACCACCGGATCCACCTGTGTCGCCCGGCGCGCCGGGACCCATGTCGCGATCAGCGCGACAGCCGCAAGCAGGAGCGCCGTGGCAAAGAACGTTGGGGCGTCGGAGGGCGCGACCCCGAACAGCATCGAGGCGAGCGCGCGCGTGCCTGCGAAGGCCAGGACCAGGCCGAGCCCCACGCCCGCCGCGACCCGGCCAAGACTCTCGCCGACCAGCAGTCGCACCACGTCCCGAGGACTGGCCCCGAGCGCCAGCCGAATGCCCATCTCGCGGTTGCGCTGCGCCACGGCATAGCTCGTGACACCGTAGATGCCCACGAGCGCCAGGACCACGGCGAGCGCCGCGAACACGCCGAGCAGAGTTGTGTTGAACCGACGCGCGGCCGTCTGCCGCCCGATCAGCTGCTCGAGGCTCACGACTTCAGCGACTGGCTGCTCCGGATCGGCGAGGTGGACGGCATCGCGAATCGCGCCGGCGAGCTTGAGGGGCGATCCCTGCCGCGACCTCATCACGGCCCACATCTCGGGCTGGCCGCCCTCCTGGAGCACGGAGGTGTAAAAGGCCGGGCGCACGCCGGCGTCATCCAGGAATCCCGACCGGATGTCGTCGACGACGCCTACGACCGTCATCATCCGCGGCCTGCTCCGGGGGGCACCGAGAGGGAACTGCTTGCCGATCGGATCGGCGCCGCGCCAGAGGTCGCGCGCGAAACTCGCGCTCACCACCACGGCCCACGGCGCGCCCGCCCGGTCCTGGTCCGTGAATCCGCGACCTCTGCGGATTGGAATCCGCAGCGTCGTGAAGTAATCGGGTGTGACGACATAAGGCACCGCGATCATGAACCGATCGGGATAGTCCGCCCGAACGGAATGGGGATCGAAGGCCCTGATCCGGATGTCGCCGGTGAGCGGCAGGGTCAACGACAGACTGGCCGTGGCGACATCGGGACGCGCAGCGAGCGACGCCAGCACATGGTCGAAGAACTGCTGCTGCTGGAGTGCGCTGGAGTAGCGCGCAGGAGTGAGGCGGATGCGCGCCGCCAGGACGTCGCTCGAATCGAAACCCCGGTTCACTCGATTGAGCGCGATGAAGCTGCGCACCAGCAGTCCCGCGCCCACGAGCAGGACGAGCGCGAGTGCCACTTCCGCCACCACCAGCGCCCCCTGCAACCGGTGACGGCGCCGGCCGCCCGAGCTCCGGGTGGCGTCCTCCCGCAACGCTTCTTCGATGCGGGGTGCCGTGGCCCTGAGGGCGGGGGCGAGGCCGAACCCGATGCCCGTCACCACGGCGAGGCCGATGGTGAACGCCAGCACCGTGCCGTCCAACCCGATCTCGGTGCTGCGGGGAAGGGCGCGAGGCCAGAGGGCCAGCAACGCGTCGAGTCCCCAATTGGAGAAGGCGAGACCGAGCGCGGCGGCGGCCAGGGTCAGGAGGGTGCTCTCGGTGAGGAGTTGGCGGACGAGGCGGCCACGGCCCGCGCCCAGGGCGCGGCGGATGGCCATCTCGCGGTGTCGGCCCGCCGCCCGGGCAAGCAGCAGATTCGCGGCGTTGGCGCAGGCGATCAACAAGACCAGCCCGACCGCGCCGAGCAGTACCCAGAGCCGCGGACGGACGTCGCCGATGGCAGCGTCACGCAGCAGCGTCGCGCCGAACCTGAGCTCGTCGAGCGGTCCCGCCAGCACGCGCGGTCTCCTTCCTCCGACCCTTGCGCCGATGTCGCTCGAGGTTTCCAACAAGATGCGCTTCGCCAGGGCATCCAGGTCGCCCTGGGCCTGGAGCGCCGTGGCGTGCGGGGCGAGGCGCGCCACCGCGTTCAGCGCGTGGAAGTCGCGATTCGTCAGCGCCTCGGGCTCCTCGGCGAGGATGCCGCCCACCGGAGTCCAGATCTGGACAGCGTCGTCCGGAAAGTGGAAGCCGGGCGGCATCACGCCCACCACCGTGTACCGCTTCCCGTCCAGGGCTATGCTGCGGCCCGGTATCCCGCTATCGCGTCCGAAGCTCGATGCCCAGATACCGTAGCTCAGCAGGGCTACGGGCTCGCGCTCCTGATCTGGTGTGAATGGCCGCCCGAGAATCGGCTGGACACCCAGGACGTCGAACAGGTTCGCCGTCGCGAAGGCGGCTTGCACCTCCCTGGGGTCGCCCGCGCCCGTGAGGTTGTAGCGCTGCGTGCTGTAGCCGGCGACGCCGGTGAAGTCGCGTGACAGTCCACGCAGGTCGAGGAGGTCCGGGTAGGAAACGCCGAAGCGCGGCTCAGAAATCGTGGATGTGACCTCGACCAACTGGTCCGAGTGCGGATAGGGCAGCGGCCGCAGCAGCACGGCGTTGACCGCGCTGAAGATCGCCGTGTTGGCGCCGATTCCCGCCGCCAGCGTGAGGATCGCGACGGCGGTGAAGACCGGGCTCTTCGCGAGCTGGCGCAGCGCGTAGCGGAAATCCTGGAGCAGGGTGTCCATGTTCACTCCGTCCTCAAACTCACCATCGGGTCAACCCGCGTCGCCCGCCGTGCCGGGAGCCAGGTCGCCAGCAGCGCGACGGCGGCGAGCAGGATCGCGGTTGCGATGAACGTCGACGCATCGGATGGCGCGATGCCGAAGAGCATCGTGGTCAGCGCCCTGGTCGCGACGAACGCGACGGCGAGCCCGATGACCACGCCGAGCCCCACGCGGCGCAGGCTTTCGACGACGAGCATGCGTACCACATCGGCGGGACGCGCTCCCAGCGCCATCCGGATGCCGAGCTCGCGGTGACGCTGCGCCACGGCGTACCCCGTGACGCCGTAGATCCCGATCAGCGCCAACCCCACGGCGAGCAGGGCGAACACGCCGAGCAGCGTCGTGTTGAATCGGCGCGCCGCGGTCTGCCGGCCGATGAGCTGGGTAAGGCTGACGATGTCGCCGATCGGCTGCTCGGCGTCGGCCAGACGCACCGCGTCGCGAATCGCTCCCGCGAGCTTGAGTGGCGCCCCGGTCCGGGTCCGGGCCACGACCCACATCTCCGCCATCCCGGTCTCCTGGGCGGTGCTGACATAGATCTCGGGCCGGTCGACGGGCTGATCGATCGCTCCGGATCGCAGATCGTCGACCACTCCGATGATGGTCGTGGGCTCCGGCAATCCCCGGGGATTGCCGAGCGGGAACTGCTTGCCGATCGGGCTCTCCCCCGGCCACAGATCGCGCGCGAACTTCTCGCTCACGACCGCGACCCGCGGTGTGCCGATGCGGTCGTCGGCGCCGAAACTGCGGCCGCGACGGATGGGAATGCGCAGCGTGCTGAAATAGTCCGGCGTCACGACGGACGCCTTGGCGAGCACGATCGGCTCGGGGTAATCCGCACGGATCTGGCGCGGGTCGAAGGCGATGACCCGCATGGAGCCGGACAGGGGGAGGTTCACGGTGAGACTGGCGCCCGCCACATCGGCCCGATTCCGCAGCGAGGTCAGGACGGTATTGAAGAACTCCTTCTGCACCGTCCCGGAGGTATACCGGGCCGGCGTCAACCGGATGCGGGCGGCGAGGACGTCGCGGGTGTCGTACCCGGGATTCACGCGGTTCAGGGCGATGAAGCTCCGCAGCAACAGCCCGGCGCCCACGAGCAACACGAGGGCGAGCGCGACCTCGCCGACGATCAACGAACCCTGCAGGCGGCCACGCCACCGTCCCCCGGTCGCCCCCGCCGCGTCATCCCGCAGCGCTTCTTCGATCCCCTGCGCCGACGCGCGCAGCGCGGGCGCAAGACCGAAGCCGATGCCCGTGACCAGCGCGAGTCCGGCCGTGAAGGCGAGGATCGCCCCATTGAGCGCGATCTCGTTGCCGCGGGGCAGGGCCCGTGGCCACACCGTGAGCAGCGCGTCGAGCCCCCAGGTCGAGAACACGAGGCCGACGCCGGCGGCCGCCAGCGACAGCAACACGCTTTCAGTGAGCAGCTGACGGATCAGCCGGCCGCGCCCCGCGCCCAGAGCGCGGCGGATCGCCATCTCCCGGCGCCGCGTGGCGGCGCGCGCCAGAAGCAGATTGGCCGCGTTGGCGCAGGCGATCAGTAGCACGAGACCCACGGCGCCCAGCAATACGAGCAGCCGCGTCCGAACGTCCCCGATCGCCGAGTCTCGCAGCGACACGGCCTCGAATCCGGTGTTGTCGAGTGGCGAGCCGGAATTGCGCCGCACCGTCGGCGGTCCTCCCCCGCCTGGGCCGCCCCCCATCGCCACGACGCGACGCTCGCCGCTGTCGGGTCCCCCCCCCGTTTCGGCGGCGATCCGCTTTGCCAGGAGGTCCAGGTCCCGGGCGACCCGCTCGGGCGTCACGCCCGGCGCGAGGCGGGCCACCGCGTTCAAGGCGTGGAAGCTGCGGTTCGTCAGCGCGCGGGGCTCTTCCTCGAGGATTCCGCCCACCGGCGTCCAGACCTGGACGGCGTCATCGGGGAAGTGAAAGCCGGCCGGCATCACCCCGATGACCGTGTAAGGCTTCCCGTCGAGCGAAATGCTCTTGCCGAGGATCGATTGGTCGCTGCCGAAGCTCGTGGACCAGAGGCCGTGACTGAGCAGCGCGAGTGGCTCCCGATCCTGGTCGGGGGTGAAGGCATGACCGACGACCGGGTGCACGCGCAGCACGTCGAACAGGTCGGCGGTCACGAAGGCCGCCTGTACTTCTCGCGGGTCGCCCGCGCCGCTCAGGTTGTAGCGCTGGGTCGAGTAGGCGGCGACACCCGAGAATGTCCCAGTCATGGCGCGCAGATCCACGAGATCCGGGTAGGACACGCCGAAGCGCACACCGCCCAAGTCGGTGGAAGTGACTTCGGTCAGCTGCTCCGACTCCGGATACGGGAGCGGCCGCATCAGCACGGCGTTCACCGCGCTGAAGATCGCGGTGTTGGCCCCGATCCCGAGCGCGAGCGTCAGCACCGCGACGGCGGTGAACCCCGGACTCCTGGCGAGCTGGCGGAGGGCGAGGCGGAGGTCTTGCAGCAGAGCGTCCATTCGTTCCTCACAGTGGCTAGTGGCTAGTGGCTGATGACTGGTGGCCTAATGGGAAGCACTAGCCACCGACCACAGGCCACTAGCCACTTCATTCAGTTCGCAACGCGACGATCGGGTCCACACGCGTCGCCCGCAGGGCGGGGAGGTAGCTCGCCAGCAGCGCGACGCCTACCAGCAGCAGCGGGATCGTGACGAAGATGATCGGGTCGGTCGGGCTGAGGTTGAACAACAGGTTCTTCATCACCCGGGTCACCGCGAGCGCCGCGACCAGCCCGACGCCGACACCGATCAGCGCCAGCCGGAATCCCTGCCGCAGCACGAGCCCCAGCACCTGGCGCGAATCGGCGCCGAGCGCCAGGCGCACACCGAGCTCGCGCGAGCGCTGCGTGACGGTGTAGCTCATCACGCCGTACAGGCCGATCGACGCGAGCGCCAGCGCGAGCAGCGCAAATCCGCCGAGCAGCAGCATGGCGAAGCGGCGGGAGCCGGTGGAGCGCTCGATCAGCTGATCCATGGATCTGATGTTGGCGAGCGGCAGGTCCGGATCGATCGAGCGGACCGACGCGCGGACCACCCCCAGCGCGGACAGCGGGTCGGCGGTGGTGCGAACCGTGAAGCCGAGGAACGGAATGCGGCCGTTCTGGGCCAGGGGGAGGTAGACCTGCACCCGCTTCTGGGCCTCGAGGCCTTCCTGCGCGGTATGCGACACGACGCCGACCACCTGGATCCACTGAATCGAGGAGTCCGAGAGGTTGTTGAATGTGATGCGCTTGCCGATCGGGTCCGTGGTGGGCCAGTAGCGCCGCACCAGCTCGTCGTCGACGATGCACACCGCGGGAGCGCCGGCGCGATCGGCATCGGTGAATTGCCGGCCCGCCTTGAGCGCGGCGCGGATCGTCGGCAGGTAGCCGGGGGTGGCGAGCCGCATATCCCCCCACGGCCCGGGCGTGTTGGGCGGCGGCTGGTAGCCTTCGACGTTGAAGCTGCCGGTGGACCAGCCCCCGCCGAAGGGGATTTCGCTCGTCCCGCCCGCACTCACGACGCCGGGCGTGGTGGCCAGCGCCGCGGTGAGCCGGGACAGCACTTCCACCCGGACCGTGTCGTTGGAGTACTTCACCGCCGGCAACGACACGCTGAACGTGAGCAGATGATCGGGCTGGAACCCCGGATCGACGTTCACGACGCGAGCGAAGCTCCGGATCAAGAGGCCGGCGCCGACGAGCAGCGTGAGGGCCAGGGCGACTGTGGAAACCACCAGCCCGCGCCGCAGCCGCAGGCTGGAGCGATGGCCCACCGATCGCCCTCCTTCCTTCAGCGACTCGTGCAGATCGGTCCGCGCCATTTGCAGGGCGGGAGCGAACCCGAACAGCAGGCCCGTGGCGAGCGAGACCAGGAGCGCGAACGCCATCACGCGGGCATCCACGCCCACCTGGGCGCTGGCGGGCAGGTTGCCTCCGTTGAGCGACAGCAGGGCCGGGACGGCCCACAACGCCAAAAGCACTCCGACGATACCACCCGAGAGCGACAGCACGACACTTTCGGTGAGCAGTGTCCGCATCAGGCGGCGCGGCGAGGCGCCCAGCGCGACCCGGACCGCGATGTCGCGGGCCCGGGCGGCCGTGCGCGCGAGCTGCAGGTTGGCCACGTTGGCGCAGGCGATCAGCAGGACGAAACCGACGGCGCCCAGCAGAATCAGCAGCCCCAATCGCACGTTGCGCGAGGCCTCCTCGGCCAGACCCGTCACTTTGAGATCCCAATCGGGCGAATAGTTCTGCGTGTACGTTGTGCGCAGCCGCACCGCGAGAGCGTGCATCTCGGTTTGCGCGCGATCGATCGTGACTCCCGGTGCCAGTCGTCCGATGAAGGGGAGGTATTCGTTGGTGCGGCGGGTGTCCGCGAAATCCTCGGGCCGGAACACGAGCGGGGTGTACAGGTCCGTCCGCGACGAGTAAAAGTCCTTGAACGCGGCCGGCATCACGCCGACGATGGTGTAGTCCTGGTTGTCGAGCGTGAGCTTGCGCCCCAGCACGCCACGATCGCCGCCGAAATGGCGCTGCCAGAAGCCCCACATGAGCACCGCGACGTGATCGTGCCCCGCCTGCGCTTCGTCGGGCTGCAGCGTTCTCCCGATGGCCGCCACGGCGCCCAGCGTCGCGAAGTAGTCACCCGATACGATGGACACGTTCACCCGCTCCGGCTCCCCGGAGCCCGTGAGGTTCATCGCTCTGCCGTCTTCCACGGCGGCGCTCACGAAGAGGTCCTTCCGGGCGCTGTAGTCGCGGAACCCGGGCGCGGAAACCGGCGCCCGCAGATTGTTGAGCGTCGGATAGAAGTGGTGCACGGTGACCAGGCGACCGGGCTCGCGGTAGGGCAGCGGCGCCAGCAGCACGCCGTTGACGACCGAGAAGATCGCGGTGTTGGCGCCGATCCCGAGGGCCAGGGTTACGACGGCGATCACCGTGAAACCCGGTGCGTGGAGCAGCGTGCGCACGGCGTAACGGATGTCCTGGAGCAGCGTATCCATGTGTTCCCTCGTTTTCGGTCCTCGGTTATCGGTCATCGGTCAAGACAAAAACCGATTACCGATGAACGTCTACCGATTACGGTCATTTCACGATCCATCCGTCTTTCAGCTGCACGATGCGGTTTCCGTACGTCGCGTTCGTCTCCGAATGCGTCACCTGCACGATCGTCGTGCCCGCGGTGTTGAGCTGCTTGAACAGCTCCATGATCTCGCGTCCCTGCTCGGAATGGAGATTGCCGGTGGGCTCGTCGGCCAGCAGCAGCCTGGGCTTGTGGATCACGGAGCGTGCGACGGCGACCAGCTGTTGCTGGCCCCCCGACAACTGCCGCGGGTACAGATCTTTCTTCGCCACCATGCCGAACCGGTCGAGGGTATCGGCCACCACGGCCTGTCGCTCCGACTTCTTGATGTCCCGGTACGACAGTGGAATGTCCAGATTCTCGGCGACCGTCAGGTCGTCGAGCAGGTGGTACTGCTGAAACACGAAACCCACGTACTGCTTGTGCAGGGCGACGCGGTCTTTGGGTTTCAGCTTGTGTACGTCTTCGGTGAGCAACCGGTACTCCCCGGTCCAGTCGCCGTCCAGCATCCCGAGAATCGCGAGCAGGGTGGATTTCCCCGCGCCCGAGGGCCCCATGATGGTGATGAACTCGCGCGGCTGGATGTCGAGCGCGATCTGGCGCAACACGAACACGCGTCCGCCGCCCTGGGGATAGGACTTCTCGACGTTGTGCAAGGAGATCATCGGCTCATTCATATCGCAAGGCCACCATGGGATCGACCTGCGCCGCGCGTCGCGCCGGGATGAAGCTGGCGAGCGCCGCGACCGAGCCCAGGACCGCCGCACACAGTGCGAAGGTGAACACGTCCGTCGCCGTGATACCGTAGAGGAACTGCGCGATCACCCGCGTGAGCGCCGCGGCGATGACGAGCCCGATCACGATGCCGATCGTCGCCAGCCGCATGCCTTCACCCACGAACTGGCGCAGCACGCGCGGCCGCTCGGCGCCCAGCGCCATGCGCACGCCCACCTCCCGCGTGCGCTGCGCTACCGCATACGCCATGACGCCGTACAATCCCAGCGCGGCGAGCAGCAACGCGAGGCCGCCGAACACCCCGAGCACGGACGAGGCGCCGCGTTCTCCGTCGAGCCGTTGCCGCAGCGCATCCTCGAGGGTGATGGCCTGAAACAGCGGCAGGCTCCGATCGAGTGCGTGGACGGCTTCACCCAGGACGGGAATGAGCGAGCGCGGATCGCCCGCCGTGCGCACGAGCAGCGTGATATCGGAGAGGTCGGCGCGCTGGCGTTCGGGGACATAGAGAAAGCCGCGAGGGCGCTCGGTCAGCTCGTGATACTTGCCGTCGCGCGCGACGCCCACCACTTCGAGAAACGGCTCGCCGCCGAACCGGAGTCGTTTGCCGATGGGATCCTGGCCCGGCCACAAGCGGTGGGCCAGCGTCTCGTTGACGATGACGACGGGCGGCGCTCCGGCCACGTCCCGCGTAGTAAACTCGCGCCCTCGTGTGAGCGAGGTGCCGACCGCGGCGAAGTATGCCGGCCACACAGCGGCGTAGCTGACCTGAACGTTCGCATCGTCCTGATTCGGCCCCTCGGCGGCGACGGTAGAGCTGATGAGGCGGCTGCCGAGCGGCATCGGGCTCGCAAGGCTCGCCGCGGTCACCCCGGGCAACCCACGCACGCGCTCCAATAGTTGTGTGTAGAAGGCTCCCTGTCGCGCGGCGTCGTATCCCTGAATCCGCAGATCGAACGAAACGGCCACGGCGTGACTGGTGTCGACACCCGGATCCACACGCAGGGCCTTGCCGAGCGTGCGCAGGAAGAGGCCCGCGGCCACGAGGAGGACGAGCGACAAGGCCACCTGGGCGACCACGAGACTCGAAACCAGGCGCGACCGGCGGACCTGAAGCCCCAGGCCGCCGCCTTCACCTTTCAGCGTGGGCACGAGATCGGTTCGGCTGGCGCCGAGCGCCGGTGCGAGACCAAACAGGACGCCCGTGAAGAGCGCGACGGCGGCGGTGAATCCGAGCACGCGGATGTCGGGCGTCAACGCGACCGCGACCTCCGGCGGCAGCTCGGACACGGCGATCAGCAGGTCATTGAGCCAGAACGACAGCAGCAGGCCGATGGCGCCGGCAAGCAGCGTGAGTACCAGCGACTCGGTGAGCAGCTGCATAAAAAGGCGTCCGCGCGTCGCTCCCAAGGCAACCCGGATTCCCACCTCGCGCCGGCGGGACGTCGCGCGCGCGAGCATCAGGTTGGCGACGTTGGCACACGCGATGAGCAGCACCAGCGCCGGCACGGCCATCAGCAGCCCGAGGATCGGTCCCGCTTCCTGGCGATTGCCGGGATCGAGCCCGCCCGTCATCGGGATGACGCGCGCGCTGTTCCCTTCGAGGATGGCCGGATACGCCGTGGCCAGCCGTGTCGCGATGGTTCGCGCTTCCGCGTCCGCCTGGTCGAGCGTCACTCCGGGCCCCAGACGGCCGAACGCACGCAGCCAGGGTGCGGTCCGGTCCTCGAGCAGGGTCCCGCCGTCCGGCATCGCTACGCGCGCGCTCGCGAACGGGACCCACAGCTCGATCGCCAAGCCGAGCTCAGTGCCGGCGAACCGTTCAGGAGCGACGCCGATCACGGTGAAGGGCCGGCCGTTGATGGTGATGGCGCGCCCCACCAGATCGGGCGCCGAACCAAACCGACGCTGCCACAGGGCGTGACTGATGACCGTCACGGGCGTCGCGCCTGGCACATCGTCTTCGGAGTTGAAGAACCGTCCCGCCGCGGGCCTGAACCCCAGCACCCTGAAATACGTGGCGGAAGTGATCAGGCCCTTCGTCCGCTCCGGCTCGCCGCCCGACCCGAGGGACAGGGGGATGTCCTGGAACGCGGCGAGTGACGCGAGCGACCTCAGTTGTGTCGTGTAGTCGCGAAACTCCGGATAGGAAAAAGCCCGCCGGAATGATGTCGCTCGACGGGATGGGCCCTCCGCGCGCGTAGCCGCGAGCCGCACCAGCTGGTCCGAGTGCGGAGCCGGCACCGGCCGGAACAGCGCCGCATTGACGAGCGTAAACACCGAGCTGTTGGCGCCGATGCCGAGCGCGAGCGTGAGGATCGCCACCACGGTGAATCCCGGCGTCTTGGCCAGCGAGCGGATCGCGTAACGAAAGTCCGCGGCCAGGCTCGACATGCTCAGGTCCGCGCCGCCGTGGCGGTCGATTGGTCGTGTTCTTCCAGCACCCGCCCGTCGAACAGCTCGATGGTGCGGTCGGCGTGCGCCGCGTAGCGCGGGTCGTGGGTCACCATGCAGATCGTGGCTCCCCCGCGGTGCAGCTCGCGCAGCAGCTCCATCACCGCTTCACCGTTCGAGCTGTCCAGGTTGCCGGTGGGCTCGTCGGCCAGCAGGATCGCGGGATCCCCGGCGACGGCGCGGGCCACCGCGACGCGTTGCTGCTGACCGCCGGAGAGCTGGGCGGGATAGTGCTTCACGCGGTGGGACATCCCGACTTTCTCGAGGGCCTCGGTCACCCGGCGCTTGCGCTCGGCGCCGGACAGGCCGCGATAGGTGAGCGGCAGCTCGACGTTCTCGTAGACGGTGAGATCGCCGATCAAGTTGAAGGCCTGGAAGATGAACCCGATCTGGCGGTTGCGGACGCGAGCCCGATCGGCGGCCGACAGGTTCGCCACCGGGCGGCCGTCCAGGACGTAGGCGCCGTCCGTCGGCGTGTCGAGCAACCCGAGGATCGAGAGCAGCGTCGTCTTGCCGCAGCCCGACGGGCCCGCGATCGCCACGTACTCGCCTTGCTTGATGTCGAGGTGGACGTCGGCCAGGGCGTGCGTCTCCACCTCGTCGGTATAGAAGACTTTCTTGATCCCCTGGAGCTGAATGAGTGATGCACCGTTAGTCGGCATCCGGCTCTCCTTACGAGTTGGTGGCTAGTGGCTAGTGGCTAGTGGTTTGTGACTAACCACCAACCACTAGCCACAAGCCACTATTTCAGTCTCACCCGATCCACGTTGTCCCACTGGGACATGTCCGACAGAATCACCATGTCGCCGACCACGAGGCCGCGACGGATCTCGATAGCGGTTACCGACGTGCTGCCGACCTGCACCGGGACGCGCGTCGCATAGTGGCCGCCGTCGGTCACCTTGAAAATCCCGATCGTGCTGTTGGGCTGTCCGTACGCGGGCCGGCCTGTAAACAACACATGCGGCAGTCGCTCGAGCACGATGGTGCCGTCCACGCTGAGATCGGGCCGCGCGCCTTGCGGCAGGGGACCGTCCAGCGACACATCGACGGTGACCGTCCCGTTCTGCGAGTTGGCATCGGTACGACTGACGTGTCCACGCACGATCCCGTTTCGCGTGTCGATCGAGGCGATCTGGCCGATCGCGAGGTCCCTGGCCTGCGTTTCGGGAATCTGGAGCACGGCTTTGAGCTGGCCCGGCTGCACGACCTTGGCGAGGATGGTGCCTTCCGTCACCCATTGTCCCTGCTGCAGCGACAGGTCGGTGACGGTGCCGGCATCGCCGGCGCGAACCGTCAGCGAATGCACGCGGGCGCGCTGAAACGCGGCGATGGCGCGCAGGCGCTGCACCTGAGACGCCTGGACCGCCACCTGCGAGTCGACCGTCGCCGTCATCAGGACGAGCCGCTGTTGCTCGATGCGGTAGCGGGTTTCCAGCTCGTCCGCCCGGTCCTTGGCGAGTGCGACGTCGTTCAGCGCGATCAATCCGTGCGCCGCCAGCGTGTCGGCTCCCAGGGCATCGCGGCGCGCCTTCTGGTAATCGACGCGCGTCGTGGCGACGAGGCCTTCCTGCGTGAGCCGCTGGTTCTCGAGCGAGGTCCTGAGGCTCACCAGCTGGGCCTGCGCCGCGGTGAGCTGCTGCTCGGCCTGCAGCGCCTGGATCTGCACGTCGGGGTTCGAGAGCTCGAGCAACACGGATCCGGCTTGGACCTGTTGACCAGGCTGCGTGAGGATGCGCTCGACCCGCGCCGAGGCGAGGGCGGAGATGAACCGGATGTGTTCGGGGACGAGGGAGCCCGGTCCGTGCACGTCGCGGATCATCTCCCCCTGACGCACGGTATCGAACAGCAGCGTGCCGCGGTCGACCGATGGGGCGGCGGGCTTCAGGCTGGACAGCACCAGCGTGATGACCAGGATCGCGCCGATGGCGATCCCGGCTTGCCACAGACGGCGCCGGTTCTTTACGGGTTCGCGTGGGATATCCACGACAAGCACTCAAGGCACGCCACGTGCCAGGGCTGGTGTTGGGAAGTGGCGGGCGAGAAAGCAGTTACGAGGGGACGTAGGAGATGATTCGCGCCGCAATGCGCGGAAGCGGGATTGAGTGTCCCAGAAGCGGACACCGGCTAAGTGATTGCTTGTCTCCCAGACTCCTCGTTCACAGATTGAACCCCCCATGACCTGGATCCGGACGATTCCGCTCGCGGAAGCGGACGAAAAGCTACGCCGCGCGATCGAAGCGCAGCGCGCCGTCTATCCCCTCGAATACGCCACGCCGGTGCAGCCGACCGCCGACGGGAGCACGTCGGGGATCGTGGCGTCGCACAGCCTGATCCCGGACGCGTTGTACCATGCGTTCTCGACCTTCGGGGTGCTCATGTCGCCGGCGCTCCCGTTGTCGCGGCGCCAGCACGAGATGATCACGACGATGGTGTCGGTCACCAATCGGTGCAAATACTGAATCACCTCTCACGCAGAGTTTCTGCGTCGGGTGACGATGGATGCGGAGCTGGTCGAGGCGCTGGAGCGGGACTACACGCAGGCGCCGATCTCCGATCAGGATCGCGCGATGCTGGACTACGTCGTGCAGGTGACGCGCGACGCCACGCGCATCGGCCCGGCGGACCACGCGCGCCTGCGCTTGGTCGGCTTCGACGACACCGCGATCCTCCAGATCACCCTCATCACGAGCTGGTTCAACTATATCAACCGCGTCGCCGACGCGTTGGGCGTGGGGAGGGAGTAGGGAGGAGCCGACACCTGGCACCTGACCCCTGCTCTTCAGAATCGATATCCCGCCGCCAGGTTGATCTGACTCGCCGAGAAATCGCCGCTCGTATAGCGCGTCGTAAAGCGGCGGTACTCGGACCCGAACACCAAGGGACCCGGCGGCCGCCACTCGAAGTGCCCCTCGCACACGACATTCTGCAGACGACCGCCCGCCGGGACGTCCCGGTCGTCCGGATCGTCGACGCCGCAGCCGGCGCCGATGATGACGTGCCGGAGCCCTGAGAAATTGATCTGCGCCCACCCTCCCTGGCTGCGCAGGGCGTCTCCGCCGGCGGCGAGATTCTGGCCGATCCCGCCCCCACCCAGACCCGCTATGGCCTGGCCGTTGAAGAACTCCCCGATGATCTCGAACGGCCCGAACGCGACCCGGGCATCCGCGGTGATGGCGCGCGAATCGATCAGGGAATCCCCGCCCACACTGTCCGACCGGCTCCAGCCGAGGTGCCCGCCGATGGCGATTTCGTTCGGGTCGTCGGCCGGGCCCCAGCCGAATCGCAGTCGGCCTTCCAGCGACGGACGCCTACTCCGCTCGGCGGAATCCGGCTGCGTGGTGAACGTCGTCTGGGGAGTCCCGCTGATGGGAGCGAGCACGGCGCCTTGCAGGGCGAGTCGCAACGAATAGCCCGTCTCGAACGAAAAACGTGCCTGCGGCGTCCAGAGCCACAGATTGCCGGCGCCCGCGAAATCGGGGAAGCCGACGGACGCGAGCGAGCGCGGCGAGCGCTCCGCGACGAGCGGCGACTCCTGTCCAAACAGGAACTGGGAATGCTTCCACTGCAGCGTGCCGACGGCCCGGCGCACGCGCAGCAGCGGAAATGTTCGTCCACCGCTCGAGGGCTGCTGCCCGCCGAAGAAGTCGACATCCAGCTCACCCGAAAAACTGCCGCCCAGCACCGCGGGATCGGTCAGGAGCACACCCAGGCGGGTCTGGCGAATCGTGCCGCCGGTGGCGGCCGCGTCCGACGTGTCGGCGAGCGCGAGCTGTGGGACGTCGCTGTTGTTCACCCTGGCGTTGGCGAAGAAACCGTTGACGAGCACGAGCCCCGAAAACTGAATGGTCCGCTCGGGCGCCGGTGGGGTCGCGGGTGCTGGAGCGTTCTGAGCGGCGAGTGCCGGCGCGAGCAGCAGCGCGGCGAGCGGCACGAAACGTCGCATGTGCAAGACTCCTGGCGATATCGGATGGATTACAGTAAGCTCAGCGCGCGTGGACGCAAAGGGGAATTCCGCCTTGATCGAGCGATTGGTGGTCGTCACGGCCCTGGCCGTCGCTCTGGGGCCGCTCCCCGTCGCGGGCCAGGCGGGGGCCGGCCGGGTGACCGGCCACATCGCCATTCTCGAAAAAGACAACAAACCGAGTCCCGATCTGGGAGATGCCGTGGTGTATCTCGAGGGGCCGGGGGTAGGCGCCAGGGCCGCGCGGCTCGAGATGACGATCAGTGACAAAGCGTTTTCGCCGCACGTCCTGGTCGTGCCGGTCGGCTCGACGGTGGCGTTCCCGAACCACGATCCGTTCAATCACAACGTCTTTTCGGTTTCCGACCCGAACGCCTTCGATCTGGGGCTCTACGGACGCGGAGAAGGGAAGTCGGTTACGCTCAAGAGCCCCGGCCTGGTGCGCGTGTTCTGCAACGTGCACCCGCGCATGGCGGCGCTGGTGCAAGTGATGGCGACGCACCACTACGGCCAGCCCGGCGCCGACGGCATGTTCACCATCACCGGCGTCGAGCCCGGGAGCTACCGGCTGCATGTGTGGCACGAGCGGGCGCCCGCCGAAGTGGTGAAGGACGTCACGGTCGGGCCCCAGGGGCTGGCGGACATCCAGATCACACTCAACGCGCGTGGCTTCCGGGTCCAGCCGCACAAGAACAAACTAGGAAGGGACTATCCCACCAATGCCGGACGCGAGCGCTACTAAAGGCGTCCGCGTCGGGCTCGCCGGGAAGATCTTCGTCGCCTCCGCACTGCTCGTCGTGGCGGTGCTGGGCGTGACGTTCGGCGTCACCTCCGTTCAGGCGAACCGCACGGCCGACGCGGCGATTCACCGCGCGCTCGACAACACGCGGGCGGCAGTAGATGACTACCTGGCCGCGCGGACCCGTACCCTGGCGCGCGCCAGTACGGTAGCCACCGACGTCCCCCAATACCGTGAACGCCTGTTGAAACGCGGACACGAGCGCACCGATGCCCTCGACCAGGCCAACGATGTGCGCGACCTGATCGACGCCGCGTGGGTCCTGGTGACGGACAACGAAGGCATCCTCATTGCCCGCACCGACTACCCCGAACAGCTCGAACACGATCTCTCGGCCGCTCCACTGGTGGCCAACGCCCTGTCGGGGGAGACCTCGAATGGCGCCTGGCTGGACGACGTCCGCAGCAAGCTGTTCATCGCCATCGGCACGCCGCTCCGGGCCTCGCCCGACGCGGCCGCCCAGGGTGCGCTGGTCGCGACCTACGAAGTGACGGATTCACTGGCCGAGGCGATCAAGGAGGCGACCACGTCGGACGTCGTGTTCTTCGCCCTCGACACGCTGAACCACCCGTACGTGGTCGGCACGACGCTGCCGCGCGAAGAGATCGGCCCCGCGCTGGTGGACAGCGCGTTCGTGGAGCTCCTGGGCCATGATTCGGCGGGGGTCAGCTTCGCGACCCAAATCCGGGGCGAACACCTCGTCGGACTGGCGGGCGCCGTCCGCTCGCTGGCTGGTGATCTGCGCGGCGGATTTGTCGGCCTCCGGTCGCGTGAAGCAGAGCTGGCGTCGTTCCGCAAGCTCCAGCGCACCATACTCGCCGCCATCGCGCTGGGCATCGTGCTCGCCCTGGCCTCGGCGGCATTTCTGGCGCGTCAGATCGCCCGACCGGTGCAGCGCTTGGCGGCCGCGGCCCGCCTGGTCCAGGACGGCGACTATTCGGTCGAGATTCCGGTCACGAGCAAGGATGAGATCGGGCAGCTGTCGCAGGCGTTCAAAAACCTGGTCGAGGATCTCAAGGAAAAGGCTCACCTGGTCGAGTACATGATGGAAGCCGCGGCCTCGGCCACGCAACCACTCGCCTCCGCGCCCACGGCGCTCCGCCAGGCGGCGGACCGGCCGTCGCAAGGGGGCGCCGAGGCACTGCGACCGGGGTCGGTGTTCGCGGGACGCTACGAAGTAAAGGAAGTGCTCGGTGCGGGCGGCATGGGCGTCGTGTACCGGGCCTACGATCGCGAGCTGCAGGAGCCGGTCGCCATCAAGACGCTGCGGCCCGATGCGGTGGCGGGAGACCCGGTGGCGCTGGAGCGCTTCAAACAGGAGATCCGCCTGGCGCGCAAGATCACGCACCGCAACGTGGTCCGTACCTACGATCTCGGTGAGGTCGGTGGCCTGTACTACCTCACTATGGAGTTTGTGGAAGGGACGTCACTGAAGCAGCTGATCCAGACGCGCGGACGACTACCGGTTCCCGTCACGCTCACGGTCGGCAAACAGCTGTGCCGGGCGCTCGAGGTGGCGCACGAGCAAGGCGTGATCCACCGCGACATCAAGCCGCAGAACATCGTGGTCGAGCCCAACGGGTTTCTCAAGGTGATGGACTTCGGCATCGCCCGGCTTGCGAACCCGCCCAAGGGGAAAGGCCTGACCGAGGCGGGCATGGCGATCGGTACGCCCGACTACATGTCGCCGGAGCAGCTGTCAGGACTCGAGCTCGACCCGCGTAGCGATCTCTACAGCGCCGGTGTCGTGCTGTTCGAGTGCCTGACCGGGCTCGTGCCCTTCGAGGCGGATTCGCCGTGGGCGCTGATCGCCAAGCACATCGAGGAAGAGCCCCCCGATCCGCGTACCCGCAACGCCGATATCTCCGAGGCGATGGCGAACGTCGTGCTTCGAGCGATGGCGAAGGAAACGGAGCAGCGTTACCAGACGGCGGATGAGATGTACGAGGCGCTGGCGGCGATAGGCTAGACGCCTAGACGGCGAGACGTCGAGGGAGACGCTTTGCCGCCGAGCCGCCGAGTGGTTGTTAGGATTGAGGGTTGAGGATAGACCTACTACCTGACTCCTGGGCGTCCACTCGGCGGCTCCGCGGCTATGCGTCTCCCTCACCGTCTCAACGTCTGGGCGTCTAGACTCCACCAAACCAGGGGTATCCCTGATCTTCCCAGTAACCCCCTGGTCTCGTATCCATGAACGTCATCGACACCAGGTACTTCGTCAGCTTGTAGCCGAGTTTGGTCGGTGAATAGAGCCGCAACGGCGCGCCGTGATCGGGACCGAGCGGCTGGTCGTTCATCGTATGGGCCAGAATGGTCTGCGGATGCATCGCGCTCGCCATGTCCCAGCCGTTCGAGTAATCGGAATCGAAGCTCCGGAACATGATGTAGCGCGCCGTCGCTCTCGGCTCACACCGCTCGACGATTGCCGAGACCGGCACGCCGGCCCAGGAAGCGATCGCGCTCCACCCTTCGACGCAGTGATGCTTCACGGTATAGCTGGTGGATGGCAGCCGCCGCAGGTCGTCGAGGGAGAGCGAAAGCGGACGCTCCACCAGGCCATCCACGCTCAGCCGCCAGGCCGACGGGTCGCGCAGCGTGGGCATGTCCCGGGAAATGAAGTAGCTCGGCAGGCTGCGGCTGCGCTCGGAAGGGTCGTAGGTGGGCGCGAGGCGCGTGGGCGAGTACAGCACTTTTTCGCCGATCCAGTCGTTGAAGCGACTGATCGACAGCAGTCGCGGTCGCACCAGATCGCCGCCGTCCCAGCCGCACGCCGCAACGAGTGACGCAGTGCCCGCGCCCGCCGTGAGTTTCAGGAAACCACGGCGGTCGACCTCGGCGGCTCCGCGGCTCGGCGTCTGATCGGATCTAACCATGACTGGGAAATCTCCCGCGGTACCATCCGGTGATCATCGCGCGCAGGCTGGCGGGATCGACGACGAACACCAGCAACACGTGCACGATGCTGAAGCCGACGAAAATCCACACGATCCAGAAGTGCCAGTACCGCGCGGCCTGAAACCCGCCGAACGCCGCGGTCAGCCAGGAAAACTGGAGCGGCTTGTAGATTGCCAACCCTGTCAGCACGGCCAGCCCGCCCAGCACGATGACGGTGGTGTACGCGAGCTTCTGCAGCGGATTGTGTTTGCCCTGAACGGGGTGTTCCTTCCGCAGCCGCAGATAGTACTTCGCCATATCGATTGCACCGGGGACGTCGCTGGGGCGGAACAGCAGGGATCGCCATTCGCCGCTCGCGACCAGGTAGGTCGCGTACAGCAGCCCGAACGTGATGAGCGGCCACATGAGCGCGAAATGCCAGTTCAGGGCGCCGGCGAGCCAACCGCCCAGCCGGACGGTGGCTGGAAAACGGGACCCTTCGAACGCGTTCGGGAATGCAGGCGCTCCTCGGTTTCCGAACCGTGAATAGGCCTCATAGATCTGCAGCCCGCTCGTAATCATCCCGGCAAGAACCACAGCCGTGGCCCAATGGGTCAGGCGGACGATCCAGTGATGGCGGCGGACCAGGGGGCGTGCGGGGGCCGCTGGGGCTTCGGAGGCCGCCGGGGGGGCCGCGGGGGCTGCGGGGGCCGCGGGGGCCGGAGGGTCGGCGGAGGGGGTAGGGTCGGTCACAATGGTCAATGTATTGCTCCGTCTAAAGGACGACAGCGGAATCCCGGGCGGATGCATGGCTCGGCTGGCGACTGGGCCGGGGAGGTGCGACGCGCGTCACGCGGCGGGTGGACACCCTGCCCTATATTGGCAGCGTCAAAATGGCTCGGATCTGGTGGCTTCCCCTCATCGGCCTTGTGGCCTGTCATCCGGATCGCCAGGTCCGGCGGGCTCCGGCAAGGCACACCGTCGATACGACGCTGGCCAGGATGTTGCGCCCGCCGCGCGAGCTTCCTCGCGATCGCTCCCTCACCACGCCCCGCGTCATCTCCGAGCCCAGCGTCGTCGTCTTCTGGCTGCCGTCGACCGACACGTTGAGCCGGGATTCGGCAGAGGCCGCGTCGCGGGACCTCGACTTCTATACCGAGCAGGTGGCACCGAAGCTGAGCGACAACCAGATCGCCCTCGTCCCCACCAACGTCGACACTGTCTACGTGGAGCTTCCGGGGCATTCACGACGGGCCATCGTGTTGTCCGGTCTGGACTATCCCTATGGATACCTGTTGATCGACCCCGGAACTCCCGAGCGGATTCTGACCGGCGTCTACGACGACGACGAACTGTTGGACGAGCTCAACGCCTACTTCGACCTGTCGGATGAGCCTGATAGCTCGCGCGTGCTGCCGCGAGTGGTGACCTAGCCCTTTCCATCGACCCTGAACCTCCGGGTCGAATCCGTCAGTCGCGCCACCGCGGAGCCCAGTCGCTGCGCTGCCTCCCCCAGCTCATTGAGCGACGACAGCTGCGTGTGAGTCGCCTTGGCGGTTTGCTGGGCGCCCGCCGCGGCCTCATCGCCGATGCTCGATAGCTCCCCCATCCGGCGGACGACGATGTCGATCTGGCGCGCCTGATCTTCCGTCTCGAGCGAGAAAGTCGTCACGAACTGGGATGTGTCGCTCAGGGCCGTGAAGATCGCCTCCAGTGCTTCACGCGCGGCGCCCGAGACCGTCCCGGCGTCCTGCGCCGCCACACGGCCCTGCCGTAGCGCTTCGACCACGTGGCCGATCTGCTCCTGGGTCAGGCGCATCCGGCCGCGGATCTCTTCCACGGCGTGACTCGACTGCTCCGCGAGCTTGCGGACCTCGGCCGCCACCACGCGGAATCCGGAGCCGAACTGCCCGGCCCGTGCCGCCTCGATCGCGGCATTCAACGCCAGTAGCTCCGTCTGACTCGCGATCCGCGTGATGCCGTCCATCAGCTTCCCGATGTCGCGCGAGCCCTGTTCCAGAGTCCCAGCCGCCCGGCTCGCCTGGTCGATGTGCGTCACCAGCGCTTCCAGCAGCTCGCGGGCGCGGGCGATCTCCTCGCCGTGTCGACGCGCCTCGTTGGCGGCCGAGCCCACCTGCCGCTCGGCGGTCTGAAAGCGCTGGCGTAGCGCCTGCGTCACCCGCGCGGCCGCGTCACCGGCGGCACGGCCGCTTTCGATCGATTGCCGTTGTCGATCGCTGCCCTCCGACAGCACGTCGGTGGTAGCGGCGATCGAGCGGGTGGATGCCTGCAGGTCGGACGCGGCCATGCCGAGCTGACGGGCCAAGCCCGACAGGGCCTGGGCCTGCCGCTGAACTTCCTTCACCGCTTCCGCCACCGCCCCCGTGGTTTTGTCGACGCTGGCGCTGAGGTAGCCAAGCTCGTCTCCGGCCGGGTCGTTGAGGCGCACCGTGAGGTCACCGCGCTCCACCTGAGCGAGCAGCTTGCGCGTGCGGCGCAGCCGGCGGGCGACCTCGGTCAGTCCCGGAATGAGCGTGAATCCGGCGAACGTCAACACCAGGGTAAGCTCGATGAACACCGACCAGCCCCAGCCCTGCTGCCCGACCCGCAGCGCCGCGATCACCGCGAAACCGGCCAGGCTGACGCCGAGGGCCGTCCACGCGGCGCGCCGGCCGAGGTGCAGCGCGGCTTGTAACGGAGCGATCATATACAACGGCGCGACCAGGAATCCCGTCCCGCCAAGCGCGTAGACGAGGGTGGAAACGATCGCGGCGTCCAGCGTGACTGCGAGTGCCAGGTAGGACGATCGGAATCGGTGCTGGCGGGCAAGAAACCCCACGCCGATGTTGGCGAGGAGGCTCCCGACTGCGAACACGGCCAACAACGACCAGGGGATCGGGACCAGCGGGACCAGGCGTACCACGATCATCACCGCGACGCCGAGCGCGATAAGACGCCACCGCGTTTGGACGCCTTCCAGCACGAATTGCCGCTGTTTGGCGAAGCGCTCCGCGGCGAACTGCTCGGTAAGCTCTGGAAATGCAGCGGACCCGGTCATGCGCCAGTGATAATGGCGTTGACCGGGTCCGAGGGGTAGAGGCTAACGGCTACGGCGTGGCCGGGTCGACGACTTGGACCGGGTACCGCTCGTTGAAGACGGTCCCATCGCCCAGCTGCCCGGACGCATTGCGGCCCCAGCAGTAAATCGCGCCGTCCTTCCGCACCGCGCAGGTGTGGGCGTCTCCCGCGCTCACCTGAAGGTACGGACCGAACGTCCGCTGGCCGAGCTGATAGTCGAGATTCCAGCCCCAGCATCCCACGGAGCTGGCCGCCAGCCGCCGATACGCGCAGGTGTGCATCCGCCCGGTGGTCACGCCGATGATCCCGGTGGCGTCGTAGGCGGGCCGGGGGATGAAGCTCGGAGACAACGTTCCATCGGTTACGGTGTTGCCGCTGATTTGCCCGTGGAAGTTGTCACCCCAGCAGTAGATGATCGGACGTCGATCCGCGAGGATCCCGCAGGTATGCCGCCCACCGGCGCTGATCATCGCCCATTTGTGATTGTGGACCAGCTCCGGCGTCCGGAAGTCTCCCCGCTTCCCGATCCCCAGCTGTCCGAGATGATTGTTTCCCCAGCAGTACGCCGTGCTGTCCTCGGCGATCGCGCAGGCGTGCGAACCGCCTGCCGTGACGGACACGAAGCGGACACTCGAGGCCACCGGAAGCGGACGCGAGGATTCGGCCGTATCCCCGCGGCCGAGCTGGCCCGACTCATTGGCTCCCCAGCAATACACCGATCCGGTGTCGCTCACCCCACAGGTGAATTCGCCACCCGCGGCGATACTGCGGAATCGCACCCCGCCGATCACAGCCGCCGGCGTGAGGCTGCGCGGAGTCGCCGCGTTCCCCAGCTGACCGCGGTCGTTCGCCCCCCAGCAGTAGGCTTCACCGGTTTCGGTGACCCCGCAGGTGAACTGGGTACCGGCATCGATGCTGAGAAAGACAAGCGCCCCACCTCCCGTAAGACCGCTCGGCTGCATCGCATCGATCCGAGTGCCGATGCCAAGCTCACCCTCGGTATTGTCGCCCCAACAGTAGACGCGACCGTTGGAGGTCAACCCGCAGGTGTGATCCGAGCCGGCGGTGACCCAGGTGAAGTTCAAGACACGCGGGGATGGAATCGGGCGGGCCGGGCTGACGAGAAAACCACCCAAGGCGAGCCACGGTACGACGAGAGGCGTGCGCACAGGGACCTCCAGTGGTCCGACGACGAGAATATATACCCCGATCAGCGGACCTCAGGGGGCTACATACGTATCAGGTAGCTCCCTTTCAGAAAAAACCCGTCGCCGGTCCGATGCAGGCCCTGAAACCGAAACGCATTGGGCTCGGTGAGCGACGCTCCGTATCCCAGGAACAGGACCGTACCGGGCGTGGGTCGATACGAGAAAAGGAAGTCGCTGCGGAAATTGTTGACCACGATGGCCTCAGCCGATCCAACCCGTTGCAGGGCAATGGAATCCAGCACGAGTGGCACACCGGTCCGAGGGTCGACCAGCGCATCGCGTCGCTGGGCAAAGTACTGGCCGACATAACGCAGGAAAATGGCTCGCGTCAGCTGATACTCGAGTTTGAGGCGTGGGATGTTGGCGGTCGAGAACCGGCTACCGTCCCGGGCCCGGGTGATCCGCTGATGGGTCCACAGGGCCTCGATGCGGATCGACTGCGTGGGGTGCCAGGTGACGAGCGCCTGGGCGTCGAGCTCGCGCCCCTCGGCTGCTTCGGCGAAGATCGGCGCCCCGCCGTAGCCGGCGCTTCCCCCGGCCGTCACCGCCCGGTTCGGCGTCGTCACGCCCGCGCTCCCCCCCGGCAGGTGATACAACCCGTGCGGCTTCACGAACGGCGTGCCGGCGCTGTCGGTCGCATAGCCGAAGTAGTCCGCCTGGTCGAACCGCTGCTCGGCGATGCTCAGGTTGGCGTTCACGCCCCACCCGCCGCGCAGGTTCGCCGTCCAATTGCTGCCCAGCGACCCTTCGCTCGTACTGCGAAAGTGAAGAAAATCGTCGTAGTGCCATAGCGGCGACAGCAACACGTACGTGGAGAGCTGCTCCACCAGGCTCCCCGGGCGGCCATACCAGCTGAAGCGATTGAAGAACCGGGCCTGCACGAAGTCGGTGCGCGGCACGAAGCCGGATCCGGCCACGAAATCGGGACTCACACCCTGAAGCTCGGCGTGATTTCCGTAGGCTCGGCCGGTCCGATCGTACAGCGTCACGTCCCACAGCGACCCGGCACGGACGCCGCTGGCGTCGTCGGTCCAGGAGCCGACGACCTGGGCCTGCGTGAACCAGATGCGGCGCCATACGACGCGCAGATCGGCTCCCGCAACCCGGTTATACGCGTCGCCGTCGACGCGATCGGTATAGACCAGGCCCGCCGTCGAGCTCGCGCCCAGGTCGCGGCGCACCCGGATCAGATTGTAGATCGGGTTGTCCCCGGTGAGGGATTGATTGCGGTCGTCGACGGCGGCGAGATACGCGAGGTTCGTTCCGCCGACCTTGCCGGTCACCTTGGCGCCCGCCACGGGCTGGGCGACGCGACGCGTGTAGATCAGGCGATTGGGTGAGTCGTACTGCTCCAGGCCTTCGAGGAAGAAGGGGCGCTTCTCGGGAAA
>Ga0075434_100000446_pt1 | contig 30728 bp, 35 predicted proteins | sample RhiMethybrSRZTD3_FD_75298 | JGI IMG/M metagenome (GOLD analysis project Ga0075434, IMG submission 75298) | Populus rhizosphere microbial communities from Tennessee, USA - Rhizosphere MetaG P. TD hybrid SRZTD3 | ecosystem: Host-associated > Plants > Roots > Rhizosphere > Soil | place: USA...
TTCGTCGCTTCGTGCTTGGTCCGGCTAAAGCCGGACACTACGTACAAGAAAAGGGCCGCCTGAAGGCGGCCCCTACGTACGTCAAGGCGGCCCGTACGTACGCGCTATTTCTGGCCGTCCGGCGCGTCTTTCGGCGCTCCGGTTCCGGATGATCCCAGGAACAGATGCTGGCCATTGGGCAGAATCATGTCTGCGCCGTTGGCGCGATTGGCGCCATTCTTCGCGCGGTATCCCTGGATCGTGATCTCCGTGCCCGCCTCAACCGATTTCTTGGTGAAGCCGCGCCTCACCAGGGTGTTCGGCGTGCCACCCTCGATCATCCACCGCGTGACAGTTCCATCGGGGTTCTTGACGTCGAGATGAATCCACGTGTGCGGATTGACCCAGTCCATCTTGACGATGGTGCCCTTGAGCGTCACCGGCTGGTTGGCGTCGAACTCGGCGGCGAACGAATGATGCGCGCGAAGCGACGATGACGCACTGACGGCCACGATGACGGTGATGAGTACGACTCGCAGTTTTTCCATGGCTCGTGGGTTCCTAATTCGTGAGGCTCGGGTCAGCGCTCTTGCCTGTCATCGACCGGTCCGGGGTTGCTCGGAGCCTGCCCCTTGGCCCCGGCCTTCTCGGCGTCGCGGGCCACCTCGAGGATGTCGAACATGCTCCGGTTATCCTCGTGACACGCGTACTCGAGTAGTTCGCCTTCGGTCGGCCGCATCGGCAGCAACACTGTCCATGGCTTCTCCCAGGTCGTGGGATCGTCGACGGTCAATCGCAGCTCGAGCCGTTTGTCATTGACACGCGTGTATCGCTCGATGAGATGCAGATTCGTCGTCGACCCACGGTAGCTGTGCTTGCCGTTGAAGTTCGTGGTTTCGACGACGAGCGTGTCGCCTTCCCAGTGGCCGCGTGTGTCGCCGATCCAGGCGCGGACGCCGTCGTTCAGCCGCGGACGGCCGTCGAGCGGGACGACACGCGCCTCATGAATCATCTCGTGCACGATGACCGCCGTGCCCGGCGCCTGCACGATCTGAATGTTGTTGTTATACAGCGTCGGCAGACTCGCACTTGGTAATCCGTAGGTGATGCAGCGCTCTTGATCGCCTCGGTCCAGCCACGACGCGTTGACCGCATTGTTCCGATTGGGTGCGCGCCCTTGCCGAGCCCTGCCCTCGGCCGTCAGGGCGGGAATCCGACCATCGGGCGGGTCTACGACGAGCGACGTGCGATTCCCGTCCGAGACGAAGCGTCCGGGATCGGTCCACCACTGGGCGTGGTTGAGCCCTGGGGTAATCTTCTCGGGCGCGGTGTCCATACGTTTTCCGGCGCGGTCCTCGAGGGCCTTCTTTTCCTCGTCGGTGTAGAACGCGCGTGTGCCGAGCTCGCGATTGCGCTCGAGCGGCGTGATCGTCCGGTAGTCCCACGTGCCCTGCAGATCGGGATCACCCCAAGGAGTCCGCGGGACCTTCGACGCGCTGGTCGCGTTCGATTTCGCATTGGCGGCCTGCGATTGCGCGAAGCCGGTCATCCCAGCCATTAGAGCCAGGACCACCGCAGCCAAGCTTACAACCCGAATCCTCATGCGGACTCCTTTGCAGGGCCGCCTGCCAGCCTACGCTAAAGCTACGGCTGGTCCGCCGTAGCCTCGGCGAAGGCGGAAAGGCGGCCCCTACGTTCTCAGGATCCTACGTTAGTTGGTGCCGGTTCCGTTTACTCCGCCACCGACGAGCGCATACATGACGTAATTCTCGAAATCGGCGCGCATTTCGTTGTTTGGCGTCTGGATCATCAGGATGCCCACGATCTTTTCCTTCGGGTCGATCCAGAAATGCGTCCCGTACGCGCCGCTCCAGCCGAAGCTGCCCTGCGAGAGAAACGTGTTGCGCCCCACCGGATCGTTCACGACGCGCATGCTCAACCCATATCCTTCGCCCTTCGGCCGACCCTGCAGCGTGTCGGGCGCGTGCACCGATGCCATCATCTCGACCGTGCGCGGAGCGAGCAGGCGCTTGCCGTTCAGTTGTCCGCCGTTGAGCAACATCTGCGCGAACTGCAGGTAGTCCTCAGCGGTCGTTGCGAGCCCGCCACCGCCTGAGAAGTAGACGCCGTTCTGGAAGTTGGCAAACCCCGACACCCGTTCGAGCTTGCCGCTTTGCCCTCGCGTGTATCGGGTGACGAGTCGTGCGTTGCCGTCGAGTGGATAGAAGAACGTGTCCTTCATGCCGAGCGGATCGAAGATGCGCGTCTTCGCGAACTGACCGAACGGCATCCCGGATGTCACCTCGACGATGCGCGCGAGTGTGTCGAAGCCCGCTTGCGCACTGTACGACCAGCGAGATCCAGGCTGGAAATCGAGCGGCACGCCGCCCAGTCGTGGAATGACATCAGCCAGCGACTCTTTGCCCTTTACCGCGACCTTGCGCGCTTCGGTGCCGCTCAGACCACCGCTCACGAGTCCCGACGTGTGCGTCAGGAGATCGCGGATCGTGATCTCGCGTTCGGCGGGCACCGTGTAGTAGCGCGCCTCCGCTGCGGCGCCGCGTCCGGCCGCCGGCGCACCAGGACCGCTCGCCATCGCTACGGCCACTTTCAGATCCTTGAACTCGGGAATGAACTTCGACACCGGATCGGTGAGCCTGACCTTCCCCTCCTCGACCATCATCATGATCGACGTGCCGACGACCGGTTTGGTCATCGACATGATCTGGAAGATCGCGTCTTTCTGCATCGGCTTGCGCGACTCGATGTCCATCAGTCCCTGCGCCTCGAGCTGCGCGATGCGCCCGTTGCGCGCCACCAGCGTCACCGCGCCAGAGAAGTCGCCGGCGGCGATGTGCCGCTGCACCAGATCGGTGATGCGGTGCAGACGCTCAGAGGAGAAGCCAACCTCCTCCGGCTTCGACGTCGGTGTTGCGGCCGCGAGCGGCCACATGAGAGCAACGACGAACACCACGACCAGGGCGCCAGACATCGCGATTCTTCGCATAAGGGGCTCCTTCGAGTTTCGAATTGCGCGCACGACTCTCACAGCGACTCCGCGTTCAGCTCGATGACATTGCCATCAGGATCGGTCACGTAGATCTGCGGCCAGGGCGTCAGATTCTCCGGACGCGCGACACATTCGATCCCGTTGCGACGCAAGTGATCGAGCGTCTGTTGGTAGCTCGCCACTCGAATCGCCAGGTGACCGTCCTTCACATCGATCTCCCTCGTCCGGCGCATCGTCAGCGTCGGCGGATGGACGATGAGATGCAGTTGACCCGGACCGAGCTCGTACCAAGCCCCGCCGAAATCGAACGGCGGCCGCGGAATCTCGGTGAGACCGAGAATCTCGCCATAGAACTGCTTCGCGCGGGCCAAATCGGTCACGCACACGGCAACGTGATGGAGGGACTCGATGCCGATCACCGATCGAACCTCAGTGGACGCCACACGAGACACGTGCGTAGATGAAGTCGACACGCCGCATCTGACCTTTCAGAGTGCCCTCGATCCAGGCGGCAAGCCCCGACTCGGATCGCCGATAGCCGACACGCTGCGGAAAATCGTGTTCTGCGTTCTCGAACACCACGGAGGTGTCGGTGATCTCGCGCGAGAGGAACACCGCAGACGGCTGCCCTGAAGGATGCGCCTCGTAGGCGAGACGGCCATCCTGTTCCTTGAGGACAACAAGCTCGTATTCGGTGGTGCGGCCGTCGCGCACAGTGCGGCCCATGCCGATCATGGTTCCACCGCGCGGTGCCATCCACTGCTCTTCGATCACGGGTGAACCGGTCGTCTGCCAGCACCCATGTAGCCACGCCACACGATCGATCGCGGACTGCGCCTGCGCGAGGGCAGGTGGGAACCCCGTCAGGACGACACCGACCGATAGCAATACACCGATGCGGCGCCGGCAGTGTGTCATCGCGCTCCTACTTGGCGAGAATCTTTCGCTGGTTCGCGAGGATCTTGCCTTGATTGGCGACCACCGTGCTCAGCCCGCGGAGAATCGCTTTCTGGTTGGCGAGCACCTGCTTCAACTGCGCCTGGTTCCCGATTATTTTTCGTTGATTCGCGACGATGCGCGCCTGGTTGCCCAGGATGCGGTCCTGCCGCTCGCGGGTAGCAGCTGCCATGTGTCCTCTCTGTCGCACTGACTCGCCGTGAACGCCACGGGCGGATCGAAGGGATTGGTCGAAACGGATTGTAGATCAGCTCTCTACCGACGGGCCTTTTCTTGCATTCCACGCGCGCGGAGGTTGCGACATGAGGATTCCTGTGAGGGGCGCCGTGCTCACGGCATGTGCGGCGATGTTCGTACTTGGGACGGCAAGCCGCGCACATGCGGACGGATTCATCAGTCCCTTCATCGGCTATAACTTCGGCGGCGATTCGGGCTGCCCCGAGGTCGCGAACTGCGATAACAAGACACGCAATATCGGCGTCGCGGTCGGCTCGCTCGGCAGCGTGGTCGGCGGCGAATTCGAATTCAATTTCATCGATCAGTTCTTCGGTCAGACCACTGGCGTGTCGTCGAACCTGTTCACGATGATGGGCAACGTGATGTTTGCGCCCAAGGTGGGGGTGATTCAGCCCTACGTGCTCACCGGTCTCGGAGTGATGAAGACACACGTCGAGTTCACGCCGACCAACCTGGTCTCGACGAACAACAACAATCTCGCCTGGGACATCGGCGGCGGCGTCATTGGCTTCTTCACGCCGCATTTCGGCATTCGCGGTGATCTCCGCTACTTCCACTCGTTCCAGAATCTGGACGTGCTCGGTCTCAACATCTCCGACACGAAGATCGACTACGGGCGCGTCGCCGGTGCTGTCGTCCTGAAGTTCTAGTGCAGAGCTTCGTATGTAGGCCGCCGCACAGCGGCCTACACCTCAGCCACTGATCAGCAGTTGCCGTTCAGGTAACTTCTACGCGTTTCCGTCGTCTATCTGCAGCGCGCGATGTGGCGCCCCACGGCCAAATCGCGATCTGTCCGCGCGATTCCTACGGCTGCCACTCGGGAACGGCGCTTGCCAGTCCAGCCGCGGCGGGGATGAGCGGGGTATGGGGGTAGTGATGACGAAAATGACGTCTCGTTGGCTCACCTTCGCAATCGGGATCGGCGTGCTCACCACAGCAATCGCGTGCGGCAACGCCTCGGGCTCGCTGTCACCCACGGGACCATCGGGCGGATCGACGACCGGCGCTGTGATCACGGGACACGTGCGAGGCGTGAGCACAGCGAGCACGGCCGACTCGTTCGCACCGCTCGCCGTCTCCTCTCTGCACGTGACGATTAGCGGCACCAACATCTCGTCGACCGTAGACGGCTCGGGACAGTTCACCCTGACGGGCGTGCCTCCAGGTACGGTAACGCTGCAGTTCAGTGGTCCGGGTGTGAGCGCCAGCATCACGTTGAGCGGCGTCTCGGCCGGTGAGCAGATCACCATCGATGTCACACTGAACGGAAGCAGCGCACGGGTCGACTCGGAAAGCCGTCACAAGAACGGTGGGCGCGACATCGAAGGCCATATCACTGCTGTCGATACGTCAGCACGCACCATCACGGTGGGCGGCTCCGTGGTCGCAGTACCCGCCAGCGCACGTATTCATCGCGGCGGCACGACCATGACCTTCGCGGACCTCAAAGTCGGGGTCGACGTGGACGTCGAGACCACGATGAACGGCACCACGCTCATCGCGACCGACGTATCGATCGAGGACGATGACGACGATGACGATCGCGACGGCCTCACGGAAGTGAGCGGCATCGTCGCTGGCCTCACCGGCCAGTGTCCGGCGATCACGTTCATGGTGCGCGACCGCACGGTCACGACTAGCGGCACCACGCGGTTCAATGATGGCTGCGACAGGATCAAGAACAACGTGCGCGTCGAGGCGAAGGGGGCGTTGACACCGAACGGCGCGCTCATGGCCACCAGCGTGGAGTTGGACGATTAGTGGTCCCTGGTGCCTCCCGCTTTCCACACACCTCGTTAATGCGGTAGTGTCTAACGCCAAGACATCGTGTCGCAGACCTCGGCAGCTCCCCCGCCGGCGACTGAGACTGTACTCGTCGTAGAAAACGAGTCGGCCATCCGCACTCTGGTGCAGATGGCCCTCGAGCGGCATGGCTATACTGTGCTCGCCGCGGAGTCGGGCGTCGATGCGCTCCAGGTTTCGAACAGCCACGCCGGCGAGATTCATCTGCTCATCACCGACGTGAGCATCCCCGACATGAATGGGCCCGAGATTTCACGGCAACTGGCAGTGTCGCGGCCGCACTTGAGCACGCTGTTCATGTCGGGCTACGTGGACGATGCGCTGAACGACCACGGCTTGCGGGCCGGACATGTCGACTTCATCCAGAAGCCCTTCTCTCCTCGAGTGCTGGCGCAGCGCGTTCGCGAAATCCTCGATCGCGCCGCGCGCCATTAATCCCATGATGCGAATGCGGCTCGTCGGTTTCTGTCTCCTGCTGCTCTCTCTCCTTCACATGCCGCCGCCGTTGGCGCCACGCCTGTGGGCTCAGGGACCTGCACCAGCGGCGGCGCCGACAGCCCGGGATCTCGTCGGCACCTGGTCGTTGAACGTGTTCGAGCAGGGAACGAGCGGCACGCCGACCCGCGTTGCCAATCCCCGCGGTCTGCTCATCATCGACGCCGCCGGCCATGTCTTCGAGTTCGTGACGAGCAGCGCTGCGCAGCGCGCACCGCTCGGGACACAAGCGCCGATCGCCGATGCACCGGCGACGTTCGCCGGCTACGGCGGCTTCTGGGGCAGCTATCGACTCGATGCGGCGCAGAAGAAGATCGTCTTCCGCCCCGAGTCGGGCATCAGCACGCTGTTGACGAGCGCGCGCGAATTCTCGCGCACGGTGGAATACGCGGCCGACCGGCTGACGCTCGCCTCGATCGATGAGCCGCATGCGGCCGGCGGCACGCGGTGGACGTGGGAGCGCGTGCCTCCGGTCGACAACCTCTCGCCGCTCTATCGCCGCGTCGTCGGCTTCTGGCAGCACGTGGTCGAGAAGCGGATCAACGTCGCCACCAAGGCGGTGGTCTCAGAGACGCGGCGATCGCCGAGCGTGATCGTCTATACGCCGGCTGGATTTGTCGGCGTGCACTTCCCTCCGCTCAATCGCACGCCATTCGCGTCGGAGACCCCGACGCCGGAAGAAGCGCGCGCGGCGCTCCAGGGCTACATCGCGTACTACGGCGCGCTCGGCGTCTATCCAGGCGAGGTCTTTCACAACATCCTCGCCGGCCTGAGCCCGGCGCAGGGTACGATCCTGCGCCGCTTCGCAGACATCGAGGGCGACGAACTGACGGTACGCCTGCAACCCGGACGCAATCAGCAGGGACAAGAGGCGACCAACGCAACCATCGTCATTCTCAAGCGACTGAGCGGCGTGGACGAGATGCTCGCTCGATAGACACGAGAACAGTCGCACCGACCGCGTCAGCCGGATCGCACCGCCCCGCGTCAGCGAATCGCTCTCAGCAACACCGCTTGTGCGGCCAATTGCGCCGCAAGCGACACCACCGCTGCGACAGCGAGGCTGCGCGTCGGCAGCGTGAGCGCGAGCACGAAGCAGAAGATCGCGAAGCTGCAGAGGCCGGGCATGTAGCCGCGAAGAAATCTCAGCACGGCGCCCGATCCCTCCTGCGCATGCATGAAGCCGGCGATGATCGCCGTCGCCACCGGAAACGGCGTGAGGAGACCACTCAGCGCCGGGCCAAGCCGCGCGGCCATCGACGTCAACGCGAACACGAGCGTCGCGGCGGCGATCATCCGCGCCGGGAGATCCCATGCCGGCGCTGGGCGGCTGTGCTGCGCCGGTCCAGGCCGGGGAAGAATGCGACGTACGACCAAGAGCGATGTGATCGCCGCGACGAGACCGACCACAGCGCCCACCTGCACCCGCAGCGTCGGCATCGTCACGAGGCCGAACGCGATCCATCCGATGAGCAGACAGAGCGGCCAGCTCAATCGACGCGAGCTGAATCCGTACGCCGCGCAGAAGGCAGCCACGCCAACCAGCCCAAGCAGCGCGCCTTCCGCTGCATGCGCGGCGAACACGTGTCCTTGCTGCACCGCATAGAAGCCGAGCGTCGGTCCGGCCACGGCGGGAAGCGCCGCCACGAACGCGGCCGCGCGCGTTCCCCATCGCCGCACGACCAGCGTGACGGCGGCGACCAGCAGCGGAACCAGTGTGAGTCTGAGGAGAAGGAGCACGTCAGAGCATTGGTGATCCGTGATCGGTGATTTGTTGGTGAATCACCACTCACGAATCACGAATCGAGCAGAGCCTGCGCCTGGTTCCAGACCTCGCGAACGAGATCGCCCGCCGACATCGGCTTGGCCATGGCCGCAGCCTGCCCCGCCCACACCTGCATGCGGTGATAGTCGTTGGCGGCCGCGCCGGCTTCTTTCATCGCTGCGGTGAGGCCTCGCTGCACGGGATACAGCGCGGGTTGAGGCGCGTCGGGAGCTGCGGCTGCTGTCACGAAATCGGTCGCGATCGCACGCGCGAGGCGACCGGTCAACGCCCGCGTCAGCGTCGTACGATCGGGCTCGAGGTTGTCGAGCGCATCGGCCCACGCCCGATGCGTCTTGGCCTCGGGACAGCGCAAGAACGCGGTTCCAATCGAGACCGCGCTGGCGCCGAGCATCAACGCCGCCGCGACCCCGCGACCGTCGCCGATGCCGCCGGCGGCGATGATCGGCACCTTGACGCGGTCGGCCAGACGCGGGACGAGGGCGATGAGGCCGACCGACTGCCGCTCGGCCGCGGCCTGATCGAACGATCCGCGATGGCCGCCGGCCTCGAACCCTTGCGCGATGATCGCGTCGGCGCCCGCGTCTTCCGCGCGGCGCGCCTCATCGAGCGTCGTTGCGGTGGCAAACCACGCGATGCCATGCTGCTTGAAGCGACGAACGACATCAGGAGCGAAGAGGCCCATGATCGATGACACCGCCTTCGGATTGGCCTCGATGAACGCCTCGCATTGATCGTCCACGCTCGGGCGCGAGACGTCGCCGGCCGATGACGCGACCTCGGGACCCCACTGCTTCATGAACTCGCGAATGCGAGCTTCGGCGGCGGGGTCTCGCCGCGGATCGGGATCGGCAATCCACGTGTTCAGCTGAAACACGCCGCGACTCGACGCGCGGAACTCGCGCACCCAATCCGCAATCCCGGCGGGCGGCGTGATCAACGCGCCCATCGCGCCCATCCCGCCGGCGTTTGCCACGGCGATCGACAGGCTCGCCGGGCAGGCGCCAGCCATCGGCGCGAGGAGAATGGGAACCTGGATGTCGTAGGCGTCGCAGAACGCACGCGCACGATCGCGCGGTGTCATCGTCGTGCTTTCTTGGGCGCGCGGGGCGCCTTCTTGCGCGCGCTCGCGGCTGGTTTCTCTCGCGTTGCCGCTTTGGCGGCGGCGTTCTGCCAGGCGAGCGTCACCGCCTCGCCGACGGTGTCTTGGTCGGCCGCATCGAGATTGATCCACGTCGATCCCGATCGGCCCCATGCGCCCGCTGCCGGCTCGAACATCGCCGCGTGATCGGCGAGCAACGTCTGCTGCTGTTCGGGCGTCAGCATCACGACGCCGCGCGTCTCCTCCGCATTGAGCGTGGCGAAGATGCGGCCGTGCGCCCGGAAGTCGGGATGGCCCATGTGCGAGGCCTCGATCGCACCGGCCATCCCCAGCACGATGCGACGAAAATCACGCGCGAGCATCGGCGGTCCTAGTCGTAGTACGCGGGCGCTTTCTTCAGCTTCTCGTGCGCCTTGAGATCGTGCTGGATCCACATCTGCGCGCCGGTCTTCTTCAGGAACGCGTCCACGTTCTGGCGTGACACGCGCGTTTGATCGACGTTGAACTCGAATGTGGGGTATCGATCGAGGCGGCGTTCGGCCTGGTAGTGATAGAGATCGCCCGACAGCAGCACGCCGCCGGTCTTCGCCAGCTTCACGTAGAGCACTTGATGGCCAGGCGTGTGTCCGGGCGCGGCCTTGAGGATCACGGTGCCATCACCAAACACGTCGTGCTCGTCAGTGGTGAGCATCGTCGCGCGGCTGCTTTTCAGCGACGAATACGTTGCCGGCCGTGAGGTGCCGACCGTCTTTTCGGAGAACATCGCCTCGCGGTCGAGCGGACGCGCAAGCCATGTCGCCGAGGCAAACGCATTCGCGTTCGCGGTGTGATCCCAGTGATAGTGTGAGAGCGCGAGATAGGTCACGCCGGCTGGCGTGTAGCCGGCGGCCTTCAACTGCGGAAGCAGCCCATTGGCAATCGTGACCTGCCGGCCCTGACCATCGGGCAGCGTCAGCGTTTGCACGGACGGTTTTCCCGTGGGCGTCCAGTCGGCATCGGTGATCGCGCCGGTATCCCACATCAACACCCCTTTCGGGTGCACGACGAGATACGCGCCGACTGATAACTGCGTGGTTCCGACGTCTTCCTTTGTCAACTTGTAGCGGCCGGGATCGGACTCGAGCACGCCGCCGTCGAACACATACAACCGAACCGATGCCGGCGGCGCGGGGCGGCTCGATTGAGCGTCGACGTGGAGCGTTGATGTCGAGATCAGGACCGTGGCGAATACGGCGACCGTGCGCAGTGATGTCATAGAAAACTCTTTGCTGCACCCGTTCCGGATGCGGCTGAAGGCAGGCCAGCGTCAAGCCCAAGACGCTGGACGAAACGCTGAAACCTCGGGTCCGAGCGCAGGGGATCGAACATCGGATCAACGTGCACTTCCATGAGGTAGCCGGACCGTTCTTTGTACGCCTTGTCGAGCCACTCGAACGCGCGGTCCTTGTCGCCGATCCCCGTATACAACAGCGCGACATAGAAGGCCGGCACGAACTGCTGCTTCGCGAGCGCGAGGAGCCGGGAGAGCTCGCGCTGCGCGTCCTCCTTGCGGCCCATCGCTCCATAGATGTATCCAAGCGAAGCGATCTGGTTCGCATCGCCCGACACCGATCGCGCCCGCTCGAAGCTCGCAAGCGCGTCGGCGTGCTGCCCCTTCATCACGAGGGCCATGCCTTTGTAAGCATGTATCAGCATGAACTGCGGGTCCATCTCCACATACCGGTCCCAGTGCGCGATCGCGGCGTCGTATCGTCGCATCATGTAAAGACGAAAGCCGATGTTGGCATTGATGATCATCGATAGCGGATCGAGCTCCTGTGCCTTCTTCAACTCGACTTCCGATTCATCCCACCGCCGCATCAGCATGAGGAGGTAGCCGTAGCGGTGATGCGCGAACGCATAGCCGGGGTTCAGCTCCAGGGCTCGTTTGAACTCCCGCTCGGCGGTGGCCCAATCGAGCTCGTAGCTCATGGCCAGAAACGCTCGCGACGCGTGACCTTCGGCAAGCGTCTCGCGAATCGCGATCGCTTTCTCCGCCGCCGCCTTCGCCTTGGTCAGCGCCTCTTGCCCGGGGAGCCCCCACAGCCCGAGGTTCGCATACGAATCCGCGAGGCCTGAGTACGCCGCTGCGTATTCAGGGTTCCTGGCCACTGCCGACTCGAAATAGCGAACCGCCGTCTGCAGTCCGTCGGGGGTCATCTTGTTCCAGAAGAATCGACCCTTCAGATAGTCCTCGTAGGCATCGCTCCCGATGACGCCTGCGTCGAGGGACGCTTGATGCTCCCTACCGACTTCGATGCCGATTCGTCCAGCAATCGCGCGCGCAACCTCGCCCTGCAGCGCGAGGACGTCACGCAGTTCGCGCTGATAGTTCTCTGCCCACACGTCCGTCTGATCGCTGGCGCGCACTAGGCGAACGCTGACGCGGAGCCGATCGCCTTCCCTCCTGACGCTGCCCTCGAGGAGGTAATCGGCTCCCATCTCCCGGCCGATCTCGGCCGCGCTCTTCCGCGTGCCCTTGTAGGTCATCGCCGACGTGCGAGCGATGACCGCTAACCGCTCTGGCCGCACTCGACTGAGCTCGGTGATCATCTCCTCCGTCAGCCCGTCGGCCAGATAGTCCTGTGCCGGATCGGCGCTCAAGTTTTCCAGCGGCAGCACCACGACGCGCGCCGTGGTCGACGGAACGGTTCCGCCAGTCGAGCGGTCGTGCTCGACGGGCCACCCACGGGCCGCGACAAGCGCGACGACAGCGATCGCAGCGGCGGCGCCGACGATCCAACGCGCCACGTGAAGACGATCTCGAGGCGGCGTCCCCGCCGCCACCGCCCGCGCCTCGTCACGGATCGGCGCGATTTCCTGAACGGGGGCGACGAAGCGATAGCCGCGACGCGGAACGGTCTCGATGTAATGGTGACCGTTGGCATCCAGGCCAAGCGTCTTGCGCAGCACGAAGATCGTCTGTGAGAGGTTCGCTTCTTCGACGAAGCTGTCGGGCCACACCAGCTTCATCAGCTCGGACTTGTCGACCACCCGATCGCGCCGCTCGATGAGCGCAAGAAGAACGTCGAAGGCCTTGGGCGTAAGGGGAACCTGCTCGTCGCCTTGGAGTAGACGACGGAGTGGAACCTCGAATCGATAAGGGCCGAAGACGTACCTCATTTTGAGGAGCCTTTGAGGACTTCTTGAACCGGTTTTGAGGCCGGTTTGAAGACCGCGTCCGCCTCACTCGTCTACCGTCGCATGACAGACGCGGGCAGGCCGGGATTGTATCGCGGGCCGGCTTGCCCACCGAAGCCAATGGGCGAAGGTGGGCCCGTGAAAGGAGTATCCCCGATGCCACTCAAAGGGCGGCAGGCGTTGATCACGGGCAGCTCTCGGGGCATTGGCCGCGGCATCGCGCTCAAACTGGCGAGGGAAGGCGCGTTGATCGCCGTCCACTATTACCGGAACCACGAAGCTGCCGCCGACACCCTGGCGCAGATCCGGGAGCTGGGATCCGACGGCTTCATCGTCCAGGGCGACGTCTCGAACGTCGCCGACCTTCGCAGGATGTTCATCGAAGTCGATGCGGCGTTCGGCACGCTGGACATCTTCATCAGCAACGCACGCGGTGAGCTGACGACCTTCTACGAGCCGCCACTCGAGATCACGCTGGACAAGTGGACCACCGCGGTCGACTCGCAGGCACGCGCCTTCCTGATTGGCGTTCAAGAAGCGACGCGTCTCATGCCGAACGGCGGGCGCATCCTCGCGCTGACGTTCGCCCGCGGCGGATGCACGGGCAGTTGGCAACCGTGGATGGCGATGGGATCGGCAAAAGCCGCGATGGAGAGTGCGGTTCGCTATTTCGCCGTGGCGCTCGCGCGGCGCGGCATCACCGTCAACGCCGTGAGTCCTGGCCTGACCGATGACAGCGTGCTGAACAGCCTGCCTGAAGACGCGGTGCAGCGGGCGCGCGAGTGGCATCGGCAGTGGACGCCAATGGGTCGTCTTGGCACGCCGGCCGATGTCGGCAACGTAGTCGCGCTTCTCTGTTCGGAGGACGCGGCGTGGATTACGGGGCAGGTGATCTCGGCTGACGGCGGCGCGTCACTGATGGACACCGTGCTCCCGCTCGACATGCAGCAGGCACAGCCCGTGGCGGAGGTGATCTCATGAAGAAATGGCCGTCGTCCTTGCTCGTCCTCGTTGTCGCTCTGGCGATTCCAGGCGCATTGACTCTCGCGCAGACCGATCCAATTTCCCCCTGCTGCGCCGCGGTGAACTTCCAGACCTTCAACCCGCAAGATGTCGCCATTCAACTTGTGTCGGTGGCGCGCACCGGCCCGGACGACATCACCGTCACCTGGCAGATCTTGAACCGGAGCAAGACGCCGCAGCAGTTCGACAAGATGGCTGGCCTTGCTGCGTTTCAACTCGTGTGGGATGCCGAGGTCATCGATCTCGCATCGCGCACACGATTCAAGGTGGCGAGCGATCCGAAGACCAGGATCCCTGTCGCGGCCAAACACGATCCGCCGCGTGCGGGTCAGGGCGTCGGACTCGCCGCGGGACGAACGCTCACCACGTGGGCGAAGTTCCTCGTGCCTGCGAACGTCACGAAGGTCACAGTGTCGCTGCCCGGCGCCGCACAGCCGTGGGAGAACGTCACGATCGCAGCGCCCGGGTCGAATATCAGTTCCGTGGGCACGTCCCCGTTGCCCACCCCGCTGAAGGATCTGAGGCTCAGTCCGGCGTCGGCCCCCGGCGGGACCCCTGTGTCTGGAATCGTGGAACTGTTCGAGGCTCCCGGGCCGCAAGGCGTGATCGTCAGGCTGGGGGTCGTCGGCAACCCTCCTCCCGGGCCCAACTACCCCGTTCCGCCGGCCTCGGTCCCCTCACAGGTGAGCGTCACGCAAGGGACAGCCAGTGCCGAGACGGGACCTCTCTACACAGCGCGTTTCCCGATCACGACGCAAGCCGTCGTCTATGACCGCCCCGTCACGATCACCGCACAGGCCGGCGGCCAAACGCTGCAGGCCACACTCGTTCTTCAATCGCCCCGCATCCAGTCGGCGACACTCGACGTACCAAACGTGTGCGACAACTGGAATGCGACCATCAAGTACGAGTTCGACGGTCCTATCCCAGCCGATGAACCCGGCGGCAGAACGCATCGGTTTGGCGTCAGGGCGTACCTCCATTTGACGGGTTTCACCGACGACGAGGTAAGCGAGTCGGAGTATCTAGACCCGGGCGATCGCAAGGGAAGCATCAAGCTGCATGTCGGCACGTGCAAGGACGCGACTGGTTGCTCGATTCGCGGCCGTCCCGAGTACTTCATCACAGGGTTCCAGAGTGGCACTCGTTACGATCCGTATTCAATGTATCTGGGTGGTAGCTGCAAAGCGCCGAACTAGAAAAGAGGAACTCTCATGCGTGTCGCAATCGTGTCTTCCATAGCAGTCCTCGTGCTCGGGCTTTCGGCGCAGCCGGTTTCTGCGCAAGTGGATCCGAAGAGCAAGGTGAAGGAGCAGGAACCCTGCTGCAACGCCGTCAACTTCCAGACCTTCAATCCCCAGGACGTCGCGATTCAGCTCGTGTCGGTGAAGCGCACCGGAACCGACGACATCACCGTCACGTGGCAGATCCTGAATCGGAGCAAGACGGCGCAGCAGTTCGACAAGATGGCAGGCGTGGCCGCCTATCAGCTCGTGTGGGACGCGGAAGTGATCGACCTGGCGTCGAAAACCAGATTCAAAGTCGCGAGCGATCCGAAGACGCGCACTCCTGTCGCCGCCAAGCACGAGCCGCCGCGCGCCAGCCAGGGCGTGGGGCTGCAGGCGGGACGAACCCTCCTCACGTGGGCGAAATTCCTGGTGCCTGCGCAGGTCACGAAGGTCACAGTGTCGCTTCCGGGCGCGGCGAAGCCGTGGGAGAACGTCGCGATCAGCAAGTAGAGACGTTCGTCGAACGTGCTGCATTCGTGATCGCGCCGCCGCGATCATCGACACAGGTGGTACGCGCCAGCCGCGCCGACCATGCCAAACAGCGCGGCAAAGCTCGGTATGATTCTGGGCTCGCCGAGGTTCGCGCTCAGGACGACGCCCCACGTGGCTCCGGCCCCGGCCCCGAGCATGAGTCCCCGCAGAATCTTGTTCCCGCAGGCCGGTCGATAGTGTTGTAGCCCCCCTGTCGGTGGCGTGAGCGTCGATTGAGCGGCAACACGGGACACCGATGCTGAAATCGGGCCACGCAATTGGGCAAACGCGGGACTGGATGCGAAGGTCACGGACAACGCGATCAATACGAGGGATCTCAGTGTCAGGCGCATGCGGCACCTCCTTCTTCAGGTAAGGTGCAAACCGCGTCTCGAACGGCTCAACGAGCACGCCGTCGCTTCTTATCTGTCAGGCAGGCCGAGGAGGCGCGCCGGGTTGCGGCGCGCCATCACGGCGATGTCCTCGTCCGACAGGCCCTTTGCGCGCAGCGCAGCGAGGAACGCCCCGAACCCGTCCGGCGGCAATGCGTTCCCCTGCTGGCCCAGATCAGACGAGAGTACGCAGAACTGCGGTCCGATCTGCCTGATAGCGCCGGCGAATCGCGCCACCCTCTCATCGGCATCGGCAGCCGCGAGCGAGCCGCCGACGAATTCGATGAACGCGCCGAGCGATGCCGCCTCTTTCATCTGACGCACGTCCATCACCACTGGAGGGTTCATCGCGTGCGTGACCACCATGTGCTGCGCGCCCTGGCGACGGCCCTCGCGAAGGAGCATGAGGCCTTCGTCGGGAGATGAGTGCCCGGTCGCGAGCACCAGACCGTGCTTCGCGATCAGCGCGATCACCTGTTTCACCTCCGGCGTCAGCTCGCCGGCGCGCGCGACGCTGACGAACGGGCGGTTCTCTTTCGAGTAGCGCACCTGGTTCTCGGCGTCGAAGGTCGGCATCCAGACGAAGCGCCCCCAGCCGCCGGTGACTCGCGTCATGTGCTCGACCGCCGCCGGATTGATGCCGCCGACCGTGAGATTCAGATCGATGCCGCCAAACACCTCGATGCCGGGCACCATCTTCCGCACGAGATAGGCGATTCCGGCGGTGGATTCGTAGTGATTCTTCAGCACGAGACCGCGCATCTTCCGCTCACTCGCCAGCTTCGCCACGTCGATTGCATCGATCGATCGCGCGCGATCGTCGGGCAGATGATGCACGTGTATGTCGATGGTGCCCACCAGCGCACGAGCGCCAGCGTCAGAGCGTTGCGCACTCCGTAAATCCGCAACGAAGCACGCGAGCAAGACGATTCCGGCCAATGCGCCCAGCCTTCGAGGTGGTGTCATGTGCGAATCATCGGGGCGCCGGGTCTAAAGAGCAAGACCCGGCCTACGACAGCCCACCGCACGTCAAAGCTATGTCGCTTCTTACCGCTGCTTCGTAGGGCGGGTCTTGCTCTATAGACCCGCCGGCACGTTCGCCATCAACGCTTGATCGATCCACGTATCGATCTCGGGCCACACACTCTCCTGCAGCGAGTGGTTGTGGCCCACACCGGGAACGAGGAGCAATCGCTTCGGTCCTTTCAGGGCGTCATGGATGCGGCGCGAGTGATCCGGCGGGGTCTCGACGTCGGCGGCACCATGCACGAGGAGCACCGGGACGGAAATCGACTTCGCCGCATCTCGTGGACTGACCTCGTCCACACGAAAACGTCCACGCTGCTCGGCGAGGTCGAACGCCTGCGTGATCGACCAGGGCGTAAAGACGAACGGCGCACGTTCGGTCGCGACCGTTCGCAGATCGGAGAAGCTCTCGGCGGCTACGACGACCGAGACGCGAGGATCGATCGCGGCCTCTTGCAGCGCCACAGCCCCGCCAAGCGACGAGCCGAGCAAGACGATCGGGCCGTGACCGAAGGCATCGATGACCCTGCGCAGATCGCGCTTTTCGTAGAAGCCGTACGTGCACATCTCTCCGCCCGATTCGCCGTGCGCACGGCTGTCGTAAGCGATGACATCGAACCCCCGCGCCAGGTATCGCTCGACGATCGGCGCCGTGCTGCCACGTGTGTCGGCAACCCCGTGCAGCACGATGAGCGTTCCGCGGCTGGTGAGTGGCGTGCCGCATAACCAGCCTCTGAGGGCGATGTCGTCGCCCGGGAGCTCGGCGTTCACGCAATGCGCGGGTGGCTTCGAGTTCACCGTCCGACGAGCAGGATGAAGCAGCGCCCCGGCGCCGATCGCGGGCAATTGAAGCCAGGCGAATGCGGCGCCAACGATGATGACGGTCGCGATGGCGATGGCCACATATCGGCGCGTCATCATGACATCACGACTCTCGTGGTTCGTAGGCGCGGGTCTTGCTCTCGAGACCCTCCGTCAGTGCAGCAACGCGAGCAGCTCGGTGAGAGATCCGATGCACGGCACCGCAGGATCGCGAGCGATCGCGCGATCGCGTTCGCGATCGAGCCACACCGCCGCGAATCCCGCGCCGCGCGCGCCTTCGACATCGCGCGTCCAATCATCACCCACATGGACGCAGCATTCAGGCGGCGCGTTCAATCGAGCGGCAGCCTGCACAAAGATGCGCGGATCGGGTTTGCCGAGGCCGGCCGCCTCGCTGGTGAGAATCACCTCGAAGCGATCGGCAATCCCCATGCGTTCGAGCTTGCCGCGCTGCTGCAGATCGGTGCCGTTGGTGATCACACCGAGCGGCCGATCGCCAAGCGCATCGAGCGCCGGAAGCACGTCGTCGAAGAGCTGCCAGCTGGCTTCGTAGATCTCCAGAAACTCCCGCATCCGGCGATCGGCTTCATCGTCGGTCAAGGTCGGCGCCCGAAACACGGCGCGAATCCGCTCGCGCCGCTGTTCAGCGTAGGAGAGCTCACCGCGAATATGACGATCGAAGTGGTGCTGCAGCGCGGTGCGCCACGCCGACGGGAAGTCCTGCTCCGAGTGCGGAAGGCGATCGCGCCAGGCGGCGTACACGAGCGGCAGATAGCGGCTCTGCGCGCCGCGATCGTCGAGCAGCGTGTCGTCGAGGTCGAAGAAGACGGGCACCGCCTATCTCGTGACCCCGGCCTCGAGCACGTAGCGCACGAACATGTCCCACTCGGACACCGACAGGTCGACGTCCGCCGAAGGCGGATCGCTGGCGACGCGGTTGAACCAGACTGCTGTCATGCCGGCCGCCTTGGCGCCGGCGACGTCGGTATCGAGCCGATCGCCGACGAACCAGATGTCGCGGGCCGCGACTCCAAGCCTCGCCGCCGCAACCTCGAGCAACAGTGGATTCGGCTTCCGCACCGAGTAGTCGGACGACACCATCACGAAGGCGAGACGATCGGTCAACCCGTACTTCGCGAGCTCATGGCGGATCACGTGCTCGCCGAAGCTCGTGTTGCTGACCACCGCCATCGGCAGTCCGGCACGATGACACTGCTCGAGCGCCTCGCGCGCGCCCGGCATGGCTCGGGTCTGCACCGACGCCGTCCAGAACCCGAGCTCGAGGTCGCGCCACGGGGTGTCGAATCTGATGCCGAAGAAGTCGTGAATCAATCTGGTCAGCGTCGGCCACGCCATCTCGATGTATAGGCGGTCGCGGAGGGCGGCGACATCGGTCGTCACGATGTGCGCTCGCGCAATCACCTGCTCGAGCGTCACGTGAGCCGGCCGCTCCGAGGCGTGCGCCAGCATCCACGCAGTACCAGCATCGAGGTCGACGCTGACTTCCTCGACGAGCGTGCCGCCGTAGTCGAAGAGCAGGCCGCGCGGCGGCGTGGTCACGTCGTCCGTCGAAGGCGTTCGGTCCACGCGGTGTAGTTCCCTTCGGCGTTGGTGGTGCTGGAACCAAATACTTCGAGCTCGTCGCCAGCGACTCGATAGCCAACCTCGATGAACTTGCCGCCGAGGTTCAGGTGATAGTGACAGCGCGCGTCGAATAGATACCCGTGCCCGAGCGGCGCACCAGCCGATTCGACGCGGAAGACGTGCGGCGCGATCCACGTCATCGTGAACCGTGCATCCACCACCGTCGCGTCGTCGAAGTTGTGATGGAAGGCAACTTCGAATCCGTCGCTGCTCGCGGCATTCGTCTGGCGGATCGTGTACGACCCTGACTTGCTCGCCGCGTCGTGCCACGCCCCGGTGCCCTCGTAGGTGCCGAGAAATCTCTCGATGGTGTCCATCCGCAATCAGCCTGCGTCGTGCGTCATCACGTCGGCGCCGATCTCGAATGCGTCGAGCGCCGCGTGGGCGAGGGCACGCACATCGCGCCAGTGCACGCTCGTTCGGAGCGATTCGTCCGTCCACAGATCGGCATCGAACTCGACACCATCGCGGGAGATCGTCGCCAGCCTGGCGCTCAGCGTCTCGAGCGCGTCGGCCTGCGCCCGCGACAGCTCGCCTGAGAAATCGTCGCGAACCATGCGCAGCCGCTCATCGAAACGCGCCGCGAGATCGCCGGCTTTGCTGACCGACTCGGGAAAGAGCGCGAGCTGATCCGACGGCTCGCTCGCAAGCGCCTTGAGGCTGGCGAGGAGCCGCGCGAGCGCATCGGCTGGTAGGACGTCGCCTGACAACGCAGCTATTTTAGGCTGTCTCAGGCGGCCTGGCCCAGCCCTGATTCCTGATTCCTGATTCCTAGAACAGCCCGACCGTCCGTCCCTCGCTGTCGATGTCGATATTCATGAACGCCGGCGTCTTGCCCAGGCCGGGCATGCGCTGCATCTCGCCGCACAGCGCAACGACAAACTCGGCGCCGACACTCGGCACGATGGCGCGAATGGGCAGGATGAAGCCGGTCGGGCGGTTGCGCAGCGTCGGATCGTGCGACAGCGACATCTGCGTCTTCGCCATGCACACGGGCGCATGCGCCAGTCCGAGCTTCTCCACTCGCTCGAGATCCTTCCGCGCCTGCGACTCGAGATCGATCGACGCCGCGCCATACAGCTTCGTCGCGATCGCCTCGATCTGCTGCACGAGCGGCGTGCCTGACGGCGTGAGGAACGAGAACGTGTTCGGCTTGTCGCACGCGGCAACCACCGCGTGCGCGAGATCGATGGCGCCCGCGCCGCCCTGCGAGAATCCCGAGTGCGTCACCACCGTCTCTGCGCCCGCCTTCAGCGCCAGCTCGCGAACGAGCTCGAGCTCACGGGCAGTGTCGGTCGGGAAGCTGTTGATCGCGACCACGCATGGCAGTCCGTACTGGCGCACGATCTGGACGTGCGCCGCGAGGTTGTCGGCGCCTTTGGCAATGGCGTCGAGATCTTCGTTGGCGAGCACGTTGAACGGCTTCCCGCCGTGTGACTTGGTCGCGCGCACGGTGGTCACGAGTACGGCGGCGTTCGGCACGAAGCTGCCGACGCGGCAGACGATGTCGCAGAACTTCTGGAAGCCAAGATCGCTGGCAAAGCCGGCTTCGGTCACGACGTAGTCCGCCGACTTGAGCGCGATGCGGTCGGCCAGGATCGAGTTCGCCGCGTGCGCGATGTTGCCAAACGGCCCGGCGTGCACGAGCGCCGGCTGCCCTTCCAGCGTCTGTACGATGTTCGGCTTGATCGCGTCCTTCATGACGACGGTCATCGCCCCGGCCACCTTCAGCATCTCCGCCGTGACCGGCTCGCCGTCGTAGGTCGACGCGACGACGATGCGGCCCAGCCGGCGCCGCAGATCGGCGAGGCCGTTGGCCAACGCAAAGATGGCCATCACTTCCGATGCCGCCGTGATCACGAACTGGTGCTCGCGCGGCACGCCGTGCGCCTTGCCGCCGAGCCCGACCACCGAGTAGCGCAGCTCGCGATCGTTCATGTCGAGCGTGCGCGGCCACGCGATCGTCGACGTATCGATGCGCAGCGGGTTGCCGTTGTAGATCGAGGCGTCGAGCGCGGCGGCGAGCAGGTTGTGCGCTGCCGTGACGGCGTGAAAGTCGCCGTTGAAGTGGAGGTTGATGTCCTCCATCGGCCCGACCTGCGCGTAGCCACCGCCGGTGCCACCGCCCTTCACGCCGAACACGGGGCCCATCGACGGCTCGCGCAGACACAGCATCACTTTCTTGCCGATCTTCCCGAGGCCCATCGTCAGCGCCACGCTGGTCGTCGTCTTCCCCTCGCCCGCCTTCGTAGGCGTGATGGCGGTGACGATCACGAGCTTGCCGTTCGGGCGCGACGACAGTCGATCGAGGATCGAGAGTCGAACCTTGCCTCGGTATTTGCCCGACTGCTCGAGCTCCTCGGCAAGGATGCCGGCCGATTCGGCGACGTCAGTGATGGGACGCAGTTGTGCGTCGTGGGCGATCTGCAGCGCTGATTTCATCGGTGATGGTGTCCTGATGTGTGATGGGCCGCCTAAAGGCGGCCCCTACGTACGAGGGCCGCCTCAAGGCGGCCCCTACGTACGAGGGCCGCCTCAAGGCGGCCCCTACGTACCGTGGCTACTTACGCACTTTTCAACTTATCGACTTTCACTTCTTCCACTTTTCCACTTGTTCCACTTTTTCCACTTGCTGGCGGGCCCGCCTTGGCCTGCCGCGCAGCCAAGGCCTTATCGGCGGCAGGCGGTCCCGCTGTCTTGAGCCTCTCGTCCTCGTCGATCGAAACCGTGCGGCCCGGACCGCTGCGGTTCCAGAGATCCTTCGGACGACCCGGTCTGCTATCGCGACCGAGGTAGAAGTTCACCCACGATGCCGTGCCGGTGAGCTGGCGATCGGGCGGCGGGATGAACACTTTCAACTGGTCGATGGTGTGCGACGCTTCCGCGCGCGCCATCACCCTCACCCAGATGCACTCCTGATCGATCACCTCGCACGCGCCGTCAAAGGTGCCGCCGCAGGGGCCGTTGCGCATCTGCTTCGGGCACGTCTGCGGACAGACGTACTCCATCGATCCCAGTACGCAGTTGCCGCAATTCTGACAGCCGAAGACCTCTTTCTTCGAGTAGAACTCGAAGCGCTCGAACCAGTGACTGAGGGTCGGGTGCCGATCGAGCCAGCGGAATGCGCCCGCGATCACACGCTTCACCGCCGACTCCCGCGCGCTCTTGGCCCACGGCACGAACGGCAGCGCCTTGCCGGCCGCATCCATCACCGTCGGCAGGAACGTGCGCGTCGGCTTCGGTTGCGGATCGCGCTTGTAGAGATAGAAGCCGTCCTTCTTGCCGTACTGCAGCTCCTCGTAGAGCTCCTCCCACTTCGGCGCGAGCTCCTCGGCGCGGCGAATCATCCAGCGGATGTGAGTGGCGTCGTGCGTGCCGCCGATGTAGGCGCCGGCGTAGCCAATGCCCTTCAGCACCGCGATCGATCGCGCGCCTCGCTCGAGACGTCCCTGCAGGCCGCCGTCCGGTGCTTCCGATTCCTTCTTGAGGATGGCGACGAGCTCGTCGGACGCCCAGCACCCCGGCGGGTTGCCGGTGTTCATCCGCTCCGCGGCGCGGCGGCTCAACACGTAGACGTTGCCGAGGACCGGCGTCTTGATCCCGCGCTCGTCGAGATACTTCTTCAGCTCGACGAACTTGGTGGCGTCCCATCCAACCTGCGTGATCGCCATCTCGGCACCGGCGGCGATCTTCTTTTCGAGCTTCAGATATTGATAGAGACAGTCTTCGCGCTGGTACTTGAAGGGCGACACCGCGCACGAGATGAAGAACGGCGCGCCGGTCCTGGCGCGCAGCTCGGCGATGTGCGCCGCCAGCTGCACCGAGTCGATGTCGAACACCGCCGTCCGCATCGCCGCCTTCGGCCAGTCGCCGCTGATCGCGAAGATGTTGTGCATCTCCAGCGCGCGAAGCTGGTTCAGCGTCTTGTCGATCGTCTGGCGATCCTGTCCAACGCACGTCAGATGCACGTTCGGCACGAGACCGCGTGCGCGCACGGCAGTGCCGACGCGGATCGAATCCTGACCGAGCTGCCCTCCCGCGTAGCTGGTAATGCTGCCACCCGCGATCTCGGGAATCATCGCCAGCTTCGACGCGATCTCGAGCACCTGCGCTTCGCGCTTGAGGCCCGATGCCACCAGCTCCGTCATGTAGACGAACTGGCCGGACTTCACGCGCTCGGCGAGCGGTCTCACTTGCCGAGTTCCTGTCGCACCGCCCGCGTCCCTTCGACCATCGCATTCAATTTGCTGAACGCGACTTCACGCGGCAGACGCACGAGGCCGCAGTCCGGCGTGATGATGAGACGCTCCGTCGGAATGACCTCGAGCGCCCGGCGGATCCGATCGGCCACGAACGCCGATGACTCCACCTCGTTGGTCTTGACGTCGATGACACCGATGCCAACCTGGAACGGTACGGTCTTGAACAGCTGGATGTCCTCTTCGCCGCGGCGCGCAAACTCCATCGAGATCGCCTGCACCTTGGCATCCATAATCGCCGGGAACAGAAACTGGTAGCTGCCTTCGAACGACGGCTTGCCGTAGCGGTTCCCGTAACAGATGTGCAGGGTGATGTGCGCGTTGACGCCGCTCACCATCTCATTGATCGCGCGCAGCGCCCACGGCAGATCCTCAGGAAACCCCGAGTAGTACGGCTCGTCGATCTGCAGGCGCGTCGCGCCGGCACGAACGAGCTCCTTCAATTCGAGATTGAGCAGCTTGCCGATATCGAGCGCGAAGTCCGCCTCCGACGAGTAGTGCTTGTTCTGGATCCGCTTCACGAGCGTGTGCGGACCCGACAGCGAGATCTTCGACGGCCGGGTGCTGAATTTCGACAGGAACTTCGCTTCGTCGCCCAAGCCGAGCGTACCGGTCGCGAGCTTCGATCGCACCACGCTCTCGTAGAAGTCGTAGTAGAAGCGCTTCGATCCGAGATCGACCTGCACGCCGGGCATCCGCTCGGTGAAGTAGTCGATCATGTTGTCGCGCTGCGCCTCACCGTCGGAGACGATGTCGATGCCGGCCGTCTCCTGATCCTTGATCGCGGCTTTGCGGACGGCATCGTGCATTTCGTCGAGATCGCGCTTGCTCAAGCGGCGCGAGAGGTATTCGTTCTTCGCGCGCTCGAGCCATTCGGGCATCGAGTAGCTGCCGATGACGGTCGTGGGAAGTACAGGAAGTGGCGAGGTCATTGATTCATCCGTCGTAGGGGCCGCCTTCAGGCGGCCCATCTTCTAGTCGCGTTGCGTCGTATACAGAATGCTCGTCTTCGTACCCGGCCGATACGGGAACGGCGCGAAGTGCACGTCGTAACCGGCGCGCGCACCCACAGCCCGTAACAGCGCCCCATTCACCCAGGTCACGAGCGATCCATCCAGCTTGCCGGGCCCCTTGAAGCCCTTGCGGTACTCGTCCATGTCGCTGACGAAGATGTCCTGAACCTGCAGATAGCCGCGCGGGTGCAGCAGCGGCAGCGTGTTGGCGAAGCTCTCGCCCGCGCCTCTCGAGATGTGAAACCGCACATCGTCGGGCGCTTCCGCGAGCAGATCCTCGAGGTGCGTGCGGTTGAGTCCCGGCGGCACGTGCGCGTCTTCGCCCTCGTCCAGGAGACGAAGGCGTTCGTCGAGCTTGAACGTGTCCCACAGCCGGCGCCAGAACGTCACGCCCTTTTCACCCTCGTAGACCGCGTGCGGTCCGCCCTCGAGCAGGGTATGGACGAGCGTCGGCAACTCTTCGCGCGTGATGCTGAAGTCGGTGACCAGCGCGTCGGCCATCGGGCCGTTCAAGTACGGCCGCACCTCGATGAGATAGAGCTTGCCGTCGCGGCGCACGATATCGTCGAACGGCAGGTTGTCGTAGACGTTCGTCAAGTGCACGTACATCAACTTGAATCGGTACTTCGAGAGCGTCTTCTCGGGATTCAGCGCGTCGAGCGGCGCCGGGCTCACGTGCGCGCCGTGATGCGCGCACGCCACCATCGCGCGCTCGAGGCTCGTGGGCGAATAGTCGCCCAGAATGAAGTGCAGCCGCGAATAGAAGTTCGTGCCGCACTGCTCGTCGAGCGTCTTGAAGCGATCGAGCCACGCCACGGCTCGCGCACCCGAGCCGACGCCTATCTCCAACCCCGTGATGTCGCCCGGCAGCTGACCGCGGGCATCGAGATCGCGCAGCAGCGTCCAGAAATCGGCCACCGCATCGGACACGGCTTGAGGATGATTTGCGTCGGACTGGCCACCCGGCAGCGCCGCCTCGAACCCTTTACCGGAAGAGGCCTCCCAGTCGCCGAGATGGCGCCAGAACAGTCGATTGAAGCTCCAGATCAAACAGTCGCGGTACGGACGAAAGTCGTCCAGATAGACGTGGCGCGAGGTCTCGACGTCGGGTTGGCCGATGCTCTTGACGGCCGACGCCAGCACCTCAGGGATGCGCGACGCATCGGCTTGCCGCATATCGATGGCAATCTCAGCGAGCGATAACGGCTGCCCCCTGGGATTCGTCGTCCGGCGCACGATGACCGGATCGCGAAAGTTCGTCTTGTACTGAATCCAGTCGAGGTGAATTCGCAGCGATGGCGCGAGACGCGCATCGAGCACACCTTCCTCGACGAGCGACATCAGCGAACCCGTGACGAGTCCGGCGATCTCACTCTGCGGCGAACGACCGCCCTTCGGCTTCTTGCTCTGCGAAATGTGATTGATGTGGACGATCACCGGCTCGGGTCGCTTCTCGTAATGAATTCAGGTGGACGAAGTGACTCTGGCGACAAATTCCAGCGCCAATCAGCCTTTCAGTTTATTGCATAGGTGAGGGGAAGTCATCCGCACTGCGAAAAGCTGGAACATCCGCCGCGGGTCACGGTTCGGGTTCGGCAAGCGAGCGCAGCAGGGGCAGGTATCTGGCTATCGAGTGCGCGTTGAACTGCGACAGGCCGCCGAATCGGTGCGGAGCGAGGACGTGATCGAGCAGACCGCGGCGGAAGGTCACCTCGTGGTGAAGCGCACCGTCGACGTCGAAGTACCACAACGTTCCGCTGTGCCGCCGCCAGAAGGTGAGATCGTCCGCCACGACATCCGTGTGGTTCACGCAGCGGATGTAGCGAGTGCCGAACGACTCCCCGCATTGGCGGCAGAAGGCCCAGCCGCCGACCGCAGGCTGCCCGAACGTGCAGACGCGATCGACGACGATGGTATCGGTGGCCAGGCGCGCCGCGGCGAGTAGAGCCAGGGCGCCACCGAGACTGTGTCCGGTCAGCCAGATACGCCGACCGGTGCCCACCCCCTCGCGAATGTGGTGATCGACCTCGGGCCAGAATGTCGACACCGCATCCTGAAATCCGCGATGCACGCGTCCCCACGGCGTCGATCGCGACCACAGATCGAGATTGGTGCGCCAGTCGTTGGTCCGATCGGTACCGCGAAACGCGAGTAGACGCACCCCGTCATCGTCGAGGACGAGAGAGTTATGTGTGCCGCGCTGGATGGCGGCCACGAGCGCAAAGCGGGCGTCAGCGGCCTTCGACTGCAGCTCGCCGCCATCCAGATACGCCAGTCCGGCGGCGACTGCGCAGCGATAGACCTGCGATGCCGTTTCGTGGTCGATCACGTTTCGAGGTGGCGACAGTGTAGGACACAATCGGCGCTATCATCCGCACATGCGACGCGCCCTCGCGCTGTGCACCGTTCTGATCCTTGCGACGTCGTGGCTCGTCGATGCGCAAAGAGGGCGGCCGGCCGTGCTCTCGCGGCTCCTGTGGTTCGATCGGGCGGGCATGCGGCTCGGCGGGATTGGTCCCGTGGCCGATCACGGCAACATCGAGCTCTCCCCCGACGGTCTGCGCGTCGCCGTCGCCGTCACCGATCGTGCGGTGGCCACTCGCGACATCTGGATCTACGACACGAAAAGCGGCGAACGTACGCAGCTCACGTCGGATCCCGCCGATGAGAACTGGCTGGTCTGGTCGGCCGACGGTCGCCGTGTCGTCGCCAATTCGTTTGCCAGTGGACGTCTCGCGTTGTTCGAAGCGCCGGCCACGGATGGCGCGTCGCGCACGATGCTGGTCACCGATGACGAGGGCAAGTGGCCGGTCAGCCTGTCGCGAGACGGCCGCTTCCTGCTCTACGTCACCAACAGCAGCACGACTGGCAACGACATCTGGGTACTGCCGCTGTCCAAACACGGGCGGCCGTATCCGTTTCTTCAAAGTGAAGCGTCCGAGAATTGGGCGGCCTTCTCGCCGGATGGAAAGTGGGTGGCGTTCAGCTCCACCGAGGGCGGCCAGTCCGAAGTGTATGTGTCAGCGTTTCCATCGAACGGCCATCACTGGCGCATCTCCGCCGACGGCGGCAGCCAGGCGCGATGGCGTCGTGACGGAAAAGAGATCTTTTATCTCGCGCCCGATCGCACCGTGATGGCGGCGGCGGTGACGAGCTCGAAGCGTGAATTCACGGTCGACGAGTACCGGCCTCTGTTCCAGGTCAACCCGCCCTACGCTGCGTATCACGCGTTCGACGTCACGGCGGACGGACAGCGATTCCTCGTCAACACCCTCGTCGTCGGTCCGGCCTCATCACTCACGGCCGAATAGCCTCGGCGCGAACCGACCCGTTCTCGCTTTGTAGTTCGCGTACTCCGCGGCCACCGCACTGCGCGCGAACTTGCGTTCCTCATACATCGCCGCGCCAGTGAAGTAGACGACCATCGCGAGCACGAGTCCGAATCTGAAGACACTCGGCCACATCACCGCCGTCGACAGCATCGCCAGCAGGTAGCTCGCGTAGAACGGATTCCTGATCGACGCGAACGGTCCGTCCATGCAAATGAACTCCGGCGTGTCCGATGAAAAGATGTACGAGAACAATCGGCCGCTGACGGCGCGCCTGGCCCACTCGAATAACACGAGCGAGGCAATCAATCCGACCACTCCCACCACCGTGAGCCACGGCACGAGCTCGATCTCGTCGCGCCGATAAAACAGTCCGACGAACGCCAGCGAGATCAGCTGCGCGAGAAACGACGCGCCGCGCTGTCCGGGCATCGGGCGAAATGTGTGTGCAGCGCCCACGACCTGCCAGATGAAGACCAGGACCGGAAGGGCGAAGATGAATCCCACGGCGAGAGTGTAGGTGGAACGGATGCCGATCGAGGTTCGATGTTCGAGGTTCGATGTTCGATGTTCGATGTTCGATGTTCGACCGAGAACGCGGAACCTCGGAACCTCGAACGTCGAACCGCGAACCGGGAACGGCTTCGATCAGAGCTGCGTCCCAAACACCTGCACGTAATACGGCCGTCCGGCACTGTCGCGCGCGTAGCCGACACCGATTTCCTGGAAGCGGCTGTTGAGGATGTTGGCGCGGTGACCGGAGGAGTGCATCCAGGAGTCGACGACGGTGGCGGCGCTGGTCTGCCCCATCGCGATGTTCTCGCCATAGGTCTGCCATCGATAGCCCACCGCGGCAAGGCGGTCGGACGGCGTCGGATATTTCGCGCCCGAGAGCTCGTGCTCGAGGCGTCCGAGCTGGGCCATCTGATCGGCCTGGATTTGTGCGGCCTGCATTAATTTCGTGTTCACGCGAAGCGCCGAAAGGCCTGCGTTGGCGCGCTCGGCGTTCGTCAGCTGCACGATGGATCCGGTGATGCCGCCCCCGGCCGCATCGGCGGCGTCCGGCGCGGCCTCTGTCGGACTGGCCGGGGAGGCACACCCCCACACCAGCACCAGCAGCCACACGAGCGAAAACCGGCGGGTGGACAGGACCACGTTCCCCTGACGTGCAAGCGGCAGGCCGGGGAGAGAGCGGCGTATTTCCCATGAATCCCCGGGCACCCCGCCACCTGCGATTGCCGCTTGAACACGGTTTCGTGAATGGCTTACGCTTGCGCCACCGTAAATGGAATGTCAGTGTCTGCGGTAGTCACTCGGTGGAGTAGTCTTCACATCCTCTAGGAGTTTCGTCCGACATGCGACGACAGATTGCCCTCTTTCTCTTCATCGCGGCCTGCCTGCTGGTCGCCCCCGCGCGCGCGCAAGAAGGCCACCCCCTGAAAGGGTCGTGGATCGGCACGTGGGGTCCCAGCAAGGTCCATAGCAACGACCTGCTCGTCATCATGAGTTGGGACGGCAAGGCGGTCTCGGGGACGATCAACCCGGGCACCGACGACATTCCGCTCAAGAACGCCACGCTCAATCCCGAAGGCTGGGTGGTGCACTTCGAAGGCGAGGCCAAGGACAAGGCCGGACCGATCAACTACGTCTTCGACGGCAAGATCGAAGGGCTGGCATTCCACAACCGCTCGATTAGCGGCACGTGGAAGAGCAACCGCGAAAGCGGTCAGTTCAAGATTCAACGCCAGTAGCCGACCTATGAAATTCATCGCCATCTCAACGCTTGCTCTTCTCCTGCTCGCTGGCGCGCCGGCCGCCGCGCATCATGCGATCTCCGCGAAGTTCGACGACAAGAAGCCGATGACGCTCTCGGGCGTCGTCACGCTCGTCGATTGGAGGAATCCTCACGCCCACATCTTCGTCAACGTGAAGGATCCCAAAGGCACCGGCGTCCTCAACTGGGCCGTCGAGCTCGAGAGCCCGATCGATCTGCAGGAAGGCGGATGGAACCGCGACATCGTGAAGCCGGGAGACAGCGTCACGGTGAAAGGCATCGTCGCGCGGGACGGCAGCCGTCAGGTGTGGGGCGAATCGGTCGTCCTCTCGGCCACCGGTCGGCGCGTGTTAAACGTCACGACGACTCCGCCCCCGCCTCCACTTCAGGCACGGCCGGTTCCGCGATGGCCCGACAAGCAGCCACGACTTGGACCGATTACAGGCGGTGCGCAGGGGTATTGGGGCTATCCGAGTTCCACGGTGATGATGGAAGCAAACACCAACATCAAGATGGATCCGTGGGGTCTGCTCGCGAACATCGCCGATGCCCCCAAGGTGGCGCCGATGCAGCCCTGGGCGCTGGCGCTGTACAGGAACCGGCAGAGCCGTTTTCTTCAGGACGATCCGACGTACCTGAACTGCAAACCACCGGGTGGACCTCGCCAATTCCAGCTGCGCTACGGCGTCCAGTTCGTCGAAGACCGTGAACGGCAGCGCATTTTCGTGCTGATTGGCGGCGGAAACAGCAATTACCGCATCATTTACACCGACGGCCGGACTCATGCGGGCCAGGTGGGCGGCGACGATGACAACCCGCTCTATTACGGCCGCGCAGTGGCAAAATGGGAGGGCGACACATTGGCCGTGGACACCCGGGGGTTCAACGAGGACTTCTGGTTCACCAACGGCGGCCTGCCGCACACTGAGCAGTTGAAACTGCTCGAGCGCTTCACGCGAACGGACTTCGATACGTTGAAGTACGAAGTCACGATCGATGATCCAGGGGCGTATACACGATCGTGGTCGAGCGGGTGGACGCTGCGGTGGATTGCGAACGAGGAGCTGCCGCGGCATCTGTGTCAGGAGAATCGGCCGTAGTTATTTGTTCGAGGTTCGAAGTTCGAGGTTCGAGGTTCGA
>Ga0075434_100000447_pt1 | contig 30712 bp, 19 predicted proteins | sample RhiMethybrSRZTD3_FD_75298 | JGI IMG/M metagenome (GOLD analysis project Ga0075434, IMG submission 75298) | Populus rhizosphere microbial communities from Tennessee, USA - Rhizosphere MetaG P. TD hybrid SRZTD3 | ecosystem: Host-associated > Plants > Roots > Rhizosphere > Soil | place: USA...
CGTGATTCGATGGCCTTCGAACCAGGTGTGCCACCACCAGTCGTCGCTGTTGTAGGCGCCCACCAGGGCGTCGCGCTCGACGTACTGGTAGGCGTACGACGCCTGCCAGGACCACGGCGTGCCGAGCTGCCCCGCCACCAGCGCCCCTTCGAAGGCCAGGCGCTTTCCGTCCGGCGCCGAGAAGTTGCGGATGCCGTCGAGCGAGACGAGAAACGGAACGGTTCCCAGCCGGAAGCGCATCCGGACGAGCAGGTCCGCGACGTGGTAGCCGTAGAGGTAGCCGGTGCTTCCGTCCACGATCTCCGGGGTGTTCTCGCGGATGTAGAGAGTTCTCAGATTCCTCAGGTCGAAGCTCCAGTAGGCTGCGCCGGCCTCCAGGCGGAAGGGCCCGAGCTCGCCGCTTCTCCAGACGGCTTGTCCGGCGAAGATCTGGGAGTGGTCGTGGTCGTGCTGAGGCCCGTAGAACCAGGCCGCCGCCAGTGTCCACGCGCCGTCCGAGCTCTCCCAGGCGCCGGCAACTCCCGGCGTCTGGATGTCGCGGTCCCAGAGCATCTGGGTCGCGAAGAGCGGCATGCCGAAGGCGCCGCCGCGCAGCGCGAACTGGCCGGGCTTCCAGAGAACGTAGTAGCGCTCGATCGCCGCCTCCCGTGCGATGTAGTTGTCGACGAAGGGGTCCGAGTCCTTCTCGGTGCTGTAGTCGAAGATCGCGCGCACCGCGATGCGCAGGTTGGACGTCGGCTCGAAGCCGACCTCGGGACGCAGCTGGAAACGGCCGCGCTGGAGGGACTCGTACTGGAAGATGTGTTGAACGTCGTCGTAGCGCGCGAGGAAGTCCCAATTCAGCGTGAACTTCGGCTTGGCCGAAGGCTCCTCGAAATACTGGTCCTGGGCCTTCGCGGACACCGCGATCAACGACGTTGCGGCGAGGAGCGGAAGAAACCGGGCCGCGCCTCTCACGCGGCCTGTGCCGTCACGCGCGTCAACGCCTCGTAGAGGTCGTTGATCGTCTGATATCGGTCCTTGGCGTCCTTCTGCATGCACTTCAGGATGATCTGCGAAATCCTCGGGTCGATCTTCGGGTTGCGCGCCTGGGGCGAGGGCGGGCTCTCTTGGATGTGCTTGAGGACGACCGCCAGCGGCGAGTCTCCGTCGAAGGGCAGCGTCCCGGTGAAGACCTCATAGAGCACGACGCCGGTCGAATAGATGTCGGAGCGAAAGTCGAGGACGTGGCCCCGGGCCTGCTCGGGGGACATGTAGTCGGGGGTTCCGACGACCGTGCCCTCGGCGGTCATGCCGCGCTCTTCTTTCAGGCGCGCGATGCCGAAGTCCATGATCTTTAATCCCCCGGCGGGCTCGATAAGGATGTTCTGCGGCTTGATGTCGCGGTGGATGACGCCGACTTCGTGGGCGGCGGCGAGGCCCGCGCAGATCTGTTTGGCGATGCGCAGTCCCACCGGCGTGGGCAGGACGTCGCCGGCCTCGACGAGCTGCTTGAGCGTGAGTCCCTTGACGAACTCCATCGAGAGATACTTCAGGCCTCCCGTCTCGCCGAGGTCGTGAGTGCGCAGGATGTTGGGGTGGGTGATGCGCCGCGCCAGGCGGATTTCCTGCTTGAACCGGTCGAGCAGGCTCGGGTCCGCCGAGAGGACCTCGCCCCGAAGCGTCTTGATGGCGACGATGTCGTCGAGATCCCGGTCGTGCGCGCGGTAGACCACACCCATGCCGCCGCGGCCGAGGACGCCCTGGATCTCGTAACGGCCGGCGAAGAGCTGACCGACGGCGGGCTCGGCGCCGGTGCGCGCATTCCCGGCCACGCCGGGGGCGGCGACCGTTTCGGCCTCGCTGCCCATCGTCATCGTCAGCGAAGCGACGTACTGCTCGAGAGCGGCTTTCTCGCGTAGCTCCTCGAGCATCGCGCCGAAGGAGCGCGCGAGGATCCCGATCTCGTCCCGTGAGTCGATGGGCAGGTCGGCGGACTCGAGGTTGCCCACGCGAACCTCTTCGGTCGCGCGGACCAGGCGCGCCACGGGGTCCGTGATCCGGCGCGCCAGTAAGAACGACAGAAGGAACGCCGCGACCAGAGCTGCGAGGCCTACCAGGATCAGGATGTTCTGGATCTGCCGGAAGGGCGCGAGCTCGCGCGCGCGGCTGCGCAGGGCAACGGCGGCGCCGACGATCTGGTCGGTCGAGGAACGGATGGGCAGGAAGTAGGCCAGGTACGTCTCCCCTCCGACCTCGAGGGCGAGCGGGCCGATCGTCTTGCCCTGCCGGAGCACGGCCTGGACCAGGTCGGGCCGCCTCTCGATCGCCGAGAGCGCGGCGGGAGAGGACGGTCCCATCGTCGAGGCCGCGAGCGAAACCTTGGCCGGCTCCGAGGGCTTCGCCCTGTCTGCCAGGAAGACCACCTGGGTGTTGAGAAGCTGCTCGAGGTTGCGCGCGACCTCGTCGTTGATCTGGAACGCCGCAGCGATCACGCCGACCAAGCGCGAGCCTCCTTCCAGAACGGGCGCCGCGACGACGTGGTAGAGCTTTCCTCCCGAGAGCCAGATACCCTCGGTCTGGTCACCCTGCGCCGCGCCCGCGATGGTGGGAACGTTCGAAAGGTCCGCGCTGTAGGGCAGGGGACGGTCGGTCCGCGCCAGCGCCTTGCCTCCGGGTGTGGTCGCCAGCAGGAAGTCGGCGCGAGTGCTCGAAGCCTGCTCGCGTTTCAACGTGTCGAAGACGGTGGCGGGATCGGGCTCGCCCGTCTCGGGCACCAGCGTCGACATCATGGCGATGGTTCCGGCGTTGTTCACGACGACCGAGAGCGCGCGGTGCAGGTCCGCGTACCGCGTCTGCTGGAAGGTCTCCCATCCCGGTCCGGTTTTCTTCAGGTCCTCCGCGATCTTGGCGTCGGCGACCTGCCGCGCGCGCCAGGCGGTGATCGCGACGGCGCCGCCGACGGCGATCAGGATCAGCAGGGCAGCGGCCAGAAAAATCTTCAGCGTCAGAGAAAACCGCGGAGGCTCCGGAGGCGGGAGCTTCAACCCCTTGATGCGAAGCTCTCCCGAGGTGACTCCGGGAACGCGCGGCTCAGTACCGTTCATCTTCGGAGTCGGGGGGCGGAGGCTTGTAGTCTTTGCCGTATTTGTTCTTGTGGGGCTCGGGCTTGAAGCCCGAGACGTCGATGCGGATCGAGAGGGGAGAAGACGGCCCGGCGCCGACCGTCACCGCCTCCTTCGCCTCGGGGCCTTCCTCGTGCCAGACCCGCACGGTATGCGGTCCGGCGGGGACACCTTCGAACTTGAAGGCGCCGTCGGGTCCCGTGACGACGGCGAAATCCGTGTCGACGACCATCACGAAGCCGACCATCTGGGGATGGATGTTGCAGTAGATACGGACCAGTCCCGGCTGGTCGAACGTCTTGGACTTCGACGCGCCGCTGCGGTAGAGGCCGAGGTCGAAGCGATTGTCGCCCGACACCGAGAAGACGTTGTGGTAGATCGGGTCCGCATTGGGAAATTCCACGGTTCCTTTCGTCGGCACCGCCACGACGCGCGGCTGAAAGCGCTTCTGCGCGCTCTTCATCTCTCCCTTGCCATTAGCGTGTCCGTCGGCCGCGGCCTTTGCGCCTTCGATCCAGACCACGGCGTTGGACGCGTCGGCGAGCTCCTTGCCGTCCTTGACGAGGATCACCCGGCCCGAGACCGTCCCGGCGCGCGCAGCGGCCGCCGCCAGGACGAGCACCAGAAAAATGGAGGCGCGGCGCGCGGCCATGAGGTCGAAAAAATATAGCATCGGGCTCGAATCCGGCACGGCGTCTCCGAGCCCGCCGCTATAATCCCCCGCCAGCGAACAGATCCTGCAAGCGAAACGCGGAGGTTGCATGGCGCACGATCAGTCTCCGGCGGAGTTCCGGCCCTACGTCTCTCCCGACCAGGACATCCCGGAGTTCACGCCCAAGGCGATCATCCTCGGCGTCTTTTTCGGCGTTCTGTTCGGTGCCGCAACCGTCTACCTGGCGCTGCGCGCTGGCCTGACCGTTTCGGCCTCGGTGCCGATCGCGGTTCTCGCCATCGCCGTCTTCAAGAAGCTCGGCAAGTCCACGATCCTCGAGAACAACATGGTGCAGACGATCGGCTCCGCGGGCGAGTCGGTCGCCGCGGGCGTCGTCTTCACGATGCCGGCGTTGCTGTTCCTCTCGGGCGGCGAGTCGTTCTTCAAGTATCCGACGATCTTCGTGCTGTCGGCGATCGGCGGGACGCTCGGCGTCCTCTTCATGATTCCGCTGCGGCGCGCGCTGATCGTCAAGGAACACGGCAACCTCCGCTATCCCGAGGGCGTCGCGTGCGCGGACGTGCTGATCGCCGGCGAGAAGGGAGGCGACCTCGCCCGCATGGTCTTCAAGGGCGTGGGCGCCGCGATGCTCTACAAGTTCCTCTACGGGATCCTGGGGTTCTGGCGCGAGACCGCTACCTGGTTCCGGACCGACAAGAACGGCAAGATCCCCGACGCGACGCTCTCGAGCGACGTCACGCCGGAGTACCTGGGCCTGGGATACATCATCGGGCCGCGAATCGCCGGAGAGCTCGCCTCGGGAGGCGTCCTTTCGTGGCTTGCGCTGATCCCCCTGATCTCCATCTTCGTCGCCGACGGCCGCGTCGTGCAGGACCTCAAGAACCTGGGCTTCACGGACGCCTGGATGGCGAGCCACTCGCACGCCGAATGGATCTATCGCGCTTATGTGCGCTACATCGGCGCCGGCGCGGTGGCCTGCGCGGGCGTGATGACCCTCCTGAAGACCCTGCCCACGATCGTTTCTGCCTTCCGCGAGTCGGTGAAGTCGTTCGGGAAGGGCGGCGAGGCGAAGGGCGCGATTCGAACGGAGCGCGACCTCGGCATGGGCTTCGTCGTGCTCGGCTCCCTGGTGCTGGTCCTGCTCATCACGATCCTTCCGAACGTCCCGAGCGGCCCGTTCCCAGGCTCCCTCGTGATGGGCCTGCTCGTGGTCGTCTTCGGGTTCTTCTTCGTGACGGTGTCCTCGCGGATCGTCGGCATCATCGGGACCTCGTCGAACCCCATCTCGGGAATGACGATCGCGACGATCATGGCGACCTGCGTCGTGTTCGTGGCCCTCGGCCGGACGGGCGACGTCTACCAGGCCGTCGCGCTGTGCGTCGGCGCGATCGTCTGCGTCGCCGCCGCCAACGCCGGAGCGACGTCCCAGGACCTGAAGACCGGCTTCCTCGTCGGCGCGACGCCGCGGCGTCAGCAGATCGGCTTCATCATCGGCGTTCTGACCTCGACCCTGGTCATCGGCGGCACGCTCTTCCTTCTGGACAAGACCTACGCGATGGGCGAGCCCCACGGCATCGGCGGGCCGAAGCTCGCCGCGCCCCAGGCCACGCTGATGGCGACGATCATCAAGGGGCTTCTGGCCCAGAACCTGCCGTGGGCGCCGGTCCTCGTCGGTGTTTTCCTGGCGTTCATGGCGCAGATGGCGGGCGCGCACGCCCTGTCATGGGCGGTCGGCGCGTACCTTCCGCTTTCGACGACTTTCCCGATCTGGATCGGGGGCATGATGAAGGCCCTCGCCGACAAGCTGACACACCGGAAGGGCGAGGAAAGCGAGCTCTCCTCGGGAATGCTGTACTCGACGGGCCTGGTCGCCGGTGGGTCGCTCGGGGGCGTGTTGATCGCCCTCGTCGCGTTCATCGGCGATTCCGTGCTCCACATGGAGAATCCGACCCTTCTCGAGAAGCTGGATCTGGGTGCGAAACTCTATCCGGCGTTCAAGGACGGGGTGGGCGGCGACATTCTGTGCGCCGTCGTCTTCGCGATCCTCTGCTGGCTGCTGGTTCAGAACGCCCGGAAGAAGTTGGAGGCGTAGCTCAGGGCCTGCCCACGCTCTTCCGGATCTGATCGCGGTACTGCCGCGCCTTCGCCAGCACGGCCGGCGCGTCGAGCGTCTTGACCTGCCGGTTCTCCATGAGGACGCGTCCGCCCACCACGACCGTCTCCACGTCGGACGCCTTGGTGGCATAGACGAGGTGCGAGTAAACGTCGTAGAGCGGCGTCTGGTGGGCTGTGTTGATCCGGACGACGATCAGGTCCGCGAGCTTGCCGGGCTCGAGCGAGCCCAGATCCCGATCGCGATGGATTGCCCGCGCTCCGCCGATGGTGGCCATCGCGACGGAATCGCGCGCGGGCAGCGCGTCCGCCTTCATGGAAACGAGCTTGTGCAGCTTGGCGGCCGTGTCCATCTCCTCCCAGAGGTCGAGGTCGTTGTTCGACGCGGCGCCGTCGGTGCCCAGCCCGACGGCGATTTGCGCGGACAGCAACGCCGGAACGGGGGAGGTGCCAGATGCGAGCTTCATGTTGGACTGGGGACAATGGGCCACGCCGACCTTGCGACGGGCCAGCGTCGCGATGTCGGCGTCGTCGACCCAGATCGCGTGGGCGATCAGCACGCTCTCGTCGAGAAAGCCAAGACCCTCCAGGAAGCCCACCGGCGTCGCGGCGTACTTCGAGCGGATCGTCTGGCTTTCGGCCTGCGTCTCGGCCACGTGGATGACGAGCGGAGCGTCCTCGCGGACGGCCAGCGCGTGGGCCTCTTTGAGGTGGTCGGGAGACACGGTGTAGGTCGCGTGTGGAGCCACTGCGGGCGTGATCAGCGCATGGCCCTTCCAGGCTCGAAGGAACCGCTCGGTCGCGGCCACCGCCTCGGGCCACGTCTTGTAGTCGGGGGCCGGGAAGTCGATCAGGGCCTGGCCGAGGATGCCGCGCATTCCGGCCTTCGCCGTCTCGTCGGCGGCGGCGCTCTCGAAGTAGTACATGTCCACGAACGTCGTGGTGCCGGCCTGGATCATCTCGAGACAGGCCAGCCGCGTTCCCCAGCGCACGAATTCCCGGGTGACGTTCTTCGCCTCGGCGGGAAAGATCGCCTTTTCGAGCCACTCCTGGAGCGGGAGATCGTCGGCGAGGCCCCGGAACAGCACCATCGACGCGTGCGTGTGCGTGTTGATCAGGCCCGGAAGAACGATGCGTCCGGCGGCGTCGATCGCGCGTCGCGCGCGATACCTGCGGCTCAGCGCGTCGGCGGTCCCGACCTCGACGATCCGGTCCCCGCGGATCGCGACCGCGCCGTTCTCGAGGACACGCCGGTCGCCGTCCATGGTCACGACGGTTCCGCCGCGCACCACAAGGTCGGCGGCTTCGGGTCCCTGGGCGGGAAGACGGGAGGAAGCGAGGAGTGCGAGGAGCGCGAGAAGCGAGCCGCAGAGCCGCCGCCGCGGCCCGGGAAGGATCACACCGCTCCGAACTTCTTTCCGACCTTGACGAACGCTTCGACGGCGCGATCGAGGTCGCCTCGCTCGTGCGCCGCGGAAACCTGGCAGCGCAGCCGCGCCTGTCCCTGAGGCACGACGGGGAATCCGAAGCCCGAGACGTAGACGCCTTCCTCGAACAGCGCCTTGCCCATCGCGAGGGCCTTCGCCGTGTCGCCCACGATCACCGGCACGATCGGGTGCGTTCCGTGCGGGATCTTGAAGCCCGCGTCCGACAGCGCCTTGCGGTAGTACCGCGCGTTGTCCCGGAGCTTCGCCACCGGCGCCGGGTCCTCCTTCAGCAGCCGGAACGCCTCGAGCGCGCCCGCCGCCACGGCCGGGGGCAGCGAGTTGGAGAAGAGATACGTGCGGCTCCGCTGGCGCAGCGACTCGACCAATGCCTTCGGTCCGGTCACGAATCCGCCGGCGGCCGAGCCCATGGCCTTGCCGAGCGTTCCGGTCGTGACCGGAATCCGGTCGAAGACGCCCTGCTCCTCTCCGGTCCCGCGTCCGGTCTTTCCGAGGACTCCGGTCGCGTGCGAGTCGTCGACCGCGAGCACGGTCCCGTGCGCCTCGCAGATGCGGACGATCTCCGGAAGTTGGGCCTCCTCGCCTTCCATCGAGAAGACGCCGTCGGTGATGAAGAGCTTGAAACGCGACGAGCCGTCCTCGGCAAGCATCTTCTCGAGGGCCGCGGGATCGTTGTGGGGAACCCGGAAGCGCTTCGCCTTGCACAGCCGCACGCCGTCGATGATCGAGGCGTGGTTGAGCTCGTCGGAATAGAGGCCGTCGGGCTCGTCGAGGACCGCGGCGAAGAGTCCCTCGTTGGCGTTCCAGCAGGTCATGTAGAGAATCGCGTCGTCGGTTCCGAAGAACGACGCGATCTCCGCCTCGAGCTCCTTGTGGAGCTCCTGCGTGCCGCAGATGAACCGCACGGACCCGAGCCCCGCGCCCCAGCGGTCCACGGCCTTCTTCTGGGCTTCGCGGATCCGCGGGTGGTTGGCGAAGCCGAGATAGTTGTTCGAGGTCAACATCACGACCTCGCGGCCTCCGACCTTCACGCGCGGGCCCTGCGCCGACTGGAGGACGAGCTCCTCCTTGTAGGTGCCGGCCTTCCGGAGGTCGGCCATCTGCGAGGCGAGGTGGTCGGTCAGCCCCATGGTGCGCGTCTCCATCGCTACGCCTCCGAGAGGATCTTGCCCGCGACCCGTCCGCCGGGAAACGCCGCCTCGAGGGCGGCGAGCGCGTCGTCGAAGGCCGCGGAAGTGCCCGCCATGATCTCGACGCACAACGTCGGTGTGCGCACGAATTCCATGGTTCCGGTCAGACCGCGAACGACGATCGAGTCGGCGGGCTCCTCGACGACGAAGAGAACGCCGTCGATGTCCTCGAGGGCGCGCGAGGCCGTGCGGTGGGCCTTCTCGATCTCGTCGCGCTTCAGGCAGACGCCGGCCATGCCCACGACACTGTAGTGATTGGGCTCGAACTCCGTGCGGTCCCAGTTCTTCCACACGCGCGACCGCGGCCGCAGCTCGAAGCGGTACGCGACGTTGGAGAGACGCGATTCCTCGACCGCGAACTCTGCGATGCGGCGCTCCGTCAGCTCCTGGGTGGGGTCGGGCTTGGGAGGTTTGTTGGTCGGCATGGGCGAAGTCTATCTTCGAGCGCGGCTGTCAGGGTCTCCCGTTCGGGTAGAAGACAACTTTCATCGCGCGCCGGTCGTCGAGAAGCTGCATCGCCTCGTGGAAATGCTCGAGGCCCTCGAACTCGTTCGTGACGAGGTCCTCCACATCGAGGCCGGCGCGGAAGAGATCCTCCATCTTGATCCAGGTGTCGAAGACGCGGCGGCCGATGATGGCGTGGAGCGTGAGGCCCTTGAACACGAGGTCGTTGGTGTAGTCCCGGATCGTCACGGCGCGGTCGCGCGGGATTCCGAGCAGCGACATCGTGGCTCCGGGCCGCGCCGCGGCGAGGCCCAGGTTGATCGAGGCCTCCGCCCCGGAGAGCTCCAGCACGACGTCGGCGCCTCCTCCCGTGGCCTCTCGCAGCGATCCGACGGGGTCCTTCGTCTTCGGCAGCTCGATCACGGTGACGTGCGACAACTTCCGGTCGCGTGCCCACCGGCGGGCGTGGGCCGCGGCGAGGCCGTTGACCTCGGTGATCGCGATGTACGCGGCTCCCGAGACACGGGCGATCTCGGCACACATCGCGCCGATCGGGCCGTAGCCCAGGACGGCCACGGACATGCCCGAGAGATCCGTCACCTGCGTCGTGTGCACGGCGTTGCCGAGCGCGTCGAGAAACGCTCCGACCTTGGGCGGGATCATCTTGCGGTCGAGCGGCACGATGTTGAACGCCGGCACCACGACGTACTGCGCGAAGCAGCCATCGCCGTGCACTCCGAGGATCCGGGTGTTTTCGCAGATGTGGCGGCGTCCCGTCCGGCAGGGACGGCAGGCGCCGCAGGTCACGTGCATCTCGGCCGAGACGTACTGTCCGATCTCCAGGTGCGGCCGCTTGCCGCCGGGCCCGAAGCCCACGATCTCGCCGCAGAACTCGTGGCCGTAGATGCGGGGGACCTTCACCATCCCCGCCATCGACGGGTCCCACTGGTAGATGTGCTTGTCCGAGCCGCAGACCGCGGTGGCGAGGACCTTGACCAGGACCTCGGCCTGTCCGGGCACGGGAACGGGAACGGTCTTGATCTCGGTGGCGGAAGGACCCGGGGCGGGTTTCGTCTTGACGACCGCCGTCATGGTCGACGGCAGCGCGGGGGAGGCCGGCGCCCGGCGCCGGCCCGAAGTCTTCCCCTTCCGCGCCACCTCTCAGTCTCCCGCCTGGTCGTCGCGCACGAAGCCGCTACGCGCGCCGGCCGCCACCGCTTCGGCCGAGTACACGCGCGCGGGCTTGACGTACTTCGTCACCATCGCGCGCGACCCGTCGACGCGCAGCGTCTTGAAGAGGAAATGGAACTTCTCTTCGAGCGTCTCGCGGATCGATTCCCGGGCGCCCATGGGCAGGTTCCAGACGCGCTCCTTGTAGGGGCCGATCGCCTTCTTGCGCGTGCGGTAAAGAAACTGCGCCTGGGTCTCGCCCTTCTTGCGTTCCTCCGCGGCGTTGGTGTCGAGCCAGCGCTCGATCTCGCGCCGCATGGGATCCGGAAACGCGGGGTGGTCGTAGACGGTGTTCATGAAGTCCGTCGCGAGATGGATCTCCGCGCAGTCGTTATCGGGGAAGTGGCCGAAGTATTCCGGCGGCAGTGTCGAGGCGCCGTGCTGCACCGCGCCCGCCATTCCGTACTCCTCGCGGGCCACCTTCGAGATGCTCTTGATGACGTTGAAATCGATGGCGACGCGCTCGACCGAGCCGTCGGGAGCGACGACCCCGCCGTGCGAGGAGCCGGTCTGGACCGAGACCTTGGCGATCCCTTCGATCCCGCCGAGGGCCTTCTTGTAGACGTTCATGTAAGCGCGGAACTCTTCGGGAGTCGAGTTTTCCTTGCCGACCTCTCCGATCTCGCCGCCGACGGAGATCGGCATCTCCTTGGGCTGTCTCTCCCGGATGAATTTCGTGAAGCGCGCGCACAGAGTCGCGTTGACGTCCTGCTGTGCCTCGAGCGTCGGCTTGGAGAGATCGACCAGCGTGGACGTGTCGATGTCGATCTGGAAGAAGCCCGCGGGGATCGACTCTTCGATCAGGGTCTCGATGGCTCGGATCTCGGCGTCCGGCTTCTCCTTCATCTTCTTCGGATTGGTCTGGAAGTGGTCTCCCTGCAGGAAGAAGGGCCCCGTCCAGCTCTCGCGGATCGCCGCGGCGAGGAGGACGGCGGCGTACTCGGCGGGCCTCTGGTCGGTGTAGCCCATCTCGCTGCGGGCGATCTCGAAGATCACGGCGCCGGCGTCGAGCTTCCGGGCGGCCGCCATGGCGGCGCGCGCGGTGTCGTAGGAGAGCATCCGCACGTTGATGGCCGGGACGGTGAAGCCTCCGACCTCGCCCCGCCCCCGCGCCTTGTAGAGCAACAGGATCGAAGCGGGAAGGATGCCGAGAGACTCGGCGGCTTCGCGGATCGCATGGCGCGCCGCGTCCCGCGCGTCGCTTGGCGCGAAGACGGCGGTCCACACCAGCGCGTCGAGCATCTCGGCGCGGAAGCGGACCGGGTCGGTCACGACGACGCCGCCGTCGAAGCGCACGGTGCGGGACAGGAGAAGCGCCTCTCGAAGCTCAGTCGCGGTCGAGTACAGGTTCATGGTCGCTCCTGACGTTTTGGTGCCGGGGGATTGTAATGCCAGTAAGCAGTCGGCAGTAAGCAGTAAGCAGGGGGCGATCGGCTCTTGCCGCTTACCGCTTACTGCATACTGCTTACGGACGCAGTTCCTGTACGCTTCCCCGCGTGACGACGGCGCGGCTCCACGAGGCGCTCTCGCGCCTTCTCTCGGCGGAGATCCTGCACGCGGACCCGGAGTCGCTGGAGCGACACGCCCGCGACGAGACCGAAGATCTCTGCTCGCTCCCCGAGGTGGTGGTCCGGCCGAGGTCCGAGGAGGAGGTCGTCGCGGTGCTGTCGGCGGCCAGGAGCCTGCGCGTCCCGGTCACGCCCCAGGGTGCGCGGACCGGCCTCTCGGGCGGCGCCCTCCCGGTCTCAGGCGGCATCGCGCTCGACCTGACGGCGATGAACCGGATCTTCGAGGTCGACTCCGAGAACCTTTTCGCGGTCGTCGAGCCCGGAGTCGTGACCCAGGTCCTCCAGGAAGAAGCCGAGCGCGTCGGGCTCTTCTATCCGCCGGACCCTTCGTCACGCGGCTCGTGCACCATCGGCGGCAACATCGCCGAGAACGCGGGCGGCCCGCGCGCCGCGAAGTACGGCGTGACCGGCCGATACGTTTCGGGCTTGCGCGTGGCGCTGGCCGGGGGAGAGGTGCTCGACCTCGGGGGTAAGACTCGCAAAGACGTCGCCGGATACGACCTTCTCTCTCTTTTCGTCGGAAGCGAAGGCACTCTGGGCGTCGTGACGCGCGCGACGCTGCGGCTCCTGCCGCTCCCGACGCATCGACGCCTGCTCTGGGCATCTTTCCGCGACGAGGCCTCCGCGCTCGCGGCCGTGACGCGCCTCTACGTCGCCGGACACGAGCCGTCCGCGTGCGAATTCATGGAGCGGCGGGCGGCCGAGGTGTCCTCCGCGCGCCTGCAGCTCGCGCTTCCCGCCGACGCCGACGCACACCTCTTCGTCGAGGCCGACGGTTTCGCAGAATCCGAGATCGTTCGGGACGTCGAAGCCTTCGGCGAGATCCTTCTCTCTTCCGGAGCCCTCGACGTGCGGGTCGCGATCTCGCCGCGCGAGCAGGCCGACTTCTGGCGACTGCGGCGGACCGTCGGCGAGGCGGTCAAGGACCTGGGACCTTACGCCGAGGAGGACTGCGCGGTTCCTCGCTCGCGTCTGCCCGAGCTCCTCGCCGCGGTGCGTTCGACCGCTTCCCGGCGTGGCCTGACCGCGGTCTGCTACGGACACGCCGCCGACGGCAACATCCACGTCAACCTGGTGCAGCCGGCCGGCGAACGGGAGCGGTGGCTCGCGGAACGCGGCGGCGCGGTCGAGGAGATCTTTCGGGCCGTCGTGGCTCTGGGAGGAACGATCACGGGCGAGCACGGGGTCGGCCTGACGCAGAAGAGCTATCTCGGGCTGCGCCATTCGCCCGAGGCGCTCGCGGCCATGCAGGCGGTCAAAAAGCTGTTCGATCCCGAGGGCCTGCTCAATCCCGGTAAGATCTTCGCCGCTTCATGATTCGACTCGCGCGAAAGATCCACTTCAACGCCGGCCGCAGCCTCTGGCGCCCCGACTGGACGCCGGAGAAGAACCGGTCCGTCTACGGCGACGAGGGCCCCCACGGCTACGGCCACAACTACATGCTCGAAGTTACCGTCGAAGGAAACGTCGATCCGGAGACGTCGATGGTCGTCAATCTCACGGACCTCGACCGCATCCTCAAGGAGGAAGTGGACCGGCCGCTCGACCATCGGAACCTGAATCGCGACGTCCCCGATTTTGCGAAGACGCCGCCGACGGCCGAGAACCTGGCGGTGTGGATCTGGAAGCGCGTCGAGGCGCGAATCGCCCGGGAGAAGTGGCCCTGCCGCATCGTGCATCTGCGGCTGCGCCTCACGCCCGGCTTCGCCGTCGAGATCGAGGCTTAGAGGAATCGAGGCCGCTTGGGACCGATTCTCGTCGTCGGCGCCACGGGCCAGCTCGGGACGGCCGTGGTCGATCGCCTTCGGGCCGCGGGGCAGCGCGTCCGCGCGCTCGTGCGGCCGGCCTCGCCCCGGGAATTCTCCTCGGAGGGGGTCGAGCTCGCGTTCGGCGATCTTCGCGAGCTGGAGAGCCTCGTTGCGGCCTGCCAGGGAATGTCCACGGTCGTCGCGACGGCGAACGCCGTGGTTCCGCGCGACAAGGGAACCTTCGGCGAAGTCGAGGACACCGGGTACTCGAACCTGCTGGATGCCTGCCGGGCCGAGAACGTGCGGCGCATCATCTTCATGTCGGTCGTGCCGACTCCTTACGATCAGAGCGTCACGACCTTCCGCTTGAAGCGCGAGATCGAGGAGAAGATCCGGAGGAGCGGACTCGCGCACTCGATCTTTCGGGGCGACTTCTTCATGGACGACTGGTTCGCCCTGATGGGAAGCTCCATTCCGCTGCGCGGCGCGACCGCGCACACGCTGCGCCGGCCGTTCTGGTTCGCCAGGGGGTTCATGTCCTTTGCCGGCACGTCGATCGACCGGCGCGGGATCGCCCTGGTGCCGGGGAACGGGCAGGCCCGCCACACCCCCGTCGCGCTCGACGACGTCGCGGCGATCCTCTCGGCCGCCGCGGCCGCTCCCGAGACCGGCGAGAACCTGATCGAGAACCTCGGAGGTCCCGAGATCCTGTCCTGGGACGACATCGCGGCGATCTTCCAGCGCGTGCTCGGGAAGCCCCTGAAGAAGCTCCACACGCCGGCCAGGGTTTACCGCATCGCCGCCGACGTGCTCGAGACGCTGTCGCCGCCGGCCGGCAACCTCATGGCGATGAGCTGGGTCGCCGCGATCTGTGACACGGCCTTCGACGGGAAGCCGCTCGCCGAGCGGTTCGGCGTGAAGCTGACGACGGCCGAGGAATTCCTCCGGGCGAAGGCCGTGCTCCCGGCCGAAGCCTGATGGTCCTGGGCCTCGGTCCGGAACTACAATGCGCTGATCCGGTGAACCCGGCGACCATGGAATTCGAACAGTTCTATCTCGGCTGCCTCGCCCAGGCCTCGTACCTGATCGGATCGGAGGGCGAAGCGGCCATCGTGGACCCGCGGCGGGACGTCGACGTCTACATCGAGGCGGCGAAGGCGAAGGGTCTGCGCATCCGCCACGTCATCGAGACGCATCTGCACGCCGACTTCGTCTCCGGCCACAGGGAGCTCGCCCAGAAAACGGGAGCGAAGATCTACTTCGGCGCGAAGGCGGGCGCGAAGTTTTCGCACGTTCCCGTCAAAGACGGCGACGAGATCCGCATGGGCCAGGTGACTCTGAAGTTCCTCGAGACGCCGGGCCACACGCCGGAGTCCGTTTCGATCGTCGTGACCGACCGCGCCAAATCGGACCAACCCGAAGCCGTGCTGACCGGCGACACGCTGTTCATCGGCGACGTCGGCCGGCCGGACCTCCTGGGCTCCAAGGCGAGTCCCGAGGAGCTCGCGAGCAAGCTCTACGATTCCCTGCACCAGAAGATCCTGAAGCTTCCCGACTCGGTGAAGGTCTATCCCGCGCACGGGGCCGGCTCGCTCTGCGGCCGCAACATCTCGAACGAGACGAGCTCGACGATCGGCGAGCAGCGCAAGTTCAACTATGCACTCCGGCCGATGCCGCGCGACGAGTTCGTCAAGCTCGTCACGACGGACCTTCCCGAGGCGCCGGCGTACTTCTCGCGCGACGCGGCTCTCAACCGCGAGGGCCCCGGCTCTCTCGAAGCCTTGCCCGCACCGCCGGCTCTGTCGCCCGAGGACGTGGCCCTGCTCCAGAAAGCGGGGGCCGTCGTCCTCGACACGCGCCCGGCCTCCGAGTACGGCGCGGGCCACGTGCCCGGCTCGCTCCACATCGGGCAGTCCGGACAGCTCGCTTCGTGGGCGGGCTCGCTGCTCTCGCCGCAGGGACCGATCGTTCTCGTCGCGGAGGACGAAGATCGCGTGGGGGAGACGCGGACGCGGCTCGCGCGCGTGGGTATCGAGAACGTGTCGGGGTATCTCGCGGGGGGCATTCGCGCGTGGGACGAGGCGGGACGGCCTCTCGCGAAGACCGAGCAGATTCCGGTCGACGAGCTCGCGGCGAGGCTCTCCGAAGGTGCGGACCTGCAGCTTGTGGACGTGCGGCGCCCTCCCGAATGGAAGGACGGCCACATCCGCGAAGCCACCTGGATGCCGCTCGACCGGCTGTCGGATCTCGCGAACGGGCTCGACCGCGCGCGTCCCGTCGCGGCGATCTGCGCCGGCGGCTACCGCTCGTCGATCGCCACCAGCGTTCTCGAAAGGCTCGGGTTCTTGCGCGTCACCAACGTCGTCGGCGGCATGGTCGCCTGGAACGCGGCCGGCCTCGCAACCACGGCATAAGAAGGGAGAAGGAATGAAGCTCGGGTGTGTCGCGGCGGCCGCTCTGCTCGTCGGCGCCGGAGCGCTCTCGGCGGACGAGAAGACCGGCAGCGTCTGGGAATCGCGCAAGTCCGCCTGGGAGGCCCTGGCGCCGGGGCAGAAGGACGAGGTGTTCCGATTCGCCGAGGACTACAAGAAGTATCTCTCGGTCTCCCGCACCGCCGAGACGTCGACGCGCGAGGTCATCCGACTGGCGAAGGCCACCGGGTTCTCGGAGTTCACGAAAGCCGACCAGGTCAAGCCCGGCGCGCGCCTCTACGTGAACGGCCGGGACCGGGCGATCATCCTGATCGTCGTCGGATCCGATTCGCTGACGACGGGCTCGCGTGTGATCGGGACCCATCACGACAGTCCGCACATCGACCTGAAGGCGCGTCCGATCTACGCCGCGGGCGGCTACGCGCTGTTCAAGACGATCTATTACGGCGGCATCAAGAAGTACCAGTGGGCCAACCGGCCGCTGGCGCTTCTGGGCCGGGTGGACACGGCCGACGGAAAGCGCGTCGACGTCTCCATCGGCCTGAAAGACGGCGATCCCGTGTTCGTCATCCCGGACAACGCGCCGCACTCCGACAAGGAGCTGCACGACCGGACCTACACGAACGTTTTCAAGGGCGAGGAGCTCGACCCCGTGGCGGGAAGCGTCCCGGCGGCCGGAGCATCGGTCGTCGCCCAGGTTCTCTCGACGCTGACCTCGACCTATGGAATCCGCGAGGAGGACTTCGTTTCCTCGGAGCTCGCCCTGGTTCCCTCGGCTCCGCCCGCCGACGTCGGTGTGGACCGGGGCCTCGTCGGCGCTTTCGGGCAGGACGACCGCCTCTCTTCGTACTGCGCCGTGCGCGCGATCCTCGACCTCAAGGGCACGCCCAAACGCGCCGCCCTGGCGTACCTCTCGAACTTCGAGGAGGTGGGCTCTGACAACAACACGGGCGCGAGGTCGCAGTTCCTGAACTCGACGCTTGCGCGCTTGGTCGCCGCCGAGCGCGGTGGCAAGTACACCGACCTCGACCTGCGCGAGGCCCTGCACCACTCCGAGGTCATCTCCGCGGACACCAACGACGGCATCAACCCGATCTTTCCGCAGACGAGCGAGCCTTCCAACGCGGCGAAGCTCGGCTACGGCGTGACCATCAAGCGCTACGGCGCGGGCTTCGACGCCAACTCCGAGTTTGTCGCGCGCATCCGCGCGATCCTGGACAAGAACGCCATCACCTGGCAGACGCAGACGCCCAGAGTCGAAGTCGGCGGCGGCGGCACGATCGGCGGCTTTCTGTCCATGGAGGACATGGAGGTCATCGACATGGGCGTGCCACTGCTCTCGATGCACTCGCCCTTCGAGATGTCCTCGAAGGTCGACGTCTGGAGTTTCTACCGGTTCATGGGCGCGTTTCTGGCCTCGTGAGCACGTCGAGCGCCTTGGCGTAGTCCCTGGCGAGCGGCGCGGCGACGTCGATCGAAAGCTCGGGGATCTCGATACGCTCGGCATGGAGCAGCGGACGCTCGACGTGCGCGAGCGCGCGACGCCGCGCGGGATCCCGGACGCCGCGCCAGCGCGTGGCGCCGCCGTAGAGGTCGTCGCCGACGATGGGATGCCCCTTCTCCGAAAGATGCACGCGGATCTGGTGCGTGCGGCCCGTTTCGGGAAAGAGGCGCAGGTCGGCCACGGAGGACAGGCGGGCCAGCGTCTGGTATCGCGTGACCGCGCTCTTGCCGTCGGGGCGGACCTTCATCTTGCGACCGTCCTTTGGATCGCGTCCCAGGGGCTTCTCGATGGATCCGGTCGCGGGAACAGGGTGGCCCCAGACGAGCGCCCGATACGTCTTTCGCGCGCTGCCGGCCTGCAGGGCCCGCGTGAGGGCGCGATGGGCGACCTCGGTCTTCGCCAGCAGCACCACGCCCGAAGTGCCGAGGTCCAGCCGGTGCACGAGGCGAAGCGTCACGTCGGGTGGCTGGCTGCAGGCTTCCAGCAGCCGGGCGACTGCGGCGGCCGCGGACTTCTCCTCGCGCGACGAGGTCGCCATCGAAACCCCGGGCGGCTTGTCGAGGGCGAGGACCTCGTCGGTCTCGAAGAGCTTCAACGGGATTCGAAGCGGTCGTAGACCATCCGCGAGATCTCGGCGCCGACTTTGAATGTCTCGTTGTCCGCGCCGGCGTTCTTGTCCCGGATCCGGCGCGCGCAGATGGCGATCACGTAGCGCGCCTTCGGCCCCTTCACGTACGCGGCGTCGTTGCGGACGTCGCCGTGGAAGCCCTTCGCGTCCGGAATCTTCTCCGCGTCCCAGCCCGTCTTGTTGGCAACGAGGATCTCCTCCGTCTCGAAGGGGAGCGAGCGCGGGATCATGGCGCGGTCTTGCTGGGTCGCCAGGAGCGCGACCATCTCGTCGCCCGCCTTCTGCGAGACGACCTTGCCCTGTGCGATGAGCTCGATGAGAGTGGCGGCCTCGCGCGGCGTTGTGGAGCCCAGGCCGTACTCCTTCTCCTCTTCGGGCAGGACGTCGGCGTGGCCGTCGCGAAAGGTCGGACGGTAGAGGCGCGTCTTCTTCAGGCCGTAGGAGTCGAGCAGCGCGTCCACGTTGGCGGTGCCGACCATGCCCACGAGCAGGTTCGTGGCCGTGTTGTCGCTGTACGCGATCATGAATTTCAGAAGGTCCGAGACTGTGAGCACCGTCCCGTCGTGGAGCATGTTGAGCGGGATCGTCTCGTCTCCGGCCTTGTCCTTGTCACGGAGCGTCACCGTGGTGTCCTTGCCGAACTTGCCCGCGTTCATCTGGCGGAAAGTTTCCGCCATGACCGCGACTTTGATCAGGCTCGCGGTCGGAAAGCGCTGATCGGCGTTGACCGCGATGACTTCGCCCGTGTCGAGGTTTTTCGCGTAGACACCTATCTCGCCGTGGAACCCGCGGACCTTCTCCGCGATCCTGGTTTCCACGGACGAAGCACCCGGAGACACGGCCAGCAGGGCCATCAGCAGGGACGTCACGCGCGCATGTTAGCCGACCCGCCGGTATGATCGCGCAAGAGTCCATGCCGCTCTCCGCCGGGACTCGCCTCGGACCGTACGAGATCCTCGCGCCTCTCGGCGCGGGCGGGATGGGGGAGGTCTACAAGGCGAGGGACACGCGGCTGGAACGGACCGTGGCAATCAAGGTTCTGTCGCAGCGTCTGTCTGCCACTCCCGAGACACTCCAGCGCTTCGAGCGCGAGGCGAAGACGATTTCGCAGCTCTCGCACCCGCACATCTGCGCGCTCTACGACGTGGGACGCGAGGGCGACACTGAGTACCTGGTAATGGAGCTTCTCGAGGGGGAGACGCTCGCGGAGCGCCTGGCGAGGGGAGCGCTGCCGCTCGAGCAGGCCCTGCGCTACGGGACCGACATCGCAGATGCGCTGGACAAGGCGCACCGTCAGGGAATCGTGCACCGGGATCTGAAGCCCGGCAACGTGATGGTCACGAAGTCGGGAGTGAAGCTCCTGGACTTCGGGCTCGCGAAGGCGTTCTCGGCGACGCCCGCGTCGGCGCCGTCGTTCACGGCTCTGCCCACGGCGGCGCCGAACCTCACGCAGGAAGGCGCGATTCTCGGCACAGTCCAGTACATGGCGCCGGAACAGCTCGAAGGCAAGACGACGGACGCGCGCACCGACATCTTCGCGCTCGGGGCGGTCCTCTACGAGATGGCAACGGGGAAGAAAGCGTTCTCCGGAACGAGCCAGGCCTCCCTGATCACGGCCATCATGTCGAGCGATCCCGCGCCGATCTCGTCCGTCCAGCCGATGTCTCCCCGTCCGCTCGACCGCGTGGTGAAGACCTGCCTCGCCAAGGACCCCGAGGACCGCTGGCAATCCGCCGGTGATGTTGGAAGACAGCTCAAGGGGATCGCGGAAAGCTCGGATGCGGAGCTCCCGTTGCTCCGCGTCGCTCGTCGAAAGTGGCGAGAGCGTCTGGCATGGATCGGTCTCGCGGCCGCCGCTCTGGCCGCACTGGTCCTGGGTTTCCTGCTCGTGCGCCAGCGCGCCGCGCCCTCTCCGAGGTTCGAGGCCTCGATCCTCCCGCCGGAGAAGAACCAGTTTTCTTTCCGTGGATCTCCTCTCGCAATCTCCCCGGACGGGCGCCGGATCGCCTTCACGGCGGAATCCTCGGACGGCTCGAGACGGCTCTGGATCCGGGCGTTCGATGCGGATTCGGCCCAGGCCTTGCCGGGAACGGAGGGGGCGATTCGGCCGTTCTGGTCTCCCGACAGCCGCTCCCTCGGCTTCTTCGCCGATGGGAAGTTGAAGAGAGTCGAGACCTCGGGGGGTCTTCCTCAGACGCTCTGCGACGCGCCGAACGGTCGGGGAGGGACCTGGAACCGCGAGGGCGTGATCCTCTTTAGCCCTGCGAATTTCAACCCGATCTACCGTGTCGCGTCCTCCGGGGGCGCCGCCGTTGCCGTCACGTCCTTGAACCTGGGCAAGGGCGAATCCGCTCATTTGTGGCCTGTCTTCCTGCCGGACGGCCGTCACTTTCTCTATGTTGCGTACCTCGGAAGGGCCGCCAGGCAGCAGGACACGCACGGCACTTACGTGGGATCGCTCGCGTCGAAGGAAGTGAAACTCCTCCAGGCCGGGCGGGGGAACGTGGCCTACGCTCCTTCCTCGGACCCTTCTCGCGGGCATCTTCTCTTTATGCGAGGCTCGACTCTTCTGGCGCGGCCGTTCGATGCCGGGCGGCTGGAGTTCACGGACGAGACGACCCCCGTCGCCGAGAACGTCAAGTATTACGGCGCCCAGTCATCGGGAACTTTCTCCGTCTCGGACAACGGCATCCTCGCCTACCAGACGGGGGCGCAGGGAGATCCGTCGCAACTGGTCTGGTTCGACCGCAGCGGCAAGCAGATCGGGTCGATCGGCGCAATCGCCGGCTACACGCACCCCCGCCTTTCGCACGACGGTCAGCGGGTCGTGTTTGCTCTTCTCGACAGTCAAACGCACTTTCTGGACCTCTGGCTGCACGATCTGCCGCATCGCATCTCCACGCGATTCACGTTCGAGCCTGCCGTCAATATCTTCCCGGTCTGGTCCCCCGACGACAGCCGGATCGCATTCGCTTCGAATCGGAAGGGTCTGCACGACATCTACCAGAGGGCCGCGTCCGGCTCGGGAGACGACGAGCTTCTTCTCTCCTCGGTCGGACCAGCGAGCTTCCCCATGGACTGGTCGCCGGACGGCAGCCTCATTGCTTTCCAGGGCTACGACGCGGAGGCGAAGACGGGTGTCGATCTCTGGGTCTTCTCGCTCAAAGAGCGGAAGGCGAGGCCCATTCTGGCGACGCCGTTCCAAGAATGGTCTCCCCAGTTCTCCCCCGACGGGCGATGGCTCGCATATACGTCGGATGAGTCCGGTAAGGCGGAGGTTTACGTTCGGCCGCTTTCGGATTCCGCCGGAAAGTGGCAGATCTCGAGCGGAGGGGGTTCCTATCCGAGGTGGCGCCACGACGGGAAGGAAATCTTCTACGTCGCGGCAGACAAGACACTCGTGGCCGTAGAGGTCCAGGCCCGATCGGGCTTCGACACCGGCTCGGCGACGCCTCTCTTCCGAGCGCAGATCCGGTCCGTGGACATCGGGTTTCAGTACGACGTCTCCGCCGACGGCCAGCGATTCCTGGTCAACACGGCCGTGCCGGAGGAGAACAGCGCGATCACGGTCGTCCAGAACTGGACGGCGGGGCTGAAAAAGTAGATGGCACTCGCGGCCGGCACCCGACTCGGTCCTTACGAGATCCTCTCGCCGCTCGGTGCGGGAGGAATGGGCGAGGTCTACAAGGCGCGGGACACGCGCCTGGACCGCACGGTCGCGATCAAGGTCCTGCCCGAGCGCTCCTCGCTGACGCCCGAGGCCCGGCAGCGCTTCGAGCGCGAAGCGAAGACGATCTCGCAGCTCCAGCACCCGCACATCTGCGCGCTCCACGACGTGGGACGCGAGGGCGACACCGAGTACCTGGTGATGGAGCTTCTCGAAGGAGAGACACTGGCGGAGCGCCTGGCGCGAGGAGCCCTGCCGCTCGAGCAGGCGCTGCGCTACGGGACCGATATTGCGGATGCACTCGACAAGGCGCATCGGCAGGGGATCGTCCATCGGGACCTGAAGCCCGGCAACGTGATGGTGACGAAATCGGGAGTGAAGCTCCTCGACTTCGGACTGGCCAAGGCTTTCTCGGCGACGCCGGCCTCCGCTCCCACGTTCACGGCCCTGCCCACCGCGGCGCCGAACCTGACGCAGGAGGGCGCAATCCTCGGCACCGTCCAGTACATGGCTCCCGAGCAGCTCGAGGGCAAGACGACCGACGCGCGGACCGACATCTTCGCCCTGGGATGCCTGCTCTACGAGATGTGCACCGGCCAGAAGGCGTTCACGGGCTCCACGCAGGCGTCGCTGATCTCTTCGATCATGAAGGAAGACCCGGCGCCGATCTCCACGCGCGCGCCGATGAGTCCGCCGGCGCTCGACACCGTCGTGAAGACGTGCCTCGCGAAGGATCCCGAGGACCGATGGCAGACCGCGCGCGATGTCGCGATCCAGCTGGAAGCGATTCGAAACGACCGAACGTCCCCACACACCGCGGCGGTTCCCGTGCGCCGCCCGGGTATCTCGATCCTTCCCTGGATCGTCGCCACGGTGGCCCTCGCAGTCGCCGCTTACGCCTGGATCTCCGCGAGACGAAGCCCCGCGCCGCTGCCGGTCGTTCAGACGTTTCTCCCGCCGCCGCCGAAGACGAACTACCACGTCGTCGGCGCCAACATCGGCGGCGTCACACTCTCGCGCGACGGACGCCGTCTGGCGTTCGGGGCGCGCGAACCCGACGAACTGCCTTCCATCTGGGTGCGGGACTTCGATTCTCTCAAGCCGTTTCGCATCCCCGGAACGGAAGGCGCTCTCTATCCGTTCTGGTCGCCGGACGGACGCTGGCTCGGCTTCTTCGCCAAGGGAAAACTGAAAGTCGTCGAGGCCGCGCCCTCGCCGTCTCCCCCTCGCGATCTCGCCGACATCGTCGAGGCGCGCGGCGGAAGCTGGGGCGAGGGAGGAAACATCGTCTACGCGTACCAGAACTTCGGTCCTCTCTTACGCGTTTCGGCGAACGGAGGCGCTCCAACTCCCGTCACGAAGATCGGGAAGTCGGCCGGTGAGGCCCACCGCTGGCCGTTCTTCCTTCCGGGCGGCCGGCGATTCCTCTATCTGGAACGCAAGTCCGATCCGAATTCGCCCCTGGAAGTGGCGCAGACGGTCCACGTGGGATCGGTGGATTCCGGGGATTCGCGGGAGATCCTTTCCAAGGTCTACGAAGCGACGAGCGCGACATATGCGCCGCCCGGATACCTGATCTACCGCCGCGGCTCGAGCCTCATGGCCGTCCGGGTCGATCCCGACACGCTCGCCCTGAAGGGAGACCCGGTCCCTTTGACTCAGGACGTCCAGGGCTTCATCGCCACGGGCACCTCCGTCTATAGCGCCTCGGAAAAAATGCTGGTGTATTGCCCTCGGGTCGCGGCAACCCTCTCGAAGATGGTCTGGCTCGACCGTACCGGCAAAGAAGTGTCCGCGGTGGGCCCGCCCGGCCGAATCGTCCAGTTCGCGATGTCGCGGGATGGGCGAGCGGTCGTGACGGCACAAATCGAGGAGCCTTTACCTCCCGACCTTTGGTTCTACGACACGGCCGTCGGCCGCGGCGTGCGGCTGACTCGGGACAGCTTCGCCCAGGTCGCTCCGGTTTTTTCGGCCGACGGCCAGCGCGTTTTCTATACGTCGTATCACAGCGGTCCCTGGGATCTCTGGGAAATGCCCGTGTCCGGCACGCGGGAGCAGAAGATCTTCATGGCTTCGCCGCTCGCCAAGACGCCCAACGACGTGTCGCCCGACGGCCGATACCTCATCTTCCGAGAGCTCAACGCGAGTACGCGCGGCGACCTGAAGTACGTCTCCCTGACGGGCGATCGCCAGCCGCACACCTTCATCGCAACGGCCGACGATGAGACCAACGCCACCTTTTCTCCCGACGGCCGCTGGGTCGCCTACGCATCGGACGAGTCGGGTCGTCCGGAGGTCTACGTGGCCTCTTTTCCGGATGCCGCGCGGAAGGTTCGCGTTTCCGCGGAAGGCGGCTCGCAGCCCCGATGGAGCCCCGACCTCAAGGAACTCTTTTACGTGAGGTCGGGCCAGCTCCTGACCGCGGCCGTCACCGTCAAGGGCGAGGAGATCACGTTCGGGGAAAGCCGGCCGCTTTTTCGACTTCCGCTCTTCATGACGATCGATCCCGGTTTCGATGTCATCACGCGTTACGACGTCGCCCCCGACGGCCAATTCCTCGCACTGCTGCGCGAGAGCGAGGAGACTCCCATGGCTCTCGTCGTCGTGCAGAACTGGGCCGAAATGCTCAAAGGCCGGTGAACGGGGCCGCGGCCGTACTGTTGTAGTCTTTCGCCACATTGTCCCTGTCCGCAGGAACGAAGCTCGGGCCCTACGAGGTCGTCGCGCAGATCGGCGCCGGCGGCATGGGAGAGGTGTACAAGGCGCGCGACACGCGCCTCGAGCGAACGGTCGCGGTCAAGGTCCTTCCGAAGCACCTTTCAAGCTCTCCCGAGGTGCGCCAGCGTTTCGAGCGCGAGGCGAAGACGGTTTCGCAGCTCTCGCATCCGCACATCTGCGCGCTTTACGACGTGGGGAGAGAAGGCGAAACCGAGTACCTCGTCATGGAGTACCTCGAAGGCGACACGCTCTCGGACCGGCTCGGGAGGGGAGCGCTTCCGCTCGAGCAGACTCTGAAGTTTGGCGTCGAGATCGCGGACGCGCTCGACAAGGCGCACCGCCAGGGCATCGTGCACCGGGACCTGAAGCCCGGCAACGTGATGCTCACGAAGTCGGGAGTGAAGCTGCTGGACTTCGGTCTCGCGAAGGCGATGGCGGCGCCGGTGCAGACCTCGGAAGCGACGTCGCTGCCGACGGTTATGGGCTCGGGCGGCAATCTGACACAGGAAGGCACGATCCTCGGAACCTTCCAGTACATGGCGCCCGAACAGCTCGAGGGTCGGGAAGCCGACGCGCGCACGGACGTCTTCGCGTTCGGTTGCGTGCTCTACGAGATGGCGACCGGGAAGAAGGCCTTCTCCGGTGCCTCACAGGCATCGCTGATCTCCGCGATCATGAAGGAGGAGCCGGCGCCGATCTCGGCGGTCCAGCCGATGACGCCGCCGGCGCTCGACCGTGTCGTCAGGACGTGCCTGGCGAAGGATCCCGAAGATCGCTGGCAGAGCGCGAGCGACCTCCGCAACGAGCTGAAGTGGATCGCTGCGGGCGGTTCGCAGTCTGGAGTCGCCGCACCGGCGGTGGCGCCCGGTCGGCACCGCGCTTGGCTCCCGTGGGCCGCTGCGCTCGTACTCGCGGCCGCAGGCTTCGCGGCGGGACGCGTGTGGACGAAACCGGCCGACGCGCCGGTCGTGCGCGCCGCGATCGACCTCCCGCCGCAGATGATTCTCGAGCAGAACAACCGCTCGCTGGCCCTGTCGCCGGACGGCTCGATGATGGCGATGTCGGCGACCGGAGCCGACGGCCGCCAGCTCGTCTGGGTCCGGCGGCTCGACGGGTTCGCGATCCAGCCGCTTCCGGGCACCGAGGGTGCGATGCAGCCGTTCTGGTCGCCGGACGGCCGCTCGATCGGGTTCTTCGCGGACAAGAAGCTCAAGCGCGTGCCCGCGGGGGGCGGCGCCGTCCAGACGCTCTGCGACGCGGCCGACGCGCGAGGCGGGAGCTGGGGCGTGAACGACGTGATCGTCTTCGCGCCGGGACCGTTCAGCGGTCTGTCGAAGGTCCCGGCGTCGGGCGGCGCGGCGGAGGCGCTGACCCGGATCGCCGCGCCGGGCATGTCCCACCGCCTGCCCTGGTTCCTCCCCGACGGCAAGCGCGTCCTCTACCTCTCCGGCGGCCTCAACTCGGACAAGGAGGGCACGACCGCCGTCCTGGTCCTCGACCTGGCGACGGGCAAGTCGGAGACGGTCCTGCACGAGAGGAGCGAGGCCCAGTTCGTGGAGCCCGGCTATCTCATGTTCATCCGCGACGGGAATCTGCTCGCGCAGCCCGTCGATCGCGCGACGCTCAAGCCCAGAAGCGCCGCGGCGCCGATCGCCGATGGCGTCATGTTCTCCGGCCTCCGCTGGACGGGCAACTTCACGCTCTCTCAAACCGGGAGGCTCGTCTTCCAGAGCAACCAGGCCGCGCGGCGTTCCCGGCTCACGTGGTTTGACGTCGACGGACGCGAGCTGGGGGCGACCGGCGAGCCCGCCGAGTTCGTCACGATCTCGCTGTCGCCGGACGCGAAGCGCGCCGTCACGATGATCCGGTCGAACCTGGGCGCGGCGACGAAGCCCGAGGTCCGCGTGTACGACCTCGAGCGCGGCGTGGGCTCTAGGTTCGCCTTCGGCGAGCAGGGCAACAACTTTCCGGTGTGGTCTCCGGACGGGCGCGAGATCGCGTTCGAGGATCCGAGCGCCGGCGTCCTCATCAAGGCGGCCGACGGGGGCAGCGAGGCGAGGCTCGTCTTTGCGGCGAAGACCAACGTCTGGCCGCTGTCCTGGACGCCCGACGGCAAGGGATTACTCCTCCGAATCCAGGACTCGCAGGCCGGAGGAGTCGACCTCTATGCATTCGACCTCACCCCGGACGCGAAGCCGAAAAAGCTCGTCTCGATCGATCCGGACTGGTGGCTGAGCGGCTCGCTGTCGCGGGACGGCAAGTGGCTCCTGTACCTGTCGAACGAGTCGGGGCGCCGCGATCTGTTCGTGGCGCCGTATCCCGGGCCCGGCGAGAAGCGCCAGGTATCGATCTCCGGAGCCGAATCCGGCGCCTGGCTCGGCGACCACGCCATCGTCTACGCGCAGCCGCCCGAGGGCAGACTTTTCGTGGTCGACGTCGACACGACCGCTGGCGGTCTCGTCATCGGCGCTCCCCGGCAGATCTTCGGCGGCAAGCCGGCGCCGCGCGGCCCCTACGCCGCCACGCCCGACGGCAAGCGCATCCTCTTCGCCGTTCCCGTCGAGGACAGCGCGTCGGCGCAGATCCGGTTCGTGTCCGACTGGCGGACGGAGCTTTCGAGAAAATAGAAGAGTGACCCTCTCTGCGGGTACGAAGCTCGGTCCCTATGAGGTGCTCGCCCCGATCGGTTCCGGCGGAATGGGGGAGGTGTATCGCGCTCGCGACGCGCGGCTGAACCGCGACGTCGCGATCAAGGTGCTGCCGGTCGCGTTCGCGGCCGACCATGAGCGGCTGGCTCGCTTCCAGCGGGAGGCGCAGGTGCTCGCCTCGCTCAACCATCCCCACATCGCTTCGATCTACGGCCTGGAAAAGGCCGGCGAGGTCGAGGCCCTGGTGCTGGAGCTGGTGGAGGGCGAGACGCTGGCGGAGCGTCTCGCGCGCGGGCCTCTGCCCGTCGACGAGGCGCTGGAGATCGCCCGGCAAATCGCCGATGCGCTCGAGGCGGCCCACGAGCGGGGAATCGTCCACCGTGACCTCAAGCCTTCGAACGTCAAGCTGACGCCGCAAGGTCGCGTCAAGGTCCTCGACTTCGGGCTCGCCAAGGCCGTATCGGGGGACTCGTCCTCGCCCGACGCGACGCATTCGCCGACGCTGACCGCCGCGGCGACGCAGGGCGGCGTGGTGATCGGCACCGCCGCCTACATGTCCCCGGAACAGGCGCGTGGCAAGACGGTCGACCGACGGGCCGACATCTGGGCCTTCGGCACGGTGCTCTACGAAATGCTCGCCGGCCGACGCGTCTTCGAGGGCGAGACTGTCTCCGACACGCTCGCGGCGGTGCTGCGCGCCGACGTGGACTGGTCGGCGCTGCCTCCGGAGACGCCGGCATCGGTGCGCCGCGCCCTGCGGCGCTGCCTCGACCGGGACCTGAAGACGCGCTTTCACGACGTGGCCGACGTCCGCATCGCGATGGACGAGCCGCTGGAGACTCCGCCCACCGCCGCTGCCGCCCGCGCGCCGCGAGCAGCGGGATCGCGGCTGTGGCCGTTTCTGGCCGCGCTCGCCGGGATCGTGGCCATCCTGGGCTGGTGGAGGGCGCTCGTTCCCGGGCCGGCGTCGCGCGCGGAGGTCACGCGCCTGTCCCTCTCGCTTCCCTCGGGGAGTCGGCTCCCGTACGACGACCAGCCGGTCTTCGGGCTCTCGCGGGACGGCCGCCAGGTCGCCGTCGTCGCCGAGCGTGACGGCGCCACGGCGCTCTACCTTCGCCGGCTCGACGCGACCGAGCCGAGGCTCGTCGAGGGTACGGCCAACGCGAAGGCACCGTTCTTCTCCCCGGACGGCCGCTGGATCGGCTTCTTCTCGGACGGCAAGCTGAAGAAAGTTCCGGTGGAGGGCGGCTCTCCCGTTGTGCTCGCCGACGCGGTCAGTTCGCGCGGCGGCGTATGGCTGCGCGACGACTCGATCGTGTTCAGCCAGACCTACACGTCCGGATTATCGAGAGTCTCGTCGCGCGGCGGCAAGACCGAGATCCTCACGGAGCCCGATGGCAAGCGCGGCGAGAGGACGCACCGCTGGCCCTCCGAGCTCCCGGACGGAAGGCGCATCCTCTTCACGGTGGGGTCGGTCCGAAATCCGTCGCACTACGACGAAGCCGAGATCGATGTGCTCGACCTGACCACCCGGGAACGTCACAAGATCTACGAGGGCGGAAGCATGGCTCGGTGGGTGCCCGGCGGGCGGCTCGTCGTCGTCCGCAACGCGACGCTTCTCGCTCTGCCGTTCGACGAGCGCCGCCTCGCCGTGACGGGCGATGCGGTTCCGGCGGTCGGGAAGATCAGCGGAGATCCCTCCGGAGGGGCGGCCTACTTTTCCGTCGCGGCCGACGGCACTCTGGCCTATGCCCGTGGAGGCGTCGCGGCTCCGGACCGGACGCTGGTGCTCGTCGACCGGAAAGGGGTGGCGACCGACCTCCCTCTGTCCCCCCGTCCTTTCGGGTCGCCTCGGTTCTCGCCGGACGGGAAGCGCCTCGCCTTCTCGATCGGATCCGGCGGCGGGGCCGACGACGACGTCTTCGTGTACGACATCGCGTCGAACACGGTCTCGCGGCTGACCTTCGGCGTCTCGGGTCTCGCCCCGGTCTGGTCGCCCGACGGCAAACGGATCGCGTTCTCGTCGATTCGCGGAGGCGTCGAGGGAGTCTGGGTGAAGGCCGCCGATGGCACCGGCGAGGAGAAAGTCCTCGATCGGTTGCCGGGCGGGGTCGAGTACCCAAACTCCTGGTCGGACGACGGACGCTTCCTCGCCATTCGCCGCGCGTCGCCGACCGTGGGAATGTGGCTCCTGGACTTGCCCGCGGGCCCGGCCTCCGCGGCTCGCGAGGCGCAGTCCGACGCGTCCGGAGGAGCCCTCTCGCCGGACGGTCGGTTCTTCGCGTACTCGACCGGGATGTTCGCGCAGGGAGACATCTTCGTGCAGCCTACCGACGGCTCGGCCGGAAAGTGGCAGATCACGACGGATCACGGAGGCTGGCCGGTCTGGCGGGGAAGGGAGATCTTCTTTCTTCGCGAGGGCGGAGAAGTCTGGGCGGTCGAAGCCGAGACGACTCCCGCGTTCCGAGCGGGATCACCGCGCCTGATCCATCGCAGCGAAGGGGGCTATCTGATTCGCACCGCACCGCTCTATCCCTTCGACGCGTCTTACGACGGCCGGCGCTTCGTGATGCTCAAGAGCCGTCAGCCTGCCGCGGTCGACCGCATCGACCTCGTACTGGGCTGGGCTTCGGAGCTCGGCCACGCCGCGGCGGCGCGTCCCTGAGCTAGTCTTCATCACGTCTTGGCACTTCCCACGGGCTCCCGGCTTGGCCCCTATGAGCTGCTCGCGCCCCTTGGCGCGGGCGGGATGGGGGAGGTCTACCGGGCGCGCGACACCAAGCTCAACCGCGACGTCGCGATCAAAGTGCTGCCGGAGTCCGTCGCGAGGGATTCGGAGCGGCTCGCCCGGTTCCGCCGCGAGGCGCAGGTGCTGGCGTCCCTCAACCATCCTCACATCGCCGCGATCTACGGGCTCGAGTCCTCCGACGGCGTCGACGCGCTGGTGCTCGAGCTCGTGGAGGGCGAGACGCTGGCGGAGCGCATCGCGCAGGGACCGCTGCCGGTCGACGAGGCTCTGGAGATCGCGCGGCAGATCGCCACGGCCCTGGAGGCCGCGCACGAGAAGGGGATCGTCCACCGCGACCTGAAGCCGGCCAACGTCAAGCTCGATCCCTCCGGCCGCGTCAAGGTCCTCGACTTCGGCCTGGCGAAGGCGCTTTCGATCGACGGCGCGTCCCCGGACATCACATCCTCGCCGACTCTGACCGCCGCATCCACACAGGCCGGCGTCATCATCGGAACGGCGGCGTACATGTCGCCGGAGCAGGCGCGGGGCAAGGGTGTGGATAAGCGGGCCGACATCTGGGCGTTCGGCGCGGTGCTCTACGAGATGCTTTCAGGCCGCAAAGCCTTCGAGGGCGAGACGGTCTCCGACACGCTCGCGGCAGTGCTCATGAAGGAGCCCGATTGGAGCAGGCTGCCGGGGGAAACTCCGGCGTCCGTCCGGCGTGTGCTGCGCCGCTGCCTGGACCGCGACCCGAAGACGCGCATCCACGACATCGCCGATGCCCGCCTGGAGCTCGACGAGCCGCTGCCTCCGTCCGGTCCGGTGCCGATCCCGTACCCGAACGTGCGCGTCCCGGTCTGGGCCTGGATCGCC
>Ga0075434_100000449_pt1 | contig 30705 bp, 24 predicted proteins | sample RhiMethybrSRZTD3_FD_75298 | JGI IMG/M metagenome (GOLD analysis project Ga0075434, IMG submission 75298) | Populus rhizosphere microbial communities from Tennessee, USA - Rhizosphere MetaG P. TD hybrid SRZTD3 | ecosystem: Host-associated > Plants > Roots > Rhizosphere > Soil | place: USA...
AATTTCATCAGACAAGCCATTAACAGCAGCCGGGCTTTCGTTGCCGTTAAATTGCTCCCGGCGATCGCCAACGGATCACGCGTTGGATCGACAAAACCGCCGGCATTACCGCGTCCGACTTTCACCACCGGCATGCCGCTGAATACAGCGCGCTTGAGTGCCGCGTCGACGGCGTTGCTCATCGCGCCGAAGGGCGCCGATCCTTCGGCGACAAAGCCCGATAACGGCGCATCGCGCAGATTTTTCTCGATGCGCGCGAGTATATCGACTTCAGCGCTCGCGTCGCCCGAAGTATCGTCAGGCAGATACCGAGCATGTTTCACAATCGTGACTTTGGGAATCGCGCTCGCGAGTAAATCTCCATATTCATTTTTGATTGCAATGCTCACCCTTCCGATTCTTGAACCTTGAACGTTTGAACCTGGAACCTGTGTCGGCAGCCGAGTCAAATTCACCACCGAATCGTAGGTATGGCGCTTCACCGGCTTGAATGAAAACTGCGGCGCACCCGGGTGGCCGATTCGACCGATGATTCCGCCATGTCCGCCGGTAGCGACATAACCTCCCGGCCGAGCATCGGATTTCTGCACGTCCCGCGAGGTAAAGATTTGCTCGTCGAGAATCGCCACGGCGCCGATGCAATCACGCCCATGCTCATCGGCCCAGATGCGCGAGGTGATGTAGCTCACCGAATCGACAATATTCCGGTCGCCGTCATTAGCGAGCGCGCCATGCGGCCGTTGTGAGGAATTGCCGCAAATCGGCGCGGTCGTGTCGATCAACAAGTTGAGCCAATACGTCGTCTCTTCGACGAACGGACTTCCCTCGAGCCATATGGCGCCCAGGTATTTCCCGCTTGCGAGCGTCCGTTGCACCATGTTGGTCACCCGCGCGAGCGCCGCCATGGGCGGTTCTTTGCGTAAATAGCCCGGACGATAGGGAAAAAAATCGACGCCGCGCTTCTCCGGAGCGATATCACCATCGCCTACGTCCGTTCGTTCGGCGGCGCGCCGTCCGGTCAGATAACCGCCGGAAGGCAGCGCGCGGACGAAATCGAATTCAGCTTTGCCGCTGAGCAAGCAACCTATACCTTCGTCGGAGACCCCAAGACGGTCGATTTCCTCGAAGAGTCGCGCACCATCTGGAAAGAAAGGCACCCGCACCAGATGCTCCGGCGCATTCTTTTCGACGCCATCCATCTCCCACGGGTCTCCGTTGGCTCGGCGTGCCATATAGGGAAGCGGGTATAAACCGTCTTCAGGTTTGAGCTTAATTTCGTAAACCGGTCTATCGCTCGGGCTTTTTCTCTCTTTGTGAAAATTTCCTGCGTCATCCAAATAGCCATCCGGCGGGGCATACAGTTCGGCAAAATCCCGCTCCAGCGGGTGGGCGCTGAACTGCTCGACATAAACCGTAACCGGAGCAGCCAATCGTTGGGCTCGAAGCACGTCGAAGCGCATAGCCGACCCATCCCCATGGCTGCGCGGTGTCAAACCATATTTCTCGCGCGCCTTGTTGCTCGTGACCAGCGGTTCGGTGTTTTGGATCGTCGCCGTCGGTCCGGAGAAAACCGCTATGCGCGGCTTGCCATTTCGCGTAGAGGTCGCCATGAAAGTCTCCGTTCGTAAAACCAGAGCGAAAAATCCCCCTATTCCCCTTTGTCAAAGGGCATGAAAGCGGGAATTCGTTTTCTTAATCACAGCAATGGCGATGGCGGAGCTTATTTCAGTTCGTAGGAAAGTTGCTTCGGCCCATAGCCTTGCCAGTAGCGGTTGGTTGCGGGATCGTAACGGCCCTGAAGAAAACCGCCCGCTTTCTCGGCGCGCACGATGATTGCGACGGTGCGTTCATCGCCGCTCTCTTCAGCATGAATTTCGTACGGCGGCACCAGGTCGATTTTCCCCGCGCCGACTTTCACGTTGACGGTCTTACGAACTTCCGCGTGGTCCGCCCTGCTCCCGTCATCGAGACGCTCATACCGTTCGATCGTTTCGGTGCCGTCGAGCACGCCGTAGAGCGTCCAGTTGTGCGCGTGATCGTGAATTTGCGTGCGGGTATGCGGCGCTTTGATCAAGCCGTTGATCACGAACTTATAATCGGGATCTTCGTAAAACAGCAGATTCTCGGCCCGGTCGCTGCCCTGTGAGCAGTCGGGCCAGTTGCGGGACTGTTCCTTGACCGAAGGATCGGCGAGGAGCTCCTGCAAAAGCGGCGGCATTTTTTCCCAGCGTTTCGCCAGATCGGTTTCCGCCGCAAAGAGCGTGCGCGTTGCCGCGATAAATTTTTGCACTGCGGTTTGAGACATATTGCCCTCCCTGAGCTGTTCACCTGCGATTATCATTAATCCCGCGCAAAGTATCTCGTCAAGCGGGCGTAGGACCGCTAAGTAGAGCAGATTCCTGGTGCGCTTGAAATGACACTCGACGATTTTGTCATTTCGAACGACGTGAGAAATCTTTCTCTATCCTAGAATATCCTGGAGGTCGAATTATGTCCCGTGGGACCAGGATGAGAGATACTGCTGCTGCTCTTTGCTCAAGCTGTCGATGCGAATGCCCATGGAGCTGAGCTTCAATTTTGCGACCCAATTTTCTACTTCGCTGGGCACATCATAAACTTTGGGCGTGAGCTGTTTTCGGTTTTTGACCGCCCATTCGGAAGCGAGCGCCTGAGTGGCAAAGCTCATGTCCATCACCGACGCCGGATGGCCTTCAGCGGCTGCGAGATTGACCAAGCGTCCTTCGCCGATCAAATAAATCCGTTTGCCGCCGGGAAAGACATAGGCGTCGACACAGTTGCGGACGTTTTTTTCCACCTTGGTGGCGAGTTTTTTTAGCGCTTTGAGATCGATTTCAATGTCGAAGTGGCCCGAGTTGCAGATCACCGCGCCGTCCTTCATCGCTTTAAGATGTTCTTCGGCAATCACGTGCATATCGCCGGTGAGCGTGATGAAGAGATCGCCGATCCGCGCCGCCTCTTTCATGGTCATGACTTCGAAGCCATCCATGGCCGCTTCCAAAGCGCGCACCGGATCGACTTCCGTAACGATGACTTTGGCGCCCATTCCACGAGCCCGCGACGCCACACCCTTGCCGCACCAGCCATAGCCGGCGACCACTACCCGTTTTCCCGCGATCAGCATGTCGGTCGCCCGCACCACGCCGTCAATGGTCGATTGCCCGGTCCCGTAACGGTTGTCAAAAAGATGTTTGGTCGCTGCGTCGTTCACGGCGATCACCGGGATTTTGAGCGCGCCGTCCCTTTCGAGAGCACGCAAGCGAATCACGCCAGTGGTCGTTTCTTCCATGCTGGCAATTAGATTTTGCGCCAAATGCGCGTAATCGGTGTGCAGCAGAGAAACCAGATCGGCGCCGTCATCCATTGTGACGACGGGTTGATGATCGAGCGCTGCGCGCAGATGACTGTAGTAACTTTTGTTGTCTTCGCCTTTGATCGCAAATACCGCGACTTTGTCATGCTGAACTAGTGACGCCGCGACATCGTCCTGGGTCGAGAGTGGATTTGACGCGCACAGCAGCACATCCGCGCCGCCGGCTTTAAGCGTCTGCACCAAATTAGCCGTTTCCGCCGTCACATGAAGGCACGCCGAGAAGCGCATGCCGCGGAGCGGTTTTTCTTTCTCGAATCTCTCCTTGACTCTGCGCAGCACAGGCATGTCTTGACCGGCCCAGAGGACTCGTTTCCGACCACCATCCGCAAGGCGCAAATCTTTAACGTCGTATTTCTTAGCCGCCATCGTAACCGCTTCCTCCGCGTATATTTGGTGATTTAAACCCGGCCTGCAGCCTTTTTGAGATCGGCCGCTCGATCGGTTTTTTCCCAGGTGAAGAGACCGTCTTCAGGACTGCGCCCGAAATGGCCGTAGGCTGCCGTGGGACGATAGATCGGTCGTTTGAGATCGAGGGTTTGAATGATGCCTTTGGGACTGAGGTCAAAGCTTTCTTGAACGATCCGTGCAATTTTGCCTTCAGGCACCACCGCGGTGCCGAACGTGTCGACCAGGACCGAGACCGGCTGCGCAACGCCGATCACGTAAGCCAGTTGCACCTCACAGCGCTGCGCCAACTCTGCCGCAACGATATTTTTCGCCACATAGCGCGCCATATAAGCGGCGCTGCGATCCACTTTCGACGGATCTTTTCCAGAGAAGGCGCCGCCGCCATGACGACCCATGCCGCCATAGGTATCGACGATGATTTTTCGACCCGTAAGACCGCAGTCACCCTGCGGCCCGCCGACAACGAATCGGCCGGTGGGGTTCACATGGAAAATCGTATCCTTATCCAGATACTCGGACGGGATCACCGCCTTGATCACGCCGTCGATAATGGTTTCCTTCAGCTTGCTATGATCGACCTCGGGGCTGTGTTGCGTAGAAATAACGACATTCTTGACCTTGACCGGCTTGCCGTCACGATACTCTACAGTGACTTGAGACTTGCTGTCGGGCCGGAGAAAATACGCTTCGCCACCTTTGCGCACTTTCGCAAGGTAATGCACCAGGCTGTGTGCCATCTGAATCGGAAACGGCATGAGTTCCGGCGTTTCATCGCAAGCGTAGCCGAACATCATTCCCTGATCGCCGGCGCCCTGCTCTTTATGCAGTCCTTCCCCTTCGGTCACTCCCTGGGAAATATCCGGCGATTGCTGCTCGATCGCGGTTAAAATCGCGCAAGTATGGCCGTCGAACCCCATCGCGGAATCGGTGTAACCGATCTCGCGCACGACTTCGCGCACGATGTCGACATAACTCACCTTGGCATTGCTCGTGATCTCTCCCGCCACCACCACCATACCGGTTTTCGCAAGGCTTTCGCAGGCCACACGGCTGTTGGGATCTCCCGCCAAATGAGCATCAAGGATCGCATCCGAAACCTGATCGCAGAGTTTGTCCGGATGACCTTCGGAGACGGACTCCGATGTGAACAAAAAATCTTTGACCGCCATGAGATGACCTCCAGCCGCGCAAAAACAATCACTCCTGTATAACGAATAGACGGGGGCTATTCAACCTTAGTCTTGCGTTGTTAACGGCTGGAAATCCGGGCCAATCCGGTTAGGAACTACGGAGGGACCAATCCGGGGCGCTCTCGTTCTGTACCATCCCGTCGGACGCGATCACGACGCAGTTGCGACCCAGTTCCTTGGCTCTGTAGAGAGCTTGATCGGCAGCCTGCAGCAGAGTGTGGTTTGTTCGGCCGTGAACAGGATACAGCGCCATACCGATCGAAACCGTCACGCTGGTGACCGATTGCCCATCTTGACGGACCGCAATGCGCTGCAACTCGACCCGAAGCTGCTCGAGCCGCTGGTGCGCGCTCTCCAAAGTGATTTCCGGAAGGATGATCACAAATTCTTCGCCGCCATACCGGCATACAATGTCGCTGCCGCGGAATTTCGACTTCAATAAATCGCTCCATTCGCGCAGGACAGCATCCCCGGCGCTATGTCCGAAACGATCATTCAGAGTTTTGAAATGATCGAGGTCGGCCATCGCAACGACCAGCGGCTTGCCGGCGCGTTCCGCGCGACTCAATTCTCGATCCAGCGAATCCTCCATATATCGTCGATTGAACAAGCCGGTTTGCGGATCCCGGATGCTCTGATTCTTCAAGGTTTCGCGCAGACGCAAGTTCGCCAGGATCAAAGAAAGCTGCTCGGTCACCGATGCCGCGGAATCGGCGATAATGCTTTTTCCGTTCCCGCCGCTGGCATATCGGACGTGCAACAAACCCATGATTTCGCCGTGGGCAATCATGGGTAAGCAGACATAGGCCCCGGGCGGCGCGCCGCCTTGGGCGACGTGTTGGCAAATCAAATCGCGCGTTTCGGATTCCATCCCGTGAGGTTTGTTGCGGCGAAGCCCCCAGCAATCTCCCGGCTCAAGGGTTTTTTCAAACTCATAGGTCGGCTCGCCCCAGCGGCCGACGCTTTCCAGGAAGTTGCGTGACGGCGTCATCATATAAAGAGCTCCGCTCGTGTTGTGCAGCAGTAAAGGCAGCCGCCGGCGGATAATCTCGTAGGCTTCGTCCATACTGCGGCACGACTCGATCAACTCCACCATCTCGCCGACCAGGCGCATCTCCTGGTTGTGCCGTTCCAGCTCCAAGACCGAGCGCTGTAGCTCGTCATGTGCATGCTGCAGCTCCTTCTCGATCAATTTTCGCTGCGCGTTCTCAGCCTCGAGCTCGCGCGTGCGCGCGGCAACGCGTTGCTCCAGCCCTGCGTTCAACGCCTGAATTTCCTCGGTCCGTTCGGTGACCCGCTGCTCGAGGGTCGCGTTCCAAGCACGGATTTCTTCTTCGACTCGCCGCCGCTCGGTAATGTCCACCACGGATGCGAGCACCTGCAGCCCGCGCGGCGAACGGATCGGGTTGAGTCCAATTTCAACGGCGAATTCGCTGCCGTCCGCGCGCAAGCCGAAGAGCTCGCGAGCTGGTCGGATCATTTGTTCTTTCGGCTCTTGAAAAAACCGTCTGCGCTGCTCCGGATGCGACGCTCGGAAGCGCTGCGGCACGAGCTTTTCGATCGACTTTCCGAGTAATTCATCACGCGAATAGCCGAATAGCTGCTCGATTTGATGATTGACCAGCGTAATGACACCGCGCTCGTCGATCATGAGCATGCCATTGGGCGCCGATTCAACCACGAGCCGCAGTTGGTCCGCTGCCAGTTTTTGTTCGCTGTTGTCGACGTACATCGCGCGGGTGCCGATAACTTTGCCGGACTCGTCGGCAATCGGATCGCCGCGCATCAAAACCGGGATGGCTCGACCATCGCTTACCAGTAGCTCGCGTTCACCCGAGACGATTTTTCCCTGTAACGCTTCGGGGTAGCCGTTTGGGCCAAGGAGCTTGAGACGAGAATCGGGTGAATGAAAATCAGCCAGCGAGCGCCCGATCACGTGTTCACGGTCGTATTGCAGGGTGGTAAGAAACAATCCATTACAATCGGTGATGATCGGCGTGCCGTAGTTATCGCGTATCGTCACATACATGGCAGGCGCTGCTTCGAAAAGATCGCGGTAGTGTTTCTCCGCCTGTTGCATTTGCACCAAAGCCTGGTCGCGCATACGCAAGTAGACGATCAGCGCGGCCGTGATGAGGCTTCCGATCAGCAGGATGCCGACTGCGTCCCAGACGCCCTCGATCCAGGAATAGCCCGGCCCGGGACGCACCAGAAACAACAATTGCCGCCCACCGAGCTCGGTTTGGATCGTCTGATTGGACGTCAACTGCAGTTGCGGCAGTCTCGGCCCGCTCAAACTCGTCGGCGATTCAGTCGCAGCAAGCGAGGAGCTCAAAAATACCGGATCATCTTCGTCCGTAGCATCAAACAGATACACTTCTCGATTCTGTAAGCTGCTTGACGCCAATACGCTTTTAAGCAGGGCCGTGAGCGGCAGCTCCACCCGCAGAAAGCCGATTAAGTGCTCCCGACGCGCCGCCGGTGAATCCCCCTCGCTATGGGACTCGTATACGGGCTGGTAAAAGACCAGTTCACGTGGCGAGCTTGGCTTCGGCGGCGACTCCCTCGACACGACCAGTGTCAGTCGTCCGCTATAACCCGCGGAGGTCAAGACCGGCAAGGTCTCCGGAATCGAGGCCAGGTCGAGTCCGATGTCACTCTGTTTGCTCGCGCTGGGCTCGACAAACAGAAGCGGATAATATTCCGGCCGACTCTCTGCTGCGAAAGATTGGTGCAAGGTTGTCCACTCGAAAATTGAAAAATTCGGCACGCCATCCTGGCGCGCTCGCGCCTCGAACTTTATTCGGTCGCGCAGCTTCACTCGTGGCGCCCATTGAAATGACGCTGCGGGCTTGTCACTTTTTCCCAAGCGGCTGACAAACTTCCGAAAATCGTCCCGGCTGACGTCGTCCGAGGCAAGCAGAAGCCCTTCGATCGCCTGCATTTGCTCTTGAACGCGTTCGGTGTTGCGCGCAAATTGCCGCGCGATTTCTTGCGTCTCCTGGCGCAGCCGCTCGTTCAGCGTGAGCGTCTTGTTCTGCCAAACAATGTACGAGGCAACCAGCGAAAGACCCAACCATACCGTGGTGAGCGGAAACACGATCGGCTCGACAACGTTGCGCCGGCGCCAGCTCAGGATAATAACGATAAATAATGGCGTGAGAGTCAGCACACCGGCGTAGTCGCTGACCCACCATGTTGTCCAGACCGAAGTGACGTCTCGCGCTGAAATGAAACCGGCATACCGAAGCGCTGTCACTGTAATCGATGGCCCGACCAGCGAAGCAAGACCGCTAAGCGCGATGAACGCAAGAATATCGCGTCCCGTGCTCGGAACGGCCACATTGCCGATCGCTTCGCTTCGGCTAGCCAAACCGGGCACGAACTCTCGAAGAAGAAAAGTTGCGAGCAACATCTCTAGAGTCGTTCCGCTCGCCAATATCGCCGCGGTGGAGAGAGCTGCCGGTCCGGACAAAATATCTTGGCTCAAAAGAAATGCGCCAAGCCAAACGCCCACAGCGCTGCGATATCCGATCACCAGACCGGCGCTGAGAGCAATGGCGGAAGGTGGCCATAGGGGAGTTCCATTGCCTTGCGGCAACAAAATGTGCGGCGTGAACTGCCCGCTCAGGAAATAGAGGGCGGCGACCGCAAGCCATTCGGCAAGCCATCGTCCCGGAACTTTCTCGAAGAGGATTTTCACCTGATTAAAATTGTCGCGAACGGATCCCTATTCGATTTGCAAAAGTAAGCGCGAGAGCGAGAATTTTTGGCCGCCCACAGACAACACGAACACACGCGTCACCTCATGAGCAAAAAGACATGAGATCCATTATGGGTGCTATTGAGAAGTTGTCAACGGAATAGGTATCGGGTCTGCTGGCAAACGGGGCGAAACTTACCAGACGCGTCAAGATGTCCTAAACCGAGCACTCGATCTTTGCTGATTCCCGCCATCAACCAAGTTTTTCGAGCGCGATGAAACATAGGTAATGAACCGGGAATGGCTGTGTCGTGCTTCGAAAGGCGGCCTTGACTCCTGATGCCGTTCACGTGCTAGGAGATACTCTGGATTCGCCTCAACGAGATATTTAAACGTCAATCAGCTGAGCGAGTTTTTAGGAGACTCATGACCGAGCTCATATCGCTCGATGCCGGATTTGCGACGATCGGACAAGGCGCCGGGCCAATGATGGTGACCTGGAAAGCCGGCCTGTTTCATAAGCACGGGCTGGCGATCGAGCGCCCGCGCATTATGGGCGGTGCCAAAGGCGTGGTGCTCGGACTTATGTCGGGAGAGATTCAGTTCGGCAATCTCGCAGCGCCCGCGGCCCTAAGGGCGGATTTGAAAGGCGAAGCTGACCTGGTGTTTTTGACCGGCGGGATCAACCAACAGTTTATCCTCGGGCGACCGGGAATTGAGACTCGGCAAGAGTTGGCTGGAAAGACAATCGGCTTCGTCGGCGATGGCGGTCTCAATGACGCGCTGGTGAAATTCATCATCGAGAAACTGACCACCGCCGGCATTACTGATGTTCGAGAGACACCGGTCCCTGCCGGCGGCGACCAAGAGACCGCCGCGCTCCTGCGCGGTGAATGCGACGCCATCGTCAGCACGCCGCCCGAGTGCATTAGCGCGCATCGAGAGGGCTGTAAGTATCTCATCGACTTCGCCGAGTACGGGTTGAACTACGCGCTCGGCGGCATCGCGGCGCGGCGCAGTTACGTCGAGGAGAACCTTGAGATCGCGAGAAAGTTCATCAAAGCTTACGTGGAAGGGATGCATCGCTATCGCAGCGATCGCGATTTTACCATTGGCGTTCAGGCCGAATACAGCGGTATTGCGGATCGAACCATTGCCGAGGAAACCTATGACCTGACTCGTCCGGGTATGCCGGCTGTTCCCTATCCCGTGGTTTCGTCGCTGCAGGTCTTGCTGAATTTCATGGCGCGGGAAGTTCCGGCAGCGCAACACGCCGATGCCAGAACTTTCGTGGACGAGCGCTTTATCCGTGAGCTCGAGGAAACCGGATTCATTGCCGCACTTGGACCAGGTTAAATTGGACATATCCAAAAAAATCTGTCTGGCTCTCTCAATCTCCGCGGCGCTTATTTGCATACCAGCGTCGGCTGCTCTGAGCGATAGCTTGATGGATGCGGCGAAACGCGAAGGAGAAGTCGTCTACTACGCGTCCATGAACCTTAGCGAGGCCAATGCTTTGATCGGCGCATTTGAAAAACGTTATCCCTCCATCAAAATCAAACTCAGTCGTGCCGCCAGCGAAAAGCTCCTGACCCGCGTTTTGGCTGAATCCCGTGCGCAGAAAAATTTCGCCGATGTCATTCAGACAGTCGAATTCAGCATGCATATTTTCGCGCGCCGCGGCATTCTGGCGCGCTACACGCCGCAGGCCGATTCGCTCTTCCCGAAGCAATTCAAGGAAGATGGGTTTTGGACAACCGTCTACTACAATGCGTATGTGACCGGCTTCAACAATAGGCTTGTTGCGGGTGAGAGTTTGCCGAGAACGTATGACGACCTTCTCGATCCCAAATGGAAGGGCAAACTCATGATGGAAAGTACCAAGGCCGATTGGTTTGCCGGCATGTTGCAAATCATGGGCGCCGAACGCGGCACCAGTTACATGCGCGCGCTCGCGCGCCAGCAACCGAGTCCGCGCGAGGGGCATGAGCTGCTCGCGCAATTGATCGCCGCCGGCGAAGGTCTCCTCGACGTCAATATTCCGGCGGCCTCTGTCGAGCGCATGAAGGAGCGCGGCGCGCCCATCGATTGGATCGCGCTCGGTCCTGCGCCTGCTGTCATGGTCGGCATCGGTCAAGCCGCGCAAGCGGCCCACCCCAACGCGGCAAAAGTCTTTTTGGACTTCGTGCTGTCGCACGACGGACAAAGGCTGATGCAAACCCCCGGTCGGCTGGTGGCCCGAAGCGATCTCGCGAACGCGCAGGCCCGCATGCTAAAAGGGCTCAAGATCGTGCCAGTGGACCCGGCTCTTGCGGAAAAACTGGACCAATACGCCAAGCAGTTGCGCAGCATTTTTGCTGGATAAGATTGCGCAGGGTCGGTACAAAATTGATTCGGTACGAAATTGATTAGGAGGTGGAGCGATGCGCTTCATGTTTTTAAATCATTCCTACGTCCGCCATTCGGCAGGGCTCGAACGCCACATTCTTGAGCTCCTCAAAAGCTACGCTGCGCCGGATACGACATTTGAGCTTGCCTATCCGGAAGATCTCGGCGGCGGCGAAGTGTTGAGCCTGCTCGAGGAGCGAAAGGCGCTGTCAGGGCTGCATCACATTCTGGAAACGCCGGCGCTGGTCAAAAAAACCATTGAAGCCGAGCGGCGCGGCTTCGACGCAGTGATCCAGAGCAACACCTTTGATCCCGGCGTTGAAGCCAGCCGCCTGGCGGTGCGCATCCCGGTGATCGGCTTGTTGCGCGCATCGCTTCATTTTGCCGCCACGATTTGTGATCACGTCGGCCTGATCGTGCCGCTGGAAACCCATATGCCCCACACGATGCGGCTGGTTCGAACCTATGGCATGGACCGGTTTGTCTCGGGCATCCGAACTGTCGGGCTTTATGATACAGGCGATCTCTCCGGCTATCACGATGTTGTCGTCCAGCGCACCCTTGCAGTCGGTAAAGAGCTGGTCGCACAAGGCGCCGAAGCGATTATTCCGCTGGGCGGCAAGATCTATCCCTACGTCGTCACGCCGCAAGAGCTGGAACCGGAGCTCGGCGTTCCGGTCATCAACACCAAGGCGGTCGGCGTCAGCTATGCCGAGTTGATGGCGCGCAATAATATCAAACACAGCATCAAGGCTTACCCTTGTCCGACAGGGCTTGATCCCGAGGCTGTTTCGCAGCGCTCGAAACATGCGCATTAGATGAAGGAGCTTAGCCAATGATCATTGATGGCGACGGTCACTTTTTCGAGACCGAAGAAATGTTCGACAGATACATGGAGCCGGCGCTCCGAAACTACCGTCCGCGATTGTTGAGAGACGATCAAGGCCACAATTTCTGGGTCGTCGACGGGCAGACACCGTATAAACGACCCTCGATCAAAGGCGCGGGAGCTCCCGGCACGGCCGCGCCGCCGGGCGAGGCAATTCAATCAGCGCGCCGCGCATCACCGGGCAGTCAAACCTTGACCAATCTCAAAGAAAGGCTGCACGACCTTGATAGAGAAGAGATCGATCTTCAGTTTGTTTATCCAAGCTTCCTCCTGCACGTGAACGCCTGGCCGGATGGAATTTTAGCGATGGGCGTTTGCCGCGCCTACAATACGTGGTTGGCTGAAACCTGTAACAAAGCACCGGACCGACTTCGGGCGGTGGGAGTTGTTTCGTTGCAAGATGCTACGGGAGCAGCGAAAGAACTTGGCCGCTTGCGCGATTTAGGTGTTCAAGCGGTTATGATCAACGGGACGGCCGGAGCGAAAAGGCTCGATCACCCTGATCACGAAGTCTTTTTCGCCGAGGCAAATCGCTTAAGAATACCGATTGCGGTGCATTTCAGCCTACAGTTTCCGGTCGTCGATACGCTCTTTGAGCACCATTTTCCCAACCGTGTGCTTGCCGGCATCTTGCCGATTATGGCAGGCCTCACGAGCGTGCTTTGCTCGGGGCTGCTCGATCGGTACGAAAACCTCCGGTTCGCTTTTCTGGAAGGAGGCATCAGCTGGGTCCCCGCTCACATCGAGCGTATGGATGATCATTTCGAAAACCCCCGCTACGGCGCTAGAGATCTCATCGGGCAGCCACCGAGCGAATATTTGAAAAACGGGCGGATCTTTTTTGGTTGTGAAGGTAACGAATCCTTTCTCGGCCGAGTCGTGGACGATGTGGGCGAAGATCGATTCATCTTCTCGTCCGATTATCCTCACGCCGACCGTACCGAAGGAACCGCCAAGTTTTTGCGCGACCGGACGGATATTCCGCCAGTCGTGAGAAGCAAGCTGCTCGAACAAAACGCCCGGCAGTTTTACGGCATTTAAAAGCGATCACTCGTGGGTCGGATACTTGAAGCCGGATTGGACAAGATGAGCTGGTTTGAATACCGGCGACATGCCGCCGTCTAACCATCCAAAAGGAGGTGATTCTGTGAAAAACGTGATCAGAGTTATTGTTGTGGTGTTGACAATATTTGTGTTCAGCGCGGCCAGTTTCGCCCAGGCCACGCCCGCAACCCCGGCCAAACCAGCCACCCCACCGGCAACCGAAAAGAAGAGCGAAAAAGCGACGGAAAAAACTGCGGAGAAGTCGAGCTCGACCAGCGATGACGCCGCCAAGCCGAAATCCAAGGCGAAAGCAAAAAGCAAGCAGACCAAAAAAGCGAGCGAGAAGTCGACGCAAAACATGGAAGAGAAAAAGACCGATCCAATGGAAAAAAAGACCAAGTAAGCTTTTTTGGATCTTCGAGGCAAAAAGAGGTAACCGATACTTCGGTTACCTCTTTTTGTTTTATACGAAGTATTTCCGGCGCGCGACAAATTGGCCTCCCTGCCGTTCCAAACCTTGCTTGATTTAGCCTACTCCCTCGACTAGACTTTTTTTACTGGTGGGGAAAAGATGTTGAATGCAGCACAAGGAGGAGCGGAGATGGACCTGCCGAAGTGCCAGAAGTGCAACAACGGGTTACTGATTCCGCTATCGGATTACGGGCAAGAAGGGGCTTCGGTAGTATACAAGGCTTGGGCGTGCACCAACCCTGACTGCGGATTCTCCATACGCATAGACAAAGGCGAGGTCACGTACGGCAAGCGCATCGAGCCCAAGCACTAATCTCTGGACGTTTGCCGGTTTTCATCAGTTCCGCACGCCGTCTTCCGATCACCTAAACACCTAAACCGGCATACTACGATTGAAACTCTGAATCGCCCTGCCGAACAAGTCACACCCTTTTTTTAGAGCTTCCAAACAGCGCGCCTGCAGCAAATCATCGGTCGCGTAGCGAGTAAGGATTTCTGGCGCGATCCATTCGTGACCGGCCTCATCGGCCAACAAAGTATCCCGGTAGATAGCCGCCGTCTCCGGATCAATGCGCGCGACCCGCTCGATGAAAGATTGTGATGTCCTGGGAAAAAATTCCTCATGCCCAAATTGGACGCTGGCGATGAGCTCGCAAAGCGATCCCAGTGCGGCGTGAAAATCCCAAAGCTCCTTTAATTCTTTGAGCGGCTGGTTCCAAAGCACGTCCGGGTCGCCGTCGAGTTCTCTGATTCGTCTGCGCAAGATCGCCGCATGTTTTAACTCATTGGCCACGTATTCCGACATGGGCTGCTGCAAGTCGATATCGGCTATGCGTCCAACCCAAGGTGCGGTGACCTCCGCAGCTTTCCGCTCCATGACCACGCCGAACTGGAGCCGGCGTAACACCACCGCCGGCGTCAACGGCTTTTCGGCTCCGTAGCTCTTTCGCTCGGCATTCATTTGCTCCCAGAATGCTTCCCGGGCGGCGCTCAATTGATTGAGAAACTCGTCCGGTCTTAGTGCGGCCATGCCTCCTCCGTTGGAATTTCGCGCATTGACACGAGAATTAATTTAGGTATTAACAATACAGGAAATCCGCTCCGTGTAAAGATCGATCCCGAACCCTCACGCCTGCACTGCTGATGGAAGTCACTGACGCCAAAGCCTTCGTCGACAATCTTTATAAAGAGGTTTATGCCCATTGGGACAAGAAGATCAATCACGGCGACTTCATGACTCAACTCCGCGCCGGCACGTTGCCACTGCCTTGCCTGCGCCGCTTTTTCAAAGACTGGGGACTTTTTTCGATTGAAGTGGTTGCCTTAAACGCGGTTTCTTACCACGTTCATCTGCCGTTTTTCGTCGATAACTACGATTTGCTGCCTGCCTTCTCCGACAAGATCGCCGAAGAATTGATTGCCCCACGGCCACCGGGGCATATTTTGATTCTGCTCGAAACCGCTGAGTCTCTGCATCTCTCGAAGGAAGAACTCTTCGAGCAGCCGGCCTCGCCCGCCGGCCGAGCCATCAGCGATTATTGCCGGCGCGTATTTCAGGATGGATCATTACTCGAGCTTTGGGCGACGCACGCTTACGAAGAGACTCTCGGCCATTGGGCGGCACAATGGGGCGACGCACTCGTCAGACACTACGGCATGAGCAAACGTCAGGCGATTTATTTCACGGCTCACGCGGAGGCGGATCTCGTGCAGCACGAGGACCGCATGGGGCACGGCCCTCTCAATCGCATGATCTTACAGCGCATCCTCGAGCGCGGCCTGACTGCCAAAAAGCTCGGCTACGATCCGAAATATTGTGCCTACACGATGGTCGATCTGCATGCGCTGATGGAACAAAACGCGCTCGAAAATCCCTATCCGGTATAAGCTCGCAATCGTTCCGCCATTGTCCCGGTCCATGCTATATATGTGCATGGTCAAAGAGAAAGATTCCTCATCGCGGAGTCTATCCTGAGCGATAGCGCCGAAGGGCTCACTCGGAAAATAAAGTTTTGATTTCGACCCCGTTCGAAGCTCAGGGTAAACTCCGGGAGAAATCTTTTCTGGTTATGCTCTCCTTCGATCCATGAATAACTCGGACTGATGGCTCACCATCTTGCTTTGATATCATGTCTCGAACGACTGCCGATGACCCCCGGCAAAACCACTCCATTATTACTGATTACGTTGCTGGCGATTTTAAACAGCCAAGCGCTGGCAGAATTACCGGGCCAATGGCAAAGCCGTGCGCCGATGCCATCGGCCCGTACCGAAGTCGCTGCGGTTGAGCTTGGCGGAAAAATTTATGTGATCGGCGGTTACGAGAAGGGCAGCAACTTGATTGAAGAATATGATCCCGCCCGAGATCGATGGCGCGCCCGGGCGCCTTTGCCGAAGCCGTTGCATCATGTCGGCGCCGCTGCCCTTAACGGCAAGATTTATGTGATCGGCGGATATGTCTCAGGCGCCGGATCGATCGACAGCGTGTACGAATACGATCCGGCCGCAGATCGATGGAACACGAAAACGCCTATGCCGACGGCGCGAGGCGCACTCGCGGTCGGCGTTATCGATGGGAAAATTTACGCCGTTGGCGGCGTTGGCAACAACGGAAAGAATGCCAATGCCAACCAAGAATATGATCCCGTACAAGACCGCTGGACAAATCGAGCGGCCATGCTCACGCCGCGTGATCATCTTGCGATTGGCGCGCTGGACGGAAAGCTTTACGCTATTGGCGGGCGCATCAATGGACGACACGATCGCAGTATTCCCGCCAATGAAGAGTATGATCCGCTGACCAACCATTGGAAAAAGCTGTCGCCGCTTCCCACTGTTCGAAGCGGCATCGCGGCGGCTGTCCTCGATCAAAAAGTTTTCGTCTTCGGGGGCGAATCGAGACGAGGCACGCACAAAGAGGTCGAATCCTACGCTCCCTCGGAAAACGGTTGGCAACGCTGGGCGCCAATGCCCACCGCGCGCCATGGTCTTGGCGTCGCGCTGCTGGGCAGGTCCATCTATGTGATCGCCGGCGGCCCGCAGCCCGACGCGACGTTTTCTTCAGTCAACGAGGTTTTCACGCCCTAACTCCGGATTGTCTCGCCAACATTTACGCCAGTACGGAAGTTGTTCGCTAGAGATAGAAAGGGTCGGGAGTCCTGACCACAAGGCTTCCGATCCCCTATCGAGCGCAACGAAAATACCTAACAAAATGCATTTGTCATTCCGGGCAAGCTGGCGTAGCAAGCGCGACCCGGAATCCAGGAGGTTGCTGTGGTCAGAGTGGTCACAACGAATCGGTGAAGAACCGGAGAATTCTTTGCGGCAGCCAGTCGAGGCTGCCGGGATATTTGCCGGTGACGAATCCGACATGGCCGCCGGCAGGGGGAAATTCCAAGGTCACTGAGCGGGAAACTTCATTTTCGGCTGGCAAAACCGACGCGGGCAGGAACGGATCGTTTTGTGCGTTCAGAACTAACGTCGGCACCGCGATTTTGCTGAGCCAGGGCTTGCTGCTGCAGCGCGTCCAGTAGTCAGCCGCGTTCTTGAAACCGTGCACCGGCGCGGTAAACAAATCGTCGAATTGTCGAAACGTGACGCTGGCGCGAATTGCGCGCGCATTGATCGCGAGATTATGAGCCACAATTTTAGCTAGCGCGCGCGGCCGCATAGTGCGCAAAAAATAGCCCGTATAAATAATTTTCTTGATTCCGAAATCGAGCTCGCCGGCCGCCGCCGCCAGATCGAGTGGTGTGGACACGGCGACTGCCCGCTCAAGGATCGGAAAAGCGCGTTCACCTTGTTCACCCAACCATTTGAGGAGCATATTACCGCCGATCGAGATTCCAACCGCATAGATTTCACCGTGCGGGTTTTCCCTTTTGATCCGCCGGAGGATCCAATCGATCTCATCCGAATCGCCTGAATGATATGAGCGCAGCAGCCGGTTAGCTTCACCGCTGCAACCTCGAAAGTGCGGCACAACGCCCTGCCAGCCGGACTCGGCCGCCTTGGCCATGAGACTTCGCGCGTAGTGACTTTGCGAATAGCCTTCCAAGCCATGGAACAGGACAATAAGTCTGCCGCCCTTCGGATGATCGACCCAGTCGAGATCGATAAAATCGAGATCCGGAGTTTCCCAGCGCTCGCGCCGATACGAAACGGCATAACTTCTCGCCAGCCAACGGGCATAAATTGTTTGCACGTGCCCGCCAGGAAGCCACCACGGCGCCCTATAACCGGCGGCAGTTTCGACAACGCGAGCGCTATGTAGGTATTTCGATGCCAGAGGCTTTGCAGACATTGGGCAAAAAATTCGAAATTCGAAGCTCGAAAACCGAAACTAATCCAAAACTAACTCCTTAAACGCCAAAATAAAACGCCGACTCCGAGGTAAGCGGGTTTTGAAATTGTTCGGTTGTTTGTATTTCGTTTCGAATTTCAGATTTCGTGCTTCGAGCTTGACAATACCGCTCCTATTTTCTCGGTGCTTCGGGTGGTACGAAGCCGTGACGCAAAGTGTTTTCCGAAATCGTTCTCGGCTCGAGAAATTGCAGGAGATAATCCGGCCCGCCTGCCTTCGAGCCGATTCCGGAAAGCTTGAGCCCACCGAAAGGTTGTCGCTCCACCACCGCCCCCGTAATGCTCCTGTTGATATAAAGATTGCCGACACGAAATTCCCGGCGCGCTTTTTCGATGTGCGCCGGTGAACGCGAGAAGACACCGCCCGTAAGCGCGAACAAAGATTGATTGGCGATCGCCAGAGCATCGTCGAAATCGGCGGCTTTGATGACCGCGAGCACGGGTCCGAAGATTTCTTCCTGGGCGATTCGGCTTTGCGGGTCGACGTCGCGGAAGATGACCGGACCGACGAAGAATCCTTCGCTGGGAGCGGTCATTTCCAAAGCACAGCTCGCTTCTGTTTTTCCCACTTGAATATATTGCAAAACACGCGCTTTAGCTTCGACATCGATCAAAGGCCCGACAGTATTGCGCGGATCTTTTGGAGAACCGATATGCAGGCTTTTCGTCGCTTCGATGAGACGCGCTAAAAACTGCTCGTAGACTTCTTCGACTAAGATCAAACGCGACGCGGCGGAGCACTTTTGACCTTGGTAGCCGAAAGCCGAATCGGTAATGTGCACGATGGCTTCGTCCAGATCGGCATCGCTATCGACGATTACGGCGTTCTTACCGCCCATCTCGCAGACCACTCGTTTTACGTGATCTTCCCCTGCACGATGGGTGTACGCCTGCTGCAAAATCTCCAAACCGACTTCACGCGAGCCGGTGAAAGCGATGATATGAATCCGCGGCGAGCGCACGAGATGCGCGCCGATTTCGCCGCCGCCCTGCAGCAGTTGACACGCGTCTGCCGGCATTCCGGCCCGACGGAATATTTCCAGCAGGTGCACCGCCATGATCGGCGACTGCTCCGCCGGCTTGACCAGAGCGCAGTTGCCGGTGACCAACGCAGCCGCCGTCATCCCGGTAAGGATCGCCAGCGGAAAATTCCACGGCGCGATAATCGCCGCGAGCCCGCGCGGCTCGTACAAATAGACGTTGCTTTCGCTCTGTAGCGGTTGTGTTTGGCGCGGCGGCGCCAGACGCAACATCTCGCGCCCATAATATTCGAGGTAATCGATTGTCTCGGCAACATCGGCGTCCGCCTCACGCCAGCTTTTTCCCACTTCAAAAACTTCCCACGCGGCGAGCTCCCAGCGCCGCTGCCGCATAATCTCGGCGGCGGCGAAAAGAAACTTTGCCCGCTCCGATGCCGCTTGCGCGCGCCAGCGCGGAAAATAACGCGCTCCTTTCTCGATAGCTTTTTCCACATCGCTGGTCGTGGCGATCTGCACTCGACCAATAATTTCCGCCGGATTGGCGGGATTGAGGGACTCGAGTGTTTGATCATCCATCCGTTCGCTTGCCCGACTGCTGAATTCCTCGCGCACTTTTTGCAGCGAGTGGCCGAAGCCCTCACGGTTTTCACGCCGGGAAAAATCGATAAGCGGCTCGTTGCGAAACTCGCGCCCGGCAGCGCTTTCGCTCGAGGCGGGCTTCGTGCCTCGTCTGCTTGGCGCTTCCGTCACTATCGCCGGCGGCTGAATCAGACGATTGATATCTTTCCGATCGGCATAGGTCTGGCGCAGGAAAGACGTGTTCGAAGTATTCTCCATCAGCCGTCGAATCAGATATGAAATCCCGGGCAGCAACTCGCCGACCGGAAGATAAACGCGCACCCGCTGCCCATTGGCAATAATTGCCCGGCGCACCGGCTCGGCCATGCCGTAGAGCATTTGAATCTCGTAGCCGTTCCCGGGAATGCCCAGCCGTTTCGCCGTCGTGATCGCATGGGCCAGACTGCGGAGATTATGGCTGCCGAACGCGGCATCGATCACGTCCCGGGCCTCGAGCAAGATGCGGCTGAGTCGCTCGTAGCTGGCGTCGGTTTCCGCTTTTTCCACATAAACCGGAATCGGCCAGCCTTTTTGCTGGGCCCAGGCGATTTCGCTGTCCCAATAGGCGCCTTTTACCAGTCGCACTCCGACTCTCCGCCCGTGCTCGCGCGCCCAGCTGATCAGCTCGCGCACGTCTTTTTCGCTGTCGCGCAGATAAGCCTGGAGCGCGATTGCCGCGTGCGGGCCATCACGAAACTCGCTTTCCGCCAATACGCTCTGAAAAATTTCCAGGGTCAGTTCTCTGAAAGCGTATTGTTCCATGTCGACGGTGATCGCCGCTTTCACATTCGTAGCTTCGCGCAGCAATTCGCGCAGTCGCCCACGCACAGTGGCTTCGGTGCTTGGGTCGAGGGGATCGAAACGGGCGCAGAGCGACGAAAGTTTGACCGAGAGATTCACCCGCGGGACGTTGCCGTTATCAGATTCGTCGATCTGACGGCAGGTCGGCCAGCGCTCGGTCACCGCGGATAAGCGCCGCAGCAGGTCGAGATAGCGCTGCTGCATGGCCGCCGATTCGCTGTCGCTGACCGTCGCCTCGCCTACGGCATCCAGCGTAAAAGCTGCCGGCTCCTTTCGCAGGCCGGTGATCGCCTTGATGAGGTGATCGCCGCTTTCCTCGGCGATGAAGCGACGCGCGAGCTTCAGCACGTTGCGCCGCACCACCGGTGCCATCAAAGTTCCCGCGTGCAGCGTCTGCGCTAACAAAGCCAGTCCGCCAAGCGCGTGATCCACGTGCGCGAAATACTCCTCGAGATGACGACCGATTTCCGCCGATGAATCCAAACTCGGCAAGACATCCACGAAACGAAACAATGCAACGCGCAGCGACTCATCCTCGAGTGACCACTCGATCATCCGCCCGAGCAGATCCTTTGTCTCGAACAAGCTGGGCTTGTTTTCGGCGGCTTTCTGGAAAAGCGTACGGGCCAGACGCTGGACTTCCGGCTCGAGGTTCTCGACGGCAAGATTTTTGTTGACCATGCGTTAGAAGAAGCGCAGAGACATGCTTGTAATCCTCTTTATCATCATAATACCATCGTGCTGGAGAAAAAATGCTCGTTCTCTTTGCTTATGATCAAGAAAGATTCTTCGCTTCTGGTCGGAATGACAAATCCGTACCTCTGTCATCCGAATCTCAACAATTTGCATCGGCGTGATCCGGTGTGAACATGGCAAGCCCCAACAAACAAGCGAGTGACAACATCACCGGCGCTGAAGCCGCAGTGGAAATGCTTAAAGCGCACGGTGTCGAGATCCTCTTCGGATTGTGCGGCGATACCAGTCTGCCGTTCTACGATGCATTGGCGCGTCTGCCTCACGGCATGCGGCACGTGCTCACGCGCGATGAGCGGTCGGCCGCGTACATGGCCGATGGTTATGCGCGCGTTTCGGGTAAAGTCGGCGTTTGCGAAGGACCGAGCGGCGGCGGCGTGACCTACATTCTGCCGGGTCTGGCCGAAGCTAACGAGTCCTCCGTGCCAGTTCTGTGCATCAATTCCGACATTTCGGTGCGCGCCCGCGGCCGCTACACGCTTACAGAATTGGACCAGGGCGCACTCATGCGGCCCGTGACGAAATGGAACGCCGTCCTCAACCGCGCCGAAGATCTGCCCCGCATCTTCCGTGCGGCGTTCCGGCAAATCACCACTGGTCGTCCGGGCGCAGTGCACATTGCGCTCCCCTTTGATGTACAAAACGGTGACGTCAACCGCTACGAAGTATGGGCCGATCGTCGCTTTGGCCGTTATCCGGCGGACCGAATTGCGCCGGACAGCGAAGCTATCGAGCGAGCCGCGCGTTTACTCCGTGACGCCAAAAATCCAGTTCTGATTTGCGGCGGCGGAGTGATTTTGTCTCAGGCCGAGGGGGAACTCGTCACGCTGGCCGAGCAACTCGCGATGCCGGTCGCCACGACCATAAGCGGCAAGGGTTCCATTGACGAAGAGCACCGGCTCGCCGCCGGGGTCGTCGGTTCGAATGGCGGCACCCCGGAGACGCGCGGTATCGTCGATAATGCCGATCTGGTTTTTTTCATCGGCTGCCGGGCCGGTTCGGTAACCACTGAGCGCTGGCGCCACCCGATACCAGGCCACTCCAAAGTGATTCACCTCGATATCGATCCGGCTGTGCCGGGCGTTAATTACCGTACCGACGCTGCTTTGATCTGCGACGCAAAGCTCGGATTAAAGATGCTGCGCGAAGCTTTGACCGACCAGGGCCGAGCATTGAACGGATCGGAGTTGGAAGCTGCCAAAGAACGGAAGTTCGCCAGGTTTCAGCAACTTGCCGAATCGCTCGAGAAGCCCGTCAAACCGGAGCGCCTCGTTGCGGAGCTGAGCCGAGTTCTCGATCCCGATGCGATTGTCGTGGCAGATGCTGGCACGCCATGCCCCTACTTTTCAGCGTACTATCCTGTGCGTGCACGGGGCAGATTTTTTTCCAATCGCGCGCATGGAGCGCTGGGCTACTCTCTCCCCGCGGCTATCGGCGCGCACTTTGCTCGGCCATCGGTGAAGTGCGTTTCGGTGATGGGCGACGGCAGTTTTGGCTTTACCTGCGGTGAGCTCGAGACCGCCGTTCGCTATCGGCTCCCAATCACCTTTGTCGTAATTTCAAACGCGGGCTACGGCTGGATCAAAGCCGGACAAAAATCCGGCTACGGTCAGCGTTATTTCTCGGTAGATTTCGCGGTCACCGATCATGCGGCCGTTGCGGCCGCTTTCGGTGTCAAGAGCTGGCGCGTAACCGAACCGACTGAGCTCGGTAGAGCCTTGAAAGAAGCCGTGGCGTGTAGCGAGCCGACGTTGGTCGATGTGGTTTGCCAACCACTGCAGGAAGCCAAAGCACCGGTGAGCGAATGGATTGCATGAAGAATCTGGAGTGATGGAATGTTGGATTTTTGGAGTACTGGGTATCGTACATCGTCCCATTACTCCACCACTCCAGTACTCCAATGGGTCAATTTTCCAGCCTCACTTTGGTTCCGAGGCCGGCGCAATCTTCGTCGGTTTTTAGATCCGCCGCGCGAATCCCGTACGCGGCGAGTTCCTCATCACGCTCCTGAGTATCGCCGGTAACTCCGACCGCACCGAGCAGTTCGCCGCGATCGCCACGGATCAGCATGCCGCCGCCTTCCGGAAAGATCTGATCGCCCGAGGCACGAATGAGATACTGCATGAACAGCGGTCGTTCCTCAGTCCGCATCCGAACGAGAGAGGATGAACGGCCCAGCGCCAATGCCGAGTAAGCTTTCCCATAAGCCATTTCGAAACGCATCATTGCCGAATCGTCTTCCTTCTGAAACGCCTTCACCTTTGCGCCGGGCTCGACGATGATGACGCTGAGCGGCCGACATCCGAGCTCACGGCCGCGGGCAAAAATGGCCGTGATGATTCGGTTGGCTTGCTCCAAGCTGATCATGGTTCAACCCTCGGTCTTAGTAATAAGGAAATCAGCCGCACTACTCTCGTCCAATCATGTCAGTTTAGATTCTTCGTCGCGACGCTCCTCAGAATGACAGCATTTGGTCTTTGCGTAATTATGCTTTTTTATTGCTTCTCACAAACCACGCCAAGGTCCACGAAATTTTTTGCCTTTTGCGCCTAGTGTCCTGGCACTGAAGTTCGCAACATAATTCAAATGTCATTCCGGGCAAGCTGGCGATAGCTAGCGCGACCTGGAATCCACGAAATTCAAATACATCTGGATACCGGCCTTCACCGGTATGACGCAAAGGAGACCAAAGACTAATTCAACGAATTTTGGAGACACCACACTAGCGTCTTTACAGGATGAATCCGCTCTACCGAAAGAGCGCCGCCGCCAGCTCTGATCGATACTTGTCAGTCAACGGATGATCCGACCCCAGCACTTCGAAAATCTGCACCATGGCTTTGCGCGCGCCATCGTCCTGGAATTCGCGATCGGATTTCACTACCGCAAGAAACTCTTTCAGCGCCTCCTCGTATTTTTCGACACCCGCGAGTGCTTGCGCTAACTCGAACCGCGCCGCGATATTGTTCGGCTCCGCCTTGAGTTTTTCGCGTAGCGCCGATTCGCTCTCAGCCGCGCCACTCTGCAAGTTTAATCGGGCGACTAAACGATCAGCCTCTTTCCGCTCATCGGCGACGATCGGAACGCGATCGAGATATTCCAACGCTTTTTGATTATCGCCAGACTCCATCGCGAGTCGTCCGAGCCCGAGCAGCGCCTTGGCGTGATTGGGCTCCGAGTCGAGAATTTGTCGGTAGATCGCGACGGCTTCATCGGGTTTGTCCGATTCCAAGCTCTCGGCCTCTTGAGCCTGCTTGTCTGCCGCGCTTGGCAGGAATTTGGTCAAAAACTGGCGCACCATCGGCTCCGGTAATGCACCGGTAAATTCGGATGCGAGGTCGCCGTCCTTGAAGAGCTTTACCGCGGGGATTCCCTGAATGCCGAAGACGCTCGCCAACTCGGGATTTTCGTCAACGTTGACTTTAGCGAGAACGAATTCACCGCCGTATTCGCCGGCGAGCTTTTCGAGCACCGGTCCCAAGGCCTTGCAGGGGCCGCACCACTCGGCCCAGAAGTCCACGACAACGGGCACGGTGTTTGAGCGCTCCAAAACTTCGGCTTCGAAATTTTCTTCGCCTACGTTGATCGTCCATTGATTCATAGTCTACTCGGATTTGCGTCTTACAGAGAGCGGAGGAAAGAGATAAAAACTCAGCTCCGCTGACTCAGAGTCTCTTTCGTAAACCTAATCCTCAATACCCTTTTTGTAAGTCTCGGGATCAAAGTTTCCACCGTTAAGGTAATAGCTGCTCTTCACTTCCGTGGGTCTCCGGATCGTCTGAATCACGTAGCAACCCGCTTCTGCGTTGCGGACGACTTTGGCAAGTTTTTCGGGTGCTGCGGTAGAGTTGAGCTCGCACCGGGTTTCCACGCCGAGTCCCTCCGCCTGGACGGTCTCACGCAAAAGCGATCCTTCGTTTTTAAACCGCGCCGTCACATAAACTTTCGCTTTCTCGATGTGCGTCTTGAGCATTTCCCCGTACCGGGAAATCTGCGTCAGCAGTCAAAATCCCACCGAGAGAGCAAAATACGCGAGCGGCGGCGGCGCACTATTGTCACCGCCGATCCGCTCGCCTTCGTCGCAGTGGACCGTGAAGCCGCGCGCGTGCCCTTCCTTGCGCATGCGCGCCAATGTTTCGGCGTCGGCTTCTAGAACGATTTCTCGCTTAATGTTCAGCTCTTCGCTCATACCAAGAATATATTCGTAATCGTCGCCCATTGCCAAGTACCCCCTCATTGGGGCGCAGCGATTTATCAGGGCTAACCCGCATCAATCCTAGGCCTTTTTCAACTGCCTGTTTAGATTTGCACGCTGCTCCGGCGCAACGTTATAGTGGTCGCGAACCATCGTATGTCGAACAAGATACTGATCGTCGATGACGAACCATTTAACTTGGACCTTCTCGAACAGGAGCTGGGAGATCTCGGTTATGCTGTCGTCCGCGCCGAAACCGGTGCGGCGGCCTTGAGCCGGATCGAGAAGCTGGCGCCAGACTTGGTGCTGCTCGACTATCTCATGCCCGGAATGAACGGCATCGAAGTTTTACAGACGCTTCGGAAAACCGAGAATGATCTTCCGATCGTGATGATTACGGCCTACGGAACCATCGACCTTGCTGTAGAAGCGATCAAGGCCGGCGCCGACGATTTCATTACTAAACCATTTGACCCCGAACACCTCGCGTTGGTGGTGCGGAAAACTCTCGAGCGGGCGAAGCTCCGATCGGACGTGCAATTCTATGCTGAGGAACTTGGCGGGCGACATCGTCTCGTCGCGGGCAACAGTGAATCGATGCGGCAGGTTCTATCGGAAGCGCGCAAAGCCGCGGCGGCGCGGGCCACAGTTCTCCTGCTCGGCGAAAGCGGCACCGGCAAGGAACTCTTCGCCAGATCGATTCACAACTGGAGTGATCGGCGGCTCAAGCCTTTTGTCGCGATCAACTGCGCCGGGCTCGCCAAAGACTTGTTGGAAAGTGAGCTTTTCGGTCACGAGAAAGGCGCGTTTACCGGCGCGCACCAGCTCAAGAAAGGCAAACTGGAGTTGGCGCAAGGCGGCACGGTATTTCTCGATGAGATCGGTGATCTCGCCTTCGAGCTTCAAACAAAACTTCTGCGCTTTCTGCAGGAGCGCGAGTTCGAGCGCGTCGGTGGAACTGTGGCGATCGCCGTCGATCTGCGGATCATCGCTGCTACCAGCCGTGATTTGGAGGCTGCGATCAGGGCGGGAGTATTTCGCGAAGATCTCTATCATCGCCTGGATGTCATCACGTTGACACTGCCGACTCTGCGCGAAAGAAAGGAAGATATTCCGGCGCTCGCCGCATTTTTTCTCGAGCGATTCGCCAGCGAGACAAAAAAGGCCTTCTCCGGTATTACCGACGAAGCGCGCGAAAAGCTCACCGCCTATGCTTGGCCGGGAAATATCCGCGAGCTCGCCAACGTTATCGAGCGCGCGGTCGTTCTCGGCGAAGGACCGGAACTGACCGTTCATCACCTTCCCGCCAGAGTCGTCGGAGCACAACCGACAGCGCCTTCCGACGAAGTGTCCTATCACGACGCGGTGAATAGCTATCGGCGCGAATTGATCGTCCGGGCGCTGGCCAACGCCCAAGGCAATCGCGCCTCGGCAGCCAAAATGTTGGGGCTACATCGCACGCATCTGATGAAGCTGCTCAAAGCGCTACGGATCACCTGACGAACTAAGCCCCGCTCACCCGGGCAACGCTGGTGATCTCTGGCCTCGGCCTATCTGCCACCAGGTCGCACTGTTGATACCCTGGGTAGCAAATCAACTACTCCGGTCTTCTATGACTAAGTTTTTTTATTTTTTCTGCGCGAAATTACCATTACATATACGAGTTTTACATCGATTTTCGCTACTCAACTGTGGTATGCAGCTTGCGCTGGAGTTTTGCGCCTTCGTTCGCTCAGTGCTCGCCTGTGAGAGATATCGTCGGTCGAATCGAGCTGCTCGGCTTCCCGATGCAGTCATGCCGGAAGGCTACCCGAAATTATGATTTTCAAAACGTTCTCTACTCTCATCCTAACGACTATTTGGTTGGGCCAGTCGATCGCTGCGCAACCGGCAAAACCCCATCGGATCGGCGTATTGTTCCCTGGCGGCGCCCAAAACGAGACGCTTAACGGAGTGCGCGAGGGATTGAAGGAGCTTGGCCTGGAGGAGGGCAAGCAGTTCGTCTTCATCATTAAGGATACGAAGGGGGAGACTGCAGCCGCGGAAGAAGGCGCAAAAGCCTTGGAGCAGGAAAACGTCAGCTTAATCTATGCACTGACGAGCCCGGTGATTACGACAGCTAAAACAGCAACTAACAAGGTGCCGATCGTTTTTACTATTGGCACCGACCCGGTGACATTAGGGCTTGTCGATAGCTTTCCCAAGCCAGGCGGCAGGCTGACAGGTGTTCATTACCTGATACGCGATATGACTGCAAAACGGCTGGAAATTTTGAAAGAAATTTTGCCCAAGGTCAGTCGAGTCCTGACCTATTACAATCCTGCCAACCGGGTCGCTGCTGAGGGCGCGATGATGGCGCAGAACGAAGGCAAGAGACTCGGCATCAGGCTGATTGAGTCCCGCGTGAGCTCCGTCAATGACCTCCAACGGGAACTGCAGAAGCTCAAACGCGAAGATGCCGACGCTTTTTTTTACACGCCCGATCCGATGGTCGGCAGCCAATCGCAGTTGATCATCGACACAGCCAACACGAAGAAGCTTCCCACTATGTTTCAGGAACAGAGTCTGGTGGCCAACGGCGCACTCGCCGCCTATGGGCAGAACTATCGCGAAATTGGCCGTCTCTCGGCCAAATACATCCAGCAAGTCCTCAATGGCGCGTCGCCGAAGGATTTAAAAATCGAGACCGTCGATAGCGTCGAGCTCGCGATCAATTTACAAACCGCCAAGCAGCTCGGCATCACCATCCCGCCGCTGCTCCTCGCCCGCGCAAAGATGGTGGTCAAGTGAAACCTCAATTGGCACGCAGCCGACAGTTTCATGCAACCTCATTGTTTCGCGCGATCTGCGCTTTACTTTTTGCGTTTTGCTCCTCTGCCTCAGCGCAACAGCAGAAGAAAGTTCCCCTGGTAGGGTTCTTAGGACCTGGCTCATCCGCCAACGCTCGCACTGAGGCGTTTCGGCAAGGGCTGCGTGATTTAGGTTATGTCGAGGGCAAAAATATTACGGTTGAATATCGATGGGCAGAAGATAAAGCAGAGCGCCTTTTTGAACTGGCAACAGAGTTAGCGAGCTTAAAGCCGGACGTGCTTTTCGTTCCATCGCCCCAAAGTGCTTTCGCCGCAAAAAAGGCAACCGCCACGATTCCGATCGTCTTTGTCGGGATCGGTGATCCTGTCGGAATAGGACTCATAAACAGTCTTGCCCGCCCGGGTGGAAATATTACTGGGTTCTCGAACCTCACTGCCGAGCTAAGCGGAAAGCGGCTTGAGCTGCTTAAAGAAAGTTTTTCGAACATCTCGGTTGTCACCGTGCTTTGGAATGGAACCAGTCCAGGTCATCCAGGCGTTTTAAAACAAGCGGAGAAGGCAGCCCGACCCTTGGGAATAACGCTTCAACCTCTGGAAGTACGAAGTGCCGACGACTTTGATGGCGCATTTCAAGCAGCGAGCAGCGGGCGCGCTCAGGCACTTCTACCGCTGGGTGATCCGCTTATGCATAGTCAGCTCGGACGCATACTGGAGTTCACCGTCAAAACCCGGCTCCCGGCGATGTACGCGCAAAACGAATACGTCGAAGCCGGCGGACTCATGTCGTACGGCACAGATATGTCAGCGCTATATCGACGTGGCACAGTTTACGTGGACAAGATCCTGAAAGGCGCCAAGCCTGCCGATCTTCCGACGAAGTTCGAGCTGGTGATCAATCTCAAAACCGCCAGGCAGATCGGGTTAACAATTCCTCCTAATATTCTCGCAAGAGCCGATCGCGTTATCCGTTGATCTCACAATCCAAAACCTGTCCTGAGCCCAGTCGAAATATCGGCAATCGAAAATCCAAAATGGTTGCGATTCCGCCGAACGTGTAGGCGCGAGCGGATAGATGATCCAGTAATTTACATTCGTCACCGGTTTTATTATGGAAAACAAATGCATCAGACAAACATCGTAAGATCCTCCGATTGTCGGTCCAATAGTGAAAACCCCAAGACCTCTCCTCAGCGCTTCGACTCGACTCAGGATAAACTTTGTCGAAGAACGCTAAATCGAATTTTGCTGCGGATGATCGCTTTCGTTCTAGGAATTGCAATGTATGGGGCTATAGTGCACGCGCAAGCGCCACAAGTAACCCTCGTAGGCGGCGGCTCTGCTTCCGCTAACGCAGCGCGCGTCGGAGCATTCCGTCAAGGGCTTCGTGAGCTCGGTTATTCGGAAGGCAAAAACATCAGCTTCGAACAACGCTGGGCTAACGGGAAAGTGGATCGCCTGGCGGCGTTTGCAACCGAACTGGTGCGGCTCAAAGTCGATATCCTTGTGTCGGCGGGTCCCACCGTGACACGCGCACTTAGTGAAGCCACTTCGACCATTCCCATTGTTATGGGTTTTGATGATGATCCGGTGGGTTCAGGCTTTGTCGCCAGCCTTTCTCGGCCCGGCCGCAACATCACCGGGTTATCCACTCTTTCTCCGGAGCTGAGCGGAAAACAACTGGAGCTCCTTAAGGAGATTCTTCCTAAACTTTCTCGTGTGGCTGTCCTTGGAAGTACCGTTCATCCAGGCACAACTCAAACGCTGAAAGAGATGCAATCCATCTCAGCCGCGTTTGGAGTGCAGATCCAGTATATTGAACTAAAAACCCCGAAGGATATCGATCCCGCATTTAGTACTGCGCACAAGTCGGCGGCCGATGCGGTCGTCGTGCTGACGAGCGTAGTCACGAATACAAACAAAAATACGATTGTTGAGCTTGCGGCGCGAAACCGGCTGCCGGCAATATATTACACCGATGAATGGGTTCAGACCGGCGGACTTCTTAGCTATGGCGCAAACTTTAATGATTTATTTCGGCGCGCGGCAACCTATGTCGACAAAATTCTGAAGGGTGCAAAGGCCGCCGATCTCCCGGTCGAGCAGGCGCGCAAATTCGAGCTAACCGTGAATCTTAAGGCTGCCAAAGAAATCGGCCTGTCAATTCCCGTGAACGTGCTCGCAAGAGCAGATCGAGTCATTCGGTAAATCACATTTTCGATTGTCGATCGTCGACTTGCGGAGGCGTAATAGCACCGCCCCGTCTACCTTGTCAGAATTCTGAAAAAAAAGTGATCCGATTTTGCCCGTGAGTAACCGACAAACTTCCACACGGTAATATTTGAAAACTGCAAAGCAGATTAGTTTGGACATACCCACATAACGTGTTGGCGCGCGCGGCGCGAGTAGTTCGATAGCAGTTGTCAGCCGCCCCTTGTCGAGCAGAACTAGGTGAACCGTAACAGCAATTTAGCGTTCGCCGTTCATACTTCGGGAGCCTCAGTACGAACGGCTTTTGCCTTGACCGCTCGCCCTGAGCTCGTCGAAGGGTTCTTCGAATTCAGACGCAAATCAAAGGTTACAGTCACTAGGGAGTAGAAACGTTGCGTGCAAAAATCTTCGCCTGTTTAGTGGCGACAGCCCTTCTCGCCACTGTCGCTCGAGCGCAGCAGACGAAGAAAGCCTCGCGGATCGGTTTTTTTTCG
>Ga0075434_100000452_pt1 | contig 30586 bp, 28 predicted proteins | sample RhiMethybrSRZTD3_FD_75298 | JGI IMG/M metagenome (GOLD analysis project Ga0075434, IMG submission 75298) | Populus rhizosphere microbial communities from Tennessee, USA - Rhizosphere MetaG P. TD hybrid SRZTD3 | ecosystem: Host-associated > Plants > Roots > Rhizosphere > Soil | place: USA...
CCCTCCACGTTGACTCTGAAGGGATCGATCTGCTTGCCTTCGAGCACGGGCCGGCCGCGCGCGCCGGCCTGGAACGGCACGAACAGATCGCGGTCGTCGCTGGCATTCAGCTCGCGACCGAACGTCACATGCCATCCGTCCTCTGATTCAAGTGCCGGAATTCGCGCGCTGATCTGCTCGAGGATCCTCAGATCCGATGCGTCGCGAATCTCAGGAATCGCCAGATCGTCCTCTCCCGAAAGCCGCGAAATGAATGCGCGCGTCAGCGTGAACGTGTGGCCGTCGGGATGGATGCGGTCCAGATCTTCGGCGTCGTGGATGCCGAAGCGACATCGCACGTCCCCTGTATGTGCCCCATTGGTTGCCGTCATCACGACAAACCGCGTGCTGCGGTGAATAGGGAAGATGCGACGGCGGTTATCGCATCCGTCGATGGAGCCGATGGCGGCGTGGTCAAACAGGTGACGCCGCAGTGGCGCGCAGCCGCCGTCGGTGAAGGTTCCGCCGGGAAGAATGAAGCCGATTCGCCCGCCCCGCCGCGCGAGCTGCAGCGCCCGCTCCACGAACAGCTGATACCGGTTGACATGCGAATGGGCATCAACGCGATAGATGCCCGATTCGCGCACAAATGCGGTCAGGCACTTCGCCTCGTCCCGCCGAACCGCCCGTGCCGCCGATTCTCCGCTGTCGCCACGGACCATGTCCCAAGGCGGGTTGCCGATGACGGCATCGAACCCCCCATTGCCGAGAGGCTGCCCTTCGTCGTCGGTGAACACCTCTGGAAATGCCAGCGGCCAGTGCAGGAACCGGTGCAGCGCGGCTGCGGCCGCCGCGGTGTCGAGTAGATTCCTGGCGACCTGGGCAGGAAGGGCGCCGTCCCGTCCGAGCAACACGTCAACGAGATCGGCGAACGTCCCTCGATCCGGCGGATGATGCCCGGGCCAGAACCATCCGGCACACCACAGGTCCAGCGTCCGTGCGTGACGCGCCAGGGGAGCATCGGGCGCGTGCAGCGCCGCAAGCGTCTTCTCCTTTGCTCGAACGATGGCCGCGGAATCGTCCTTCTGACTGGCGAGCTGCGTGCGCGTCTGTACCGCTGTTCGAAGGACCGGTGCGAAGTCCGCCGGTCCGAACAGGTCGCGGTTTCGTTGACGGGAGCCGCGCATGCGTCCTCCGCCGGGTTGGCGCCACAAGTCCGCGGGAGACGCGCCGACGAGGCTGTTTCCGGCAACGAGCCGGTGGTCCAGAAACGTCAGCGGCTTGTCCGCTGCAAGCGTCGTCAGCCAGAGCGAAAGGCGCGCGACCTGTACGGCGGTCGGATTGAGATCGACGCCGAAGAGACACCGCTGTGCCACTTCACGTCGCAAGGCAATACGGTCCGCGGCGGTGACGTCGGAGCGATGCCATTCGCCATCGCGAATCAGCGCTTCTTCGGCGGCATCGGCGATTTGGCGGCACGCCGCGACGAGAAACGCTCCGCTGCCCATCGCGGGGTCCAGCACGCGCAGGCGCAGAATGTCCTCGGCCCGCTGATCGACGAGGAGCGGCCGCAGCGCCTCGCGGACCACGTACGCGGTCAGCGCGCGGGGCGTATAGAAAGCGCCCGTCGATTTCCGCACGTCCCGCGTGCGGATCAACTGGCCGACGTGGGGCTCGTAGTCGAGCACCCGCTCGTACACGGCGCCGAGCTCCTCGACGTCGAGGTCGCGGTAGGCGATACGCCGACGACCGGCGCTTCGGTTCGGCGCGGTCGTGCTGATCGACAGCACCGCCCTGGTCATCACGTCGTCGTCGATGATGTCGCCGTCGAAGGCGCCGGTTCCTGATGGCGAGAAAAGCCGTCCGTTGAAGGCCGTGACCTTCAGCTCGCCGGCCGTGCATCCTGCGTGCGCGAGGCGGGAAATGGCATTGATCGCTGCCCACACGCCGCGATAACGGCGGCCGGCCAGCAGTGTCGAGACGATGGAGTCGATGGTGTAGCGGTCGCGATAGACCGGGTGCCAGACCGGCACCAGTCCACGCGCTTCAGCAAACAGCAGGAAGAGGACCCGATAAAGAACGGTGAGCGATTGTTCGAGGAGGAGTTCCGATGCGGCATGGCGGCGCTTGCGCGCGAGCGCCCGCAGGAGCAGCTCGAGAGCGTCAAGCACCCCTGCCGCGAGCGCGCCACACACGGCGACGCCGTGCCGCGCCGATTCATCGACGGCGCGATCGAGGAGTCTGGGTGACGCCGCAAGCGACTCCGCGCGGGCGATGTGCCACAGAAGGGCGAACGTCCCGGCATCGTGCGCGAGCAACGCGAGATCGAATTCGAGGTAGTGGCGCGACCACGTACGGTGCGCATCGACTATCCGCAGCGACGTACCGTTAACGATGAACGACCACCGCTCGTCGGCAGACACCGCGTCGAGAATCGAGCCGCGCCAGGCGCCATCGAGCGGCTCGTCCCATCCAAGAACGGTGACGGGGACGAGTGGGCGTCCCCGCAGGCCCGTCTCGAGCAGCGCACATTCGCGGCGATCGACACGCCGACTGATGCTGAATCCCAGAATCGCGAGCAGCGGAACCGCGATGCCGTCAGCGATGCTGCGGACGCTGGATGCCGGGCCGAATGATCCTTCACGACGCGCCGACCATTCCTCGATCGCGTGGACAGCGTCACGCGGGGGACCGCAATCACCTGTCGGCGCCTGCAGCTCGGTTTCGACGAAGGACGCCGTGATCAACCGGCCGCGAACGCCGGCAATCATTGACGGAATGCGATGCCGAACAGGAGCGTCTGCTCATCGGCGCGCAGGAATCGCCACCGGGCAAGCATCGCGAGCCGAGCGTTCGATTTCCCGACCGCTTCCTCAACTCGCGCTGCCTGCGCTGCTACCGCGCGTTCCGCGCGCCGATCGAACAATCCGCGTTGCAGCATTGCTGCTGAGAGGCGCGCACGGCTGTCGTGCAGCGCATTGACCATCGCCTGCTCGCGCCCGATCGCGAGGGCCAGCCACGCTGCAATCTCCGCCGATGTCGTCGCCAGGATCTCTTCATGGCGGTATGCCGCGACGCGCCTCAGATCGGCGTCGATCTCGAAGCGGCCACGGCGGTCCCGAAGCGCATAGAGCGTGTCAAACAGCGCATGTCCGCCCGAATCGACACACGAGCATTGGAAGGCCCAGATTGCCTCGAGGCTCGATCGATCCCGCTTGATGAACGTGATCAGCGGACCGCCGGCTGCAAACGGCTGTTGCGACGCAGGCGCAAGGCATTTAGCGATCCGGAGGCGTGCCGCTTCTATCTCCGCGTCACTTCGTAAACGTGCATCGGCCGCTGCGACGAACGCGGCTTGGACATATCCGCTGCGTTGGTCAAGACGGACGACCATCGATTCCTCTCGGGTTCCATGTGCGACCAGTTGCACGGCGTGCACGCGGCGGCGCTGGCCGAGACGATCGACCCGTCCGATGCGCTGCTCGACACGAAGCGGCGTCCACGGCAGCTCGAGGTTCACAACCAGTCGGCAGCGGTGATGAAGATTCAGGCCTTCGCTCGCCGCATCCGTGGCGAGTAACACGTTGGCTTCGCCTGACGTGAACCGTCGAAGGACGTCGCTCCGTTCGCGGGCGGCGAGGCCGCCGTGCAGTTGGATCGGATCGAAATCCGCCAGGCCGGCGGCCAGATGCCGGAGCGTGTCGCGATACTCGGTGAAGACGAGCACCGGCTCACGGGCGCGGCGGAGCAATCGCCGCAGCGCGCCAAGCTTGCTTTCCTTCGATGCCGCGACGCGCGCGAGTTCCGAGAGCTGCCGCAGCCACGCTGCTTCTTCCGCTCCGTTCCGCAGGCCCGCGAGGCCGAGCTCGTTTGAAGGCTCTTCATCCGTGTCTGCATCAAGGAAAGGGAGCGCCAGCTGGTCACGAGCGCGATCAGGCGTGTCGGCGATCAGCGCGCCACGCCGCTCCAGCGAGCGCGCCAGCGACCATGCGCTCGAACACGCGCGCCGCGTCAGAATGGACGCCACAAGCGCGGCGCCGGCGGCGGCTGCTCCGGCTTCTTCCGTCAGACGTTGAACATAGCGAGCAAGCGCTCCATGCATTACCAGCTCGGCGCCTGTTGGGTGAACGCGCAGTTGCGTCAGCCGTCGTCCATGAGGCAGCCCGATGTCGGCGCGTGTCCGACGGAAGATGGTTAACGGGAAGGCCTCGCCGATGTCGCCCAGCGCGCGGAGCCGCGCGAACGCATCGTTGTCGCCGGAGTGTGGCGTCGCGGTCAGCATGACCACTGTCCTCGCGCGCCGGCCAAGAGCGGCGGCCGCCGTTGCGCGATCGGAACGTCCTGCCAGCGCGTGCGCCTCGTCGAACACGACCACATCCCACATCAGCGCTTCCAGCGAGCGCATGACCTCCGGCCGTTTGACGTAGTCGATCGACGTGATGCTGACCGGATGGAGGGACCACGGATTCACGCCTGGGACGACCTGTGCCGCAATGCGGGCGACGCCCTGGCCGTCGAGGATCTCGGCGTTGAGATCGAACCGCGACTCAAGCTCGCCGCGCCACTGCTCGCGCAGGCCTGCCGGCGAGACGATGAGGACTCGTGCGTCGGGTACACGGCCGATCGTTTCGGCGACGATCAGTCCCGCCTGAATAGTCTTGCCGAGGCCAACTTCATCCGCGATCAGGAGGCGGCACGCATCGCCGCGCGCGACGGAAATGGCCGGCTCGAGTTGAAATGGAAGAATCGTGAGCCTGGCCCGGGCAGCAGATCGCAGCGATGTCCAGTGCGGCACCGCGCCGGCGAGCATCGCGCGCGCGGCTCGTCGCCATCGCGAAAGCGTGACGACACGTGGCGCCGACGACTGCGACTCGATCCGATCGACGCGCTCGAACGGCACGATGAAGCGCGCCCTGCTGCCATGATTGGTTGCGTCGCATCCGTCAACATCGAGGATGGAGACGTTCTCGAACGATGACGTGGCGGCAACTCGCCACTGCTCGCCGCGGATGCGAACGCGGCAACCCGCGCGGAGCGGCACGTGAGGCATGCTTGCCTCCGGAGTGCACGCGATGTTCCTTCGTAAAAAAGAGCAAAACGCCCGAATCAACGGGGTGACGTTGAAGAATTTCAAATGGGCGACGGGCCGAGAGGTTGCGCTTTCTTAAACCCCGCCCGCCGTCGCGCGGTGTCCCTATTGCTTCGGAGGGGCAAGCCGCGTCTCGCGCAAGCGGGCCACCGTAGCCCCGAGATGTGACTCCGGCGCGTCCCAGAACGCGACGACGAGCGGGTGCCGCTCGAGCGCCTGCTGAACGATGCCGCGCTGGATCCCGCGGCCGCGACCATGAATGAGACGAACCTCGCGAAACCCGTGCTGCCACGCGGCGTTCACGTACTCCTCGACCACCGATTTGATATCGCGCGGCTCGAACGTGTGGAGGTCGAGGCTGTCTTCGATTGGAATGCGCATGTCAACTGCCAGCCTCCAACTTCCAACTCCCAAGCTGACGCGTACGGGAAGCCATCCTGGAAGCTGGGAGTTGGCCGTTGGGCGTTTATGGTCTCGTGTAGGACGCCGTGACTACAGTCTTGATGCCGCCGCGGACCGAAAAATCGCCGACGACGGTCATGCGGCGCGGCTGGCAGGCGGCAACAAGATCGTCGAGGATCTGGTTGGTGACCGCCTCGTAAAAGATCCCGCGGTTGCGGAACTCGATCATGTAGTACTTCAGCGATTTCAACTCGATACAGCGATCGCCGGGGACGTAGGTAATGTGGATTTCGCCGAAGTCCGGCAGCCCCGTCTTCGGACAGACCGACGTGAACTCTGGACAGTTAATCGCGATTTCGAACTCGCGTTCGGGCCGGGGATTCGGAAATGTCTCGAGCGGGCTCGCGGGCGCCACGGTCGGAAATTCTAGCATTCGCTGCTGAAACACCTCGATTTCATGGGGTGTTTCGTTGACACCTCCGGGACGGCGCGCTAGCATTACGACGCTTTTCTCAAAAGTTTCCGCGACAGCGTGAGCGCGCAACCTGTCCAGCGGCCCGAAGGTCGGCGCGCATCAGATTGGGGGGACGTAATGGCAGACGCCCGACGCATGGGCAAGTCGGAATTGTTTTCTCACTTCGCCGAACGGTTCGAGGTGAAGCGGACGCAGGCGCGCGAGTTCTTCGATGAGCTGACGACGCTCGCGGAGAAGGAGCTGAAGCGCTCCGGCGAGTTCGTGCTGCCGGGGATGGTGAAGCTCGTCGTGCAGAAGCGGAAGGCACGCATGGGTCGCAACCCGGCCACCGGCGAAGCCATCAAGATCCCCGCGAAGACCGTCGTCAAGGCACGCATCGCGAAGCAGTTGAAAGATACGGTCCTGCCGAAGAAATAGCGGCACGCAGTTCCCCCCTGGACCCGGCGCGTCCGCGCGCCGGGTTTAGTTTTTCCGGCAGGTGTGTGGCCTAGACAGCGGCGAGCTGTGAGGGGCGTGCTTTGGTGATCGGGAAGTGCATCGTGAAGGTCGTCCCGACACCCACCTGGCTGGTCACCGAGATGGTCCCGCCGAGCTGCTCGACGAGCTTCTTCGAAAGCGCCAGCCCGAGACCGAGCCCCTGTTTCTTCGTCGTGTAGTAGTCGTCGAAGATCGTGCTGAGGCGTTCAGCGGGAATGCCGCTGCCCGTATCCGCAATCTCGATCACCGCCTGATCGTTCCTGCGCATGGTCCGGATCACGACGCGTCCACGCGGCGGCGTCGCCTGGAACGCGTTTGTCAGCAGATTGCGGTGAACGCGATTGAGCGCGTACAGGTCGCCTTCGATCCACAGCGGGCCAAAGACGAATTCGGTCTCGAGCGAGATGCCCGAGCTCTCGGCCCCCGCGAGCATCGATTCCGCGAGTCCGTGCAGCGTCTTGTTCACATCCAGCGGATATTTCTCGAGCGGCTTCGGCTTGGCGAGGTTCCGCAAGTCCTCGAGGACCCGTTTGACCTGTTCGAACTCGCGGTCCACCGTTCGCTTGAAGCTCTCGCGATAATCCATGTCGTCGAACATCTTCACGATCAGCTTGCAGCTGTTGCCGATGTTCTGGATGGGATGCGAGAGATCATGGACCAGGCCGACGGCGACGCGGCCGAACACGGCCTGACGTTCAGTCTTCCGGACGTTTTCCTGGAGCTCCACCAGCCGATCCGCCATGTTGTTGAAGGCGTCGCCCAGTTGTCCGAGTTCGTCGTTGGTATCGACCGCGACCCGCTCGTCGAGCCGGCCGTCCGCGAGTGCGCGCGTGCCGCGCGTGAGCGCCAATATCGGGTTGATGAAGCTGCGGCCCCAGAAATACCCGACGACGAGCATCGCGAGGAGGGCAAGAGCGATGGCCACGACGAGCTGTTGCTGCAGGGCGATGGGAATCGCGAACGCTTCGGATTGCGGTTGTTCGACAACCACCGTCCATCCAAGCGCCGGCAGGTTGGCGGCAACGCCGAGGAGCGCGCGTTGACCGTCCGAGTACTCGGCGGAGGCGGTGGTTTGCTCTTTGGGAGCGCCCCGCAGCATGTTGACGAGCGGATGCGTCAGCATGTTGTCGCCGCGGGCGACGCGCGACTTCTCATCCGGATCGCCGTGCGCGAGCAGCTGTCCCTCGCCGGTGACGACCAGGGCGTACCCCTGATTGCCGACGCGGATGCGATCCACCATTCGCCAGAGCTCTTCAAGATTCAACCGACCGACGAGCCACCCGCCGCCGCCGTTATCGCTCAACCGGACTGCGACGACGGCTGTGGGGAGCAGGTCGTCGTCGACGGAGAAGCGCGAAATGAGAGCGCCCTGAACGTTGACGCTGTCGGACCCTGGCACGACCACAGTTGGCGTACCGAGTCGACTCGTTACGGTCGGACGGCCTGCCTCGTCAACAAGAGTGAGTTCCGTGAACTCCGGGAACTGCAGCACGAAATTCTTGAGAATCCGGTCCTTCTGCCACTGCTGCAATCCCGTTTGCTGGAGGTCCGCAGCGACAGCGTCGAGAATCTTGACGCTACCGGTGACGTACAGCTCGATTTGCTCGGCGACGCGTCGGGCAACGTCAAGGTTCCCTTTGATGACGGCCTGTTCGGCACCGTTTTTTGTCGACAGAATCGACACCGCTCCATAAGTCAGCAGAGGAAACACTGCCGCTGCCGCCATCAACAGCGCGAACCGGGTGGATATTCTCTTCAACGGTTTTCTGACACCACAGCGGGCGTCCACCGCCAAATCGTGTAGAAGGGGTCGTGGCCAGGTTCATCAACGATGTTGAAGGCTCTTCGCACCGCCATTGTCCGATCATTCCAAGCGATGAAGATCGCGGGCGGATCGTCGAGAAGCACGCGCTGCAGACGATTGAGGGAGGATCTCACCGCACCGTCATTCGTCGAGGTACGCAGTACGTCGAACATCCGCTCCGCTTCTGCGTTCTCGTAGCCAAACGTGTTCAAACCGGTGAAGTGCCGCGCCGAACGCCAGAAGATGTACGCACGTCCAAGTGAGGGTCCGCTGATCATGTCCAGAAGCGCGGCCTCGAACCGTCCTTCACTGATCCGCGCGTTGAATTCGTCCGCTGGCAGCACCTGAAACTGCATGTCCACGCCGACGTTATAGAGCTGTCGTTGGATTTCCAACGCGAGGCGTTCGAGGATGCTGAAGTTTGCAGGAATCAGACAAGTGAAGCGAAGAGCGGCGTTCGGTGCACCTGTCGAGGAAGTGAGCCTCACCGCAGGACCGCCCGTCTCGGTATCGAGCAAAGATTTGGAGAGGGCAGGTTGATAGCTGTAGCCCGGGATCGAACGATCGTAGGCCCAGTGTCGGGGCCATAACGCCCCTGTCGACGGTTCTCCGTGGCCTTGCAGCACCTTTGTAATTATTTCGTCCCGATCGATCGCCAGGTTTAACGCGCGTCGCAGCTGCGCCGAAGCGAGCGGGCCTCGCCTGGAGTTGAAGGCGACGACGTACTGGTAATGGCGCGAAAACGACGTGATCTGGACGTTGTCGTTCTTGACGAATTCCACCGCTTCGGGCGGAACGTTCGTCACCATGTCGATATCGCCGCGCAGCAGACTCGCCCAGGCCGTCCTTAGCGTATTGAAGGCGCGAATCGTGACGCGCGTGATTCTTGGGGACCCCAGGTAGTACTTGTCGAAGCGGTCGAGAACGACCTCGGATTGGTCGCCCTTGACGACTTTGAACGGTCCCGTTCCGATCTGAGTGCCACGAACGAGTGGAAGCTCCAGATCTTCAGGCAGAAACGCGGACGGTTGGGACAGTTTGACGAGAACGTCACGGTTGCCTTCCGGCGACACCGATGTCACGTCAGCCAGTGAGGAATACAGAGCTCGATTGTTCGGTCTCCGTATTGCGTCTTGTAAGGAGTCGACCGCTGTTGAAGCGGTAAGCGGAGTTCCATCGTGGAAGAGGACGTCTGACCGTAACCGCAGTCTCAGCGTGCGGCCGTCGTCTTCCCATACCCAACTCTCCGCAAGTCGCGGCATCGCCCGCCCGTCGATATCGAGACTTGTCAATCCTTCGAGACTGAGACCCGCGGTAGGTTGGCGCACTCCCCGGTCTGCGCCGGCGGCGGTGCTCTCGGGAACGCCAATGGTCAGAGTATTACTGACCGGTCTTTGCGACGGAGGTGCTGTCGAAGAACAAGCGGAGCCGCCAAGCGACACTAAAAAGAAAACGCCGCACGAGAGCCGGGTGGCAGTGCGGCGTTTTCGAAGCGAACGAGTCCCGGCGGAAGCCGGGGTCAAGCTTCCTAATTCTTCTTGTCGGTGAGGTCGTCCAGCATCCAAGGGCAGAAATTCTGCGGCTTCCGAGTCGTCGTCGCCTTCTTGATAACCGTGATCTTCATGATTCTACTCCATTTGGGGTGAATGGCCGACTGGCCAGAGTCAAACATTGGCCGCAGCGGCGGTGCGCTGAGCCAACCCGATTAACGCCGACTCCATCGCTCCTCGGTGACAGGTCGGCGCATGCATGTCACCTACCTCGGTATGCGACGCCACAGAGCAACCGCCGCCGCACACTGGGATGAAAGAACAGTCGCCGCACTTTTCCTTGTACGGACTGAGACGTTCGAATCGCTCGGCAATCTCCTGCCGCCAGATCTCTTCGCGGCCGTCGACGTGACCCGTTGACTGCGCGTTGTCGCCCGTAAATCCCGGACACGCGTAGAGCGACCCGTCGGGACCGATCGTGTGCGCGTGACGGCGGTGAATCTCGCACGGACCCATGTGAACGCCGTCAGGCGTCGGGAAGCCGCGCCTGCGTGTCTCGTCGCGGAGGAACGCCATCTTCTCGTCGACGAAGTGGCACGAATCGCAGACGCTCGACCCGCCGGACAGCTTGCCGGCGCCCGCACTCGTCATGCACGTCCCGGCCAGCGGCTTTCCATCGGCCTTGACGACAGTCAGAGGAATGATCCCCTTCGGTGTCTCGGGTTCGGGCGACTTGATGATCGGCTTGAAGTTGATCTTGGCGATCTTGTCCGAGAACTCCTGCTCCTTGAGGAAGTCGAGCAGGTGGGGATAGCTGTCCACAGACGACTCGTCGAAGTTGCCGCCGATGGTGATCGGCACGAGATCGGCAACCTGACGGACGTTCTCGATGATCCGGTCGAACGTTCCCTGCCGGCCGCGAAGGGGACGCATGCGGTTGTGCGTCTCGCGGTCGCCGTCGAGCGTGATCTTGACGCCGTTGAGGCCGTACGGATCGAGCCGCTCGACGACCTCGCGCGTCAGCAGCAGACCGTTCGTGATGATGTTGATCAGCTGACGAACGCCGCGCTCCTCGCACAACGCCGCGCACCGCTCGGCCAGGTAGTACATGACCGGCAGATTCAGCAGCGGCTCACCGCCAAAGAAGGTGAGCACGAACTTCTGCGGCTTGACTTCGTCGAGACGGTTCTCGATCCATCGCGCAACGCCGCGCGCCTGCTCCATCGTCATCTTCGCGGCGAACTTGTTGTAGTCGCCGTGGTCGCCCTGGAAGCAGTAGTCGCACGCGAAGTTGCACTGCAGCGTGGTCAGCACGGTCACGCGAAGCTGATCGGTGTCTTCGCGCATGTTGGTGAAATACTGCGTGAGCGCCTGTTTCTCTTCATCGCGGCTGCCGACGATGAAGCCGTTCTCGACCAGCGATTCGATGGTCTCGCGTTCGTCGGAGTTGAACGCGCTTTCACCGCTGCGGACTCGGTCGAGCAGACCGGTCACGTCTGGCGAAACCAGCAGCTGCGCGTCGGAGAAGGTGTTCATCAGGAACACCTCGTTGCTCTCCGGGATCGGCACCTGCACGTTGAACATCGACGGCTGCATAGACTTCCTCTGGCGCCAAAGGCTTTCTGCCCTTCGCGGCGAACGTTTTGAGCTCGTTCGGATTTAAGCGGACGGTGAGCGTTCACCGCGGCTTGTTGGCGCAAAGATGAGCAACGCGCTTGCCACCTTTTAGCGTGCAGTCGCTGCACACAGAAACGACTGAAAATGCGAAGAGAATCGCGGATCGGGCAAGTAACTGGCATGAGCATGGCCGGTCGTCGCACGGCCAATCGATTCCCGCACTCGAGCGCGCCTCGGCTCAGTCAGTCGGCGGCCGTCGATTTCTCACGGAAAACACGCGACTCGACAGGCGTTGGCGGAGCGGCCAATTTCTTGGCCGTGCGGGTCAGTTTTTGTGCGGTCAGCTGCCGCGGATCTTCCGCGCGAGCTCGCGAATCTCGAGGCGGTCCATCTTGAACTTGAGGGTACTGAGGGGAATACCGAGCGATCTCGCGGTCGCGGTGACGTTCCAGCCGGACTTCTCGAGCGCGCGAATCAGGAAGTTGCGCTCGAACGTCATGACCGCGCGCTCGAGCAGGTTTTCTGCCGACGGTCCCTCCGCGTCGAGCTGGGCCACGTGCAGCTCGTACGGCAGGTCTTCGTCGGTGATCCAGTCCTTGTCCGACACCGCAACGATCCGCTCGACGAGGTTTTCGAGCTCGCGGATGTTGCCCGGCCACCAGTAGGAGCTGAGAATGCGCAGCGTTGAGTCGGCAATTCCCTGGATGCCCTTGCGGAACTTCTGGTTGTAGCGACGGATGAAGAATCGCGCCAGCTCGGGCAGGTCCTCGATGCGGTCGCGAAGCGCCGGCATCCGGATGGGAATCACGTTGAGGCGATAGTAGAGATCTTCGCGGAACGTTCCGTCCTTGACGGCTTTATCGAGATCCACATTGGTGGCCGCAATCAGGCGGAATTCGGTCTTGATTGGGTGCGTTCCGCCGACGCGTTCTATCTCACCTTCCTGGATCGCCCGCAGCAGCTTGGCCTGAAGTTCAATCCGCAGGTCGCCGACTTCGTCGAGAAAGAGGGTGCCGCCGCTGGCAAGCTCGAACTTTCCGAGCTGCTGCCGGATGGCGCCCGTGAACGACCCCTTCTCATGGCCGAAAAGCGTGCTCTCGACGAGCTCCTTCGGGATCGCTGCGAGGTTCACCGCGACAAACGGGCTCGAACGGTCGCCGGATTCGCGGTGAATCAGGCGGGCGAGCAGCTCCTTGCCGGTCCCGCTCTCCCCGAGAATCAGCACGGTGGCCGACAGCCTGGCGATCTTGTGAACGAGGTCGATGATGTCCCGCGTGGCTCGGCTCGGGCCGACGATGAATTCGCGGTCGTTCTGCTCGGCGACCTCGGCGCTGAGGCGCATCACGTGGCGGCTCAAGTCCTGCCGCTCGCTCGCATTGGAGACAAGTGTGCGCACGCCCTCGATCTCGAAGTCCTTGGAAATGTAGTGGTACGCGCCGTGCCGCATGGCCTCGACCGCGGTGTCGAGCTCCTTCAGCGCGGAGATGACGATGACCTCCACGTACGAGTAGTTTTCCTTGACGATCTTGAGAACCTCGAAGCCGCTGATGCCGGGCAGGCGGACGTCGAGCATCATCAGGTCGACGTCCTCTTTCTCCATGATCTGCAGTGCAGCTTCGCCCGTAGCCGCCTTCAGGACACGGAAGTCGCGGCGCAGGACGGCCGCCAACGTATCGCGCATTCCTTCGTCATCGTCGACGATCAGAACGGTTTTGCGGCGCTCGGGCATCGGCGGCGCAGTATAACGCGCCTCCTTGACACTTCCGAATTTCCTTCGTTAACGTGAAGCCTGGATTAGCGTTCGATGACCCTCCTGTGGCTCGTCACCGGTGCCTCGCTTGTCGTTGCGCTGATCGCGCTCGGCCAGGCGCGGCGCACCTCCAGACGCCTCGAGCAGCTCACCCAAAATTACTGGGAACTCAAGTATCAGTACGGCGAACTGCGCGTTCAGCTTCAGCAGCCCGCCGGCGGGTCGACGCCGGAGGAGGCGGTGCCGGCGCAAGGCCGCGATTCATTTGTCCCGCTGTCGTCATTGAAGCGGTGACGGAGGGCCGCGACGGCCCGTCCAAAACGAGAAGGAATCTTCGTGCCCAACTCTTATGACGTCGTAATCGTTGGCGCCGGCACCGGCGGGTACGTCGCGGCAATTCGATGCGCGCAACTCGGGAAAAAGGTTGCCGTTGTCGAAAAACAGACGGCGCTTGGCGGCACATGCCTGATCTGGGGCTGCATCCCGACCAAGGCCCTCCTCGAGCATGCGCATGCGCTGAAGGTGATAAGCGCCGCCAAAGAGTGGGGTGTAACCATTCCAGCGGCGACGCCTGCGATCGACATGAACCAGGTTCAGTCGCGCAAGGATCGGATTGTCACCGGGCTCACCAAAGGCGTCGAATTCCTCTTCAAGAAGAACAAGATCGAATGGATCAGGGGGACCGCGCGGCTGGCCGGCGCCGGAAGAATTGAAGTCGTCGACGGTGCCAAGCAGATTCTCGAAGCGAAGGAGATCATCGTCGCAACCGGATCGTCTGCGCGCAGCGTTCCGGGCGTTGAGATCGATCACAAACGCATCATCACGAGCGACGAGGCGATTGCGCTGAAGGAAGTTCCCAGGACGCTCGTCATCATGGGCTGTGGCGCGGTCGGCGTCGAGTTCGCGTCGATCTACCGCCGTTTCGGAAGCGACGTGACGATCATCGAGCTGCTGCCGCGGCTCGTCCCGGTTGAAGACGAGGCAATCTCGGCGGAGCTCGAGAAGTCGTTCAGGAAGCAAGGAATCAAAGCACTGACGGGCGCGAAGGTGACGAAGGCTGTTGCGGGTGCGAACGGCGTCGATGTCGAGGCGCAGACCGCCGACGGAAAAACGCAGAAGCTCACCGCCGACTATCTACTCGTCGCGACAGGGCGCGGTCCGATGACAACAGGCCTGGGTGCGGAGGAAGCCGGCATCAAGATGGACCGGGGGTACATCAAAGTGGACGAGATGTATCGAACCTCCGTCCCGAATATCTCGGCGATTGGCGACGTGATCACGCTCGGCACCGGCGGGCATCCGCAGCTTGCGCACGTCTCGTCGGCCGAAGGGATTGCCGTCGCGGAACGAATCGCCGGGCAGGAGGTCCAGCCGATCAACTACGACCACGTGCCGAGCTGCACCTACTGCGATCCGGAAATCGGCAGCGTCGGGTTGACTGAAGCGGAAGCGAGGGAGAAGGGCTACGACGTTCGCGTCGGTTCGTTCCCGTTCGGGGTCCTCGGCCGCGCGAAGATGGCGGGCGAGAACGAAGGGTTCGTGAAGATCGTCGCCGACAAGAAGTACGATGAAATTCTTGGCGTCCACATGATCGGACCGAGATCGACGGAGCTGGTCGCCGAGGCGGTGCTCGCGCTCCGGCTCGAATGCACGGTGGAAGAGCTCATCAAAACCATTCACGCGCACCCGACGTTCTCGGAGGCGGTGGGTGAAGCGGCACACGCGACGCACGGCGCCGCGATTCATTTGTGAGTTGGCGGGGTAGAGCGGACTATAGGATTTGCCGGCCCGTAAAGGGCCGCCCTACACTGAACATATGCCGACGCCCGTCGTGATGCCCCAGATGGGGGAATCGATTGCGGAAGGGACGATTGTCCGCTGGATCAAAAAGGTGGGCGATCAGGTGGAGCGCGATGAGCCGCTATTTGAAATCTCCACCGACAAGGTAGACGCCGAGATTCCATCGCCTGCGGCGGGCGTGGTCATCGACATCAGGGTGCGCGAGGGCGAAACAGTAGGCGTCAACACTGTCGTCGCGACAATTGGCCAGCCGGGCGAGGCGGCACGGACGCCCGGTGCCGCCGAAACCGATGCGCGTGAAGGTGACACCGCCGGGCAGCAGGCCGACGGCCAGACTACTGCAGCGCCAACGCCCGCCGACAAGACCGTGTTGTCGATGAAGCCGCCGCAGCCATCGGAGAACGGCCGACGGCGGTCGTCGCCGCTCGTACGCCGTATTGCGAAAGAACACAACATCGACATCGCACAAATTTCCGGCTCCGGTATCGGCGGACGCGTCACCAAGCACGACATCCTCGGCTACATCGAGCACGGCGAGGGCCAGTTGAAGCCGGCCGCCGGGGCACCGCCGGTGCCGGCGCAGGTACGTGCGCCGCAGATCGTCAGGCCGACAGGCGCCGACCGCGTCGAGAAGATGTCGGTGATGCGCAGGAAGATCGCCGAGCACATGGTGCTCAGCAAGCGCACCTCGGCGCACGTGTACTCGGTCTTCCACGTCAACTTCTCGCAAATCGAGAAACTGAGGCAGCAGAAGAAGGCGGAATACGAAGCCGTTGGCGCGAAGCTTACGTACATGGCATTCATTGCTCGCGTCGTTCTCGAGGCGCTGCACCATCATCCGACGATCAACGCGTCGATTGATGGCGACACTGTGATTTACAAGAAGGACATCAATCTGGGCGTCGCGGTGGCCCTCGACGACGGGTTGATCGTGCCGGTGATCAAGAACGCGGACGAAAAGAACGTGCTCGGCCTGACGCGCGCGATTGCCGACGTGGCGGAGCGCGCACGATCGAAGCGTCTGAATCCTGATGAAGTGCACGGCGGCACGTTCACCATCACCAATCCGGGTCAGTTCGGCGCACAGTTCGGCATGCCGATCATCAACCAGCCGCAGGTGGCCATCCTGGGCGTTGGGACGATCGAGAAGCGCCCCGTCGTCATCGACGATGCCATTGGCATCAGGACGATGGCGTATCTGACGCTTGGGTACGACCACCGCCTGGTTGACGGCGCGGTCGCGGATCAGTTCATGGCGGACGTGAAGCGCCGGCTGGAATGCTTTGACGCCAACGACTGCTGAACTCAAGACGGTGGAGGTTCGCCGTCTCGGCGTCGTCCCCTACGGCGAGGCGCTGGAGATGCAGAAGGCGCTTGTCGAAGAGCGCCGCGCCGGTCGTGTTCCGAACCTTCTGCTCCTCCTTCAGCACCCACCGGTCATTACGCTTGGCGTCCGCGGGAGCAGCCGCGCGCACATCACCGCGACCGACGCGTTGCTGGCGAGCCGCGGCGTCGACGTGCACGATACCGGACGGGGCGGCGACGTCACGTACCACGGTCCCGGACAGATTGTCGGCTATCCGATCCTCGACCTGCGGCCGGATCGCTGCGACGTGCACCGGTACGTGCGGGATCTCGAGGAAGTCATGATTCGTGTTTGTCGCGACTACGGGATTCCGGCAGGGCGCGTCGACGGCATGTCGGGCGCGTGGGCTGGCGCCGACAAGATCGGCGCGATTGGCGTGCGCATCTCCCGCTGGATCACGAGCCACGGCTTCGCGTTCAACGTGAACACGAATCTCGAGGACTTCCGGCTGATCATTCCGTGCGGCATCGCAGACCGCGGTGTCACGTCGCTTCAGAGACTGCTCGGCCGGCCAATCTCGATCGAGGAAGTCGAAGATCGGATCATTGCGCGGTTCGCGGAGGTGTTCGATATGTAAGCGCCGTATCCGCGACGCCTCGTCCCGCAACGGCCGTCACTTCAATTCGCACGTTATTCCACGTCACGACATCACCCACCGCAGCCGGGCGTCCGAGCAGAGCGATCGCCAGACCGCTGATCGTCTGAACCTCCGGATGCTCGAGCGATCGGCCTATCGCATCGCCCGCGTCCTTCAGCCTCACCGTCCCGCGCACGAGGAGCCGTCCGGACGCGTCGCGCCAGATTGGCGTACGGCCGCGGCCTTCATCGATCTCGCCGACGACCTCCTCGAACAAGTCTTCGATCGTGACGATGCCCGCTGTGCCGCCATGTTCGTCCATCACGACCGCCATCTGCGCGCGGCTGCGCCGCATCGCGCTCAGCACTTCATCAAGGGCCATCGTCATGGGAATGTACGGGACGGGACGTGCGTCGGCCGCGGTGACTGGTTGGTTCGAAACAATGTGGCGAAGCAGATCCTTGATGTGAATGCTGCCGATGATGTCGTCGGGATCGCCGGTGTGAACCGGGAACCGCGTGTGCGGCCGGGTGCGGACGATCTCGCGCAACTGCTCCGCGGTCGTGCCGACGCGAATGGAGACCAGGTATACGCGCGGGACCATTACCTGGCCCGCTGTCAGGTCGCCGAACTCGAACAGCTCGCGGAGGATGCGCCCCGACTCGCCGCGCAACAGGCCGCGTTCCTGGCTTTCCTGAATGATGAGTTGCAGCTCCTCGGTCGAGTGATACCGCTCTTCCTCGGCGACGCTGCCCCCAACGCCGGCGGCGCGAAGCACCGCATTGCGAATCCCGTTCAGCGCGACGACGAGCGGAAGCACGGGCTTCTGCAGCGCCTCGATCAGCGGTGAGACGTAGAGGGCAGTCCGAGTCGCACCCTGCAGCGCGAGCGTCTTCGGCACCATTTCACCGAGCACGATGTGCACGTACGTCAGCATCGCAATGGCGATGACGATCGCCACGCTGTGCGCCGTGATCCAGCCGGCGATGCGGAAGGGACCAAACGCGCTCTCGATCCATTCGGCGACCACGTGCTCGCCGTACATCCCGAGCCCGAGGCTTGCCAACGACACACCAACCTGCGTCGTCGCGATGAAACGATCCCGCCGCCGCACGTTGTCGAGAATGGCGACGACGCGTCGTGCGCGGCGGTTGCCTTTCTCTGCGAGGTTCTCGACGCTGGCTCGCGGTGCGCCGACGATGGCGAATTCGGCCGCGACGAACAGGCCGTTTGCCAGCACGAAGAGAAGGATGAGCGCGAGCGTGAAGAGGACGCCGCTCACTCCTGCGCCTCTTCCACAGGTTCCCGCTTCACACGCCGCGTCACCGCGGTGACGAGCGCGCGGTGTTTGACGTCTTCAACCTCGAACTCGAAATCGCCGATGGCAATGCGCTCGCCTGGCGTTGGAAGGTGTCCGAGCGCTTCCGTCACCAGTCCGTTGACCGTCGCCGCTTCGGTTTCCCACTTCGTTCCAATAAAGCTCGCGGCGTCTTCAACAGGCATCTGTCCTGGAAGTCGGACACGGCCATCGGGCAGCGTTTCAGCGACCGGCTCACCCGGTTTGAATTCATCGCCCACATCACCAAGCAGCTCCGAGAGCACGTCCTCGAGTGTGATGAGACCCGACGTCCCGCCGAATTCATCGACGACGAGCGCCTGATGCGTGCGGCGCTCCCTCAGGTGACGGAGCACCTTGTCGACGGTGACGCTCTCATGGACGCTCGCGATCGGACGAATCACGCCTTCGAGCGTCTCGCCGGTCTGGCCGCTCACGAGCCAGCGAACCAGGTCCTTGGTGTGCAGCATCCCGACGATGTTGTCGATCGAGTCCCGGTAGACGGGCAGACGTGAGTAGGGACTTTGAGCGACGAGCCGAATCACCTCATCAAGGGAAGTGCTGGTGTCGATGGCCGAGATCTCGGGCCGCGGCACCATCAGCTGTTTGGCCTGGCGGAGGTTCAGACGAAGCGCACGCCGCAGGCGGCGGTGCTCGTCAGGCTCCAGAAGGCCGCCGTCGCGGCTCTCGGCGATCAGCAGTTCGATTTCTTCGGGTGAGTGGATGTGCCGGTGGGTCTTCGGGGGCGCGCCCAGAAGTCGCCGCAGCACCAGGCCTGTCCCATTCAGCCAGGTGATGATCGGCCGGTAGGCCCACATCGATGGGGCCATTGGGATTACTGCGTAGAGGGCGGATTGCGTGGGGTAATGGAGCGCCAGCGCCTTGGGGACGAGCTCCGCGAAGATGACCTGCGCGACGGTCAGGAGCAGGAGTACGCCGGCGACGGAAGTCGTTGCGGCGGTGGACGGTTGGAGACCGGCCCGAACGAGGAGCGGCGACAGCGACCCGGCAATGCTGGCCTCGGCGTAGGCGCCGAGTACGAGGCCCGACACCGTGATGCCTATCTGGCAGGCGGCGATATAGCGGTCGAGCGCGGCCGGTTTTTCGAGGACCGGCATCAGCCAGCAGGCGAGGCGGTTTCCCTCCTCGGCAAGCTGCCGGATGCGGCTTCGTCGGGCGCTGACGGCGGCGAATTCGGCGGCCACGTATACGGCATTGACGAAGATCAGCGCCGCGACGACGAGGATGGCTGCAAGGACCAACGGCCTCTGTATTGTGCACGTATTGCAACCTTGAGTCGGCTCATCACCCGAGTCGGAGTCAGGAACGGGGCGTCACCCGACTCTGACTCGCCCATAGGGCATCACCTGACTCCGACTCCAGCCGCTGGGAATAAGACCGAATCGGTCGGTGTTCTACCTTTCGACGAGGACAACCATGAACAGGACCGAGGATCGCCTGCTGATCGCCAGGCTGCAGGCGCGCGACGAGACCGCCGTGCATGAACTGGCAGAGCGTTACGGATCAAGGATTTACCAGCTTGCGTTGCGGCAGATGAAGAACCGGGAGGACGCCGAGGAGGTCACCCAGGACGTGCTGATGAAGGTGTACCGGAAAATCGGCGCGTTTCGCGGCGACTCGGCGCTCTCATCGTGGATTTACCGCATTACGTTCAACACTGCGATGTCCAGACTGCGGACGTCGAAGCTTGCCCGTGCAGCTCAGCAGCACGAGAGAAATCGCGACGGCGACGACGAGAGCCTTCGCGCTGCGCGGCAGCCGGTTGATTGGTCGAACATGCCCGATGAGGAGCTGCTCAGGGCGCAACTTCGCCGCGCTGTCGTAGCGGCCATCCAGGAGCTGCCTGAAATCTACCGCGTGCCGGTGGTGCTTCGGGACATCGAGGGACTCTCCACCGAGGAAGCCAGCACGCGTCTTCACGTAAAGGACCAGACGCTCAAATCGCGTCTGCACCGCGGACGCTTGATGCTCCGGGAGCGCCTCCAGGCATTCACTACCGGCCTGACGCTTCATCGTCAGACGCCGGCCTATTCCGCGTAGGGGCCGGATCCCGGTCAGAACCCGGGTTCAGTGCTTGAGACGCCTGTCGGCCGCCAGCCGCGCAGCGAACTCGAGCGCGAGCGTGGCAACGCGCGCCGTTCCCGCCTTGTCGATCTTCTCCCAGTCATCGGTCGGCCGGTGATAGTCGGCATGAAAGCCGGTGAAGAAGTTGACGGCGGGGACGCGCGCCGCGAGGAAAGACGAGTCGTCACTCCGTCCGGCGCCGGGACCTTCCTGCTTGATGTCGATGCCGCCGGTCGCCTGCGCCGCGGCCATCAGATCCTCCTTGACGACCGTGTTTTCCAAACCGCTGACGTCAACGGCGCCGCGGGACCGGCCGACCATGTCGAGGTTCAGCATGGCGATCGTCTCTCCCATCGAAACGGGCGGTGACGCGACGTAGTGGGTCGACCCGAGCAGGCCCCGCTCTTCGCCGGCGAACGTGACGAAGATGAGCGTTCGCGGGAAACGCGATCGGTCACTCATCGCGGCGCGGGCGATCTCGATGACGGACGCGGTACCCGACGCGTTGTCATCCGCGCCGTTGTGAATCTCTCCTGCGCGCTCGGGCGTCATCGACAGCCGGCCGCCGAGTCCGACGTGGTCGTAATGTGCGCCGATGACAATTGCTTCGCCGGCCTTTGATGGATCCGAGCCGGGCAACACGCCGACGACATTGCGCACAACCTTCCTGTTGCGCGCGAGGAACTCGGTGTAATCGACGCTCGCGTCCTTGATCAGCTGCGATCGCGGCCGAAGATCGCGATCGATTTGAACGGCCAGCGCGTCGAGTCCCCACGCATCGATCAGCGGCTTCATCTCGTTGCGGCGCACGCGCAGCACGGCCATTCCGGCTTCGTCGAGGTCCGGCACCTCCTCGAACGCATGGTAGAGGCCCTGATCGGTCGAGTGTGTCGGATCCGAAACGACGATCAGCAGGCGAGCTCCGAGTCCGTGCGCGACAGCCGCCTTCTGATAGAGCGTCGTCTGCGGCATGGGCCGGGTACCGTTCAACGGGCTGCTCGGGTTGTTCTCCTGCGGCTCGTGCGAGAAGATGATCACCGCCTTGCCGTTCACGCTGACGCCCGCGTAGTCGTCGTACTGCCGTTCGGGTGCGGCAAGGCCGTAGCCCGCGAAGACGAGCGGCAGCTTCTCGTCCCTCTCGGACGGGATCGACGGCGAGTCGTTGGGCACTGCCGACAGCGGGTAATACGTCGAGCCGAGCGTCAGCCGAACGGACCGAGTCCGATCGGCAATCACAAGCGAATTGCCGTCGCCGACCGTGACGCCTGCCGTCAGCTCGAACGGCTCGAACCAGGTCCCGTCATCTCCACCAGGCCTGAGACCGATTTCCTTGAACTGTTGCGCGATGTAATCGGCCGCTCGCTCGAGCTCCGGACTGCCCGACGCGCGCCCTTTCAAATCATCGGAGGCGAGGAACTTGATGTGATCGAGCAGACGGTCCGCATCGACGGCCGGCGTTGCCGCGCTGATCGCGGTCGAGAGAAGCAGGAAGACGACTAGAAGTCTACGCATCAGGCACCGAGCGCTGTATCAAGCTGAACCCGTTCGCGCGTATTGAGTGTCGGTACGCGCGTGTGGGCAACACCATGCGGCGCGAGGAGCGCGGGAATGGCGCCAAGGCGGTTGCGCACCCCGAATTCGCCGTCGAGGACCGTCAACACGGTATACGAACGCCGCGACGCCTGCAGCAGCGCGTCGACGACAGTTGCGGCAGCAGCGCCAAGCGCGTATGGGCCGGGCGGCCAGAGCCGTCCGACGCGCGCCTCGATACGCCGAAGTTGCACTTGCGACACCACGCGCTCGAGCGCATATCCGCCAATTGACGCGTCGCTCCACGGAACGACAAACGCGGCAGGTGGTGCGCCCAACACTGCGATGGATATCTCGTTGGGCGAGCAGCCCGCTTCCATCGCGACGATTGCCGCAACTGCTGAGGCGAACGCCTCGGTCGCGGATCCGATCAGACGGTGCGGCGACACTCGTGCTTCTTGAGACGAGGCGTGGATCATATCGGCCTGTTTTGCGCCCGCAAAGACGAAGGGAGCGTCGGGCGAGAACGCCGCAATTCGCTTGATTGAAGCAAGGCCCTGCTCGCCTTGCCATTCAGGCGACCCTGGCGCGAAGCGGTCCGCGATGACGCACGCTGCGCATCCTACCGCGCGCGATTCATCGTCGGTCGCCTCGAGCCGAACATGAAAGCCGCCGATGGCGCCGGCCTGCTGGATGTCGAGCACCTTGCCCGCGGCCACCTTCACAGCGGCGTCGATGACGAGAATATGACGGACACGATCGTGTGCCGCCAGTGCCCGGGCGCACGCGCCGCCAATATCTCCTGCGCCAAGGATCGCAACAGTCGTCATGAACCGGTGGGGTATTCTACCGGTCATGGCGACACTCACGGGCAAGACGGCCATTGTCACCGGTGGATCGCGTGGTATCGGTCTGGCGATCGCGCGTGCGCTCATCACGAGCGACGTCAACGTCATGATTACAGGGACGAAGCAGCAGGCGTTGACCGAGGCCCTGAGCGGACTGGGTGCAATGGCGATGGCGCAGACGGCGGACGTCCGCGATTACGCCTCCGTCGAGCGCGCGTTCAACGCCGCGGCGGCGCATTTCGGCGGGATCGACATCCTTATTAACAACGCCGGGGTCGGCGTCTTCACGCCTGTCGCCAACATGTCGGTCGAGCAGTGGCACGCCGTCATCGACACGAACCTGACGGGCGTCTTTTACTGCTGCCGAGCCGTACTTCCGCACCTGAAGAAGCGCGGCGGTGGATGGATCATCAACATCAGCAGCCTGGCGGGCAAGAACGCGTTCCCCGAAGCGGCTGCGTATTGCGCGTCCAAGTCAGGGCTGAATGCATTCAGCGAAGCGCTGATGCAGGAGGTCCGGCATGACGGCATCCGCGTCGGCTACGTCATGCCCGGTTCGGTGAATACGAACTTCGGCGGTCACCAGACCGCGGGCGCCGACTGGAAGCTGTCGCCGGACGATGTGGCGGAAGTCGTGGTCGATCTGCTCGCGCATCCGGCGCGCAGCCTGCCGAGCCGCGTGGAGATTCGGCCGGCGAAACCGCCGAAGAAGGGATGACATGGGGGCCCTCGACAAGCATCGCAACGCTCTCGAAGTGCACGAGACGATGATGGGACAGGGACGGGGGCGGCTGGCGGTCGCCATGGATCTGCTCACCGACGCTCTCGCCATGATCGGACAGCACAGCGTCTACTGCCAGAGCACCCGGATGCCGGGGCGGCCGACGCTCGACATCGCGCTCGTCATCGAACAGATTGGCGATGCCAAGGAGCTGGTGCAGACGGTGATCGAGCAGAAGACTGAATGACCACTTCCGTTCCGGGTCCCATCGCCATCATCGAGCACTACAACCTGCTCGAGCGGCTGGAGCCCGCCGGACCCGGGGAACTGTTCCGCGCGCGCGACACCAGGAAGGGACGGACGGTCGCGGTCCGGGTGCTTCCGGCGGGGTTCGTCGAGTCGTCGGCGCGCCAGACGTTCATGGAGAGGGCTCGAGGCCTCGCAGCGCTCTCGCATCCGAACGTCACCACCGTGTTCGATGTCGGCGAGCACGAGGGCCGCATCTATATCGTCTTTGAATTCCTGAAGGGGCAGTCGCTGCGCTCGGAGATGGGCGGGCGGCCAATCAATGTTCGCCGTGCGCTGGACCTGGCTGTCCAGATGGCTGACGCTGTCGCCGATGCGCACGCTTGCGGCTACATCCACGGAGGCCTGAGCCCGGATTCGGTGGTGATCACCGCGAAAGGCCACGCGAAGATTCCAGCGTTCGCGCTCGCATCGCGGGACGGTTTCGCAGGGCCCGACGCCGTGCATCTGCACGACTACGATTCGCCGGAAGAGGCGCGCGGGCTTGGATCGGACGAGCGCTCGGACATCTACTCGGTTGGCGCAGTCCTGTACGAAATGCTCACCGGGCGGCGCCCGCTTCATCGCGGCGCCGCCGCACCGAGTGCCAGCAATTCGCACGTGCCCCCGGAGCTCGATGCGGTTGTGCTGAAAGCGGTGGCGCCTAATCCCGACAACCGGTATCAGAGTGCCGCGACGCTGGCTGCGGAGCTGAGAAGCATGGGGGCGATCCTCGACGTGCGAGGCGGCGTCGGTGATGAAGAGGATCACCACGATGTCGAGGGCCGTGGCATCGGGGGGACGCTCGTCCTCGCTCTCGTCATGCTGCTGGCGATCGGGGCGATCGCCTGGTGGTTGTTGAGGTGATTACCCTTTCAATATCTCACCAAGGCGATCGGCGAATGCGGACCGCGCGAGCACTTCGTCGATGCCGGCCTGCCGCGCGGCCTCGATGGTGTCCGCGTGGACGTGGGATACGAATCCCAGCGTTCTGATACTGCGCGTCGCGGGATCGGCCTTGAGCTGCGCGATCGTGCCGAGCGGATTCAATTTCGCGCTGTTCAAATCGAAGATCACGAGCGACGGTTGCTTCTCCTTGACGCGCGCGAGCGCCATGCCTGGCGTGCGCTCGAAATAGACATCGGCGCCGATCGACTTGGCCGCGGTCGAGATCTTCACCGAGAAGAGCAGGTCGTCGAGGACGCACACAATCATGTGTAGGATCTGGTTGATGATTCTCGAGGTTCGCGCTGAGGCGCCATTCTATAAGAACGGCTTCGTGGTTGGATGCGAGCGGACGCACGAAGGCGTCATCATCGATCCGGGCGACGAGGTGGATGGTCTGCTCGGCGCCGTGCGCGATCATGACCTGGACATTCAGCACATCCTGCTGACGCACGCCCACATCGATCACATCACCGGCGTCCGCGCCGCCAAGGATGCGCTCGACGCGCCTGTGTATCTTCACAAAGACGATCTGTTCCTCTACGACGCGGCGCCGCAGCAGGGCGCGATGTTCGGGTTCAAGGTCCGGCAGCAGCCGCCCATCGACGTGTTCTACGACATGACGCCGATTCATTTCGGCGACTACGAGGTGAGGCTTCACCACACGCCGGGACACTGTCCCGGCGGCGTCTGTCTGCAGATTGGGAAGAAGGGAGCGCCAGGCGCCGACCTCTTCGTCGGCGATACGCTTTTTGCCGGATCGATCGGCCGTACCGATCTGCCGGGCGGCGACTACGAAACGCTGCTCCGCTCCATCGTCGACGTCCTGTTTCCCCTGGGTGACGCCTGCGTCGTGCATTCGGGTCACGGACCCGACACGACCATCGGCAAGGAGAGAACCACGAATCCGTTCGTTCTCGAATACCTGGCCGTTGGCGACCGTGGGAGCCGACCTTAAGGTCGCTCTTACTCCTGGTCACGCAACGCGACCAGCTCAACGCGTCCAATCTGGATACGGTCGCCGGACTCGAGCTGGGCCGTCTGGATGCGCTTCCCGTTCACGAAGGTGCCGTTTGTGCTGTCCAGATCGCGTACTTCCAGCCCTCCGCCGGGCAACGCGATCAGCCGGCAGTGGACCCGCGACACGAGCGCGCCGTCGACGCTGAAGTCGGCGCCGGTCGCGCGGCCGAGTGTGCGAACGCCACCGGGCAGTATGCGGAACGTTTTTTCGGGTTCACCCTCATTGACGGTTCGCAGAATCCACATAAGCTGGTTGAAACCCTTTACTCCCCTCAACCGTAGAAGTTCACGTGGTTATGAAGAAATCCCGCAAAGCCCTCATCGTCGGCGTCCTCGTTCTGCTCGTCGTGGCCGGCGTCTGGGGCTTTACGGCGCTGACCGGCGCCTCGACGACCGTCGATCCGGCCAAGATTGCCGTGGTCGAGCGCGGCACGATGCGGCGATCGGTGGTCGCGACAGGCAAGGTCGAGCCAATCACGAAGGTCGAAATCAAGTCGAAGGCCAACGGCATCATCGAGAAGCTGTATGTGGATGTCGATCAGGTCGTACAGCCCGGCCAGGTGCTGGCCGAACTCGATCGCGAAAATCTTACCGCACGCCTCCGGCAGGCCCGCGCGAATCTGCAGGCGGCTGAAGCCGCGCAGGAGGGTGCGGCAGCGCAATTGAAGAAGGACGAGATCCAGGCACAGTCGCCGGACGTCGCGTTCGCGAAGCGAAACGCCGAGCGCGCGCAGCAGTTGTTCGATCAGAAGCTCGTCTCGCAATCGAACCTGGACGATGCGAGGAGTGCGTTGGAGCAGGCGGTGAACCGGCAGCAGGCCGCACAGGGTCAGCTCGTCATCAGCCGCGCGAAGGTGTCGGAAGCTGTCGCCAACATCGCGCAGGCTCGCGCCGCGGTCGAGAACGCCGAAGAAGATCTTGCCAACGCCACCATCCGGGCGCCGATCCGCGCGACCGTGCTGACGCGTGACGTCGAGGTCGGCAGCCCGGTGTCGTCGATTCTCAATCAAGGCGCCAATGGCACGCTGGTGTTCACCCTCGGCGACATCGATCGGGTGTTCGTGCGCGGCAAAGTTGATGAGGCGGACATCGGCCGCGTGCGCCTCGACCAGGCGGCCAGCATCACCGCGGAGAGTTTCCGCGATCGTGTGTTTCAGGGGCGCGTCACTCAAATCTCACCGATCGGCGTCGACAAGGACAACGTGACGACGTTCGAGGTGAAGGTCTCGATCGACAATCCCGGCAAGGAGCTGAAAGCCAACATGACCGCCAATGCCGAGATCATCCTCGAGGAATTCCCCGGCTCGGTGCTCGTGCCGGAGGCGGCGGTGTTTTACGACAACCGGCACAACGCGTCGGTCGATCTGCTCGACGCCGCGTCGCGGACGGGGCACAGGCGGGTCCCCGTGCAGGTGGGTGTCGGCAACGGGACAAGGATGCAGATCGTTCGCGGCGTGAACCCCGGCGACAAGGTGGTTCTGCCAAACTGACATGCTCGACGTCATCCGCCAGGTGGTGATGAACCTGCGCGCCAACAAGCTGCGCAGCTTCCTCACCATGTTCGGCATTCTCTGGGGCGTCATCTCGGTCGTCATTCTTCAGGCGACAGGCGAAGGGTTCCGTCGGGGCAACAACAAGGTTCTGATGGAGCTCGGCAAGAACATCGCCATCGTGTGGGGCGCCCGCACGGGCATGCAGGCGGGCGGCGAGCGTGCGGGCCGGCAGATCCTGCTGACGCCGGACGACGTCCACGCGCTGCAGACGGAATCGAACATGATTGCCGTCGTGAGCGCCGAGCTGCAGCGCGGCGCGGTCAGCGTGAAAAGCGCGTACAACGCGGCGGCGATCCTCGTCGACGGCATCGAGCCGCAGTATCAGGACATCCGCACGATCGAAGTGGACCGCGGCAGGTTGTTCAACGAAGCCGACGAGCGCGAGGCGCGCCGTGTGGCGCTCGTCGGGTTCGACGCGACGACGCAGCTCTTCGCGTCGCGCAGCAGCATCGGCGAGATGATTCAGTTGAATGGGATCCCGTACACGATCATCGGCCGCATTCGAAAGAAGGATCAGGACAGCGCGTACAACGGCCGCGACAACGACAAGGTCTTCGTGCCGTTCGCGGCGATGGCGCGCGACTTCCCGCGCACCGACGTACCCGACGGGGTGCTGTCGCAGATCATTGTCGCGCCCAGAGACGGCGTCGTCGCCGAGCTGCCGACCATCCTGAATGCGCGCACCGGACGCATCGAAGACATCGATTGGCCGCTGGCGCGCGAGGTGCGGCGTATTCTCGCCAGCCGCCACGGGTTCGATCCCGACGATCGCGACGCCATTCGCGTCTGGGACACGTCGCTCGAGTCGATCATGTTCGGCAGGATGATTCAGGCGATGAAGGACTTCTTCAGCGTCGTCGGCGTCGTGACGCTCAGCCTCGGCGGACTCGGAGTCATGAACATCATGCTCGTCGCGGTGCGCGAGCGGACGCGCGAAATAGGCATCCGCAAAGCGCTGGGCGCGACGACCGGCAACATCCAGCGCCAGTTCTTCCTCGAGGGCCTCGTATTGACGCTGCTGAGTGGAGCTGCGGGCTTCCTGCTTGCACTCGGTCTCTGCGCGCTCGTCAACCTGGCGCCGATGCCGGCGCGCTTCGAGGGCATGGTCCTCACGTGGCAGGCCGGGGTGGCCGCGGTTGCGGCCCTCGTCGTCATCGGCGTAGTGACCTCCATGTATCCCGCCAGGCGCGCCGCGCACCTTCCGCCCGTCGAAGCGCTGCGGTTCGAGTCATGAGCCGCCGCGTCCTGAAGCAAATCGTGCGCGAGGCGATGATCGGGCTGTTTCGCAACCGCATGCGGGCCGCCCTCTCGATGCTCGGTATTTCGTGGGGCATCGTGTCGGTGGTCATGCTCCTTGCCTACGGCAACGGTTTCGACGCGGCTCTTCTCCGTGGCTTCGAGGGCGCCTTCGGCGACGGCGTATCGATTGTCGCGGGTGGGCAGAGCAGCATGCAGGCGGGCGGCGAACGAGCCGGCCGGCGCATCCGCCTCAGACTCGCCGACGCTGAGGCCATCGGCCAGATCCCCTTCGTCAAGCAGTGGAGCCCTGAATTCATCCAGATGACGCCTGTCGCATGGCGCGACAAGCAGTCGACATATCTCTCGCGCGGCGTCGCGCCGGCGTACGCCTCGATGCGCAGCGAAACGGCGGCCGCCGGGCGGTTCATCGACGCCGAGGACGTCCGGCTTCAGCGGCACGTCGCATTTCTCGGCAGCGAAGTCGCGCGAAAGATGTTCGGCAACACCCCGGCGATCGGCCAGAGCATTCGCATCAAAGGCGTTCGCTTCGAGGTGATCGGCGTCCAGCACGAAAAGGTGCAGCTCTCGAGCTACACGAGTCCGGACAAGGAATGCGTCTTCATTCCGTACACCACCGCAGGGCAGCTGTGGAACACCGAGTACGTGAACTTCACGGTGTTTCAGGCCATCACGCCGACGCTCAACCCGAAGACCGTCACCGACGTCAGGAACGCGCTCGCAGCGCGACTCCGGTTCAATCCGACTGACGAGCGAGCGGTGAACATCTGGGGCTTTGCGGACACACAGAAGATCGTCGGGCCGATCGTGTTCGGCCTGAAGCTCGTGCTGACGTTCATCGGCGTGCTCACGCTCGCCATCGGCGGCGTCGGGGTGATGAACATCATGTTGGTCTCGGTGACTGAGCGAACGCGCGAAATCGGATTGCGCAAGGCGCTCGGCGCACGCCGCGGCGCAATCCTGCTTCAGTTCCTGCTGGAAGGGCTGGTGACGACGTTCGCGGGAGGAGCGTCGGGCGTGCTGCTGTCGTACGTCCTGGTCTGGGTATTCAGCCCGCGTCCGTTCCTGTCAGAGCTGTTGGACGACGCGAGCCACGCAGCGGATATTTACATGGTCCTGTCGGCGCAGCTGCTCGGTATCTGCACGGCGATCCTGATGTTTGTCGGTCTCGTCAGTTCGTTCGTGCCGGCGCTGCGCGCCGCGCGGATGGATCCAATCGAAGCGCTCAGATACGAATAGCCGCTTTCATACTTCTTTCACAGTCTCCGACGGCGTGCGCTCGTCCAAATGTACGAGCGAGTGCCAGCGCCGGGCGGAGTGGGACTATGTCATTCAAGGGAATCGCCACGATATGCCGTTCGCCTTCCAGGTCGGCGCTGTCACTCTTCCAGCGGGACATTACGAGGTGGAAAAGGACGCGAACACCGGGATCGTGCTGCTACGCGGCGACAGGAACACGCCGGGCGCGGCCTTCGTGTTCAATAGCTGATGAGGAGTCTCGCCGCGCGCTCGATTTGTGCTTCTGACGGAAGGAAGAACTCCTCGAGCGGCGGCGAGTAGGGAACGGGTGTGTCGAGTGCGCCGACGATTCGGACAGGCGCGTCGAGCGATTCGAACGCTTCTTCCTGGATGATCGCGGCGAGGCTTTCACCGATGCCGCCGGTGCGCGTGTCCTCGTGGATGATCAGGACCTTGCTGCAATGGCGCGCGACCGCCAGGATCGCTTCCTTGTCGAGCGGTGCGAGCGAGCGAAGGTCCAGCACGGACGTCTGAATGCCATCGGCGGCCAGCTTCTCGGCAACTCGCATCCCGACGTGCACATACGCTCCGTAGGAAATGATGGCGAGATTGCTGCCCGCGCGCCGCAAGGCTGCTTTGCCGATTGGCATGGGTTCGGGCGCCGCGTCGGGCAGCGCCTGCTTGACGCGCGGATCGCGGTACAGCGCGATGTGCTCGAAATAGAGAACCGGATCAGGATCGGCGACAGCCGACGCCATCAACGCGCGCGCGTCCTGCGGCGTCGACGGGACGACAATCTTGAGGCCGGGCGTCCTGTAAAACCATGCCTCGGTGTTCTGGCTGTGATACGGACCTGCATGCCGTAAACCACCCCACGGCATCCTGACGACCATCGGAATCGATGCGCCCCAGCGGTAGCGCTGCTTCGCGGCGTTGTTGAC
>Ga0075434_100000453_pt1 | contig 30511 bp, 27 predicted proteins | sample RhiMethybrSRZTD3_FD_75298 | JGI IMG/M metagenome (GOLD analysis project Ga0075434, IMG submission 75298) | Populus rhizosphere microbial communities from Tennessee, USA - Rhizosphere MetaG P. TD hybrid SRZTD3 | ecosystem: Host-associated > Plants > Roots > Rhizosphere > Soil | place: USA...
GAGCGGTCTTTGGCAACCCGGGATCAGCCCCAAGCAACTAAATATTTAGTTGACGTTTTTCGGGCTCCTGCGTCAAATTGTCGGTAGGGTCCAAAAGGCTCATTTTTCGGAGGTTGTTCGTTGCCGCGTACGCAATCCGCCACCCTGACTGAAGCTGAATTGAGAATCATGCAGGTGCTTTGGGAGAAGGGGTCAGCGACCGTCCAGCAGGTTCTTGAGGCCCTCCCCCACAAGAAGCCTTTGGCCTACAACTCGGTGCTGACCATTGTGCGGATCCTGGAGAAGAAAGGTTACGTGCGCCACGTGAAAGATGGCCGCGCTCACATTTACACGGCTCTATTGAACCAGCAGGATGCCACCCGATCGGAAATTACGCACTTGGTGAGCCGCTTCTTTCAAGACTCCCGCGAACTGCTGGTACTCAACATCCTGGAAGAGGAAGGGCTCGACGCGGCTGAGATCGCACGCTTGCGCCAGATTCTGGATGAGAATCGCTGATGACCGTCGCTTCCAACCTGCACGTCCTCGCACAAACCTCAGCCGAGAGGTTGCTGAACTGCCTTGCGATCGGGATCGTCATCGCACTATTCGCCTGGCTTCTTCTGCGACTCATCGGGAAGCGTAGTTCGGGGACGCGCTTTGTCTTCTGGTTTTGCGCGCTGCTGACGATTGCGTTTTCGCCCTTCGTCCAGGTTGGCCCCGCCGGAGGTGGCCAGCTGGTTCACCGTCCGGTGTTGACGATGCCGAGTGCATGGGCGTTGTACATGTTCGCAGCATGGGCCGGGATCGCGCTTTTTGGTTTGCTGCGTGTAGCCGCGGGGCTCTGGCATCTGCGCAGGCTTCGGCGCAGTTGTACGACTGTTGCAATGGCCGCACTCGACCCTGTCGTGCGCCGCACTCTTAGGGAATTTCGCTCGTCGCGGCCGGTTGAATTGTGTACCTCCGACAACTTGTCTGTGCCCACCGCCATCGGATTCGTAAAGCCAGCGGTGGTCGTGCCCGCGTGGACGTTGCGTGATTTTTCCGCCGACGAGTTGAACACCGTAGTGCTGCACGAGCTTGCGCATCTGCAGCGCTGGGACGACTGGACGAACCTTACGCAGAAGCTTCTGCGTGCGTTGTTCTTCTTTCATCCGGCTGTATGGTGGCTGGAGAACCGCCTAGCCCTTGAGCGTGAAATTGCTTGCGACGACATGGTGCTGGCGCAAATCGCGAATCCCCGCGCGTATGCAGCATGCCTGGTTTCGCTCGCTGAGAAGAATCTCCTGCGCCGGGGCATGGCGCTGGCGCAAGCCGCTGTAGGACGGATGCGGCAAACTTCGCTGCGAATTTTGCGGATTCTGGATCCGCGTGCATCCCACGCAGTGCCGGTGTGGAGGCCCGCGCCGTGGCTAGTAGGAGCGTTCTCCATTGCGTGCCTGATATCAGCAGCGCAAGCGCCGAAGCTTGTTGCGTTCGGAAATCCGAGTCCCGAGGTCATTGCACGGTCGAACGCCACTCCGGCACTTGCAACCTCGCAAAGTGCGCTTTTGCCTTCACCGCAGGTGGTTCCGGTCTCCTATAGGGAGTCGAGCGCAGCGACTCGTACGACGCACGCAAAGCGACCAGCCAAAGCAACGCGGATCCGCCAACGCAAGTCTGTTCCTGCTCAGACCGCACCTTCGGTCGTCAGAACAGGCGCGCCGGGCATGCCGCATGCTCCTGCGGTCCAGCAAGCGGTGTTCGTCGTCATGGAAACACAGCAGTTTGGAGATGCAGGGACCGTGATGTGGCGCGTTTGCGTATGGCGGCTGACGACCGGTCCAGAAGGAACTTCGCGTGTTGTGCAGGAGATTGTTGCCAAGTCGATTTAGGCATGTGAATTTTTTTTGGTTCGATACAACTAACGAATTAGTTGAACTAAGGAGAAGCAACAGAAATGAAAACGTGGTTCCGTGAAACGCTCAAGAAATTCCTTGGCCACCGAGTCATCGTGCCCGTGCTGGCAATTGGCATGGTCGGATCACTTGCAGCCTATCAGGTAACCAAGCCGGTCGCCGCGAAGGCCGCGTCTGCCGTATCTACCACCGCTCCGCTTGATGATGACAGCATGGGTGCTCTGTTAGCGCTCGACCGCGCCATGGAGACCTTGGCAGCGCGGGTGACGCCTGCCATTGTTAACGTGGCGGTGACCTCCAAGACCAAAGCGGATCCTCGAGCGCAGATGGAAATCCCCGATGACATGCGCCAGTTTTTCGGCCCTGGCTTCCAGTTCCCTCAGCAGCAAGGTCCGCAGATTGAACACGGCATCGGCAGCGGCGTAATTATTTCGCCCGACGGATACATCGTGACGAACAATCACGTTATCGACGGAGCTGTCGACTTGCGGGTCACCATGAGCGATCGCCGGGTCTTGTCGGCAAAACTCATTGGGACCGACCCGTTGACTGACCTCGCTGTGATCAAGATCGAAGGCAAGAGTCTGCCCAACGTTCCATGGGGAGATGCGACGGCACTCCGCCCGGGGCAAACAGTGCTGGCTTTCGGCAATCCTTTTGGCTTCCGCTTTACCGTGACGCGCGGGATCGTGAGCGCCCTGAACCGTCCGAACCCCTCTCCCAGCGATTCGCGCAAGCCTGGGCAATTCATCCAGACCGATGCAGCCATCAATCCGGGTAACTCCGGTGGTCCGCTCGTCAACGCGCGCGGGGAGGTGGTCGGCATCAACACGTTCCTGATATCGCAATCGGGAAACTTCTCGGGGATGGGTTTTGCCATTCCTACGCAGATAGTGCGTCCCACGGTCGATGCGCTAATCCGCGACGGGAGAGTCAGTCACGGATACATGGGCATCGGCATTAACGATGTCACGCCGGAGAACGCGAAGTTCTTCGAATCGAAGGACAATCGCGGGGCGATCGTGACCCAGGTGGAACCGAACTCGCCAGGCGCAAAGGCCGGGCTTAGGATCGGCGATCTGATCACAGCGCTCGACGGGCGAGAGATCAGCGATGCAGGACAGTTGCAGGTCGTGGTTGGGCAGACGCGGCCAGGAACCACCGTCAAGCTGCAGGTATTCCGCGACGGGAAGAGCATGGAGCTTCCGGTTACGCTCGAAAAGATGGGGTCGCGCGACAGGGACGAGGACGACAGTGCCAGCAACGAATCCGGCAAGCCGCGCTGGGGACTTAGACTCTCCGACGTCACTGCTGACATACGGCAGCAGCTCCGTGCATCGTCTCAGGTGAGGGGTGCGGTCGTGGAGCGCGTCCTTCCTGGAAGCCCGGCAGACAACGCCGGATTGCGCCCGGGAGACGTGATCGTCGGTGTGAACCGTCATGAAATGCAGAGCGCGGACGATGTAAAGAAAGCGCTGGCGGACATCCCTAAAGGGCAGGACGCGCTGCTGCTCGTCTGGTCCAATGGGGGAAATACTTTCCGGGTTCTGCACTCCTCTGAGGGGGCGTAGCAGGACGGTGAGCGTAGCGCCGGCATCCTGTGCCGGTTGTCCTGAGGGCGCCCTCGCCCTCGCCTCGGCGGGCGGAATGCCCGCCGGACAGCCGCCGGGACGGCGGCGCTACATTCGCGTACGCTTCAATATCAGCCGAAGAGCTCTCCGAAAGGAACTTACTGAACAACCTGAAGTTGAGGACGATCGGAATTGCGATGGATGGGGGGAGGGCTGAAGGGCGCGATTCGGCTAACTTTTCTTGGGGTCGGCGAGCTTCTTGGCGATTTCTTCGACAATCTTCGGGCGCAGCTCGGCAAGAACGCTGTCAACGATGTTTGCAATGGCCCTCGGATCCGCGGCGCCTGAAGCGGTCGTCTCGGTAGCAGCTGTGGCCTCAGCGTGGCTGGATTCGACTTCACGAGTCTCCTCCGTAGCGACAGCAGGCTTGGCCGCGGCTCCTGCAATGGAGTCGCGGATGTTTTTCCAGTTGGCGGCCATATCTTCGGTTCCTCCGACAATTTCAGTTTCAGTTGAGGCTCGATCCGTATCCGATGTGGTCATCAGAGCAGCCGAGCTATCAATAGCTGACTGCCTGTCTTGCCGCGTAGGTGCTTCCAGAGTGTCTGCGACTGTCTTGATGCTTTCGTGGGATTCCTGGTGTTGGGCCTGCCGCACCCGCTCATCAGCAACCGGGACTTCTTCGCACGGTAATTGAACTGCGGCAACAGCTGATCCTGTCTCTGCCGCACCTGCCGCCATCGCGAGAACAGCAGGCGCTTCAATTACCGCAGCGGGGGCTTGTTCAGCGGATGGTGCGGGTGCTGCATCCGCGATCGCTACTGCGGATGCTGTCGCCGGCATGGAGGTCGCCGCAGCATGGAAGCCATCGGCTGCTGCGAAAGCGGCGTAGGCCTGTTCCATCTCCTTCTGCAGCGAGAGTGTGGCTTCACTCGCGGCAAGGGCAACTTCCTCGGCAATCCAGCGTGGTGCCGCGGGATGCGCTACCAACATCCTGGAATCAACTTCCGCGACAATCGCTGCCAGCGCTGGGGGCAAGTCTTCCAGTTTTTCCGGCGACGACGGAGGCGCGGCGTCTGCGACAGGCATTAGCGACTGTAGGGCCGTCATCAATTCGTCATCTGCTGCAGAGGTCGTTACATTCTGCGCTTCCGGCGCCGGCTTAGCCTCGGGACTCTGTGCATCAGTGTTTTCGGGTGGTGCTGCTGCAGAAGCCTCGACCACTGATGCCGGAGCAGCCGATTCCATCACTGGCTCGACCACGGGAGGCTGCGCATTCTCCACTGGCTCGCAGGAGGCTTGTGGCTCTTCGTAGGCCGCCTGTTCGACAGGGAAGGTTTCTTCCGACGTCGCGACCTCCGTAGTCTGTACTGAGGCGTCAAGGCCTACCGTATCCGCCGGGGGCGGTGGTTGCACTGACAATTCAGCCTCGGGAGTTGATGGCAGCTCGGGAGCAGCAGCCGTCACGGGTTCGCTCGGCAACTGAATCTCAGGCTCCTGCAATGCGGGAGAACTGGCGAAGGTTACGGGAACGGACTCTTCTGCAGGAGGCTCGGAGGTTGGGATTTCTGATGGCGAAGGCTGAGAAGAGGCTTCCTTTGCCAGTTGAGGCTGTTGGGTGCCGCTCAACTGGGCGGCCGCTGCCGTTATCGCGGCAATTTCTTCGGGTGTAATGTCGTGAGGAAGGCCGGCAGGGATTGGACGCTCAAACTGGGGTTCGGCCGACTTCGACTTTTGTTTCTTGTTCGACTCTTCGATGTCTCCGTCGCGAACTCCTTTGCCTTGGGTGGAGGCGTAGTCGATTTCCGGTTCGGCATCACGCGATTTCCCCGAGCCACTCGGAAAGCGCAAACGGGCCTTCCAGCCGCCGTCGGTATCCCCAAACTTCTCGCCATTCTCATCGGAATCGACTGCCGCCATCGCGCGAGCGAAACGTCCCTGCTTGTAGGGCTCAGCCTGAGGCACGACCTTCTCCTCGAGCTTGGTCAGCGCGGTGAGGAGTTCGCTAGCCTCAAAAGGCTTTACGACGAAAGCATCGGCACGGGCTCGGCGGGCTTCCTCGGGCTTGAAAGGCTCCAGCTTGCCGACGGTCAGCAAGATCGGAATGCGGGAAGTCTCTTTGTTTTCCTTAATGCGCTGGCAAACTTCCAGCCCGCTGTAGCCGGGCATGTAGACATCGAGAACAATGAGATCGGGTTTGTGCTCGGCGACCTTCTTCAAAGCAGCGGAGCCATTATTAACGGTAACTACTTCGTAACCGGCATCCGTAAGGATTTTCCGGCCCATATTCTGGGCGGTCACACTATCGTCGGCGAGCAGAATCTTGCGAGCCAAGGGCGGTCCTTTGGTAAAAGGGGGAGATACCGCGAACTTAAACTGAGCGTCCAAGCAAGTCAATGTGCTGAAGGGGTTACTCCCGGTTACTAGCGGACATGGCTTGTAGGGGCGCAGTCCTTTGGGATCGCATGGAAAGCGTGTCTACAAGGGTCCTCGGCCAATGCCGTCGCTCCACACCTGCGAGCTTTGGCCGGATATAAACTACGCAAGCCTTCCTCTGAACTGACCTATGAACAAGATCAATCTCGGTGATTTCGAACTCAGCATTTACTCGGATGGCACCTATCCACTGGACGGCGGGGCCTTCTTCGGGGTGGTTCCAAAAGTGATGTGGTCGAAAAAGGCGGTTGCCGACGACAGGAATTTCGTCGCCACCGGCCTGAACTCGCTGCTCATTCGAACCGGGCAGCACAACATCCTGGTTGAGACCGGCATCGGCAACAAGCTTTCCGAGAAGATGATCAAGATCTACGGCCAGCCTGCGCAGCTACTCGACAATCTGCACAGGAGCGGCATTTCTCCGGAAGAGATCGATATCGTCATCAACACTCATCTTCATTTTGATCATTGCGGGTGGAACACGGCGCGAAAGAACGGCGAGATCGTGCCGACGTTCCCGCGGGCGAGTTACTACGTGCAGGAGGGTGAATGGCAGCACGCCAGGGAACAGCACATTCGCGATTCGATCAGCTATATCAGCGACAACTACGACCCACTGATCAAGAGTGGCCAGATGCAACTTTTGCAAGGAGACGGAGAAATTGTTCCGGGTGTTGCTGTGAGGATGTTTCCCGGGCACACGGCGAACATGCAGGCTATCATTGTAAGCAGCGGAGGCAAGAGGGCTTGCTACATTTCAGATTTGATTCCGACCTCGGCGCATATCGATTTGACTTGGGTGATGGCGTTTGACCTGTTTCCTCTCACAACCATTGATAGCCGCCGGCGTTATTATTCCCAGGCTCTGCCGGGGAAATGGCTGACGGTGTTTACGCATGGCGTGGATACGCCCTGGGGATATATCGAGCAGGATGCGGGCGGGAAAATGACCGTACGGAAGCCCTAACGGTCGAGCGAGAGCCTGCCGAGCTACGCTTGCTTGTCCAGGGCAGGCGTCCGGACCTACGTGCGCTGAGCCCTACGCGGGCTGAGGAACTGCAGGCGGCGTGCTCGATTCCAACTTTTCGCGTGTCGGCGTCCCCGTGCCGGCTTCGAAGAATGCTTCGACCCGCTGCAGAATTTCCCGCGCCTCGCGGGCCTCGTAGATGGCTTTACGCAAGCCGGCACCGCCGGGCACGCCATGCGTGAACCATGAGGCGAATTGCTTCATCTTCCCTGGAGCGTCCGGAAATTCTTCCGCGATCAGCATGCTGAAGTAGGTGCGGATCATTTCGTAGCGGTCGGATTCTGCGGGTTCGTCGCAGCGTCCTGTGGCTGTGTACTGTGCGATCTGCCGGAAAATCCACGGGTTCGAAGCGGCCGTGCGGCCTATCATGACAGCGTCACAACCTGTCTGCGCCACCATCGCACAGGCATCCTCGGGGCTACGGATGTCGCCGTTGCCGATCACCGGAATTTTGACCGCGTCTTTCACGGCAGCGATCCATTCCCACCGTGCATTGCCGCTGTAGCCCTGCTCGCGGGTCCGAGCATGCAGTGCGACGCCGCATAGACCGCAGGCCTCCGCCAGCTTGGCGAGTTCGACACAGACGATTTCCTGATCGTTCCATCCGGCGCGGAACTTGACGGTGAAGGGAATCTTCACGGCGGCACGAACGGCCTCGAAGATCTTGCCGATGGCCGGCAGATCGCGGAGTAACCCCGAGCCGCCATTGCACTTCACAACCTTTTTCGCCGGACAGCCGAGATTCAGGTCGACCAGGTCGAAGCCCAGTCCCTCAACCATGCGAGCCGCTTCGGCCATCACCTGCGGATTGCTGCCGAAAAGCTGCGCGGAAATGGGATGCTCGTCTTCGTAAAAATGAAGATAGCGTTTCGCCTTCTTGTCTTTCGCGCGGAGCACGCCGTCGGCCGAGGTGAACTCGGTCATGATGAGACCACAACCGGTCAGATTGCGGATGAAGCGGCGGAAGACGGTGTCTGTGACCCCGGCCATGGGCGCGAGCACGGTGGCGGGCGCGATCATAACGTTGCTAAGCGTGAGCCGGGACGGGACCGGAAGGAGACCCGACCGCTGGCCTGTGACGGGTGCCGACTTGTCCCAATACTTACGCACAAAGATATTCTAGCCGGCTCATGCAACAGAAAGCCCTCGCCGCAGCGAGGGCTTCGTTGCTCCGAACAAAGTCGACGTAAGCCTTACTTCTTCTCGGCTTTGGCGGCGTCGCTCTTGGCATATTTGCGGCGGAAACGCTCCACGCGACCGGCCGTGTCGAGCAGTTTCTGTTTGCCTGTGAAAAACGGATGGCAATTCGAGCAAATTTCTACGTGCAGATCACCTTTATGGGTGGAACGCGTGACAAAGTTGTTTCCGCACGCGCAAACCACGCGGATCTCATTGTATGCGGGATGGATAGCTGCCTTCATGATTGTTTGGGAACCTCAGTCCGAACCGTTTGATTCTACAGGAAGATCTAAAGATTCAGCAACCGTCTAAGTGATTGCAACGGAGCCTTTTGCAGGGGACGGCGGGCTATCGGGCCCACCTGTCCTGACCCCCGTTTTCGTGCGCCTGATGCTTCCCGCGGGAGCTACTTTGGGATCTTCAGCGGACCCGAGTTCGTGAAAGTGCGGTTGTCTGAACTGCCTGATAACCTACCCTTGGCCTCGAGGGCTGCGCGCCCACGGGCGAGGACGCCCGCCGCTCCACAGGTCTTCCCAGATGGGTTCGTCGGAGGATGGATGGCTTCTCTGCTTTCCTGGCATACGGTGACCAGGCTTTGGATTGCCTGGCTGATTTACTGGGCGGTCAGCGCGCGGAATGCAGCCCGAACTCAGGTACGTGAGCCGTTCCACTGGCGGGCGATTACGCTGGTGGTTCTCGTGTTGGCAGCGATGCTCATCTTCTCTCCATACTTCAGATTCGGGTTTCTTGCTCGACGATTTGTCCCTGATAGCCAGTGGTCAAAGGGCATGGGTCTCGCGCTGATCCTGGTGGGCTTTGGGGTTTCGATCTGGGCGCGTCGACATCTTGGACGTTTCTGGAGCGCACGCGTCACGTTGAAGGTGGATCATCAACTGATTCAGTCTGGTCCATACGCCCGCGTGCGCCACCCGATCTATTCCGGACTGCTGCTCGCGATGCTGGGAACGGCGATCTTTGTGGGCGAGTGGCATGCGCTGTTGGGAGTCGCGTTGTTTTTCAGCGCGCACTGGGAGAAGTCTCGTAGGGAAGAAGCATTGCTGGTTCGCGAATTCGGTGAGACCTATGAGCAGTATTGCAATCGAACGGGCGCCCTGATACCCAGACTGTTTTGAGAAAAAAGAATGCGGCAGGACCGACCTCCTGCCGCTTGCACGAAGTCTTAATATTTTCTTACTTCTTATTAACCGCCTTCTTGAGTTCAGCCCCGGGGGTGAACTTCGCGACTCTGCGAGCCGCGATTTTGATCGTGGCGCCGGTTTGGGGGTTGCGCCCGTTGCGGGCCTTTCTCTGCGAAACAGAGAATGTACCAAAACCGATCAGTGCTACCCGGTCTCCCTTTTTGAGGGCAGCGGTAATGCTGTCCACAGCTGTGTCGATCGCGGCCGTGGCTTGTGTTTTGGTCATGTCACAAGCGCCCGCGATCCGATCCACGAGATCAGCTTTGTTCATCGTCTCTCCTAGGCAGAATTCCGGTCTGCCCCAGCCAAGCCTGGGGGAGGTGCAGCCATTGCCGAGGCGGAATCCTGATGGGTGCTATTTTCCTCCCAGATCATCCATTGTCAACGCGAAAATGCAGTAACGACGCAGGCGGCACCACCTTCGTGCTACACGCGAGTGCGTGATTGCTGGGTTCAGCGGGCCTGTGAGTCTTCAGCAGACGGTGATGATCTTGATTCGTTGAAAGAGCATTCAGCACTTCGTCGTTAGCATTCCGCCTTTCATCGGTGGTGAGTACAACTGTGCACGATTTCAAAGCAACAATAGGCGATGGCTTCTCCCATTGGCCCGGAATGGGTGCTGGTTTGCGACTGGAGAGTTGCAACTTCTTTTTCCTCCGTCCTCCACAAGCGCTCCCACTCCTCCACAGGATGTACACAGCGGCGCACGGATTTGTACTTGCGCAAAATCCTTCTCAGGGTGCACAGTCGAAATGGGGAAGGCATTGGGTTCATGAAAGTTTTGGTGGAAGTCTGTCCGCTCTGCAACGGCACTGGTTGGAAAGACGTGGGAAAAGAAGCGGACCGGAAGGTTACGCGTTGCGATTGCCGCCTGAAGGCCCGTGCGGACACGTTGCTGGCCGCCGCGCGTATTCCGAAACGTTATGAGCACTGCGAACTCTCCAGTTACACCACGGACTTCCCGGGAGCGCATTCTTCGCTGGCGATGGCGCATCTCGCTGCCTCTAGATTTTCCGAGGAGTTCGACCCGCGTGACGGTACCGGACTTTTGCTGATTGGCAAGATCGGTACCGGCAAAACTCATCTTGCAGTGGGCATCATCAAAGAGCTGGTCGTGCGCAAAGGAATTCCCTGTCTCTTCTACGACTACCGCGAACTTCTCAAGCAGATCCAGAATTCCTACAACGACCATGTCCATGCAACCGAATTGGACGTTCTGCGGCCCGTCTTTGACGCGGAGGTTTTGGCCCTCGACGAGCTCGGTGCCGTGAAGCCCACTGAGTGGGCTTGGGATACAGTCAGCCTGATTCTGAACACGCGTTACAACCACAATCGTACAACGATCATCACTACCAACTTCGAGGACCAGGCGGCCGCGGGCACAATCCAATCTTTGTCGGCCGCACGTGCGGCAACGCGGGAAGAGACGTTAGGCGACCGCATCGGGGAACGGATGCGCTCGCGGTTGCACGAGATGTGTCGGATCATCAAGTTGGAGGGCCTCGACTTCCGACAGAAGTTCCGTAGCGCAAACTTCAGGTAGTAGCTGCCGGTCGCGGGCCAGAAGATTGCGGGCGAGGCAACAACCGCGCGACAGCCGCCGAGATACTGCCTGTGAGGCGCCATGCCGATTCGCTACAAGTCGTCAGCAACATTTCTTGAGTACCCCGTCATCGCGATTGCGGTAGGTGCGGATCCAGCCAACAACGAACCGCGCGGGCACGCGCGAGGTGTCATTGCGATCGGCGACATCGCCTCGGGCGTGATTGCTCTTGGGGCGTTCTCTCGGGGGTTGGTGGCAATCGGAGGACTGGCGATCGGTGGACTCACTCTGAGCGGCCTCGGCTTGGGCATCATCGCGATCGGCGGCCTCGCGCTTGGGTACATCGCCATCGGTGGATTGGCCATTGGATACGGCGCCATCGGTGGACTAGCGGTGGGCTACTACGCCCTTGGTGGCGCCGCGATCGGCACCTATGTAATCGCTCCTTTGCATCGCGATCCGGAGGCGGTCGAGTTCTTCACACGCCTTCTGCACGGGGTCCTCGTCCTCCCGAAGGCCCCACCAAGGTAAGCAGTGTAACCCTAGGTTGCGTGCTGCTTCCGTGGCTTCCGTCTAGAATTCTGATGTGCTCCCGAATCATGTTGAGTTCGATGCAGGCCGCGACCAGGAGATCTTCGCTGCCATTCCGGCGGCGCCAGCTGTTTTTGTGTTACGTGGCGAAGCCGGTGCTGAGCCCTATGTAAGCAAAACCGCGAACCTGCGCCGCCGCTTACTGCGGTTGCTCAGCGCTCCACAAGAACGCACCAAGCGTCTCAACGTACGGGCAGTGGTGCGATCGATCGAATATGCAGGAACGGGTTCGGATTTCGAGTCTGGATTTCTTCTCTACAAAGTCTTGCGCACCCAGTTCCCGAAGGCTTACGCGAGTCGCCTTCGGCTGCGCTTCGCCCCTTTGGTGAAGCTGCACCTCGACAACGAATATCCACGCGCTTCGATTACCACCCGCCTTGGCCGCACAAGCGGAGGTTCTGTTTACTACGGGCCGTTTCCGTCCCGCGCCGCGGCCGAAAAGTTTGCTAATGATTCCCTCGATTTTTTCAAGATGCGCCGCTGTGTGGACGATTTGCATCCGGATCCTGCGTTTCCGGGGTGCATCTATTCAGAAATGAAGATGTGCCTGGCGCCTTGTTTTAAGGGATGCAGCGACGACGAGTACCGTGAAGAAGTGGTCCGCGTGCAGGCCTATCTGGATAGTGGCGGCCAAGCGCTGGTGCGTGAGATCTCTCACCAGCGCGATGAGGCCTCGGAAAAACTGGATTTCGAAAACGCTGCCGCCCAGCACGCGCGCCTCGACAAACTGAAGCCCGTTCTAAGTCAGTTGCCCGAGATTGTTCATCGAACCGACCGGTTGAATGGCGTGATTGTACAGCCCTCCATTGAAAAGGACGCCGTAGTGCTCTTCCGGTTTGACTCCGGATGTATTGCGGGTCCGACGACGTTCTCTATTCAACCATCCGAACATACCAAGTCGCAGTCGATGGAATCGCGTATCCAGCAGACACTCGACTCTCTGCCGGCAATCCGGGCCACTATAGCCCTCGAGGCCATGGAGCATCTGGCCATTCTGAAGCGCTGGTACTACCGAGGCTCCCGGATCGGTGAAATCTTCTTTGCTGACGACCAGGGTGGACTGCCGATGCGCCGGATCGTGAGAGGCGTCTCGCGCGTTTACCGTGGTGAGAAGCCAGAGGTGGAAGAAAGACTCTATGAAAAGTAATCAGGAAAAAGTTCTTCGAGATCACCTTCTCTATCTTCTAAAGGGCGGTGGCGCCCACACGAAGCCCGAAGATGTTGTGACCGATTTCCCCGAGAATCTGCGCGGCAAGAAAGTTGCTGGCTTGCCGCATACGGCCTGGATGCTGCTGGAGCATATGCGCATTGCACAGTGGGACATTCTTGAGTTCAGCCGCAATCGCAAGCATGTCTCTCCCGATTGGCCTTCGGGCTATTGGTCGGAAGAAGCTCCGCCTGATGCCACAGCGTGGGACAAGAGCATTAAGAGCTTTCAAAAGGATCTGAAGGCCATGCAAGCTCTCGTCACGAATCCGAAAACAGATTTGTACTCCCCCCTTCCGTGGGGTGACGGTCAGACGGTGCTCCGAGAGGCGCTGCTCATCGCGGATCACAACGCCTATCATCTTGGGCAGTTGGTAACGTTGAGAAGACTTCTGGGGATCTGGAAGGAGTAATTCCACTCGTTCTTAACGAATTTCGACCTCATCGTGACAATGCTTCCTCCGTGTCCCTCTGCTTCGCCCGTATAGTTACGCCCTTAGCTGTTTTGCGGAAGATGGCTCGCACGCCATCGCGCCAGCGCTCGTCGATCCCCACCAGTGTCCATTCGATCTCCGGAGCGAAATAGCGCAGTACCGTATCGGTTGCCGGGTGGATGTGCAGGGTCGGGGCTACAAGAAACAGCAACGGATCCTCGGAAGAGAACTCGCGGCCGGGAAAATATCCGAACCGCTGAAACTCCCCGCGAGCGTGATGCCATTGAACTCGGGACCAGTAGTCCAGTCCCTGAAGAGGAAGATGGATGTCTTCGTCTGCCTTCAGTTCAACTACGGCCAGGCGATTTTCCCGCGTGATAGTAAGGACGTCGAGCATGGCTCGGTCTGAGGCAGAGAATGCCGGGACCTGCGAATAGTAAGCGCCATGATCGAGTCGCTCGTCGATTGTGCTTACATCGCGGATCACCAGCGATTCCAACCAGCACTCGGGATGGAGTCGCCACAGGGGTTGGTGGCGTGGACCTTGCGGCCCTCGCGTGTCTCGCAAGCGGTTCACCAGATCGCTGAAAGCTGGAGAGTTGCTTTCGTCGAGCACGCGCTCTTCTGCACCAATGCCGAACGCAATTTGCTGGCTGTGGGGGAAGGACCCGGCTTCGTGGCACACGCGCGCCCGTGCAAATTCGAGGCCTCGCCAGCGAAAAGCGGTTTCGGCCGATGAAATGACGGCCACGTCGCACTCCGGCAAAAACGCCAGCACGCGATGGATAGACTCTGCGAAGCGATCTAGTACTGCGCTCTCATCCGGGCAATGAACCAGCCTGGTGGCGACATTTCCACGGTCGCCGAAGTCAACTTCCGTCAGCGAATCGTGGCGTTCGTCGAGTTCATACAGCTGCCACTTGGCTGCTCCTACATGAAGATGCGCCAGCCGTTCGCGGGTGAGCGCCGATGTGCCCGCCGGTAGCACCAGCTTGAGACCCTCGATCAGCGTTCGTTGATCGGCAGAGACGCGGCATTCATCAAGCCAGAGGATGCCGAACGTCAAAGCGGCGTCAATTGATGACTGCGTTTCGGTCTGATTTACGGCGAGAATTGCAAAAACGGTTTCTGCCCTGGCGCAGACACCCACGTGCGTAGATTAGTCCGAAGGAGCGCTCCAGGTCGACGGCGTTGCTGAGCTTCGTAACCGCAAATCCTGGAAAATTCCTTTCCAGTGCGCGGCGCTGGTGGTGCTGATAAGTTGCCCGCGCAGCTTTGCGCGCGGTCGGGGTCCGATAGTCGCGGGAACGGCAAATTTCGAGCTTTGACGGCCGTGTTTGACCGAGGCGCTGGACCATTAGTCGCAGATTGCCATTGTGAAGTTCAGCATCCAGCACTCGCCGAACTGGGTTCCGCTCGGCCGACCAGAGGCGAATCAGGCATTTGTTGAATTCGCCCGAGATCGAATATTTCGCGTCGGCGAGGTCATAGATCCGGGCGCCATCCTCCAGTACGACCGCGTGACGGGATCCGCCGAGAAAATCCTCGAGCGTGCGGCTTAGCATGTCCGGAGTCATGTCTGGATGTTGCTGGGGATTCACACATCTGTCTGTGATCTGTGAACATCGGTGCGCAAGGTGGAAGACCGGGTGTGGGATAATGAAGAAACTCCAGCAGGAGTCTCTATCCAGACCTGAGGCATCTAATCAACGTGGCTCACGAACAATTTTTCTTTCAGCACTACGGCCTGACGCAGCCGGATTTGCAGCGCTACCTGGCTGCGGCCCTTTCGGCCGGTGGAGACTACGCCGACCTTTATTTTGAGTTCCTTTCCTCGACTTCCTTGATGGTCGACGAGTCGATGGTGAAGTCGGCCTCGCAGGGGATTTCGGCGGGATGCGGTATCCGCGTCGTTTCAGGCGAGCGCACGGGGTACGCGTACACGGACGACCTTTCGCCCGAGCGTATTCTGCACGCGGCTCGCACAGCAGCCCTGATCGCCAGTGGCCCGGCAAAAACACCGAGTGTGGGTTTCCAGCAGACGCAGGCACGCAGCCTGTATCCGGTCACGTTGCCTTCGGTGGATGCAGAAATCACCGCTAAGGTGGAACTGGTTATGCGTGCAGATGCCGCAGCTCGCGCGTACAACCCGCGCGTCAAAGAAGTCCGCGCCAGCTACTCTGATGAACTCCGAAACATTCTGGTTGTCACCACGGACGGCACCTTCGCGGAAGATTCCCAGCCTCTGGCTCGTTTGAACGTTTCCTGTATCGCGAAAACAGAACAGCAGTCGGGTCGCGGTAGCTCGGGTGGTGGCGGGCGGGTGGCGCTCGACTTTTTCTTCGGCGAGAAAACTCCCGAGCATTTCGCCAAGGAAGCGGCCCGGCAGGCGATCCTGCAACTCGATGCAAAAGAGGCGCCCGCGGGCGAGATGGAGGTGGTGCTTGGTCCCGGTTGGCCCGGTGTGCTGCTGCACGAAGCGGTGGGTCACGGATTGGAAGCGGATTTCAATCGCAAGAAGACGTCGGCATTCGCAGGCTTGGTCGGGCGTCGAGTCGCCAGCGAAAATTGCACCGTGGTCGACAACGGCACGATGCCCTGGCGGCGCGGGTCACTTAACGTCGACGACGAAGGGGAGCCGACGCAGGAGACCGTGCTGATCGAGAATGGGATTCTGAAGGGTTATCTCAGCGACAAGCTTTCCGCGCGCCTGATGGGCATTGCGGATACCGGCAACGGCCGGCGCGAAAGTTACGAGCACATCCCCATGCCGCGCATGACCAACACCTACATGCTTGCGGGCCAGGACAATCCCGAAGACATCATTCGCTCGGTGAAACATGGGGTTTATGCGGTGAACTTCGGCGGCGGGCAGGTCGACATCACGAATGGCAAGTTCGTTTTCTCGGCTTCAGAAGCGTACATGATCGAGGAGGGCCATATCACTGCTCCAATCAAGGGCGCCACTCTGATCGGCAATGGTCCCGACGTTCTGACGCGCGTGTCGATGGTCGGGAATGATCTGCAGCTGGATGAAGGCGTTGGCACCTGCGGCAAAGATGGACAGGCAGTGCCCGTGGGAGTCGGAATTCCAACGATCAAGATCGATCGCCTGACCGTCGGCGGAACCGCTAGGAAAGATACCGGCGGGTTCATGCAGTAGAACGAGCTACGGAGTTTCGAACTCGTAGCTTTCAGCAGCCGAGTTTATGTAGCTCTCCACTTTCCTCTGTGCCTCTGTGGTGAAAAGAATTCATGTCTGAAATTCAAGCTGTATCGTCGACTCAACTCGAAACCCGAAAATCGAAACTCGAAACTGACTTAAGAGAAATCGCCCAGGACGTCGTCAGTCGCGCAATGGCGGGTGGAGCCACTGCGGCAGAGGCTGTCGTCCGAGAAGGCGACGAATTCTCTACGACCGTGCGTCTCGGCCATGTCGAAACATTGAAAGAAGCCGGATCCCGCGCCATTGGCGTTCGAGTCTTCTTCGGCAAGCGTGCTGCCAGCACTTATTCCAGTGACTTTTCGCGCGAAGGCCTTGACCGCATGCTCAATTCGGCCTTGGCTCTGGCGAAGATCACTTCCGAAGATCCCTTTAGCGGGATTCCGGAGGCGTCACAACTTGGATCGCTGTCCGGTGACCTCGATCTCTACCACGAGGACGTTTACTCCCTTCCCGGCGCTGACCGGATCGACTACGCTCGCCGGGCGGAGAAGGCGGCCTTGGACTTTGATCCACGCATCAAGAACTCCGAGGGTGGATCGTTCGACGCGGCCACCGGACACAAAGTGCTGGCGAATTCTCATGGCTTTGTGGGCGAATATCGGCGCTCTTACTGCTCGGTGGCTGCGATTCCCATTGCCCAGGACGAAAAGGGAGGCATGCAGCGCGACTATTGGTTCTCGGTCGCGCGCAACCTGGCGAGGCTCGATCCGCCGGAGAAGGTCGGGCGCGTGGCTGCCGAGCGAACTATTCGGCGTTTGGGAGCCCGCAAGGCGAAGACCGCGCAAGTTCCGGTCATCTTCGATCCCATGGTGGCGGCCTCGATCCTTGAGCACATTTTCGAAGGTGTGAACGGAGACTCGGTTTATCGCGGCGCGTCATTCCTGGCAGGCAAGCTCGGACAAAAGATGGCGGGCGACAATGTGACCGTCATTGATGACGGCACGATTCCTGGTGGATTTGGCACGAGCCCGTTTGACGGTGAGGGTATTCCTACGCGGCGGACGCTGGTAATCGAAAACGGTGTGCTGAAGTCGTACCTGCTCAACACCTACACGGCGAGGAAATTGGGTCTGCAGACCACAGCGAATGCCTCGCGTGGGCTGGCGGGAACTCCGGGCATCGGACCGGGGAATTATTTTCTGCAGCCTGGCCGGAAAACTCCGAAGGAAGTCATTGGCGAGGTGAAGGAAGGCTTGTATGTCACCGAATTCCTCGGACACGGTGCGAATCTGGTGACAGGCGACTACTCACGCGGGGCTTCGGGACTCTGGATTTCCGGTGGTGAGTTCGCGTATCCAGTGGAAGAGATCACCGTGGCTGGGAACCTGAAAGAAATGTTCTTCAATATTTCAGAAATCGGGAATGACCTGGAATTTCGCGGTTCGGTCGCCTCGCCCACCCTACGCGTCGATGGGCTCACCGTCGGCGGGGAGTAAACGTCAAGTCACCACCGAGACACGAGTCACAGAGAAGGGCTTTTCAAGGCGCACAGAATAGTAGAATCCCTCCATGGGCGGATTCATTCAACCGAATCCAACAGCGGAAGAACGCGAAACGAACTGGCGCGCGATCGGGATCGCCGTCGGCGTGGTTGTCTTAATCATTGCGGTGCTACTTGTAGTTTCCCGTACTCAGCAAAGACCGCCCGCCAACCCTCATCCTTATGTCTCGAACGTGAAGCTCTCCGACCTCAAGATGAGCGCGGCTGAAAACTTCGTCGGCGCAACGGTCTCGTACGTGGACGGTGCGGTCACGAATTCCGGAGACAAGACCGTAACCCATGTCGTGGTGGAAGCGACCTTTAAGGATTCCATGGGCCAGCTTGCCCAACGAGAAACGGTTCCGCTGCATGTCCTGCAAACCAGCGGCCCTTACCCTGATGCGGTCGACGTCAGCGCTTCACCGCTCGCGCCCGGGCAAAGCAAACCCTTTCGGCTGACCTTCGAGAGCATTTCCACGCAGTGGAATCACGAGTACCCGGAACTGAAAGTTACCGACGTGGCTGTGAAGTGATGCGGAGGAACGAATCGCCGTTGCAGCGCCGGCGTCTCGCCGGCAGTCCCTAGGCATCCTGCCATTGGATCCCTGGATGTTCCGGAGGTCGTGTAAAACCTCTATTCGGCTGACCAGTCCCGCACGGGGCTCTTTCTTTCGTGGGAGCTTAGCAGTCTGCCACCGACGCGAAATAGCCTGATCACACGATACAGGGGAGACAACGGCGCTGGCAGGGATACCAGAGACCATTCCCCAACGCTCGGTGTGAAAAGAAGGCGCAGAGCGAATTTCGTCCGATCCGACCAACGCTCCCGCAGTCGCAGCATAAGGCGGAAGTACCTTAGAGATTCCGTGCTGTACTCTTCCGAATCCGGCATGGTCCGGGCAATCTGCCCGGTCAGGGCTGAGACTTCCGAATCGTCCAGGAATTCTTCGGAGTGGGGGATCTCGGCGTTTAGTAAGACATTACAAAGGCGCAGGCTGACATACAAGATTCGCTCAATTCCAAGTTTCTTCGCGTGCTGTAAGACTCGGTCCCAATCGAGCGACGGTGATTGAGAAGCGCCGGCGATATCGCGCAGCCAGCAGAGCCGTATCCAGGCATGTTTGGCGGCGTGTGTGACAAGACTTAGCAGCAGATCTTCAGCCGACAAAGCGAGCACCGACGTGTCTCCGATGCTGACATGCGTGGCGCGTGCGAAGAATTCCTCGAAGTCGAAATCTACTGCATAAAAGGCAGGTAAAATCCGCCATTGCAGTTCCAGCAGATTGGGACCTGCAGGCCCGTCAAATGAACATTCGTATCCGGACCGCAAGTAGGCGTTTTCCTGGGGCCTCGTGAGCTTCCAGCCCGGAACATAACCTAGATCACGAACGGCCTCCCTGGCTCCCGGAAAGTCGGACTGGCGCACCAGAATGTCGAGATCGGAAAACTCACGCAGAGCGAGATTGCCATAAACGCTTTCGGCGAGCATTGGACCCTTGAACGGAATAGCCGGGATTCCGTGTGACTCGAGGCAGTTCAGGATGGGGATCAATTCTGCGGTGAAGCGAAGGTTCTTGCGGGCAATGCCTTCAAATCGTGCTTGGAGCTCGGCAAGAATCGCCGGCGGAATTCGGCCAGTGTCTGCGCGCAGCGCTTGGTACAGGAGAGGCGTAACGTTGTGGTGTTCGGCTAGACGCAGAACCCGCTGCCAGTCGAGCGATGTGCCAAAATCCAAATGCGGAGCGGGTTCTTGATCGCGCCGCAAGCTACAGGCCATAAGCAGGAGTGAAAACTCAGGACTGAAGTCAAATCTCGCAAGACCCGGCGAGGAAACTGATGTCGCGGCAGTGGAGGCGCTGGAGGACATAAATACTCGAAAAACCTGCGCCAGAAAAGCATCTCCGGCGACGCACAAGGCAGCCGCGGACACTATAATACAGAGATTCCCGAAGCCGGCGTTGCCCGCCATTCCACATGCCCGCGGTCATTTTCGAATCCGTCAGCAAGGTCTTTCGTCACCGCCCGGCGCTGTTCAACTGGTTCGGGCGCGAGCGTAGTGGCGAGACCCGCGCATTGGACAATGTTTCGTTCGAAGTTCCGTCGGGTAGTGTACTGGTGCTGCTCGGACCCAATGGAAGCGGAAAGACCACGACGCTGAAGCTGGTTTCTACTATGCTCCTGCCCGACGAAGGCCGAGTTCTGGTGCAGGGGACGGACACAACCACCGACGCCGATACCGTTCGTGCACGTGTCGGTTTTGCAGTGGCCACAGAACGGTCGTTTTTCCCTCGCTTGTCCGCGCGCGAGAACCTCGATTTTTTTGCTGCGCTCGATGACATTCCCAGGAAGGCACGCCCTGACCGCGTCGATGAACTTCTGCGCCAGACGGGGCTGCGCGATTCAGCCGATACGCTGGTGATGAAGTTCTCAAGCGGAATGTATCAGCGGCTGGGCATAGCGCGTGCATTGCTCAAGAAGCCGTCGGTCGTGCTCCTGGATGAGCCGACTCGCAGCCTTGATCCAGGTTCTGCAGCGCAGTTCTGGAATCTTGTTCGAGACCTGCCTTCCCGAGGAACCACAGTAATCCTGACGACCCACAACTTCAATGAAGCTGTTGCGGTCGGCAATCATGTGGCAATTCTGTATAAAGGCACGCTTGCTGCCGAGCAACGCTTGTCAGGAACCCTCCGGGTGGACGAATTGCGATCTTTCTATTTCCAGACCACGGGAGAGTTGGAAGAGGTGGAACCAGTGCCCTCGCGAGGCATGCGATGAGCATCGTATCTGTTCTCGACAAGACAGCGATGATTGTCCGGCGCGACCTGCTGACTACGGTACGCTACCGCACTGGATTTCTGCTTGCCGCCGCCGGAGCGATTACCGAACTGGCCGCATTCTACTATCTCTCGATTGCAGTCGGACCCGACTTCCGTCCCGAGGGCCTGGAGTATTTTTCTTTTCTGCTGGTCGGAACGGGTTTTTACACTTTTCTTCTGATGGGTGTGCACGCTTTTTTGCAGACCGTGCAGGAGGCGCAGCAGACGGGGACGCTGGAAGTTCTTATGACCACGTCGACCTCACCGCCGGTGCTGGTATTTCTCAGCGCGATGTCGGCGTTCGCAGCCAATACCATTACGCTGTTGTTCTATTTGGTCGCAGGTGTGTTATTCGGCGCCCCATGGAACCCCAAGCTAAGTTCCTCGGTGGCGGTTTTCTTGCTGTCTGTCATCATTGCGATCTCGATTGGGCTTGTGGCAGCCGCATTGCAACTGGCGGTGCAGAAAGGCTCCGCCGTGGTCTGGGCATTGGGGTCTGTCTGGTTTCTCACGGGACCATTGTTTCCTGTGCAAACTTTGCCGAAACCTCTGCGGAACGCAGCCCAATTGATCCCAATTACTCATTCCCTGCAAGGGATGCGCAAGGCTTTGCTGGAAGGCGCTTCGCTGAGGATGATCTGGCATGAACTGACAATTCTTGCCATTTTTGCAGCGATTCTGGTGCCATTTAGCCTGGTTTTCTTTTCCTGGACACTACGACGCGCACGCCTGGAGGGAACACTGTCCTTCTACTGATTTTCGGAGATTCTTAAGCTTTTGTTGCTGCACGTCGGTGCAGAAAAACTTAACTTAGAACGGTTAGCAAATGTCGGATTGTATGTTGTACACTTGGCCGCACCGAATTCCACCCCACTTTTAGGGGTACATGCGACTCGAGGAACACGAACGCCCGTTGGGATTCCTATGACTCCGAAGAACCGTCCTGTTACTAAGGAAGAAAAGAATTTATTGGATAGCCGGAATACCGGCAAGAAGCCATATCAGAAGCCTGAATTTCGTTCCGAGCGCGTATTCGAGACCATGGCCTTGGCGTGCGGCAAGGTGGCAGTCCAATTTCAATGCAGGCGTCGGCGCAGGAGTTCCTAGCTTCCGCAGTCATGCCGTCTGATGCCCATTTCCGCGAACCACACAAGCACATCCTTGCCGCTGAGCTTCTTCGCACCTCCGGGACATTACGCTTGGCGGCTCTTGGGCACAGTATGCTGCCGACACTCTGGCCGGGAGACGTTCTCAACGTAGAAGCACGATCCATCGATCAGGTGCAAGTGGGTGACGTCGTATTGTTCATGCGCGAAAACCGATTTTTTATTCACCGTGTCCTGCAGAAGGACAATAACAACTCTGTGCATAGGTTGCTGACGCGAGGCGATGCGATGCCGGAAGGAGACGAACCAGTCACGGCGGAGGAGTTGTTGGGTAAGGTGGTTTCCATCTCAGACAATGATCGAACAGTAGTTGTTCCGCCTTGCTCATGGATGCGACGGGGAATCGGATTGATGTTTGCGTACAGTGATCATCTACGCAGCCTAGCCCTGCGCTGGCATGCCCGGCGATCGGGCGGACGGAAAGACCACGCAGACTTGTCGGTGCAGGAAGTTTTGCAATGATGCCAGTCCAACAATCCCAGGGCACTCACGACGTTGCCGTCGAAATCGGCGGTATGCCGATTGTTCTCCGGACGCAGGACGCCGACTTCCGCACTCTGCTCGAAGATCGCTATGTAGGATTTGTGCGTCCCTCGACCTGTGCAGGTTCTTTTTCGTTCGACGTAGACGTAATGAAGCCCGAACGCTATGTATCGGAACAGGAAGAGTTGAAAGTCTGGCTCGAGGATGGAATATGGCGCCTCGAGCGTGGCGATTTTCGCGCCCAATGGGATCCGCGTATTGGCCGCGGCCGCATTCTTCAGGCCCTAAGTCCGTATGCGATCGATTCAGTTCTACGAGTGGTGCACACTCTGATCCAGGCACCGCAGGGAGGATTTCTGCTGCACGGGGCAAGTGCCATCCGCAATGGCCGTGCGTTTCTGTTCTCCGGCGTTTCCGGAGCAGGCAAGACTACGATCTCGCGCCTTGCGCCTCCGGACGTGATTCTGCTGACCGATGAGATCTCCTACATCCGGAGGGAGGGCGAGTGCTATCGGGCATGTGGCACACCGTTTGCGGGAGAGTTGGCGCGGGTGGGCGAGAATGCCACTGCCCCGATCGAAAGATTGTTCTTCCTCGCGAAGGGACCGAATAACCGGATCGATCCTATCGAAACTTCGGATGCATTGCGAATGCTATTGCGCAATATCCTGTTTTTCGCCGATGATTCGGTATTGGTAAAAATGGTATTTAGCTCGGCCTGCGAATTCCTGGCTCGGGTGCCCGCCTTCCGGCTAACCTTTTACCCGGATGTGCGGGTGTGGGATTTAATCCAGTGATTCGCATCCTATATGCCTGATACTTACATCGCGCGCAGCACCGCTATCGCGGCCCGCATGCTCGGCGGGGAGATGATGATCATGTCGGCGGTTGACTCCACGTTCTTCACGCTCAACGAAGTCGCCACTGTGATCTGGCAGGCCGCCGATGGGCGTACCCCGCTTGCCGAGATTGTGGAGCAGCGTGTGTGCGGGGAGTTCGAAGTGGAACCGGAAGTGGCTCGGCGCGATGTGGAACAATTCGTCAGCGAACTTTCGCGGCAGGGTATTCTGCTGGTTTCGGATCAGCCCATCGCTGAAGCAAAACCCGGCACGGCGGAGGCGCAATGAGCCTGCTGGTCGAGATGAACGATAAGGCGATGAAGCTGGGCATTCCCCTCAGCGTTCACCTCGACGTCACCTACCGCTGCAACGAACGCTGCGTTCATTGCTATCTCGATCACGACGACAAAGGCGAGATGACCGCGGCCGAGATCAAGAACGTGCTCGATCAGCTCGCCGAAGCCGGCGTGTTTTTCCTCGTTCTCAGTGGCGGCGAGGTCTTCATGCGCCAGGATTTCCTGGAAATCGTGGAGTATGCCCGGCGCTTGCTTTTCAACGTTAAGGTCAAGACCAATGGCGTAATGATTCATGAGTACGAGGCGAGACGGCTACGGGAGTTGGGTGTCGAGCAGGTGCAGCTCAGCGTTTACTCGCACCGCCACGAAGTACACGATGCGATCACCAAGCTTCCCGGATCTTTGAAGCGCACCATCGATTCCATTCGTTTCCTGAAGTCGCAGGGCTTGAAGGTCACGATGTCGAATGTGCTCATGACCGTCAACCGCGGCGATCAGGCCGGTACTCACGCCCTCGCGAAACAACTTGGAGTCGCATACACCCTCGACCCAACCGTCACGCCGAAATTGGATGGAGATACGTCAATCCTGAGCCTACGCGTTGAGGAAGATAACCTCGACGAACTGTTTGCCAACCCGGAACTGGTCGGCGATGTGGAGGAGTTCTGCGCCCCTCCGGTCCCGCCCGATGAAGACGTGATGGAAGGATATTCTTGCAGTGCTGGCCACACTGCTTGCTATATCAACCCCTACGGCGAAGTGTTCCCGTGCGTCCAGTTCCCGCTACCGACCGGGAATCTGCGCCGGCAGAGATTTGCTGACATCTGGTACCGCTCTCCGCAGATGCAGGAAGTGCGTTCGATCAAGGTCAAGGACCTGACGGTCTGTTCGACCTGTTCGCATGCCGGAACCTGCACTCGCTGTCCGGGACTTGCCTACATGGAGGGCAGCATGCGCGGACCTTCGAGTTCCGACTGTGAGAAATCCTTCCACCGCACCGGAATTCCGTCGGCGAACATGCTTCGCAAAGCGGGCATGGCCTCCGGTGGGTCTCTGATTCAAATTCTCCCTATGACAGTGTGAAGCTAGACGCTTCGCTGTTCCCGCAATGGGCCGTAGGGTCCGCTGGTTGGTTACTTTAGTGACCTCCAAAAACGCGATCCTGACTCCGTGACCGCGTCAAATTTGGCAAACTTGCATGTTGGGAGTCTCTCCCATCGACTGAACATGGGACCGGCCGCTGGCCAATCCGAAGCACCACGCCGCATGACGCGCAGGCGCGTCGAAATCCCCATACGGCTGGCTACTTTGTCGCCGGCTCCGATCTTCGCTGAAGAGACACACACATTGGTGGTCAATCCCCAGGGCTGCGGCGTGAAACTGTCGCGCGCGCTCGACCCGGGAACCAAGGTGTTGTTGGACGGCTTGCCGGGCGGAATGGAGGCAATGGCACGGGTGGCAAATTGTCTGCCTCTCGGCACTGACGGCCGTTTCTACCTGCTCGGACTGGCGCTGGAGAATCCTGGCAACGTGTGGGGCGTCAAGAACCCTCCGGAGGACTGGGCACTTGCAGCTACGCCAGAAGCGGCTCCTGCTCCCACGATCGAAGACCCTCTCAAGAAAAAGAATTGGCCCTACTCGCTCTTCTCATCCAAGGGCGAAGCCCATCCCGGCAGACGGTAGGGTGAAACCTTCAGCTCAGGAAACTATTGAACCGGAATGCCACGTCGCTTAGTGAGTCGTTCCCACTGCGAGCCGTTAGCCGGAGGGATGCAGGCTGAAAGCTTGAATTCGTCCCCAACAGCCACCCATGGGAAGCGTGCAAGGCTGCTCTGATAATTGACTTACTGCTGGTTCGATCATAGGATCTCTTCCCCCTGAGACAAAAGCTCGATATGAACGACGGATGCGCGTGACCTGAAGCGTTAACTGATCAACACAAACTATGCGATTCCGGACGTATGCTTCCTGGCTACTACCACTCGGGGCGTTTCTGAATATCTGGAGTGCTGGCGAGACAACAGCTGACAAACACTGGAGTGAGTTCAAAACAGCGCGCCAAGCCCATCAGGAATTTGAAATCACTCGCAAGGTCAAAACAGGCTATGTGGATCAGGTATCCCGCCACCAAGTCACAATCGATGTTTCTCAAGACCGATGGCGCGAACAGTCGACGGGCGGAGCAGGGAATCTTGTCCGGATCTTCGATGGCCAAAATCTTTTCTTGACCGAATTGGAAGGGACAGAATACGCCCGCCTGAAGACCAAAGCAGAGAATGAAGAGACGCTGCCAGGACCTTACGCAGCCAAGCTCGAGTGGCGCAAGGCGAAAGAGATACAACGCCTGCCTTGCGGGTTCAAAGAAAGAGACCACGCCTGCGTCTTCAGGTTACAGACATTCAAGGGAATCCAGTCTCACTCTCCGATGGGAAGGGGAAAACCGAGCTGCTCGACTTTTGGACCCACCTGGTGCCCGCCTTGTCAAAATGATAGTCCTGCAATCGACAAGCTAAACCAAAAGTACGGCGGCAAAGATTGGATGATTATTGGAATCTCAGTAGACGAAGAACGGGAAACGGTTGAAAAGTACCTGAAAAGACACCCGCATAGTTTCCCGGTCGTCTTATCAAGCGAAAACCCACTACCGCGCCCGTATCAGATTGGGGTATTCCCAACGTATTTAGTTATTGGTGCGGACGGTACATTGATTTCAGCCGAGGAAGGGGATCAAGGGTTTGGTAAATTGCGCAAGACTCTCGAGAAAGCCGGAATGTCGACTGATTGAGTGGTGACTGTTACCGACCTGCACCACGACGCTATCGAAGGTTTCGTCGCTACTTCTTCAGCAGCTTTGAGATGTACTGGCTGTCATAGAGCTTCGTGGTGCGCTCCACGAAATCCAGGATCTCCTGCATCTGCACGCGCTCTTCGCGGCTTACCTCTTTGAACTTGATGGCAAGCCCGACTCCGGGATCGGCGCGCACGATACTGCCTTCGGCTTGAAGGTGGCCGTCGTCCAATGAGAAATTCAAGAGCAGTTTGGTCTCGGGAGCCAGGATGACGCTTGTCTCCACGTAGCAGCCGCCCAGGCTGATGCTGGTCAGGTTCCCCAGCACGGGCGCGTTGCTGCCCTCGGGGCGAAATTCGATGGTGACGCGTCCTTTCATGCGGGGGTAGAGCCTGCGATTCTTCCGACTCGGTTGCTGCTGTTTCTCGAGATACATCCGGCGGTCGGCCTCGGCGAGAAGGTCCTCCGCGTCCATACCGTCGTCGGGGTAGACGGAGCGGCCAACACTGACGGAGAGAATGTCTTCCCGGCAGATTTCTTGGCCTACCTGGCGCGCCAACTCCCGAAGCTGGTTCGCCTTCTTGGTGGCAGCATCAGCAGCCAAGCCAGGCGCGATGACCACAAACTCATCGCCGCCCATGCGAGCGACGTAGTCGTACTCACGGCATGTTCCGCGCAGCACCTCCGCGAAGAGCCTCAGCACGCGATTGCCTTCGAGGTGTCCGAAGCGGTCGTTGATCTGCTTGAAGCCGTCCATATCGCAGACCATCACAGTGAGGGTGGAATTGTCGCGCTTGCAGCGCGCCACCTCCCGATCCAGCTGCAGGAACAGGGAGCGTGCGTTGGGCAGATCGGTTAGGTAGTCGGTCGTGGCAGAGCTTTCGGCCTGCTGATACTTCAAGGCGTTGTCGATCGCCAATGCCATCTTGGAAGTGACCGCCTGCAGGATACGGAGGTGATCTGCGGTAAAGGCGTCCACTTCGCCTTGGTAAAGGGCTAGCACGCCGACAACGCCATTCAAGCCTTCCAAAGGCAGTGCCAATGCCGAACGGAGCGTGCTGAACTTCGAGGGATCGTTCAGATAGCCGGGCTCCACCGACGGGTTTCCATTGATGATCGGTTTGCGATTCTGCGCCACCCACCCGGAAAGCCCTTGTCCGAGCGGAATCCTCAGCGACGCAAACAGGCGGAAGTTGTCGCCACTGACGTGTTCAGGGACGAGAATGTCATCCCGCCGAATATAGATGGCGATCGAATCGTAGGGAACCAGCCGTTTTACCTTCACGGAAAAGACGGACAGGGTTTCATCGAGGCTGAGCGAAGCGCCCAAATCCTGGCTGAGTTCGAACAGCGTCTGAGCTTCCTGGCGAGCGGCGGCAATGGAGGCAAGAAACGTTGCTTCCTGATTGTCCTTGATGCCGGTCTCTACAAAGCCTGTGGCAGGCGCCAACCCGCGCTCCACCTTTACATCAGTGGAAAGCTTTGACCACGGAACGGCCTTGGAGCGCTTTTCTACCAGCCTTTCCAGATCGAGATAGCGGTTCTTCAGGACATTGACGACCTGGGGATCGAATGCCTTGCCGGACTCGGCCTGCAGCCGCTTCATGACTTCAGCCAGCGGAACTGCACGGCGGTATTGGCGATCGGAAGCCAGCGCGTCCAGGAAGTCGACCGCGCTTAGGATGCGCGCGCCGATGGGAATTTCTTCTCCCTTGAGTCCGAAGGGATAGCCGGAACCGTCGTACTTTTCGTGGTGCGCACGCACAATCGGCACCACGGGGTAAGGGAAACGGACGCGTTCCAGAATCTCCGCCCCGACCACGGGGTGAATCTTCATCTTCTCGAATTCTTCCGGTGTGAGGCGCCCGGGCTTGGAGATGATGTGCTCGGGCACAGCCAGTTTTCCGATGTCATGCAGCAAGGCCGCAGCCTGCAGAGCTTCCATCTCCTCCGGTGTCAGGCCCAGTTCTTTTGCCACTTCGACTGCGTAGACACGTACGCGCTGCAAGTGGTCGTGCGTAGTGTGGTCCTTCGCCTCGATAGCCAATGCAAGGGCTTCAATCGTACGCAAGTGGAGATTGGCCATCTCCTCGACGTGACCCTTTTCATCTTCCAGCTTCGCGAGATAGACCCGGTACGAGCGGTAGATGAGATAGACGGCGGGCAGAATCAAGAGCGAGGTCTGCCAGTCCACCGTTCGATTCAGCCAGCTCACAAGTCCCGCGACGCCGGCGCCGACAAGGTAGTAGGGAAAAGACCAGAAGTAGCAATCCGACCAGATGCGCCGCAGCGACTTGTGTTCGGTCAGCGAGATGACCATCGCCACGGGAATGGTGTTGGCGATGAAATAGGTGGAAGCCGTCGCCACCAGCAAGATCGGAGGATTCTGTTCGCTGTGAAATAGCCTGACGTGATAGACGAGATAGGCCAATCCAATCGCAAACGACGTGGCGCAGGTGTTGAAGACCACTTGCACCAGCCGCGGCCGGTCTCGGTAAAAACACTGCGTCAGAATTGCTGCACATCCGAGCGCCAGCGTTTCCGCAAAGCTCAGCTCAATGATGCCCAACAGGATGAAAAGGAAATTAACCGACATCGTGCCGGTGATGCCCGGCAAATTGACCTTCAGGCGCGAGGCCAGCACTGCAACCAGCAGGTAGCAGCAAAATTTAATCGGCTGGTGACTGGTCGGGTGCATTGCCCCAACCGCCAGCACGAACGACCCTAGGGCGACGACCACACCAATGTACAGACGCGCGCCAAGAGTCATGGCTCTCCATGACTGTGTTCTGCTCGCCATGCTTGGAAAACACCCGACCCTCTTGTTTTTGTCTTCGGGGGAAGTCAAAGACACGAGGGGCTCGCCATCAGAAATACCAGCTAACTTCCATAAATCCAATCAATTAGGGAAATTCGCGAAAACTTTCGTAATCTCGCCACATAACCCCAGAGTTGCCGGAAAATCGGCATCACGAGCTATCTCTACGCCGTATAGGAGCTTAGTTGAGGTTGGAATCTTCGAGCTTTTCAGCCTAGGCGAGGCAATGAGCTCAAACGGCCCGTAAGTCGTTGTTTATGAAGGAAAGCCTTGCTGCCTGCAAATAAGACTTTTGTCTATCTCTTCCCAAGTGTCCCGCGGATCACGCTCATCGAGGCTGCCGGCAGGTCAAACAGGGTATCGGAACTCGCGATCACTGTTGTGCTCGCGACTGGCCCGTCCGGTTCTGCGAAGCCGCCTTTCGCATCAGGGTGCCACTGGTACTGCTCGCGACCGAACGTTTTTACGACAACCGGTCCCGAGAATGAGCGATCGCTCTTGTCCTTGGAATCGTGAAAACTGATCCGAACCTTGTGAGCATTCCACTGGTCGCGATTCACGACCAGCAACGACCACTGGCCGTCAGGCCGCAAGACGGCGTACGCGGTGACCAGGGAATGCCCGGCCGGATCTTCGACGTCGCCCGCGGCCTGGAACAACCTGTGCTCGCTGCCGCCGGGCTGAACCCATTCCAGATTGATCAACTGGCTGGCGAAGAATTGGGAAGTCGGCTGCTGGATCTGAAAATCCTTATCCACCGTAAACATCCCGAACGTTCCCAGGGAGTCGTTGCAGCCTCGATGCACTCCCATGGGCAGGTAGTGGAAGTAATAGATTGCGTCGCCGCCAGCGTTAAGAAATGCTCCCACATAGTCAGCGAGCCAGAGCGCTCCGAAAATATCCACGAACGACTCGCCGGTGTTCCATGCGATGTTCGATTCGGTAATGAATAGTGGCACGTCAGCCGGTACTCCGTCCTCGTGCCACACGTCCACGATGTGGCTCACCAGCCGCGGCTCATCGTAAAGGCTGCTCCATGAGATGGTGCAGGGGGCGTAGGGGTAGTGTTCGAAGGAAAAGAAGGCTAAATCCTTCAGGCGTCCGTGCTCTTTCAAGTAGTCAATGAAGCGGCGAGTCCAGGAAGTGCGGCCTTCGGCATCGGGCCACACCAGGATGTCTTCGTTCACGCCTTGAAACACAGGCCCACCAAGTTTGAGAGATGGGTCAACCTGGTGGAGCGCATCGGCGAACTGGAGATACAGGGCCGCATAATCTTCCGGCAGCATGTATTGCCCGTCGGGTTCCTCGCCCATCTCCACATACGAGATGGGATACTTGCGCTTTTCAAGATAAGTGAGTTGCGCGGCCGCGTCTTCGGGAGTGGCATAGATCATGGCGATTGGGATCATTGCCGGGAGTCCGCGCGTGACGCCGCTGGTGTAGAAAAGGTCGAGTCCGACCTGGTGGCCGAGGTGCGGATCGAAGTTTGCGGGCTCATGCCACGGATCGATTGAGGAGCACCAGGTCGTGGTCTGA
>Ga0075434_100000454_pt1 | contig 30504 bp, 29 predicted proteins | sample RhiMethybrSRZTD3_FD_75298 | JGI IMG/M metagenome (GOLD analysis project Ga0075434, IMG submission 75298) | Populus rhizosphere microbial communities from Tennessee, USA - Rhizosphere MetaG P. TD hybrid SRZTD3 | ecosystem: Host-associated > Plants > Roots > Rhizosphere > Soil | place: USA...
GCGATGCAATTGACCGGCCGCGACCGCGGCCACCTTGTAGGACTGGAAGACCCGCGCTGCATGCTGCATGCGGCCGCGGTGCGCCCGTTTGTTGCATTGCGTGATGCCGCGGCCCTTGCGGGATTTGACCTCGTGCCGGTGTCGTCGTTTCGGGATTTCGGGCGCCAGCGCGCGATCTGGAACGCGAAGTTCCGCGGAGAGCGCCCCGCGCTCGACCGGGCCGGAAGGCGAGTAGAAATATTGACGCTGGATGCTGGCGCGCGCGTCGAGACGATCCTCTTGTGGTCGGCGCTGCCCGGCGCGAGCCGCCATCACTGGGGCAGCGACGTCGACGTCGCGGACGGCAAGGCGATGGCGTCAGGCTACGCGCCGAAGCTCGAGCTCGATGAGTACCGTCGCGGCGGCCCGTTCGCAGCGCTCTCCTCCTGGCTCGGCGCGAACATGCGGCGCTTCGGGTTCTACCGTCCCTACACGCGCCGCGGGCGCGGCGTGCAGCCGGAGCCGTGGCACCTCTCGTACGCGCCGGTCGCGAAGCCCGCGCTCGCGAAGATGAGCGTGCGCCTGCTCGCCGAGGCGATCCGCGGCTCGGGCGTCGAAGGAGAGGCGGAGATTCTCGCGCGGCTGCCGGCGATCCGCGAGCGCTACCTGCTCGACGTCGACGCGCCGCCGCGCATGCGCTCGCGCTGGGCCCGGATCAGGCGCTGAACGCGGGCGCGCCCGCGCCGAAGACTTCCTTGAGGTGCTTGACGAGGAGCGTGCGCACGCCGTCCATTGCGTTCGTCTCGACGGTGAACACCGGCGGGTTGCGGCGCAGCATCGGCCAGCGGCTGCCGCGCGTGAGCGACTTCAGGTACTCGACGTTCTGACGGATCGCGTTCATGTACGGGTTGTCGCCGCCGAACAGCGGCTCGACGTGCCGATAGGCATGGCCGAAGGCGGTGCCGAGCCGGCCGTCGATCGTGTACGCGATGAACTTCGGCGTCTGGCGCAGGAGGTCGAGGCCGGAGCCGTAGAGCACCTTGACCCCTTCCGCGCCCGCGTGAACCGCGACGTCGCCGAGCACGAATTCCGCGTAGAGCCGGTCGCGACATTTCTCGAGGTAACAGCGGTCCGCCATCTGCGCGAGCATGTCGGCGGTGCCGAGCAGGTGCCCTACGAGGCGGTCGCGCGAGTCGGCGACGCGCAGCAGGTCGAGCGGCACCTCGTAGCCGGTGAAGTGCACGATGCGCGTCGCGATCGGGACCCAGCCCGCGAGCCCCGCGCCCGGCAGGTACTTCGCGAGGTAGCGCGCGCTTCTCGTCACGTGGTTGCGCGTGAACACCGCGCCGTTCGAGATCGCGGCCTCGCTGGTCTCGCGGATATACCCGGAGTCGTGGAAGAGGGCGATGATGAGCGTGACGAGTGCGCGCTCTGCGCCGATCTTCGGCCCGTCCGGATGGCTGCGCTCGTAGCCGGCGAGCAGCCGTGCCGTCGCGAGCACGACGTCCTGCGAGTGCTGCAGGTCGTGGTAGACGGTGTCGACGCCGAGGTAGCCGGGCGCCTGGCCGGTGAAAAGCTTTTCGAAGTCGCGCAGCGCCGCTTCCAGCGTCTCGCGCGGCGCGCCCGGCCAGGTGTCGGCGTAGAGCTCGAGGACCGCCTCGCGGACCGCCGCGGGCCGGCTGACCTGTACGGTGTCGGTGACGTCGAAATCGCTGCGGCGACAAGGCCTTGGCACGGGGCGACGAGCCCTCTTGTACGGCGTTTCCGGGGTCGATTCTAAGCCCCGGGAGGCATGGACCACGCGCTGGGCTGCCGCGGACATGCGCGGCATCACAACCTGAGGCTCAGCCTATGTCAAATTCGGCCGTGACCGGGGCGTGGTCCGACGGACGCTCCCAGGTGCGCGGCGTGCGGTCGATGGTGCAGGCCGTGCAGCGCGCGGCGAGCGCCTTCGACGCGAGCATGAGGTCGATGCGAAGTCCATGGTCGCGCCGGAACGCGTTCATCCGGTAGTCCCACCAGCTCCAGGAATTCTTCGGCTGCTCGAAGCGGCGGAAGAGGTCGACGAGCCCGAGCGAGCCGATCTTCGCGAGCGCCTCGCGCTCCGGTGAGCTCACGTGCACGGAGCCTTCCCAGGCCGCGGGGTCGTGCACGTCGCGGTCCTCCGGCGCGATGTTGAAGTCGCCGACCACGAGCAGGTGCTCGTGCGCCTCGAGCAGCGACGCGAGGTAGCTGCGCAGCCGCTCGAGCCATGCGAGCTTGTACGTGTACTTCTCGGACCCGACCGCCTGCCCGTTCGGCACGTAGACGTTCACGAGGTGGATCGGCCCGACCGACGCCGCGATCACGCGCCGCTGCGGATCCCCGTCGCCGGGGACGCCCATGGTGCATGCCGTCGCCTCCGCCCGCGAGAGGATCGCGACGCCGTTGTAGGTCTTCTGGCCGTAGCAGAGCGCGTGCAGGCCGAGCGCCTCGATCTCGGCGCGCGGAAAGTGCTCGTCCGCGAGCTTCAGCTCCTGGAGCGCCATCGCGTCCACCGCATGCTCCGAGAGCCAGCGGCTGAGGTGCTCCATCCGCACCCGCAGCGAGTTCACGTTCCACGTCGTGATGCGCATCCTAGGAGAAAAAGCCTGCGGCGCGGAGGCCCATCGAGCGGGCGACGACGCTGTAGGGGAATGCCTGGCAGCGGAAATTCAGCACGCTGACCGCCCCGTTGTACTGCTCGCGCTTCTCGTCGACGCGCGCGTCGAGCGTCTTGGCGCGCTCCCGGAGCGCCGCGAAGGCGCTGCTCGCCGAGAACTGCGGGTAGTTGGCCGCGTGCTGGAAGAGCGCCGCGGTTGCGGCGCGGTGCGACTTGTCGGCGGCGGCGAGCGCCGGGATGTTCGACTGGCGCGCGGCTGCGAGCACGGCGCTGCCCGCGGTCGAGACGCGCTCGAGCGTATCCCGCTCGAAGCGCATGATGCGCGAGCAGAGGCCGACGATACGGATCATGAGCTCCTGGCGCTTGACGAGCTGGGTCTCGAGCGCCGCCCAGGCCGCCTGGCGGGAATCCTGCAGGTTCGTGAGGCCGCGCCGTGCGGCTGCGACGACCGCTGCGGCGAGCGCTGCGAGCGCGAGCACGAGGATCCAGGCCATGAGGCATTCGAGTATATCATCGGCCTCCGCGGCAACTTCCCGGCAAAAGCATGACGCAGTCGTGGGATCTCATCGTGATCGGCGGCGGCAGCGGCGGGCTCGCCTGTGCGCAGCGCGCGGCGCGCCATGGCGCGCGCGTCGCGGTCGCGGAGCGCGGCCCTCTCGGCGGAACCTGCGTCAATGTCGGCTGCGTGCCGAAGAAAATCATGTACCACGCGGCGGACGTCGCCCACGCGCTCGTCGACGCGGCCGACTACGGGTTCACGATCGCGAACACGTGGCACGACTGGGCGGCGCTCAAGTCGCGGCGCGATGCCTATGTCGAACGGCTGCGCGGCATCTACCTCGAGAACCTGGAGAAGAGCGGCGCACAGCTCGTCCGCGCGCGCGCGCGGATCGCGGCGCCGGGGCGCGTCGTGATCGGCGATGCCGAGCACGAGGCACGCCACATCGTCGTCGCGACCGGCGGGCGGCCGCTCGTGCCGGACGTCCCGGGCGCCGGCGACGGCCTCACCTCGGACGGATTCTTCGCGCTGGAATCGCTGCCGGCACGGGTCGCAATCGTCGGCAGCGGCTACGTCGCGGCGGAGCTCTCAGGCGTGTTCGCGGCGCTCGGCAGCCGGGTTACGCTCGCGATCCGCTACGACCACGTGCTGCGGTCCTTCGACCGCATGCTCTCGACGCGCCTGATGGCGGCGATGCAGGCGGACGGCATCGAGATCATGCCCTACGCGCTGCCGACCGCGATCGAGAGCGCGGCGGATGGTCGCCGCATCCGCCTCGCCGCCAGCGTGGCGCTCGGTCCCTTCGACGCCGTGATCTGGGCCGTCGGACGCATTCCGAATACCGAAGGGCTGGGACTCCGCGAGGCGGGAGTCACCATCGGCGAGGACGGCGAGGTCGCGACCGACCTGCGGCAGGACACGAATGTCGAGGGCATTCACGCGATCGGCGACGTCACCGGACGCATGGAGCTGACGCCGGTCGCCATCGCGGCGGGGCGGCGACTCGCGGACCGGCTTTTCGGCGGCGAGCCCGAACGGCACCTCGACTATCGCATGGTCCCGACCGTCGTCTTCAGCCACCCGCCGATCGCCACCGTGGGGCTCTCCGAGGAAGATGCGCGCGAGGCTTTCGGCGAGGGGGTCGAGATATTCCGCCACGACTTCATGCCGCTCTACCACGGCATCACGCAGCGCCGCCGGCGTGCGGAGGTGAAGCTCGTCTGTACGGGCCGCGAGCGGCGCATCGTCGGGCTGCACGCGATCGGCATGGGCGCGGACGAGCTGCTGCAGGGCTTCGCGGTCGCGCTGCGGCTCGGCGCCACGAAGCGCGACTTCGACGACACCGTCGCGATCCATCCGACGAGCGCGGAAGAGATCGTGACGCTCCGCGGATGAGCATCCGTCCCTACCGCGGCATCCGGCCCGAGGTCGGGCGCGGCGCCTGGATCGATCCGGCGGCGACGGTGATCGGGCGCGTGCGGATCGGCGAGGACGCTTCGCTCTGGCCCGGCGTCATCGCGCGCGGCGACGTGAACCCGATCGTCATCGGCGCGCGCAGCAACGTCCAGGACGGCAGCATCCTGCACGTCGGCAGCTCCCGCCTCGCGGGCGGCGACGGGATTCCCTGCATCGTCGGCGAGGAATGCTCCGTCGGCCACGGCGTGATCCTGCACGCCTGCACGGTCGGCCGACGCTGCCTCATCGGCATGGGCGCGATCCTGATGGACGGCGCCGTACTCGGCGACGAGGTCATCATCGGTGCGGGTGCGCTGGTGACGCCTGGAACGGCGATCCCGGCACGCACGCTCTGGGTCGGCAGCCCCGCGCGGCTGCGGCGTGCGCTCGACGCGAAGGAGATCGCCTTCCTCGCGGAATCCGCGGCGCACTACGTCGAGCTGAAGAACGACTACCTGAAAAAATGAAGGGTACTGTCCCCTTCATTTCCTTCCATTCACAAACGGTCGAGCGCTCCCATCACCGGCTTCGTCTCCGGCCGCACGCCGTGCCAGAGGAGGTACGACTCGGCGGCCTGCTCGACGAGCATGCCCCAGCCCTTGTAGGCGCGGCGCGAGCCGCGGCCGCCGGCCCAGCGCATGAAAGCGGTGTCGCCTCGGCCGTAGGCCATGTCGTAGCACACGGTGTCGCGGCCGATCGCGCGCGCGGGAAGCTCGGGCACCTCGCCGGCGAGGCTCGCCGCCGTCGCGTTGATGACGACGTCCCAGGGCCGGTCCTCGACCTCGGAGAAGCCCGACGCGGAGATCTCGCCGAGGTCAAAGAATTCGTCGCGCAGCCGTTTCGCGCGCTCGGGCGTGCGGTTCGCGATGTGGATCCTGCGCGGCTCCTGCTCGAGCAGCGGCGCGAGGACGCCGCGCGTCGCGCCGCCGGCGCCGAGGATGAGCAGGCGCGCGCCGTTCAGCGTGACCCCGAGGTTGCGCGTGAGATCGGTCACGAGGCCGACGCCGTCCGTGTTCTCGCCGTACAGCTCGGTGGGGCTCCGGCGCACGATCGTGTTGACCGCGCGCGCCCGCTCGGCGCGGGCGGAGAGCTCGTTCACGATCTCGGCCGCGGCCGGCTTGTGCGGAAGCGTGACGTTCGCGCCGCCGCCGCCCTCGACGAAGAAGTTGATCACGGCGTGGCGGAAGTTGTCCGGCGCCACGTCCTGCACCTTGTAGTCGACGACGTGGTCGAACTGGCGCGCGAACAAGCCGTGGATGAACGGCGACCAGCTGTGCGAGACGGGATGGCCGAACAGCACGAAACGTCCCGGCCCGGGCCTGGCATTCACTGGCTCGATTCCCCCCGCAGCCACGCTGCGACCCGGCCCGCATAGTAGCTCAGAATGCCGTCGGCACCCGCGCGCTTGATGCAGACGAGGCTCTCGAGCACCGTCCTTTTCTCGTCCACCCAGCCGTTCGCGGCGGCCGCCGCGATCATCGCGTACTCGCCGCTCACCTGGTACGCGAAGGTCGGCACGCCGAACCGGTCCTTCACGCGGCGCACGATGTCGAGGTAGGGGAGTGCCGGCTTGATCATCACGATGTCGGCGCCTTCCTCGATGTCGAGGGCGACTTCGCGGATCGCCTCGTCGCTGTTCGCCGGATCCATCTGGTAGCTCGACTTGTCGGACTTGCCGAGCGCGGCGCCGGACCCGACCGCGTCGCGGAACGGGCCGTAGAAGCAGGACGCGTACTTCGCCGAGTAGGCGAGGATGCGCGTGTCGTGCCGGCCGTCGGCCTCGAGCGCTTCGCGTATCGCGCCGATGCGCCCGTCCATCATGTCGGACGGCGCGACAACGTCGGCGCCCGCCGCCGCCTGCGATCGCGCCTGCTTCACGAGCGCCTCGACGGTCGCGTCGTTCAGGACGTGGCCCGAGGCATCGATGAGGCCGTCCTGTCCGTGCGTCGTGTAGGGATCGAGCGCGACGTCGGTGATGACGCCGAGCCCGGGCTCGGCCTTCTTGAGCGCGCGTACCGCGCGCTGCACGAGCCCGTCGGCGTTCCAGGCCTCGCGGCCGTCGTCGCTCTTCGCGGCGGGATCCGGCACCGGGAAGAGCGCGATCGCGGGGATGCCGAGCGCGTAGAGCCGCAGGGCCTCGGACGACAGGAGATCGACCGAGAGGCGCTCGATGCCAGGCATCGACGCGACCGGCTCGCGCTGGCCCTTGCCTTCGATGACGAAAAGCGGCTGGATCAGGTCGTCGGCGGAGAGGCTCGTCTCGCGTGAGAGGCGGCGTGAGAATCGGTCGCGGCGCATGCGCCGCATGCGCGTACCGGGAAACCGTCCTGCGGCTCGCCGACCCATCTAGGCTCCTGGCGCGGCTCTTCCTGCGGTAGATTTGCCCGTGGGCCGGGAATAACCAGCGACTATGGCCGGTCTTTATACATGAACCGCGGGAACGGAGAAACGGACCGGCGTCGGCGTTTCGGCACCCTGTGCGAGAGCCTGCGGCCGGACCTCCTGCGGTTCGCCTGGTGGCTCGGACGGGACCGGGCGCTGGCGGAAGACGTGGTCCAGGAGTCGATGTTGCGGGCCTGGAAGTCGTTCGACTCGCTGACGGACGAGAGCAAGGCGAAAGCCTGGCTGCTGACGATCGTGCGCCGCGAGTTTGCGCGCAGCTTCGAGAAGAAGCGCCTCGAGCTCGCGGACGTCGACGCGCTGGTCGCGGCGGAATCCGCCGTGCTCGCCGCGCCCGGCGACGCGCGCGTCGGCGAGATGCGCGAGGCGATCTTCCGCCTCGACGCGGACTACCGCGAGCCGCTCGTGCTGCAGGTGCTGATGGGTTATTCGACGAAGGAAATCGCGGGGATGATGGGCATGCAGCAGGGCGCCGTGCTCACGCGCCTGTTCCGCGCGCGCGCGAAGCTCCGCCAGCTGCTCGGCCTCGCCCCGGAGGCCGAGGCATGATCACCTGCCTGGAATTCCGGCGACGCGTCGGCGCGGAGCCTTTCACGGATGACGCCGAGGTCGCGGAGCACCGGCAAGGCTGTCCGGTCTGCGCGCGTTACCAGGACGAGCTGCGCGCGATGGACTCCCTTATCCAGCGCGCGCTGGCGGTTGACCCGCCCGCGAAGGCGGAGCGAGTCAATGCCAAGGGAGCATCGCGGCGGCGCTTCTTCGCCATCGCGGCGAGCCTCGTCGCAGGCGTCGCAGTCGGATCGATCCTGCTCGTCACCGCGCCGCGCGCGTCCGTCGCGCGCGAGGTGATGGGCCACGTGACGCGCGAGGCGGTCGAGTCGATGGCGCGAACGGCGCCGCTCGCGCCCGACGCTGTCGCCCAGGTGCTCGGTCCCGACGGAATGCGCCTCAAGCCTTCCGCCGGCATCGTGACCTTCGCGGCGCGCTGCCTGTTCGATGGCCGCGTCGTTCCCCACCTCGTGGTGCGGACGCCCGAGGGGCCGGTGACGGTGCTCGTGCTGCGTCACCGCTCGATCGGCGAGCCGATGCACCTCGACGAGCAGGGCTACACGGGCGTCGTGATGCCGGCGCCGCGCGGCGCGATCGCCGTCGTCGGCCGCGACGTCGCCGACCTCGACGGCGTCGCGAAGAAGGTCTTCGACGCGGTGGAATTCGGGGGCTGAAGCGGCCTCACTCGCCCGCGATCATCTCGACGCGAGTGCGGCCGGCGCCGTCCGCGGCGAGCGTTGCATGGAGCGGCGGCAGGAGCTTCCGCAGGTCTTCCTCGAACTGCCACGGTGGATTCACCGCGACGATCCCGGATCCGTTCAGACCCGCGCGCGAATCGTCGGGGTGGATGCAGAGCTCCGCGACGAGCAGCTTCCTGAGGCCGGCGTCGACGAGCCGTCGATGCAGCCGCGCCGCGACGGCCGCCTGCTTGATCGGGTACCACGCGAGCAATACCCCTTGCGGCCAGCGCGCGGCCGTCGCGACGAGCGCCTCCGCGACGCGGGAGAAGTCGGCCTCCGTCTCCTCGTAGGGCGGGTCGACCAGCGCGAGGCCGCGCTTCTCTTCCGGCGGAAGCAGCGCGCCGAGCGCCTCGTAGCCGTCGCGCTCATGCACGCCGATGCGTGCGTCCCGTCGGAAGAGGCGCCGGAGCGCGTCTGCCTCGGCCGGCTGCAGCTCGCAGAACGCCGCGCGGTCTCCGTCGCGCATCATCGCCGCTTCGATCCAGGGCGAGCCGGGATAAGCGCGGAGTTTTCCGTCCGGGTTCAGCGCCCGCACGATCGCGAGATAGCGCTCGAGTGCGGGGTGCCCGACGTGCGCGCCGCGCTCCAGCAATCGCGCGACGCCGCCGGCGGCCTCGCCGCCGCCATCGAGCTCGTAGCGGCCGCGGCCCGCGTGCGTGTCGAGCACGAAAAGGGGGCGGTCCTTCGTCGCGAGCCGCATGAGCGCCGCGACGAGGGCGACGTGCTTCGTCACGTCGGCGAAATTGCCGGCGTGGAACGCGTGCCGGTACTTCACGCCTCGCCGAGCCAGTCCCGCGGGCGGAGCCAGTCGCGGAGGCTTTCCTCAGCGGAGCCCGGATCGGGCGTCCAGCCGTACTCCCAGCGCACGCGCGGCGGAAGCGACATCAGGATGGACTCGGCGCGGCCGCCGGTCTGCAGTCCAAAGAGGGTCCCGCGGTCGTAGACGAGGTTGAACTCGACGTAGCGGCCGCGGCGAAGCAGCTGGAACTCGCGCTCGCGCTCGCCGAAAGGCGTCGCGCGCCGGCGCTCCGCGATCGGAAGCCACGCGCGGGGAAACGCGTCGCCGATCGCGCGCGCGAACGCGAAGCAGGCGTCGAACGAGGGCGCGTTGAGGTCATCGAAGAAGAGGCCGCCGACGCCACGCGTCTCGTTCCGGTGCGGCAGGAAGAAATAGCGGTCGCACCAGGCCTTGTACTTCTCGTAGCTGCCGGAAATTCCCGCACAGGCGTCGCGCGCCGTGCGGTGCCAGTGGAGCACGTCGTCGCGCGCCGGGTAGAACGGCGTGAGATCGAAGCCGCCGCCGAACCACCACACGGGCGCAGCGCCCGGCGGCTCCGCGATGAAGAACCGCAGGTTCAGGTGCGTCGTCGGCACGTGCGGGTTCTTCGGGTGCAGAACGACCGAGACGCCCATCGCCGCGAACGGCGCGCCGGCGAGGGAAGCGCGCTCCTGCGTGGCGGAGGCGGGGAGGCTCGTGCCCGTCACCTCGGAGAAGTTCACGCCGCCCTGCTCGATGAGCGCGCCGTCCCGGATCACGCGGGACTCGCCGCCGCCGCCGCCCGGGCGCTCCCAGCGGTCGCGCGAGAAGCGCGCGGCGCCGTCGGCGCGCTCGATGGCGGCTGCGAGGCTATCCTGCAAACCGGCAAGCCATGCGCGCACGGCGACGCGGTCAGCCATCAGGGTTACTCCCCGGTCGGAACTTCCCCGGCGGGTTTCTTTGCCGCCGGCTTCCGGCGCGCGGCCTTCTTCGCGGGCTTCGCTTCGCCGGCTTCGGGCGCCGCTGCCTTCTTGCGCGCGCGCGGCGCCTTCGGCGCGGCGGCCGGCGCCTGCGCGTCGGCGGCTGCAGGCGCGGGCGCCTTCGCGCGCCGGCCGAAGCGGCCCTTGCGCTCCGGCGCCGCCGCGAGCAGCGCCTGGCATTCCTCGAGCGTGAGCGAAGCGGGTTCCCGGTCCTTCGGGACCTTGGCGTTCCGCTTCTTGTCGGTGACATACGGGCCGTAACGTCCCTTCAGCACCTGGATGCCGGCGTCCGGGAAATCCTGGATCGTGCGCTCGGCATCGGCGCGGACCTTCGCCGCGACGATCTCGAGTGCGCGCGGAAGCTCGAGCGTAAACGGATCGTCCTCCTTGATGGAGGCATACTTGGCGCCGTACTTCACGTACGGCCCGTACTGGCCGCGGCCGACGCTGATCGGCGTGCCGTCTGGCGCCTGGCCGAGGTCGCGTGGCAGCGAGAGGAGCTTCAAGGCGTCCGCGAGCGTGACATCGTCCATGTGCTGGCCGGGCAGGAGGCTCGCGAAGCGCGGCTTCTCCGGGTCGTCGCGCGTGCCGCACTGGACGAAGGGCCCGTACTGCCCCATGCGCACGCTGATCGGCTTGCCGCTCGCGGGATCCTTGCCGACCTCGCGCGACTCGGCGACTTCCTCGCGCGTGACGGTCTTGCCGATGTGCTCGACGCGCTCGCGGAACGGCTTCCAGAAGCGGCCGAGCTCGTGGTTCCATTCCTTCTCGCCGTTGCTGATCTCGTCGAGCGCGTCCTCCATCAGCGCCGTGAACCCGTAGTCCACGTAGGTGCCGAGGTACTTGACCAGGAACTTGCTGACGATCTTGCCGATGTCGGTCGGCACGAAGGCGCGGCCGCTCATCTCGACGTAGCGGCGGTAGCGCAGCGTCTCGATGATCGAGGCGTAGGTCGACGGGCGGCCGATGCCGTGGCTCTCGAGCGACTTGACGAGGCTCGCCTCGGTGTAGCGCGGCGGCGGCTGCGTGAAGTGCTGCTCGGGCCGGATCGACTGGAGCTCCACGCGCTCGCCGACCTCCAGCGCGGGAAGGCGCCGCTCGTCCTCGCTCTCGACGTCGGTCTCGTCCTCGTCGTGGTCCTCGTGGTAGGCCGCGAGGAAGCCGGGCTCGAGCAGCGTCTGGCCGGTCGCGCGCAGGACGTGGCGGTTCGCGCCGGTCGCCGCCTTCGGGTTGCCGACGACGAGGTCGACGGCGACGGTGTCGAACACGGCGGGCGCCATCTGGCAGGCGATCGCGCGCTTCCAGACGAGTGCATAGAGGCGGCGCTGGTCCTCCTCGTGGAGGTCGCGCTCCGCTTTCTGCGGCGTCTCGGCGGCGTCGGTCGGCCGGATCGCCTCGTGCGCCTCCTGCGCGTTCTTCGACTTCGTCTTGTACTCGTTGACGCCGTCGGAGAGCGCCTTGTCGCCGAAGCTCGACTTGATCATCGCGCGGATCTCGCGCACCGCCTCGTTCGAGAGGTTGACGGAATCCGTGCGCATGTAGGTGATGTAGCCGGCCTCGTACAGGCGCTGCGCGGTCTGCATCGTCCGCCGGGCGGTGAACCCGAGCTTGCGCGCGGCCTCCTGCTGCAGTGTTGACGTCGTGAACGGCGGCGGCGGGTTGCGGCGCTTCGGCCGGCGCTCCACGCTCTCGACCGTGAGCCAGCCCTTTGACTGGTCCTGTAGCGCGCGCTCGACGCGGCGCGCGTCGGGCTCGTTCGTGACGGTGAAACGGCCCTTCTGCACGTCCGCCTCGAACTTCTCGCCGGCGAACTCCGTGAGGCGCGACGGGAAGCGTGCGGACTCCTTCGAGGCCTCGACCTCAACGGTCCAGTACTCCTGGCGCTCGAACTTCTGGATCTCGGCCTCGCGCTCGCAGATGAGGCGGAGCGCGACGCTCTGCACGCGCCCGGCGGAGAGCCCCGGCTTGATCTTCTTCCACAGGAGCGGCGAAAGGTTGAAACCGACCAGGTAGTCGAGCGCGCGCCGCGCCTTGTAGGCGTTGACAAGGTTTTCGTTGACGCCGTGCTCGGCCTGCTCGACCGCCTCGCGCACCGCGTTCTTGGTGATCTCATAAAAGCGAACGCGGCGCAGGTCCTTGCCGTCGAGCGCTCCCTGCTCGCGCAGGATCTCGGAAAGGTGCCACGAGATCGCCTCGCCCTCTCGGTCCGGGTCGGTCGCGAGGTAGAGCGCGTCCGCCTTTTTCATCGCGCGCTGGATGGCGTCGACCTTCGGCTTGCTCTTGTCGATGAGCTGGTACTTCATCTCGAAGTCGCGATCGGGATTGACCGCGCCTTCCTTCTCGATGAGGTCGCGCACGTGGCCGTAGGAAGCGAGCACCTCGAAGTCCGCGCCGAGGTATTTCTTGATGGTCTTGGCCTTGGCCGGCGACTCGACGATGACGAGGTTTGAGCTCATCTGGAGGGGCTCAATATCGAGGTCCCAGAGACGCCAAAGCCGCGGGCCCGGCCGCGGCTCTTGCGCCGAGACGGCCCCATGGCTTCAGTGCATCGCATCCCGACGCTCGTCGAAGACCAGGTCTTCCATTCGCTGGTAGGCGTTTTCCTGCCCGGGCTGGCTGAAAAGCACCATCAGCACGACCCACTTCAGCTGTTCGATGTCGATGTCGTCGGCCTCCAGCGCGAGCAGCCGGTCGATCACGACCTCGCGCTGCGCCACGGAGAGGATGCCGAGGTTCTCGAGGTGGAGCAGGTAGCCGCGCACGTCGGTGTCGAGCCGCACCTGCTCCGAGCCGCTGAAGACGCGCACGGCGCGGGCCGTGCCCTCGCCGAGCACGCGCTCGGGATCCGTCGCGAGGCTCTCGAGCCACAGGAGGGCGCGCTCGATCTCGGCCTCCGGGTATCCCGCCTGCTCCAGCTCCGCCTTGAGCGCCTCGCGGTCCGGCATCGCATCGTCCTCGGCATCCAGGAAGTTCTCGAAGAGGTGGATCAGGATGTCGAGCACGGTGTCCTTCATCGGGCCTGCCTCGCTGTGGTCCGGCCGTATCGCCCGCCGGCCAGGGATTCCACCCGGCCTTCGAGCTCCAGCAACTGCAGCTTCGAGATGACGGACGGTGCGGCCATTCCGGTTCGCTCCACCAGTCGGTCGAGGTCCGCCGGCTCGAAACCGAGCGCATTCAACAGCATTTCCGCGTCGCTGTCCAACGGACCATCGGGAAATTTCTCTCCGTCGCGTCCGTTTTCGCCGGATTCTGTCACGCCCGCGAGCGCGGAAACGCCGAGCACGGAGAGCACGTCGTCGACGGTCTCGACGAGCGCGGCGCCGTCCTTGATGAGGCGATGGCAGCCGCGCGCGAGCGGATTATGTATGGAGCCGGGCACGGCCATGACGTCTCGCCCTTGCTCGCCGGCGAGCCGCGCGGTGATGAGGGAACCGGATCGCGCAGCGGCTTCGATCACGAGCACGCCGCGGGAGAGGCCGGACATGAGCCGGTTGCGGCGCGGAAAGTTGCAGGCAGCGGGCGGCGTTCCGGTCGCGAACTCGCTGACGAGCGCTCCGCGCTCCGCGATGCTCGCCGCGAGCTCGCGGTGCTCCGCCGGATACACGCGATCGAGCCCGGTGCCGCAGACGGCGACGGTGACGCCGCCCGCCGCGAGTGCGCCGCGGTGAGCGGCCGCGTCGATGCCGGCCGCGAGCCCGCTCGTGATCGCGAAGCCGCGCGCGGCGAGCCGCGACGCGAAGTCGAATGCGGTCTCGCGCCCGGCGGCCGTCGCCGCGCGGCTGCCGACGATGGCGACCTGGGGGCGCGAGAGGCAGGCGGGATCGCCCTCGATGAAAAGCGCGGCCGGCATCCCGGGCACGGCCGCGAGCTGGGCGGGATAGCGCGGATCTTCGGCCGTCAGCAGCAGGCGATTCGGTCCCGCGAGCCAGGCGAGGTCCCGGACCAAGCCCGCAGGGTCCGGTCGGTCGCCGGCGCGCAGCCGTTCCAGCCAGGCGGTGGCTTCCTCCGGGCGGGCGGCGCTCATCCAGCGATTCTCCCGGCCGGCCCGCGCGGCCGCGCCGCCCATTTCTGTGCCGCCCATACACTTTTTAAAGGCAGACGGCCGGAGGGGGCGCTCCCCTTCAAAGGGGACGGTCACTTTTAAAAGTGACCGTCCCCTTTAGGGGCCAGATCAGGCGAGCGGGGGGAGGGGGTATTTGAGGCCGGTGGCGCAGTTGAAGAGCAGTACTTTTTCATGCGCGCCGACCCGGCCGTCGGCGAGCGCGGCCCGCCAGGCGGCATAGGTCGCTGCGCCCTCGGGACAGAGCAGCAGGCCCTCCTCGCGCGCCACTTCGACGAGCGCCGCCTGGATCGCCTCGTCGTCCACCGCGATCGCGAACCCGCCGCTCTCGCGGACGGCGCGCAGGATCAGGAAGTCGCCGATCGCCGCGGGAACGCGGATGCCGGCCGCGATCGTGTGCGCGTCCTGCCAGAGGGTCGCGTGCTCGGCGCCGGACTCGAAGGCGCGCACGATCGGCGCGCATCCCGTCGCCTGGACCGCCATCATGCGCGGGCGCGCCGCGCCCAGGAGGCCGACGGCTTCGAGCTCCGCGAACGCTTTCCACATCCCGATGAGCCCGGTGCCGCCGCCGGTCGGATAAAAGATGACGTCGGGCAGCGTCCATCCGAGTTGCTCGGCCAGCTCGATGCCCATCGTCTTCTTGCCCTCGATGCGGTATGGCTCCTTGAGCGTCGAGACGTCGAACCATCCCATGCGCTCGCGCCCCTCGGCGACGCGCTTGCCGCAGTCGTTGATCAGGCCGTCGACGAGCGTCACGTGCGCGCCGGCGAGCGCGATCTCGCGCACGTTGATCTCCGGCGTGTCGGCTGGGCAGAACACGTAAGTCTCGATGCCTGCGCGCGCCGCGTAAGCCGCGAGCGCGGCGCCCGCATTGCCGTTCGTCGGCATCGCGAGCCTGCCGATTCCGAAGGCCTTCGCCATCGCGACTGCGAGCGCGAGCCCGCGCGCCTTGAACGAGCCCGTCGGCAGGCGTCCCTCGTCCTTCACGACGAGCGACCTCGCGCCGACCCGCGCCGCGAGTCGCGGGAGCTCGACGAGCGGCGTCAGCTCCTCGCCGAGGCGGACGACATCGACGCTCTTCCGGACCGGGAGGAACTCGCGGTACTTCCAGAACCCGCCGCCCCGCGCCGCAAGCGCCTCCCGACTCACCGCCCGCCTGACACCCTCGAGGTCATACCGCACCAGCAACGGCTTCCCGGCATCCGAGAGGCCATGCACCCGATCCGGCTCGTAACGCTTCGCGGTCGCGCTGCACTCGAGATGCGTTACGAACGTCTGATATTCCTGCATCACCCGAGATTACCAGCCCGCGCGCCGACGAGGCCGGTCGGCGGTCCTGAGCGAGCGAATAAGTTCCGGCTGAGCGAGCGAGGGACCGCCGACCGGCCTCGTCGGCGCGCACGATGGCAATCTTCCGCATGCTGGAAAAGAAAACGCCGGCTCGAAGCCGGCGTTCTCGCGAGCACTTAGTTACGAATCAGGATCCGTGTTCCGGGGATTTGACCATGTCCCCCACCATGACCTCGCGATCCGACCGCCACATCAGCCCGTAGCTGATGTCCGGGTACGCCTTGAAGATCATCGCGAGCCCGTTCCGCTCGTTCGGCGTGACGACCTTGCGGCTCTCGCGCTGCGGCGCCTGGTCGTAGACTTCCTGGCCCGCCTGCCAGACTTCCAGCACGTGCCCGGGCGCGAGGCCGTCGTTCGAGCCGCGATTGATGATGACGACGTCGTAGTCCGCCACGATCGTACGCTCATCGATGACGGACATGATCGTGCCCTGGACGTCTTTATCCGGCGCGCGCGGGACGAAATCCACCTTCGGATCGATCACGACGGGGAGCAGGATGTCGCCATCGAGCGTCTCGCGCGCGGAGTCGACGATGCGCGCCGTCGCCGGCTTGCCGAGGCGCGTGAGGTTGGCCTCACCGGTGTAGATGCCCTGGTAGCCGAGCACGTCGCCGTTGTCCGGGTCCTTCAGCTCGTCGCCGACGTGATAGATCATGTAGTGCGTGCCGAGGGTCCCTTCCTTCAGCCGGCGCACGTAGACGTCGTTGCCGACCGCAGAAACGAGCCGCTCGTCGCGGCCTGCGGCGACGTAAGGCGAGTTGTCGACCTGGTCCGCCGTGAGCACGGCCGGGCGCTGCATGAAGACGGCGATCCGCTCGTACGGCAGCGAATGGATCGCTTCCGAAAGCGGGTTCGTGCGCACGCGCGGCGACAGGCGCACCGGCCCGCCATTCGCGAGCGTGACCTGCGGGCGGCCGTCGACCCAGGTCAGCGCGAGCTCGTCACCCGGATAGATGAGGTGCGGGTTCGCGACCTGCGGGTTGATGTGCCAGATCTCCGGCCAGTACCAGGGATCGGTGAGGAACTTGGCCGAGATGTCCCAGAGCGTGTCGCCCTTCTGCACGACGTAGCGCGAAGGCGCATCCGGCGCGACCGGGATGACCGTGCGGTCGATCCCCTGGTCCTGCCCGCTGGCGACCCCGGAGGGAACGGCCATCGCGAGGGCGAGGGCGCAGGCGGCAGCAACCGTCAGCGCGCGCAGAGGGTGCTGGAAACCGATCTTCGAAGAAGAGGCCATTAGGTGGTACTCCCTTACAGCCGGGTCGGCCGTAGAATCGTATAATTCACGGCATCCGGTTTCCGACGTAAGTCCATGCTTCGACGAACTTTAGCAGCAATCCCCAGTCAGATACACGCGCCCCGGGCCCCGCTCACATGACGCGCCTCACAATCCTGGAGTATCCAGACCCCCGCTTGCGCACCAAGGCCTCTCCGGTGGCCTCGGTGGATGCTCCATTGCGTGACCTGATCGACGACATGTTCGAGACCATGTATGCCGCCAAGGGCATCGGCCTGGCCGCCACCCAGGTCAACGTCCACCAGCGCCTCCTGGTCGCGGACGTGTCCGAGGGCCGCACCGAGCCCCGGGTCTTCATCAACCCGGAGATCCTCGCGAAGGACGGAACCGAGACCTCGCAGGAAGGCTGCCTGTCGGTGCCCGGTTACTACGACGAGGTCTCGCGCGCGGCGCGCATCCGCGTTCGTGCGCTGGGACGGGACGGCAAAGCGTTCGAGGAGGACCTCGACGGCCTGCTCGCGGTCTGCGTGCAGCACGAGATCGACCACCTCGACGGCAAGCTGTTCGTCGACTACCTCTCCGAGCTCAAGCGCCAGCGCGTGCGCAAGAGGATCGAGAAGGAGCGGAGGCTTCGCGCGGAAGGCCGCGCGCCCGAGGCTTCGCGCGCGCCGGCGATCTGACACCGGCACGCGCCGTGGACGCGCGCCTGGCGGTCGTCTTCGCGGGCACTCCGCAATTCGCGATTCCGTCGCTCGAGGCAATCGTCGCGTCGCGCCATCGCGTCGCGGCCGTCTTCACGCAGCCGGACCGCCCGAGCGGCCGCGGACGCCACGTCTCGCCGAGCCCGGTGAAGGAGCGCGCGCTCGCACTTGGGCTGACCGTGCGCCAGCCGGCTTCGCTCCGCACCGCGGAGGCGGCGAAAGAGATCGCGTCGTTCAAGTCGCACGTGATGGTCGTCGTCGCCTACGGGCTCCTGCTGCCGCCCGCGATCCTCTCGATCCCCAGGCACGGCTGCATCAACGTCCACGCCTCGCTGCTGCCGCGCTGGCGCGGCGCGGCGCCCGTCGCGCGCGCGATCCTCGCGGGGGACGCGCGGACGGGCGTCTGCGTCATGTGCATGGAGGAGGGCCTCGACACCGGGCCGGTGATGCTCCGTCGCCAGACCGCCATCGGTACGCGCGAGACGGCGGGCGAGCTCGAGACCCGCCTCTCGCGCGAGGGCGGCGGCGCGATCGTGTCCGCGCTCGACGCGCTCTCGGCGGGCACGGCGACGTTCGAGCCGCAGGACGACGCCCAGGCGACATATGCGCCGAAGCTGACGAAGGCCGAGGCAAAGCTCCACTGGGCCGAGGGCGCGGCGCAGCTCGAGCGGCGCGTGCGCGCGCTCAACCCGCGGCCCATCGCCGAGGCGACGCTCGACGGTGCGCAGCTGCGCATCCACGAGGCCGTTGCCGTAAAGGCGCCGCCGGGCCCGGTGCCGGGCACGATCCTCGCCGCCGACGCGGCGGGCATCCTCGTGATGACCGGCGACGGCGCGCTCGCGCTCAAGCAGGTGCAGCTCCCCGGACGCCGCGTCGTCGGCGCGGCCGAGCTTGCGAATGCACGGCCGCTGAAGGGCAAGGTGCTCGCCTGAGCACGCCCGAGGGCGCCGCGATCCGGGCGGCGGCGGCGCGTGCGGTCGCGGCGGTCGCGACGAAGGGACGCCGGCTCGAGGATGCCGTCGCAGCGGCGACGCAGGGCGGCGTGCCGCGCCCCGCGACGCAATCGATCGCGTTCGGCACCGTGCGCTGGTACTTCGAGCTCACGGCCTGCCTCGACGCGCTGCTCGACCGCCCGGGCGCGAAGCAGGACGCGGAGCTTCGCGCGCTGCTGCTCGTCGGCCTGTTCCAGCTGCGGCACGGCGCGACGCCCCCGCACGCCGCGGTTTCCGAAACGGTCGAGGGGACCCGTGCAATCGGGCATGCGCGCGCAGCAGGGCTCGTCAACGCGATCCTGCGTCGCTTCCAGCGCGAGGGCGATGCCGTCGCCGCCGCCGCGCACCGCGCCCGCGCAGCCCGCCACGCGCACGCGGAGTGGATGCTCGACGCCTTCGCGCGGGACTGGCCCGACCGCTGGGAGTCGATCGCCGCCGCGGGGAATGCCGAGCCGCCGATGTGGCTGCGCGTGAATGCGCGTCGCGGCACGCGGGACGATTATCTCGCGCGGCTCACGGACGCGGGCATCACGGCGACGCCGGCCGAGTTCGCGCCGGAAGCACTGAGGCTCACCGAGCCGGCCGACGTCAACTCGCTGCCCGGCTTTGCGGACGGCGCGGTTTCCGTGCAGGACGCGGCGGCGCAGCTCGCGCCGCGATTCCTGGCGGCGACGGCCGGCATGCGCGTGCTCGACGCCTGCGCGGCCCCCGGCGGCAAGGCTTGTCATGTGCTCGAGCTCGACCCGGGAATCGCGGAGCTCGTCGCGCTCGACGTCGATGCCGCGCGCGCCGCGCGCATCGAGTCGAACCTCGCACGGCTCGGGCTGCCAGCCAAGGTGATCGTCGGCGACGCGGCGAAGCCGCCGGACTGGTGGGATGCCCGCCCGTTCGAGCGCATCCTGCTCGATGTGCCCTGCTCGGGCACGGGCGTGATCCGGCGTCATCCCGATATCAAGCTGCTGCGCCGTCCCGCGGACATCCCGCGCTTTGCGTCGCAGCAGGCGGCGCTCCTCGAGTCGTGCTGGGCGCTCCTCGCGCCGGGAGGGCGCCTTGTCTACGCGAGCTGCTCGGTGCTCGCGGCCGAAAACGCCGACGTCGTCGGCGCCTTCCTCGAGGGGCAGCCCCGGGCGGTCGACGTGACTGAATCTGCTAGGCTTTTGCTGCCCGGCGAGTTGCCGTGGCGGATTGCGGGGCCAGGCTGCGCGCTCGCGAGCGGCGCGGCGGACGCCGACGGCTTCTATTACGCCTGCCTCGAGAAGCGGGCCTGAGGGACGGAGCGAATCCGGGGCTCCAGCGTGCATTCACTGCGGGGACATCGCTGGCTCTTGATCGTCGCCGTGCTCCTCGGCGCGGCGGCGGTGTCCGCGCGTGCCGACGACGAGGGCCGCTTCGAGGTCCGCAACGCCTACGTCGAGCTCGTGGGCGACAACTGGCAGCTCGACGTGCGACTCGACCTCGCGCTCGCCGATGCGGCGCGCCAGGCCTTCGAGGAAGGCGTCCCGCTCGTGCTGAAGCTCGAGATCGAGGCGAGCGTCGAGCGGCGCTTCCTGCCGGCCAACACCATCATCGAGAAGGAGCGCGTCTGGGAGCTCGCCTATGACGCGATCTCGCAGCGCTACGTCGTCACGGACGCCGCGAGCGGCGAACACGTCAGCCACGCGACGCAGGAAGAGGCGCTCGAGGCGCTCGGCCGCATCAGCGGGATCGTGATCGCCGACATCGCGCAGCTGCCGGATGGGCAGCGCTTCGACATGCGCGTGCGCGCGACGGTCGAGATCGGCGACCTGCCGGCGGCGGTGCGCATGCTGCTCTTCTGGAAGGGCTGGTCGCGCACGACCGAGTGGTACGCCTGGAAGGTGCGCCCATGATCCGGCGATGGCTGCCGTTCGTCGCGGGCGCGGGAATCCTCGTGTGGATCGCGGCACTCGTGATGCTCGCGCTCACCGCCGAGGGTTCGCAGCGCTTCGGCGAGTTCTACCTCGTCATCCTCCTCGTCAACGTCGCGGGGGTCATCGCGCTCCTCGTGCTGATCGGCAGCCGGCTCGCCGACTTCGTCCGCGACTGGCGCAAGCACGTGCCGGGCTCGCGGCTGCGGGGCCGCACGCTCCTCATGTTCGGCGGCCTCGCAATCGCGCCGCTCCTCCTCGTGTTCACCTTCTCGGTGATCTTCCTGACGCGCGGCATCGACAGCTGGTTCCACGCGGAGGTGCGCCAGGGGCTTTCGGACGCGCTCAACCTTTCGCGCGCGGCGCTTGACCTCCGCATGCGCGAGTACCTCGAGCGCACGCAGCGCCTCGCCGACCGGCTGAACGGCGTGTCGGGCGGCGCGCTGTACTTCGCGCTCGAGGCGGAGCTCTACCGCACCGGCGCGGACGAGATCATCGTGACGAGCGCGGGCGGCCAGCCGGTCGCCTACAGTCGCGCGGGCATCCAGCACCAGCTGCCCGCCGTCCCGCCCGAGGACCTGCTGCTCCAGCTGCGCCAGGGCCGGCCGCACGTGAGCCTGCAGCCGGCGCAGGGCGGCGGCTACCAGGTGCGAGCGGCAACGCGGATCGGCGCGGGCTACGGGGTGCAGTCGCCGCGCCTCTTGATCGCGACCTATCCGGTGCCGCAGCGGCTCTCCGACCTCGCCGCCAACGTGCAGGACGCCTTCCAGCAGTACGGCCGGCTCACGTACCTGCGCGAGCCGCTGAAAGCAACCTTCGTGCTGACCCTCTCGCTGGTGCTGTTGATGGCGCTGCTCGCGGCGGTGTACGGCGCCCTGTATTTCTCCGAGCGGCTCGTGCGCCCGGTGCAGGACCTGATCGCCGGCACGCGGGCCGTCGCGAAGGGCGACCTCGACACGCGCATCGAGCGCCCGTCGCACGACGAGATCGGCTACCTCGTCACCTCGTTCAACGACATGACGAAGAAGCTCGCCCGCGCGCGCGAGGAGACCGAGCGTAACCGTGCGGCGGCCGAGGCCGAGCGCGCGGCGCTCGCGGTCGTGCTCGCGCGCCTCACGAGCGGCGTCATCTCGCTGGAGCCGGACCTCCGCGTCCGCGTCGCGAACCACGCCGCGGGCACCATCCTCGGCGTCGACTTCGCCGGCGCGGAGGGTCGGCCGCTCGCGGAAGTGGCGGCCGGCCAGCCGCTGCTCGCGGAGCTGCACGAGATCCTGCAGAAGCACCTCGCGGCCAGCGAGACCGAATGGCGCGAGCAGCTGACGCTGCGCACGGACACCGGGAGGCGCGAGCTCGTCTGCGCCTGCACCGCGCTCCCCGGCGACGCGGGCGCGCAGGGACTCGTGCTCGTGTTCGACGAAGTGACCCAGCTCCTGCAGGCGCAGCGCCAGGCGGCCTGGGGCGAGGTCGCGCGGCGCCTCGCGCACGAGATCAGGAATCCACTGACGCCGATCCAGCTCTCGGCCGAACGCATGCGGCGCAAGTTGATGGCGGGGCTCGAGGCCCGCGAGGCGGAGCTCCTCGACCGCTCGACCCAGACCATCGTGCAGCAGGTCGAGGCAATGAAGCAGATGGTCGCCGCCTTCTCCGAGTACGCGAAGGTCCCGGAGATGCACATCAGCGAGTTCGACCTCGGGGCCATGGTGCGGCAGGTCTCGGACCTCTACCACGCCCAGGATCCGCGCGTGGCCTTCGGCCTGTCGCTCGACCCGAGGGCCGGATCGCTTGCGGCCGACCCGGGGCGCATCCGCCAGCTCCTGAACAACCTGTTGACCAACTCGCTCGAGGCGCTCGACGGGCGGCCGAATCCTGTCATCATGATCGAGACGCAGCGAGTGGGCGACCAGGTCGCACTGACCGTCGTCGACAACGGACCCGGCTTCCAGGGCGGCCTGCTGGAGCAGGCATTCGACCCGTACGTGACCACAAAGCCGAAGGGCACGGGTCTCGGGCTCGCGATCGTGCGCCGCATCGTCGAGGAGCACGGCGGGACGGTCGAGGTCGACAACGCGCCGCAGGGCGGCGCTCGGGTGAGAATCACGTTGCCGGCGGCCGCCCGTGAGGCGCGGCGCGCCGAGGCGAGGAGAGAGAAAGCATGAGTCCGCAGCGCATCCTGGTGGTCGACGACGAGGCCGACATCCGCGGCCTGCTCTCGGAGATTCTCGCGGAGGAGGGCTACGAGATCGAAGTCGCGGCCGACGCGGCGTCCGCGCGCCGCGCCGCAGCGCGCCAGGAGCCCGACCTCGTGCTGCTCGATATCTGGATGCCGGACATGGACGGCATCTCGCTTCTGCGCGAATGGAACGAGAAGCACTCGATCCGCTGCCCCGTCGTGATGCTGTCCGGCCACGGCACGGTCGAGACCGCCGTCGAGGCGACGCGCCTCGGCGCCTTCGACTTCGTCGAGAAGCCGCTTTCGATCGCCAAGCTCCTGCGCACCGCAGAGCGCGCGCTCGAGGCCGGCAAGCGCCGGCGCCAGGCGCAGCGCACGCTGATCCCGCCGCTGGTCGCGCCGGTCGGCAAGAGCCGGCTGATGCAGCGGCTGCGCGAGCAGGTGCAGCAGGTCGCGGGGCACGACGCCGCCGTGATGCTGGTGGGCGAGCCGGGCACGGGCCGCGAGGCGTTCGCGCGCTACATGCATTCGCTCGGGCCGCGAGCGGCCGGGCCGTTCGTCGTCGTCACCTGCGCGAGCCTCGACGACGCGACTGCCGCGGCGCGACTGCGCGGGTCCGACGGCAGGGCGGAGCCGGGCCTCTATGAGCAGGCGCGCGGCGGAACGCTGTTCCTGAGCGGCGTCGAGGATCTCTCGCCGGCGGCGCAGCGGCTCCTGCTCGCGGACCTCGAGCAGCGCGGCTGGCAGCGCGAGGGCGCGGCCGACGTCGTTCCGCTCGATGCGCGCATCGTGACCGCGGCGGTGCCGGGACACGACGGGCCGGCGAGCGGGCTCCGGCGCGATCTGCTCGCGCACCTCGAGGTCATCTCGATCCGGATCCCGCCGCTTCGCGAATATGCCGAGGACGTGCCGGACCTCCTGCGGCATTACGTGGACCGGCTCGTCGACGAGGAGGGCATGCCCTTCCGCCGCTTCGCGGTCGCGGCCCAGAACCGCCTGCGGAACTATCCCTGGCCCGGCAACGTGCGCGAGCTCCGCAACCTCGTGCAGCGGGTGCTGATCATCGGCGGGCCCGAGGAGATCGGCCTCGAGGAGATCGAGCAGCAGCTCGTCGCACAGCAGGCGCCGGACGAGCCGCTCGTGAAGCAGGACCTGCTGGCGCTGCCGCTTCGCGAGGCGCGCGAGCAGTTCGAGCGGGCCTACCTCCTGCAGCAGCTCATGCTCTGCAACGGCAAGGTCGGGCTCCTCGCGAAGCGCGTCGGCATGGAGCGCACGCACCTGTATCGCAAGCTGCGCTCGCTGGGCGTGGACTTCCGGCAGATCACCGAGGATTAGCCACAAAGGAGAGGACCATGAAGAGTGAGCACATCGCTGCGGCGATCGCGGCCCTCGGCCTCCTGGGCGCGGCCGCCGCGCAGGCCGATGAATCGAAGCGCAGCTTCGGCCAGTACACCGACGACAAAATGCTGGTCGGCAAGGTGAAGTCAGCGCTGATCTCCGACAAGACTGCGGACGCCGACGAGATCAACGTCGAGGTCTACAAAGGCGTCGTCCAGCTGAACGGCTTCGTCGACACCGAGAAGGAGAAAGCCCAGGCCGAGGCGGTCGCGAAGGCGGTCGAAGGCGTCAAGGGCGTCGAGAACAACCTCGCGATCAAGCAGGGCAAGCACACGAGCGGCGAGATCATGGACGACTCCGCGCTGACCGCCAAGGTGAAGTCGGCGCTGATCGAGGACCCGTCCACCAAGGCGGGCGACATCAACGTCGAGACACGCCAGGGCGTCGTGCAGCTCTCGGGATTCGTGGCGACCCAGGCGCAGAAGGACGCCGCGGCCAAGGTCGCGGGCGCCGTCAAGGGCGTCAAGTCGGTGCAGAACGGCCTGTCAATCCAGCAGTAGTGATTCGCCGGATCTGAAGGGCCGCGTTTCCTTCAGGTCATTCGCCGACGCGGACGACGAGGAAGTCGACCTCGGCTTCCTTGAGCCGCTCGCGCACGCGGTTGAGCTCCTTCGGGTCGCTGATCGGCCCGATGCGGACGCGGTGCCAGGTGTCGTTGTCGATGGCGACGCGTTGCACGTTCGACTCGATCCCCTGGAGCGCGAGCTGCGCACGCACGCGGTCCGCGTCCTCGAACTTGCGGTACGAGCCCGCTTGCAGCACATAGGCGCCTTTCTTGTCGGCTGGCTCGGGCGCGTCGCGCGGCATCACGACTTCCTTCTCCGGGACGACGACCTCGAAGTTCGGCAGCATCTGGTAGAAGTCGTACTTGTCCGACTGCTCCTCGTCGGCGGACTCGCGCGACGACGCGGGCTCGGCCGCGGCCGGGGCCTTCTCGGCGGCATCCGGGGCCTGCGGGCCGCGCGGGTCGAAGTAATAGAGCGCGAGCCCGACCGCGAGGCCCGCGACGAGCCCGATGAAGAGGCCGGTCCAGCCCGAGAAACCCTCGCGCCGTCCGCGGCTGCGCTTGTAGTCGCGCGCGACCATTACATTGATTCCGGTGCCGACACGCCGAGGATCGCGAGGCCGTTCCGGAGCACCTGGCGCGCCGCGGCGATCAGCGCGAGGCGCGCGTTCCGCGTCCGCGCCTCGTCCACGATGAACGGAAGCGCCGCGTAGCAGGCATGGAAGGCCTGCGCGAGCTCGCGCAGGCAATGCACGACGAGGTGCGGGGCCCTGAGCGCCGCGGCCTGGGCGACGACCTCGGGCCAGCGCGAAATCTCGCGCATGAGCGCGAGCTCCGCGGGCTCCCCGAGCGAGTCGAACGCCGCGAGGCCCGCCGCCTGGTCGAACGGCAGGCCGCGCTCTTGCGCCTGCTTCAGCACGCTCGCGATGCGCGCGTGCGCGTACTGAACGTAGTACACCGGGTTGTCGTTCGACTGCTTCTTCGCGAGCTCGAGGTCGAAGTCGAGCGGCTGGTCGTTCGAGCGCATCACGTAGATGAAACGCGCGGCGTCGTTGCCGACCTCGCCGCGCAGGTCGCGGAGCGTCACGAACTGCGCCTCGCGCTTTCCCATGGCGACTTTCTCGCCGCCTTTCCAGAGCGTGACGAACTGCACCATGGGCACTTCGAGCGATTCCGGCGGCTCGCCCATGGCCGCGAGCCCGGCGCGCACGCGCGCCACGTAGCCGTGGTGGTCGGCGCCGAGGATCGTCACGAGCAGGTCGAAGCCGCGCTCACGCTTGTCGAGGTGGTAGGCGATGTCGGAGGCAAAGTAGGTCTTCTGCCCGTTGGCGCGGACGACGACGCGGTCCTTCTCGTCGCCGAACTCGGTCGCGCGGAACCAGGTCGCGCCGTCCTGCTCGAACACGCGCCCGTGCGCGCGCAGGCGCTGGAGCGCGCGGTCGATCGGCCCGCCGTCCCGGCCGTCGCCGAGGTCCTGCTCGGAGTACCAGCGGTCGAACCGCACGCCGAACTCGGCGAGGTCGTCCTGGATGTCGGCGAGGATGTCCGCGAGCCCTGCTGCGAAAACCGTGCGGAAGCCGTCGCCGAGGAGCTCCTTCGCGCGCGCGATGACGGCGTCGACGTACTGGTCCTTGTCGCCGCCCGCGCCTTCGTCGGGCGGCATTCCCTTCAGGACCTCGGCCGCCGGGCGGCGGAGCGCGTCGCCCTGCGCTTCGCGAAGGCGCGCCGCAACCGGGCGCACGTAGTCGCCGCGGTAGCCGTTCGCCGGGAATGGCAGCGTCTCGCCGGAGAGCTCGAGGTAGCGGAGCCAGACGCTCGCGGCGAGGATGTCCATCTGCCGGCCCGCGTCGTTCACGTAGTACTCGCGGTGCACGCGCCAGCCGTCCGCCTCGAGCAGGTTCGCGACCGTCGCGCCGAAGGCGGCGTGACGCCCGTGGCCGACGTGCAGGGGGCCGGTGGGATTCGCGGAGACGAACTCGACGATCGCCTTCTGCCCGGCGCCGCCGCCGCTGCGGCCGTAGCCCGCGCCTTCCGCGAGCACGCGGCTCATCTCCGCCTGCCAGGCGCCGGGCGTCATGAAAATGTTGATGAAGCCCGGGCCGGCGATCTCCGTCTTTGCGACGAGCTCGTTCGCCGGGATGGCCGCGACGATCGTCTCCGCGAGCTTGCGCGGGTTCGTGCGCGCGGCCTTGGCGAGCCGCATCGCGACGCCGGTCGCGAAGTCGCCGTGCGCGACGTCGCGGCTGCGCTCGATGGCGGGATCCGGCGGCGCGGCGCCGCCGAGCGTGCCGGACGGCAGCGCGGCGAGCGCGTCGTTCACGAGCTTTTCGATGCGGTTTTTCAAGGCGCGCCAGTCTCTGGAATCGCCGCCGGCTAGTCAACCTCGGCCGGGTCGACGTCGAGCGACCAGCGCAGCTGGCGCGGCGTCTTGAGCTTCGCGATCTCGGCGACCCAGTCGGTGAGATGCGCCTGGAGCGCGCCGCGCGAGGGCGACTCGACGAGAAGCTGCGCGCGATGGCGGCCGGCACGGCGTGCCATCGCGGCGGGCGCGGGTCCGAGCAGGCGGATGCCGCGCTTCCGTCCGTCCGGGGCTGCGGCCTCGGCGGCATGCAGGAAGCCGAATGCCTCGGCGCGCGCGGGCGAGTCCGCGCGCAGGAGCGCGAGGTGGGAGAAAGGCGGCCATCCGGCGGCGCGGCGCTCCTCGAGCGCGAGCGTGGCGAAACCGTCGTACCCCTCGGTGATCAGGCAGCGCAGCAGCGGGTGCTCGGGATAGGCGGTCTGGATCAGCACTTCGCCCGGGCGGTCGCCGCGGCCCGCGCGGCCCGCGACCTGCACGATCTGCTGCGCGAGCCGCTCGCTGGCGCGGAAGTCCGCGCCGAAGAGGCCCTGGTCGGCCGCGAGCACGACGACGAGCGTGACGTCGGGGAAGTCGTGTCCCTTCGTCAGCATCTGCGTCCCGAGGAGGATCCGCGCACGGCCGTCGCCGACGGCCGCAAGCGCCTCCTCCAGGTCGTCGCGGCGCCGGATCACGTCGCGGTCGATGCGCACGAGCGGCGCAGACGGAAACAGCTGCGCGAGGGCGGCCTCGACGCGCTCGGTTCCCTCGCCGACCGGCGCGAGCTCGTTGCCGCAGCGCGGACAGGCGAAGGGCATTGGCTCCTCGGCGCCGCAGTGGTGGCAGGAGAGCTTCGCGCGGCCGAGGTGTACCGTGAGGCGCGCGTCGCAGGAGTGGCAGGGCGCGATCCAGCCGCATCCGGAGCAGAACATCGTCGGCGCGTAGCCGCGCCGGTTCAGGAACACGAGCACCTGGCCGCGCGAATCCAGGTGCCGGCGGATCGCGTCGACTGCGGGCGGCGATAGCCCGTCACGCGCCGGGTTGATGCGAAGGTCGACGACGGTGACGCGCGGCTTGCCGGCCCGGCCCGTGCGCTCGGGCAGCGGCACCTTGACGTAGCGGCTGGCGGCGGCATTGCTGAGCGACTCCAGCGACGGCGTCGCCGAGCCGAGCACCACCGGAACGCCCGCGCGCTGCGCACGCGCGACCGCGAGGTCGCGCCCGGAGTAGCGGAATCCTTCCTGCTGCTTGTACGAGGCGTCGTGCTCCTCGTCGACGACGACGAGGCCGAGTGACGGCATCGGCGTGAAGATCGCCGAGCGCGTGCCGATCACGACCGGCGCGCGGCCCGAGGCGGCGGCGCGCCAGCCCGCGAGGCGCGCCCCGTCGGCGAGCGAGGAGTGCAGGGCGACGACGGGTGCGGCGAGGCGCGTGCGGAAGCGCGCGACGAGTTGCGGCGTCAGCGCGATCTCGGGCACGAGCACCAGCGCGCCGCGCCCGGCCTCGAGCACGCGCTCGATGAGGCGGAGGTAGACCTCGGTCTTGCCGCTGCCGGTGACGCCGTGCAGCAGGAAGGCGCCGAAGCGGCCGAGCGCCGCGCCGATGCGCTCGACCGCCGCGCCCTGGTCGGCCGTGAGCACCGGCCCTGGCTTGCCGGCGCCAGCGGGCGGGGGAGGCTCGGGCCGCGCGATCGATTCGATCCAGGCGCGCGCCGCGAGCGTGCGCAGCGCGCCCGCGTGGCCCGCTGCCGAAATCTCCTCGGCCGTCGAACCCTCTTCGCCGACATGCGCGATGAGCGCCTTCTGCCGCGCGCCGAGGCGTGCACCCGCAGCGATCGCGTCGCGTCCCGTTTCCGAGAGGCGCCAGAGGATTTCGTCGCGCGTCGCCGGCGCGCCCTTGCGCAGCATCTTCGGCATCGCGCTGAAGAGCACATCGCCGAGCGGGTGGTGGTAATAGTCCGCGGCCCAGCGCAGGAGCCCGAAGGTGACGTCGTCCCAGAGCTGCGTCGCGTCGAGCGCCTCGATCACCGGCTTCAGGCGCGGACGCGGCAGCGCGCTCGTCTCGGCGTGCGCGACCACGACACCGACCGCGTGCTGGCGGCCGAAGGGCACGCGCACGCGCGCGCCCGGGCACGGCGGCGGTTGTTCCGCCCCGGGCAGGTAGTCGAATGAGCGCCGCATCGGCGTGTCGAAGACGACCTGGAGAATCGGGCTCGGCGTGCTCAATTAGCCCTTCTGGATCAACGGGTTAGCAATTTGCATGCAACGGCGTCAACTGCTGCGCCATCGAAGCGTAATACACCGTGAACGCGAGCGGAGCCGGATGCCGGTGGGGGGAAGGGCGGCTGATTCGCTCTGCTACGCTCGACGCCGTGCGCGCCCTGATTGCCGCCATGCTCGCGCCCGATCCCGCCGCGCGCTGGGGTTCCTTGAACGAGGCGGATCGCACGCTCGCGCGCGCTTCCAGCGCTGGCGCGAGTTGTCGCCCGCAGAGCGCGACAAGCTGCGCGAGCGCTGGCAGAAATTCCGCGACCTGACGCCCGAGCAGCAGGAGGCGCTGCGCGAAGCCTATCGCCATTACCTGTCATTGCCGCCCGCGCAGCGCGACGCCACGAGCAAGCGCTGGGAGCAGATGTCGCCCGAAGAGCAGCGCCGCGCGATCTCGCGGCGGCAGGGCTCGAAGCCCGGGACCTACGACAAGCAGCCCTGCCCGCCCTGCTGAGGACTCGCATCCGCTGCGCCACCGTGGGAGGATGTTTGCATGGCGAACAGCCCGCTCAAGCGCTCGCGTGACCGGATCATCGCCGGCGTCTGCGGCGGCATCGCCGAGTGGCTCGGCTGGAAGCCGGACCGCGTGCGTGTCGCCTACGTGATCCTCTCGATCCTGAGCGTCGCCTTCCCGGGGATCATCGTCTACCTGCTGCTCTGGCTCCTGATGCCGGACGCCGACGAAGTGTGAGCCGCGAGCTCGCGGAACGCCTCGGCGAGCGACACGACCACGCGACTCTCCTCGAAGCGCGCCGCCGCGCGATCGCCGCGGTGCAGGACCTCGCACGCCAGGTCTCGCCGGGCATGACGGAGGAGGACGGGCTCGGCGTCGCGCGCCACGCGCTCCGCTCGCAGGGTTTCACCGACGACTGGGTGGCGCCGTATCTGCGGTTCGGCACGAACACGCTGAAGAAATATGCGGAGCCTTCGGAGCCCGGCGTCGCGCTTCGCGAGGACGACGTCTGGTACGTCGACGTCGGTCCGCTCTGGAACAACCACGAATGCGACTACGCCGAGACCTTTGCGGTCGGCAGCGACCCGGAGCGGCATCGCATCGTCCGCGACCTGCACGAAGTCTTCGAGCTCACGTCGAGCCATTGGCGCGGAGTGCGCCCGACCGGCATCGAGCTGTATCGCTATGCGGAGCGCGAAGCCGCATCCCGCGGCTGGCAGCTCGACCTCGAGATGGCGGGGCACCGCCTCGGTGAATACCCGCACTCAGCGCTGCACGACGGCACGCTCGCCAACGCCGACTTCACGCCTTCATCGGGCCTCTGGATGCTCGAGATCCAGCTCCGCCACCCCGACGTCCCCTACAGCGCCTTCTTCGAAGACCTCCTCCTGGACGATCCCGCCGACTGACGATCCGCACCGCGCGCGAGCCGTGGCGGGACTCCGGAGCGAGCGAATGTCCGTTCTTCTGAGCGAGCGAAGGAGTCCCGCCGGCGAAGTGCGCGCGCGGGGCTGCCCGTCAGCCTGCTGCCTTGACTGCCTGGATCAGCTCTGCGGCGACCTTCTGGGCGTCGCCGTAGACCATGCGCGTGTTGTCGAGATAGAAGAGGTGGTTTTCGATTCCAGAGAAGCCGGCGCCCTGGCCGCGCTT
>Ga0075434_100000455_pt1 | contig 30483 bp, 26 predicted proteins | sample RhiMethybrSRZTD3_FD_75298 | JGI IMG/M metagenome (GOLD analysis project Ga0075434, IMG submission 75298) | Populus rhizosphere microbial communities from Tennessee, USA - Rhizosphere MetaG P. TD hybrid SRZTD3 | ecosystem: Host-associated > Plants > Roots > Rhizosphere > Soil | place: USA...
GAACATCTGGCCGTGGTGTATGTCGAGGACAATTCCGCCATCCTCATTCCTGGTGCTGCGAACTCCGGTTGAGACTGCGTACAAGGTGTGAGTCCTTTCAGTTGGGAGCGTGCTGGGGAGTTTGGCACGTAGCGTAGGCGTGAGGTGATACTTCGTTGGAAATGTTCGCAACACGGCCGGGATCCCAGGGGTGCGTCACGCCTTCAACGGGATAGGAGGTTGTTGCGTGTCCTGCTCGGCTGGGTGACTGTTCGATTTTCCATCCTATTGGATTGCAGCAGGGTTGAATGGCGGCTTGGAAAAGGCTGCCTCGAACGGCGGCCCCAATTGTCGTGTTGCCCGTCGGATCGGTATGGAGCGGCGGTCACCCCACCGACCCCTGTCACACCGCCGTGCGTACGGGTCCGTACACGGCGGTTAGCATTGTGGTAGCAGTCTGGTTCGTCATGTTTGTTCCGTGCGGTCAGTCGGGCGATGCACGGAGTTTCCACTGCAAATAGGGCGCGGAACAAATCAAGAGTTGTAATCTCCGGTTTGCCCGTTATCGGAAAGAACCGCGATGATATCCGTCAATGGTGAAGTGTTGTGGACTCTGAGAACCGACGCGTTTTGATGTCGCGCATCGGTGGCTGACCGAAGAAGCGTTTGTATTCGCGGTTGAACTGACTCGAGCTTTTTGTACGTTTTAAGAGAAGGCTAATAAGCTATTTGAGGGAAGCTGAATTCGACGGAGGCGTTGTATTGGTCAGGAGCAAAGGGTTTGGGCTTATGGGCCTTTCTCGCGCGCCGGATCGTTACCCCGGACCGAATGCGACCGGGCGCACTATTTTGTACAGGGGCTGGTGGATTCGCATGTCCACATCAACGAACCCGGGCGAAGTGATTGGGAAGGCTTTCTGTCGGCAACGCGGCTTGTCGCTAGCGTTCCCCTACGGATCCACGGTTTGAGCAGCGCGTGCTAGACGCCAAGGAGCGCGCCACGGCGGTCTCCCTAAAAAACTAATGGGGTCCGGTCTATCAACCGTGGGAGGTGACGTGGCGATGTCTCGGAGTCGAGACCGCGGCAGTGAACAGCCGAGAACAGGCACTCCCGTTTCGCAGGAGTAATTCCGGGCTGGTATCCTCGACGATACGTCCCGCTTCGAAAATGATCACCCTCGCAACGCAGTACAGTGCGGACAGCCGATGGGAAATCACGATGAGGGTGCTCCCGGGCAGAACGTCTCGGAGACGAGAAAGCAATTGCTGCTCTGAACGGGCATCGAGCGAGGATGTGGCTTCATCCAGAATCAGAACGCGAGGGCGCTGCAGAATCGCTCTTGCGACCCCCAAGCGCTGGCGTTGACCGCCGGATAGGCACGATCCTCCGGGGCCAACCCGCTCCTCTAGGCCTGATCGTGAGTATGCGCCCCACGCCCTGCGTCCGACGTCCTCCACTACCGCCTCGAGTTCAGCGTCCGAGGCGGTTGCTTTGCCCAGCCGGAGATTGCTGGCCAGTGTTGTGTCGAACAGAATCGGGTAGGCGGGGGCGTAGCAGACGTGCTCTCTGAGGCTCTCGATTTCAATCTTCCGCACGTCGCGGCCGGCCACCAAAATCGATCCCGCGTTCGCGTCATACAGACGCGTCAACAGCTTTGCCAGTGTGCTCTTGCCAGCGCCGTTTTCACCCACCATGGCGACGTGCTCTCCCGCCCGGATGTTCAGGCGCGGAATCGACAGCTGCCAACGAGTTTTCGGATATCCGAAGCAGACATCGGCAATCTCGATCGTCCATGGTTGGTTCTGAGGGAACCTGATGGCAGTTGGGCAAGCCCTGATCGCAGGCTTCAACGCCAACACAGCCTGCAGTTGCCGGATGGTCGTGAACGTCCTCTGCGCCCGCGCATACGTCTCTGCGGCTCCGCCGAGTGGTTCGAACAGCTGCGTCAGATATGTGTAGAACGCGACCAAACCACCCACGGTCAATGAACCTGTGAAGACGCTCCAGCAGCCTAGCCCAAGGACTGCCGTCATCGCCAGTCCAATGGTCAGGCTCGTATAGAGAGTGAACCAGATGCCGGTCATGAAAACCTTGTTGTACGACCGGACCGTTGTGGCCAAGAGATGGAATGCAGTTCGCTCACGTCGGCGTTCCTGACGAAGCAATTGTAGTGCTACCACCGACGAGAGATGTTCCTCGAGGAAACTGCTCCATGCAAGGTGCTTGCGCTGAAGCGCATTCGAACCCTCGGCAAGACGGCTGCGGAAATGTTTTCTGGTGAGAAGAAAGACGGGAATGAGCGGCAAAACTGCCACAGTCATACGGGCATTCAATATCAACATCGTTCCTAGGGTGAGCATCCCTGCGCTGATGGTCCGCAAGATGGAAGGCAGCAGATCGGAACCAAAATATGCGATTTCATCGATGGGCTCGGCCAGCGAGTACATGGAAGCACCAACCGGCGTGCCCTCGTGGTAGTCGGCAGAGAGCGTGTCGAGATGCCGCAGTAGCCGCAGGCGCATGTCAAGGGCCAGGCGCTGGGCTGCACGCATGGTCAGGTAGCCTCCTACGCTCGTAAGTACTGCCCCGCCTTGGTGGCACAGGAAGATCACGCCCACCGCCCCGATCAGAACACCCACCCTCCGGCTAGGCAGAACCACATCGATCAAGGACTTCAGGACCAGCGGAGCGAGCAGCCCAAGGAAACTGCCTACCGAGATGCAGACGAAACTGGCAGCATGCCAGCGAAGAAATGGACGAACTTGCTGGGACAGCCAGCCAATTTCTGAAGGAACCCACGAGATCATGCCGTTTCTCGGCCTCACAACATCGCATGCCGGTTCAGCCGAAGAGCAACAGAGTAGTGCGAGGATCGAGCGGCATTCCATCCTTCCCTTGGTCTGTTCGCAAACCCGACAATTGAGAATGATTTCCCCCACCGTTGCTCAGAATGCAGCAGCCTGTACTTGGATTTCGCGTTCGGAAATGTGACCGCCAGCGCATTAAAGCATTCTGGCAATCGTGACCACCTGCCCAACCACTTCCGCATCGACGTGGTTCCGCAGATGCTCCGGTCGCTGATGGCTCGGCAGGCAGGGATGTACCACCAATGTCCCCTCCTCGAGACTGCAGCAACCGCACAGGTATGTTCCTTCACGTTTCAGGAGGACGTACAGGGGCTGCTGCCACAACGGCCTCGATCGGAAGTGAAGGGCCTTTTTTCTACGCCGATTTACGACCGCGATCAATCCGTTTGCCAGAAGAGGGTGGAGAGGGTTCTGATCTCCACCAACCCAGAAAAAGTCATTCAGGGACAAAGTCCTCAGGCCAGACAAGCCGGGCAGACACCCACGCACAAAAGTTGGTACGTGCTCCGATCGTCCGAGGAGTTGCTCCAGGAAGCCGTCGTCCATCGGCCCATGATTTTCGGCGTGAGCGAGTCCCCTTGGAGGCTTGCGGGGAACAAGCTTGTCGGGGATAGGATGTTTGCCGGCCTCTTCCACATTGAGACCAACACTTTTCAAGAAGGTCGAGAAATGTAACCCATAAACCACACAGAGCGTTATCACCTTATGAACATGCCGTGGCGAACTGTCGAGTGCCTCATAGTCGGAAAGAGAGCCCGGTGCGGCGAAGTATTGCTCGTCGCCCAATGCTGCGGCGACGCGGCGGCTCATCGCCGACGCCTCCCGCAAGGACAAGCCCATTTTCAACCTCGCACTGCGCAGCAGCTGGCTCAGCTTCGACTCCTGCCACACGAGTGTTGAAGGCCGCCAATGTTTGGCCAATTCCGTCGGCACTTCCGCTTGCTCGGGTGTGAGCAAAGGGCGTATTTCAAGGTCCAGCACTCCGATCACTCGGACTTCCGTCGGGAACTGGAGCTCCACCTGCGCATAGGGCAGCTGTGTGCTCAGGGGCAGGATGCGGTATTTGCCTACTGCACGGATCCGGCAGCAGCAGAACCCCTTGGCGTGTTCTATGAGAAACAAGCATTCTGATCTTTTTCCGTTGGCTTTAGGTAGCATCGATCTTGCCAGGCGAGGATTGGCGCGAACAATGCTGCCCGGAAGCAGGTCTGGAAATGCCAAATCGTCCTCCGACCCAATCTTCGCGTACACGAAGTCGCCCGCCTTCATTTGCGGCAGGGAGCGGACACGCTCTTGTGGAGCGGACTCCAGCAGCCGCCCCATGGGTGCGATTTCCGGCACTGGAAAATTTCCTGGCTTGTTTCGGAACCATGGAACCCAGGACTCCGGGTCCTCCAGGGATGAATCGAGAATCATGGTTCGCTTCGAAGGGAGGCTAGCCTGCAAGTATCCGATGTCTTCCGGGTGAAATCCGAAGACCCGTAGCCAGTCGTGAAAACGGTAGTTCGAGATGCGGCTCAGGGCAAGTAGTTGGTGGAGACTAGGGCTGAGGTTTGCCCGCCCGAGAGCATAGTAGAAATTGTGAGGCAAAAAGCTCGGGGATGACCGTCCGTAGAGGCCAGTTGTTCTCTGCGAGACTTGATACAAAGTAAGGTTTCTACTTGCCAGGATGACGTTCACCCGCTCAACCAGCCCCACTTTCGACTCCATGATCCCACACCAGATTCTGTCGATCTTCGGCGGACAATCTGCGTGTTACGAGGCGTGATTCGGAGACCGGGCCTATATAACCCCATACGGCAGATGTTCTGAACAATTTTGCTGAGAATGACCGCTTCCACGACCAGCCTACCTATCTAGCTGAGTAAGGACTTAGTAGCTTCCGGTCAGAGGGAGACGGTCGGATTCGCGACCAACGGAAAATGCTGGCTTCGTCGGGACCGGCGAGGAGTATCATGGCCCATCTTTCACTTCATTTGGTTTCTTGCTGTTCTTCTAAACCTTAACCTGTTTGTTCGACCAAGAAGGAAGTTCTGCCCGTCATGCCGACGCCGCTGTTGGGGTCGACGCCGAATCGGGAAGCTGGCAAAAAGCTCCGAGCCGAGCGTGCGCGTGTTGGGTTGTCGACTCGCGCAGTGCAAGAGCTGAGCCAGCGGATTGCGCGCGAAAAGAACAACCAGGAGTACTACATTTCCCACGCCTGGCTGACCGACGCTGAAAGCGGGAAGTTCACCCCGACCATCTATAAGCTCTATAGCCTGAACCTCATTTACAAATGTAACTTCATCGACATGATGGCCTTCTTCGGGCTCAATTTCCTCGATGTTGCCAGGGAGCAACGCTTGGTCAGACTGCCACACACGCACTTGCTTGGATCCAGTCTGGATCTGCCGGGGCAGAAAATCGTGGTGCCCGTCGACCTTCGCAAAGACGCGGAGTTGGCGCGGACGAACTTGCTATCTCGAATGTTTGAGGGGTACGCTCAGATTCCCGTCCAGCTGCTGCAGTGCCTGAATCCGGAACGCTGTGTCTGCGGATACGTCGGACTTGAGGACTACACGCTCGACCCGATCATCCGCCCGGGATCCGTTGTGGCCATCGATGTCCGACAAAACAAAGTGAGGATGGGCAGCTGGCGCAACGTGACGGATCGGCCTATCTATTTTGTGGAGCTCCGAGATGGCTATGCCTGCTGTTGGTGTGAGCTGGATGGAAACCAGCTGATCCTGATTCCATGCCCGCAATCGCCGGTGCAGGTCCGCCAGGTTCGTTACCCCACAGACGGCGACATCGTGGGCCGAGTGACGGCCGTGACCATGCCCCTTGTGGAGGTCGAACAATCTTCGCCCGGTGACCCATCCGCCCTGCCGCATCCCGGCAGTCAGCAGAGTCGACGGACGTGAAATGGTCCGGCGACCCTCTCGAGTCACGGCTGTTTCGGGCCCTGGCTCGGTGGTCTGAACGGTGCCGTAAGCCAACCCCGACGTGGCGAAGGCTCCTTGCCGAGAGCAGCCTCGATAACATCGAGTACGAGAGTATTTCCGCTCCGCCTCGCTGGCTCTCATGAATTCAGCAAAGTCACGCGCACAACTCGAGGCTGTAGAAGCCCGGCCTTGGTAGTCTGCGCTGCCTTCTAGGAAGGACGATCGCTGTGGAAACGCAGCAGTGCGCTCTCCACGGCACGAAGATCCGACGTTCGCTTTTCCAGTTCGGCGCTATAGATTTTTGCACATTCGTACATGCGGGCATTCTGAATTGCTGCCGCCGCCGGGATAACGAGTAGTTTCGCAAGTCGCAGATGTTCCGGAGTGAAAGTGCCCGCTACAGAGTGGCCCAAGGAAAGCAGCCCCAGCGCCCGGCGTGACACAATCAATGGAACTCCAATCCAGGAATGAGGATACTCGGCATCCGCGCAAACCTGCCTTGGCTGTTCCTCGAGAGTGTCCCTGATCAAGATATCGCTTTGACTCCGAATGACGCGTTCGATGAGAGGGTAGTCGGTCGCGTCGATCGTGCGAGGATATTTCCCGCTCTGCTTCGCAACCTGAGGGGGATGTGCGTTGCGCGCCACAAACAGTCGAGAGTCCGACTCAAGCAGCAGGATCTGTGCCGACTCGTAAGGAACTAGTTCCAGCAGAGACTGAAGCAACGTGTCCAGAATGCTGTCCATCTCCAGGTCCTGAGTCAGCGCCAACGTCGCTTTGCGCAGGGCATTGGCCTCGGCCCATGCGGCCTTCGCCATAGTCAGGCTTTTGCCGATCTCCTCCTCGGCTCGCTTTTGTGCAGTCACGTCTTTGGCGGTTCCGATCAGCTTCTGTATCCTCCCTCGGTCATCCCGCACCGGAAATCCCCCGACCCAGATCCACCGCGAATCTCCATCGGGTAACACGATCCGAAATTGTTCGTTGAATTTCCCGTTACTGGTCGCTTCTTCGAGCTTGGCAAATATCCGGCGGCGATCCTGTGGATGAATCAGCTCCGCGTAGGAAAGTGGGTCGCGCTGCAGTGACTCTCTTGATCGCCCGGTTATCGTCTCATATGCCCGATTCACATACAGTGCTTTCCGGCTATGCGCATCGATCATCCAGAAAATCTCCTGGATGTGGTCGGCCATCTGCCGGAAACGCACTTCACTCTCCAACAAGGAAGCCTCGCTTGCGTCGAGCGCGCTGGCGGTCTCACGCTGCTGCTGGTACGCCGACCGTAAAGCTCCGGAGAAGAACAAAAACACGACGCAGGACGCCGCGAGCGCGGCGCCAAACAAGATCGAGGACACGTCAAAACTTTGTAGTCGCGCCGACAGCAGACTTACGAGGAGGATGAGGAGAGCCAGGCAAAGAAGGGTAACACTGACCAGCCAGTCAGGTCTCGATCTCTGGCTGCCATCGGAGGACCCGCGGAGTCGGTCAACTCGCTCCATGTTACCCGGCGGCGTTAGCAGCCCACAACCATTGCGGGCGCCAGACTTTGGTTTGCCCAAACAGACCAGCATGCTAAGGCTGGCGCAATGCTATCCGTGCACCGGAGGTGCGTCAAGCCCGAGCCGGCCTTTCCTGGCTTTTTCGCGAATCGTTGTTCAGTGCGCACGATGATTTTGTAAATTCTGAAAGTCTCCGATATTTCGGCGATCTTTTAGGAAGAATCCCGGCTGCCAACCGATCTAACGTTGGGGCAGTCTATCTTTCTGCCCAACACCAAGGAGGTGCGCCATGCAGACAAGAAAACCGCCCGCCGCCGAATACGATTGGTTGAGCAGTATCCCGGAAGAAACCGGCGAAACCTCGTTGGAACGACATTTTTCCGTCAGTGAACTGGCCAGCCTCTGGGACCTGAGCGAGCAGACCATTCGTCGAATGTTCGCGGGTGAGCCCGGCGTGATCGAATGGGGGCACACCGAAAGTCGATTCAAGCGCGGCTATATAACGTTGAGAATTCCGGAAAGCGTGGTGCAACGGGTCCATTGCCGACTGCGCAGCACAAGCTAAGGCACGACGGTCGAACGTTGACCGCCACATTCCACGTCCGACGTCTCGGATGGTTGGAGTTCACCCGCTGGCCGTCGGTATCGGTCCTAGTCGGCTGCTCCAAGAGCGCAAGAGTACACTCAGGTGTCGGAGCATGCAGGCCAGATTCGCAAGCCGCGGATAGCGCCAACAATCTCACCCCTCAACTCGCGCCGCCACCCTTTCGAGAATGGTTGCGTGGCGGAGTTCTTGGGTGTTGCAAAGGTTACGACAAGTTTCACCCCCTCGGGACTGAGGCCTGCTCCTGCAACTCTTAATTGCACAACATCTTGCGGTGCGTACCTCATCCAGCAGGCCCTTCTTTTGCGCCCTCAGGGCAGTCGAATGGATGGCCGACCAAACAACCGAAACCGAGAAGCCCCATGCAATCCGACTAGCCTAACAAGGGCGTGAACGATGACGTTGTGCCGCTCCCGGATCGAGACCGACACCCCTATTTACAACCTGAACAGCACCAGTTTTCACGATCTCCTTCTGGCCGTCTCAGTCATCCTCCGAGCTCAAGACCAAGAGATGCATGTGACGGTCGAGGTCCATCCATTGAGATGGGTGCGAAAATCGTCCGTGTGGAAGTGGCTTATTATTCATAAGCTAATGCTTGAATAACATCTTGCTTCACCGCTTTCCACGCGGGGAGAATGGCTCCCAATAGAGCCCCTATGACGGAAACGCCTGACGCTATAGGCCACCAACCGTATACAGTTTCTTGGGTGAGGCTTGCCGGAGCAACGTGCATCATGAGCCATTTGCTTGCATGCGTCATCACAATTCCTAAAACGCTGCCCAGTATCGCGATCGCTAGCGTCTCGCGAAAAAGAAGATTCAAAATATAGCCGGACGAAGCCCCGAGCGCCTTCAGTATTCCGATCTCTCGCGTTCTTTCCAGTACAGCGGTGTACATCGCCATTGTCACGACTATAAAACCTACAATTAGGGCAATGCCTATCACCACTCCAATAAAGTCGCGTAATAACCCAACACTGTTGATCGTCAATAACGATGTAAACTCCTCCATCGTGTAGATGAAATAACCCGGCATTGCGCCCCGCAACTGGTCAACGATGAGCTGTGCACGAGTGGGGTCATCCACTCTTAGGTAAATCTGGCTGAGCCTCCCGGGATTTCCAGTGAGTTCTTGAAGGACATTCAGCCGCGCACAGATGTGGGACAGCTTGCCGGACTCGAAGATCCCCGAAACTCGCCAGGCATGGTTTGCCAGTGTGATTGTTCTTCCAACGCTCAGCTTGTTCTGCCTCGCATAGTATTCATCGACAATGACATCATCATCGTTCTCAAACGGGCCACCTTGGACAAAGCGGAAGCCGCCGCTCAATCGGTCGAATTGAGCGAGGTCGATACCCGTTAGGACGTCAAAACCACTCAGCGGCTGACCCATCGTGCCTGTAGCAAATGTGACATGGGGCTGCTTCATCAAGAACGGGACCAACTTTTCGCTCATCGGAGAGGAACTCAGACTAATGATGGAACTGGCAGGGGGCCGGACTATGATATCCGCCCCGACTCCGCGGGCACGACGCGCTGCTTCGTCGAGCGTTCCGTAACTGATTCCCACGAGCGTGAGGATCATGGTGACCTCAACGCCGATGGCGAGCACGCTCAAACATGTTCGGACCGGCCGTTGGCGTAGGTTCTCAAAGACAAGTCTATTCAGCAACGAGACCTCCGACGAACGGAACGAGGACTTCTGCAATCCGAAGCCATAGGATGCGCAGAGTTCGCTGGCCAACGGAAAACACAGGGGACAAATCCGCGAATGCTTGAAGATCTAAGCGCGCCGCCCGACGGTGATGAAGAGACCACCCTCGTGCCCAAGATCCGCAATCCATCCAAGTTGCGCAAGCCAGCCCTCAAAGCGCCAGTTGTCCGGAGCGTTAGCAAACAAATCTTCCGATTCCTGACACAGCATTGCGTTGGGGTACGCCCGCAGATATTCGACGTCATTTTCGGCGAACCAGCTCTGGACCTCAGCAAGCGTGTGACGGTGCTCCTCGGGATGCTGATATTGGTCTCGTAACCATGCCTCACGCCGAGCCGGCTCACTCTCGCGGGCGCGTAGCACCGGATCGCATGGGATGAATCGGTATCCAGACAGCCGCGCAACGAAGCGCCGGACCCGGAGAGGAGCGCGTGCGAAAGCGTTGTAAACCCCAAGCACAATGATCCCGCCCGGGCGTGCGAGGCGCACGATGCGCGCGAATGCCGCGCTCGGCTCCGGAGTGTGGTGCAAAACCCCTGACGAGTAGACCACATCAAAAGCACCCGATCGCACGCCTGGATGATGCAAGTCGCTTTCGATGAAACGTACTTGATCGAGTTCGAAACGTTGGGCAGCCTCCACGGCCAGCCTGAGCGACGCGCGTGAGAGATCCGCACCAATTACGACCCGATGATCACGCGCCAAATACAAGCTCATCTGGCCGGTGCCACACCCGATCTCTAGAACGCGCGCATCGCCCGGAATCGCTCGGTCAATCAAGCGCGCGAACTCACTGCGCTGGGCCCGCGCTCGCAACCAACTCAGAGTGAGGTATGACGGATAGTTGGGGAAAGGCGCCCGCTCGTAAAAGCGGCGCACAACTTCGGTTCGCGTGTCGCTCGGCAGGCGTAGATTCGGGATGCCATCGGGCGCCTCGTAATGCATGCTGCAGTTGCGACACGACCAATCGGTCGTAAGCGGACCCGCACACGATGGGCAGGCCAACAACTCCAGAAAGGCGTCCACGGATTACCAGATTGAGTAGATGAACGGAGCCAGTGCTTCAACTGCTGTACCGATGATCAGCAGCAGCCCCGTCACACACAAAAAGACGGCCAGCGGCGTGAGCCAGCGCTTGTCAGAATCGCTTTGCCACAATCCGCGCGCCAGCTGTGCCATCGATCCGAACGTGCTGCCCAACACGATTAGCCCGCGTCGAGTCCTGCCACGCGTCTTAATCACGCAACCTCCTTCTTTACTTTCTCTGCTTGTGCTTTAGGCACCGCCGAAGTACGCTTCACCACTCGGATCCCTCCGGCGACCAGGACATTGATCTTGCAGCGAAGGAATGTCGAGTACCCCTCGACTGCTCGATTTACAATCGGTTCTCCCGCGAGGTTGAAGGACGTGTTGAGCAGCACCGGTATCCCGGTGCGCCGCCCGTATGCCTCCAGCAAGGCATGCAGGCGTGGTTCCATCGTTCGCTCCAACACCTGGAGTCGAGCAGTCCCATCGACATGTGTGACTGCCTGGAGCTGCGACCGCCATTCGGGCCGAACCGGAAACACCCCCGACATGAAACGCGCCAAGCGTGTGCCGCCCGGTGGAATGTCGAAATAACGCGTTGCGGCTTCAATGGGTACGACCGGTGCAAAAGGCCGGAATGGCTCGCGGTACTTGATTTCACGGTTGATCCGATCTCGCATTTCGATCTTATGAGGCGCCGCGAGGATGCTACGGTGGCCAAGTGCGCGCGGCCCGAACTCAAGAGCGCCCTCCATCCATCCCACGATACGACCGGCCGCCAAGTCGTCAACAACCCGATCGATCAGCGCGCCGTCCTGAAGTTCCACGGTGGAGTGACCGTCTTCTCGTGCGAGCCGAGCCAACTCAGACGCATCCACCGAAGGTCCCCAAAAGGGATGATCGGGTAGGTCACGGTCCGGATTTCCAAAGTGAATGCGGTCGCAATAAAGCGCCGCACCAATCGCGCATCCAGCATCGCCGGGCGCTGGCGGAACATATATGCGCTCAAATCCTGATTCTGCCAGGAGACGTGCGTTGGCTACGCCATTTAGGGCCACCCCCCCTCCCAAGCACAGGTCCGTCAAGCCCGTTTCGCGATGGAGGGCCTGGGCGAGCTCCACCATCGTGTCCTCAAGGACGCGCTGCACGCTGGAAGCGCAATCGGCGAACCGTTGACCTTCTGCGCTGTCCAGGTCAATCGGCTCGTATGGGTTTCGCGGCGGACCAAAGAGTTCGATGAAACGCGGTGAATAAGACCGCTCAGCGGTGCTGTGAAATTCGAAGTAATTCAAATCGAGGGCGAACGCGCCATCGGGTGTGCGGCATATCAGTTTACGGACTTGCTCGACCAGCGTGGGCTTGCCGTAGGCTGCCAGGCCCATGACTTTGTATTCGTCCTCATTCACCTTGAAACCGAGATATGCGGTGAATGTCGAATACAGCATCCCCAAAGAATGGGGAAATTTGATTTCACGAAAGCGTCTGATGGTTGCAGGACCGTTTGACAATCGCTCGCCATCGCCGACTGAGAGTGTAGCCCATTCGCCCACAGCGTCTGCCGTCATGATTGCGGCACGCCGCGTCGGTGCAGTGAGAAACGCGGTGGCAGCGTGAGACTGGTGGTGCTCGGTAAACAGGACCTTGCGTCCGGGCACGCCCAAGTGCGACGAAATAATCCCGCGCATCCAAACTTTTTCGCCGAGCGAATTCTTCATTGCCTTCGGAAATGCCTTCCAGGATTTGGGGAATGCCCGTAATGCGCAGGTGAGTATCCGATCGAACTTCAGCATGGGGCGTTCGTAGAAGACTACGGCATCTAGTTCCTTCGGCTCGATATTTGCATGCTGAAGACATGTTTCGATCGCCAACAGCGGAAAGGCAGCATCGCCTTTGTGCCGTGATAGGCGCTCCTCCTGGATAGCGCAGACGGGCATACCGTCGACCACCAGGGCTGCAGCAGAATCGTGATAGTGGGCTGAAATTCCAAGAATGTTCATCTCAATATTGCCTGTCGAGTGAGTCAGTGCGTTGGGGCGAGACCACCGTCCACCCCGACCGTTCCCGACGCGCGGCACGCTTGGCCAGCCAAGCAAATGGCGGCAATAAAACGAAGTACTGAATTGTCAGCAGGAGTGAACCTAGTATTGCCGCAAGCCCCGTGGCTAGCCGCAAGTAGGCCTTCCAAAGCCGGCTGAGGCGAGCCCGCCACAAGTGACGTTTGTGCCGCTCGGGTTCAACTCGGACGAGTTGCGTGAGTGTGTAGTTCATGTGAAACGTTTCGTCGTGCAGAATTTCCTCAAACACTGCGCGTGTCGGCGGGTCATGCTGCATCACGTCTCGATAAACGGTGAAGCGGCTGGCAGCTGCCCTCTCAGATAAATGCAGGAAAGCGAGCATGTTGCTGTCCGATTCACCGTCAACCTCTAAGTCATCGAGACCATGGCCACCTGGGGCGAGCCAGTCACCTTGGAACCCGTGATTGGAACCGGACTGGAAAACTTTCAAGAGACCTGCAGCCCGGTGTCGGAACAGAACGCCATGACGAAACTCGTCAATCGCGTGCTCCAGATACAAGCGTCGTAAGAGAGGATCTGAAGTTAGTTCCGCTGCGCGCAGAATATCGCGCCCCCCGTCAGTTTCGGTTTCGCTGAAACGGAGTAGTTTCTGTACACGGCGATCGGCATCGTTCCAGATCCAGCGATGCAGGGGGGTCAGCAATCGATCGAATGTTGTGGGTCGCTGGTAGGGCCGAGTGGAATCAAGCATGAGTGTGAGATGTGATGTTTGTGTCTGGAGGTTTGGGCCTGAAAATGTCAAAAGTTTGTCAAAGGTCGGCCCTTAGTTTGCCGGAGTGATCCGTATTGCATTGATCTTGCGGCAGATAATCAGACATGCCCGATAACGAACAAGGCGACCGGCACGTTTTCTCTTGTGCATTGTTTACTCAATACCGACATCCGGCTCCGTGGGTGTGCGCATCAACTCATCGATGTGAGCCTTGATAAATATGCCTCCAGCGCGTGAGCAAGTATTCAAACATTTCGCGGCTCGTGCGATTGCCGAGATCGTGGTCGCCTCCATCGGGGGCGCGCTCCTCGTTTGCGCGATCGTCAGTAATCAGCGCTTTCTGGATCGGCATTTCGTGCCGTCCTTTTTCTTGCCGCGGCATTGGTACGTGGTACTGCAAACGTTCGGTCGATTGGTCATGGCCGCTGTGGGTGCATGCCTCGTGACTGTTGCGCGGGCACGCGCTGGGCACTTCGCCACGCGAACACCCACAGGATTCTTCCTAGTCGCAATCGCTGTGATCCTGGCGCTCGGTGCCAGCGAACTCGTCTTGACCCACGTGCACCTGCGTCCGGCCGAGTGGTTGTCGGCCGAAGATGAACCACGCCGTCAGTCCGACGCGCGACTTGGCTGGACCTGGGTTCCGGGGCGTACTGGACACAAAAGGATCGGCGGGCGTGTCATCGAGTACGCTATCGATCCCGCAGGATATCGGGTCAGCAGTGTGAACGAACCGGTGGACCTTGACCGACCGACCATTTTGTTCGCTGGTGAGTCCGTGATGTTCGGTGAGGGACTCAACTATGACGAGAGCATACCAGCGCAAGTCGGAGCGATGATGGGCATTCAGACTGCAAATCTTGCAGTCCACGGCTACGGTAACGATCAAGCGTACTTGAAACTCGAGTCGGAACTCCCTCGTTTTCGCCAGCCCGTAGCCATAGTCTCGCTCTTCATGACGGCACTCTTCGGGCGGAACCTCGATCAGGATCGTCCCCACCTTGGTCCGGGCCTAGTCTGGCTGCCGGCAGGACAGCGCCCGCGCCTCACGTCCCTGGCGAAGCTGCTCGTGCCGTACCGTGCCGATAGGACCGTCGAACGCGGTTTAGAAGTGACCCAGGAAGTGCTTCGCGCTACCGATGACCTGGCACGAGCGCACGGGGCAACCCCGCTACTCGTCGTGCTGCAATTTGGGCAGGAAGAGGAACCCGAACAGGAGTTGCGTCGCCGGATCCTGGATGACTTGAGCATACCTTATATGTTGATCGACATTGATTCTTCGTGGCGTCTGCCTTGGGACCGACACCCCAACGCGCGCGCTGCTCGCGCGATCGCCATCGCCATCACGAGTGAGCTACGAGGCCGGCTTATAGTCACAGATCCTGTCAGGTAATGTTCGCGGTTTTGGTCACAAATGTTTCATTCGAGAATATTTCGCCGGAGAGATGAAAGGCGCATGTCCACCGTCTTCTCGCGCAAACCGAGTCTGTGAAAACCACCCGAGACTCTGACCCATCCGCACGTTGGAGGGGAACCGTTTTGCATTGATCTGTGTTCGGAATGTTCGTGACTTCCTCTCAACACCACTTCCGAAACCGCTGGGCCTGCGATTTTCATTAATGAAACGTCAAAAGGCTGTAATTTCGCCATTACTGCTGTTGAACGTCTGCCTGGTTAAGTGCATCAGACTAGAATGAAGACTGCGCGATGCAAGGTCGAGAACTCGAATTGACATTGTTCCCGGTGAGGTTTACCTCATTGCAATCTGAATTATGAAGGTTTCATGATTCTGAAAAAGAGTACGTTATGTTCCCTTCTGCGACTGCTTCTTGCGATGGCTTTTACTTCAGGTGTCGGCAGCGCCGCCGGGCAGACACCCTCAATCGACATTCCGCATTCAAGACTTTTGATCCATGTGTCCAAATCAGGAATCTTCTCTGGGTTTGCTGACAATCACGAGGTGGAAGCACGTATTGCGGAAGGAAGCCTGGACGTAAAAAGTGGGCAACTCAGGTTGTCAGTTGATTCCCGTCAAATTAGAGTGCTCGATCCTCAACTACCAGCGGATAAGCGACAGCAGGTCCAAGAGCGCATGCTGGGACCTGAAGTGCTCGATTCTACGCGTTTCCCAGAAATCACCTTTGAATCCACACATGTGGAACAAGGTCAAGAAGGAACTGTCGTAGTGGATGGACGACTCTCGTTGCACGGCGTAACAAAGCCCGTCTCGATTGTCGCGCACCTGGAGAATGGGCGATACACCGGCAGATTTACGTTAAAGCAGCGTTCTTTCGGAATTACTCCGGTTAGCATCGCCGGCGGTACGGTCAAGGTGAAGGATGAGTTGGCGATCGAATTCGACATTGCTACGTGGCCTGGCGAGAAAGGAAATTGACGACGAACCGAAAATTCTTACCCCGGACCGCGGTACAAGAACGCTACAAGTTCCTCGGGTTTTCACGGGAAACTCTACTCAGCTTTTGAAGGCCGCACTACTCTTTTTGTTCTTAGGATCCTGACCATAGGCAGGTGAGCTCGATCAGGGTGCCCACTCCTTCCCCTGCTTCCGGAGGGCGACTTGCGGAGAGCTTTCCAGGCTCTGGCGCTCGATGCACGGTGCGCACGACGGGCGGCGCGCAGCGTGACCGTACAGGCTGTCAACCGGTGGCTTCTGTGATTCGCGCACCTTTGTCCCGATCGATCAGGGTCAGGTTCTTTTCCCAGGCGCGCCGCACGCTGTTCTCCAGCTGTTCCTGACGTGCGCGAACCCATGGAGCATAGTGCTTCTCGGTTACCTTGATGCTTCGGTGCCCGAGTAAAATCGACACCTGATCGAGCGGTACTCCCGCGAGGAGCATTTCCACGGCAAACGTGTCGCGAAACATCTGCGGATGGCACCTCTTGGGAGTGCCGTCAGCCTTTCTGAGGTCAGCCAATTGGAACAGCCGGCGATAGCTCCGCTGCCAGTCGGCTACCGCCGTCTTCGGTAAGCCGTTTCCACTCCAGAAAAAATACATGCGATTCGGTCTTGCACCCGGGGGCACGGACCGGAGCGCTTCCGCCACTTGGGGAGGTAAAGGCACATATACGGGCTGACGAGTCTTTGCCTGGTAGAGCAGCAACTTGTCGTCCCCGCTCAGGCGTTTTCTTTCGAGCGTGACAGCATCCCGAATCCGCAAACCGCTCCATCGCATCAGCCAGGTGAGGGCGCGAATGCGCTGTCCGTTGCCGGTGTCGCCACGATGATAGCGGTAGAGATAGGTGGAGTCGATGAGGCGCTCGAACTCGTCGGCCGGGAAGTAGTCCGTCGGGGTTTGATCGACTCTGATGACACCGATCCCGAGCATTGGGTGCTCGGGAATCCATTTGCTTCGCTGGCAGAAGTGGAAAAATCCCATCACGCGACTTTGCTTTTTGCTTTTCGCCAGAGGCTTGTCTTTCCAGGTTGAGCGAAAGTCTCGGAGCGCAACCACGTCGAGGTCAGCGAGACGGGTGAATCGCCTCTCGGCTGCCCAGGCGAGAAACTGCTTGCGAAAAATGGTGTCGAGTTTGGAAAGAGTCGATTCCCTCAGGCCGCGATCCCGAGCGTCCTGCAGGTACGCCCGCACGGCATCGGAGACGGTGATTCCGACGGGCCGCGGTTTTTCCGGAACTGGGTCGCGCACTTCTTCGAGGCGGTAGCACTCGGCCTGCGCACGTTCCCAGCTTTTGGTCTTCAAGCTGCGCCGGACGTAGATCTCCCCCACCGTTCCTTCGACCCACATGGGACATCGACAGCGCTTCCAGTATCGGTCTCCGCGCTTCGCACAACCGGGATGGTGGCGACGATATGGGGTGAGCATGGCCAAACTATCGTACAGTTATCGTACAGTGTCAAGAGGGGATTTCCTGAAAGTATATGAAACAAAAGGTTTAAGCGATGGTGGAGGCGGCGGGAGTCGAACCCGCGTCCGAAAATGTCACTGGTCAAGAGCCTACATGCTTATTCGCGTTCATGCCCTGGGCATTACCCCAGGACGTTCGCGGCCCCCGCTCAGAACGGACAAGAAACGGAAGCCACTAGCCTGTGGTTCTCGTCTTCCCAACCCAGACGTAGCAGGGAAGACCAGCCCGCTGTGCGACGCCCACCGGAGGCCCACGGGCGAAGCCTCCTAGGACGGCTGCCTAAACTAGTTAGGCTGCGTATGCCATCTGTTGATTGGCAATTATCATTTTGCCCACGATTACGGGTGTGTGCACCCCGGCATGCCTCTTGGCCGCAAGCATCTCCGTCGAAGCCGTGACGCCCCCACTGGTGGGATTGGCCTTGAAAGATCCACTTCCAATCTAGGTCGCAACCCGACGGAAGTCAAACCACTTGATTAGATGCTGGGTTACGGTGGGAAGGTTCGGTTAGCCATCGCCGGACACGTTATATTCAGCTGTCGACGACTCGCCAAATGGAGCGCGCATGCTTCTTTGTTCACCAGTCCTGATTTGGGACTTCTCTATCCATCGTTTCTGCTGTTTCCGCAGCCACCGATTTTCGGATAGAGGAGAATGATAATGATAAGGTATCGGCGCCGTCTCCGCGGAAACGGTTCTCAGCAGACAACTGCAGACCGCGGAGGCAATAACTCAGGTCGCAGGATGCAGCTATGCTCCCTAACTTTGAAAGTGCATACATTCTTCGAAGGCTCTGCCGAAAAACGGCAAACCTTCTGCTCCTAGGAAGTTTCCTGAGCGTGGCACTATTCTCATCCGCACAAGAGGTCACCATCCAGGAATACCCGACGCCTAACGGCGCTACTCCCGATGACATCACCGTAGGTCCTGACCGCGCCTTATGGTTCACTGCGCCCGGAGCATTTCAAGAAATCGGCCGGATGGCGACAGACGGCACTGGGACTATGTACCCCCTACCTGACTTGTGTTGCCCTACCTGGATAACTACAGGGCCGGACGGTGCTCTCTGGTTTACGGTGTCCAACAAGATCGGCCGTATGACCACGCGTGGTGTGGTCGAGAGGTATTACACGTTACCTGACTCCCCTGGGGACATTGTTGCAGGACCTGACGGTGCAATCTGGTTCACGGAGCTAAATGCCGGCAAGATCGGCCGTATCACAACATCGGGTTCGATATCCGAATATCCCTTGCAAGCTTCTTTTGGAGGCGGGACCGGTGGGATTGCGGTCGGTCCTGATAAGGCACTGTGGTTCACAGAATTTGGCCACGTAGGCCGTATGACCACTGCTGGAGCAGTAACACATTTTCCCGTTCCCGGGTCCGGACCTGGCCACGGAATCACGTCAGGGTCAGACGGTCGAGTTTGGTTTGTCTACTATCCCGATAGCACCATCGGTGCGATTACAAGTAACGGTCGCTTAACTGAATACCATTTCCCCGGCCCTCGACCCGTCACCTCGATTAACCTGCTAGGAATTACGAGTGGACCGGATGGGGCCCTTTGGTTCACCGAAATAGACGCCAATAGAGTTGGCAGAATCACGACAGCGGGGGAGATTACCGAATATGACCTTTCGATTCCGGACAGCAGCCCGGCGTTCATCACAACCGGGCCCGACGGGGCTGTCCGGTTTACGGCAGGTCAATCAAATTGGCTGGGAAGAATTGTTCTTCCTCATTATGTCACCACAACTACGCTGGCTTCCAACCCCAATCCCTCCATTTATGGACAAAGAATAACGCTGACGGCGCAGGTCAGTTCTCTTGGACCAAACACGCCCACTGGGAGTGTTTCTTTCGATCGTTACAAAATGGAAGCAATTTCACTCTGGCGACTGTTCCGCTCAATGCGAGTGGTGTTGCTACGCTGAGCAGGTCGAATCTCACTGCTTTGTATCCATACCCGATTACGGCTCAGTACAGGGGTGACGGATGGAATGAAGGTAGCACTTCTGCGGTGTTGAATCAGATAGTGAAGCAAACCACGAGCGCGGCAACCATCACCTCATCAGCGAACCCCTCGACGCGAGGACAGGCGGTCACTTTCACCGCCAAGATCACTTCCCCAACTGTGACGCCTACCGGCCTGGTCACCTTTACTACGGGGACTACAGTGCTTGGCGCTGCTCAACTCAGTGGCGGCAAAGCAGTTTTTACGATCTCAACGCTGCCGGTTGGGGCGAATAGCATGAAAGTGACCTTTCCTGGCAATTCGAATATCGCCGGAAGTGCGGCTGGACTGATCCAGAACGTGCAATAGAAATATTCAAAACAGGGGACGCGAAGGCTCGCGTCCCCGCCCCAAGAAGAGATGGCCGGCCGAGTTCTGTCATAGGCCTCGGTCCTCGCAGTCGAAGTTTCATACACTAGCGGTTATCCGTGTCTCGTGCTTTTGGAGATGCGAAACTCTTCGCAACACATACCAAACGTCGATAGATCCAAGAATCATCGGCGACTAGAAGTCGGGTTCCATGGTTGTGCAGCATACCTGCAAGAATCTATCGGCACACCGTCCACAATCTGTCAGGTATGTGTCGTTACGAAGGTTTGCGCGATGTTCCGACTTGTATGCGGAATCCGAGTTGGCCCCCGATTCTTCAACCAATATTGCTGCGAGCCAAACGAGCTCGCGCTCGGGTAGGAAACGCCCGAGATGCAGCAACTAACTTGCATCTTGCTCATCCGTCCAACATCTGATCTACGAGCGGTCTGTACAATATGGGATCTGTTGCCAACTATGAGCCTTGTCCGCCGATGCCGGGAGATTTGCCTGTGAAGGTTGAGTGTTTACCCTTCGCTGCAATCCCACACTCCACGCGCCTTTTCACCGATTTCCTCTCCTACTCTCCGAAAGTTCAGCCCTTCTACTCGAGATCAGCAAATTTTAAGGAATGGGTGAAACAGGAAACACCCGGCGAGCGTTATGACGCTACCCGTCGACAGCGCGTGAGCGCCATTCTCGAACGCCAGAACAGATCCTGGGGAGCATCCTCCAGTACTTTCGGCAATATCCAACGGCTTCGGTCCGGCGCATCCGTCGTCGTTACCGGACAGCAGGTCGGACTCTTCGGCGGGCCGCTGTTTTCGATTCTGAAAGCACTCACGGCCATCAAACTGGCGGAAGAAGCCACTTCCAACGATGTCGACGCAGTCCCGGTTTTCTGGCTGGCTACCAACGACCACGACCTCGCCGAAGTGAACCATACATTTTTGCCCGGTCCCGAAGGAACTTTGCTGCAGTCGGACGTCTCCACGCACGGGGTGAAGGATGCGCCGGTGGGCTCGGTCATATTCGGCGCCGAAATCGAGCCGGTCTTGCAATTCGTAACTGAATTGCTCGGTGTCTCGCCCGTTGCCGACATTTTGCTCGACTCGTACCGCGTCGGCGAAACCTTCGGTACGGCTTTCGCGCGCTTGTTCACCCGCCTGTTCGCAGATTGGGGCGTGATCCTGCTCGATCCTTCTGACCCTGAATTTCAGGCCATCGCCCAAACCATCTACAGCACCGCGATTGATCGTGTGGTCGAGATCGATGCAGCCCTCCTCTCCCGCGGCAAAGCTCTCGAAGCCGCCGGCTACCACCAGCAGGTGAAAGTGACTCCCTCGTCCACCTTGCTCTTCACTTTGAAAGATGGAGTGCGGCTTCCGATTCATCGCCGCACGAATGGGAGTGACGAGGTGGAGTTCCTCATCGAAGGAGAGAAGGTTTCGAAGCAGGACTTGCAACAACGCATCGCGCACAAGCCGGAAGAATTCAGTCCTAACGTCTTATTGCGACCCGTGGTCGAGGACTACCTATTGCCTACGCTGGCCTACACAGGTGGCGCTGCGGAAACTGCCTATTTCGCTCAAGTGGCGGTGGTTTACGAGGCTCTCCTAGGGCGCATTACGCCAATCGTGCCTCGATTCTCGGCCACCGTCATCGAACCGAAAATTAAAGCATTACTTGAACGTTACGGATTGACCTTTCCCGACGTTTTTCAGGGACCCGAGGCGCTCCGGGAGAAAGTCGCCGGCAAGATTCTTCCTCCTCAACTCCAGCAGGCCTTCGATGACGCGCAGGTCAATTTGCAACAGTCGATTGCCACCGTTCGCGAGGCCTTGGCCCGTCTGGACAAAACACTTGTCGATGCCGCTGACAATGCCAACTCCAAGATGCAACATCAACTGGAGAGCCTGCGCACCCGAGCCGCTCGCGCGGAGTTACGTCAGAGTGAAATCGCCAGTCGCCATGCTCAGCAAATGAGCAACGCGCTCTTTCCCCACAAAGCCTTGCAGGAGCGCGAAATCGCGGCGATTTACTACTTGTCGCGCCTTGGCATTGACTTTCTCCACCAGCTCTATTCCTTGCTTCAGATCGACTGCCAGGACCACCAGGTCATTAAGCTCGACTGATGAATTAAGAACCACCAAAAGGCCACGTCACTCCGACTTGCTCGTTGCAAGATAAGTCCCCAGCCCAATCATAGTGGCGCCCGTGGCGGTTCGCTGTGCCCGGCGGAATTTCACCGACGATCGGATTCGATTCCCAAGCGGTCCGGCGAACATCGTCACCACGAGGTCCGCTGATGTGTTCAGCACCACAGAAATGGTTCCCAGCAAGAGAAATTGCCAGAACACATGACCGCTTTCACGATTCACAAACTGTGGAATAAACGAGAGGAAGAACAATGCCGTCTTGGGATTCAGAACTTCGGTGGCAATCCCTTGCCAGAAGGGATTCCGTACCGGTGCGAGTACGTTTGCGGGAAGGGAATTGCCCTCTCGTCGCGCGTCCGCGATCATGCGAATTCCCAGGAAGCAAAGGTAAGCGGCCCCGGCATACTTGACCGTCGCAAATGCGAGGGCTGACCGTGCGAGCACGACGGAAACTCCCGCCGCAGCTGCCAGCACATGTACCATTCCGCCCACGAAAGTGCCCAGGGACGACAGCACGCCTTCGCGGCGTCCGCCGGCAAGACTGCGTGCCAACACATAAAGCGTGCCCGGTCCCGGCGCAATCGCCAGCAGGAATGCGGCCGTTAGAAACAGTGCGAGTTTGCTCGATTCAACCATGCAATTAGCCTACGCGATCAATGCCACCAGTTCTTCCATCGACTCCACGCGTGGCACTCCTTTTTCGCGATAAGCCCCAGCAACGTCAAACAGAACAGCCTGCATCCCCGCTCTCGTAGCGCCCCGGTAGTCCACCGAGTACACATCGCCGACGTAAAGGCTCTCCCCCGCACGCGCCCCGACACTCTTTAAAGCTGTCTCGAATATCACTGGATGTGGTTTCTCATGACCTATAACGCCCGAATCGGTAATAGAAAGGAAACATTCCGCCAGCCCGCACCGTCCCAGGCAATCGGCAATTTTGCCGTCAGCATTTGAGATCACGGCGATCTTGTACTTCTTGCCGATGTGCTGCAGAGCCTCGCGTGTGCCTGGACGCATTTGGTCCCAGTTCGCCGATACTCGCGTATTGGCGATTAGCCGGTGCTGCAACGCGTCATCCTCGAGCCCCAGTTCCTCGAACAGCCGCTTGTAGAACATGGACCAGAACCCATGGTCTGGCTTCCCACCGTGTTCCAAAATGTCATCAAACTTGTTCTTAACCTCGCACTCCAGTGCCCGAAGCTGCTCCTCGGTAGGCACGATATTGCTCTGATAAAGGGGGCCCAGGATGCGGGGCCGATTCGCAAACAGGAGAGTAGTGCCTACGTCAAAGAAGACAAACCGGAGATTTTCGAACATCTAACGATTTTATCGGACGATGCCTTGGCCACGCCGATGCTCGTTTGGGACGATGGTTACTCACGAGGACCAACCGACGTTCTACCCGGTGACCCCCGCATGGAAAAAAGGTAAGATCCTAGTTCTTAACTCTGGCCGATGTTGGGTCATTCGATACTGCAAAAGGGCAAACCTGCTTGTATTTCTTCAGCCTGGTGAATCAACTAAGGTCAGGCGAACTGCTTCGTCACTGCGGACGCTTGCTGCCCTTGCCTTCGGTGACTCTGCTCGGCGCGTTCGCATTCCTGGAAGAAACCAAGAAAGGCGACGCCTACAACATTCTCTGGGCCTTGGTTTTCGGCTTCGCCACCCTCAACATTCTCGGCCTCGTCGCCAAACGCTTCGATCCGGATCGCAATCGCATGTCTTTCGGAGAGATCATGGCCGTTATGACGGTGGTCGTTTCAGTGATCTTGCTGGGCTGGGAAATGCTCTACATGTTCAAGATTCTCCCCCTCCGTCTCCACTGAGCGGCGTTTTGGAGTATTATTCGCTGAGATGGCGAAACATTCTCCAGTCTTCGAGGTCACCTGTCCCTGCTGCAATGCCGTTCTCAAAATTGACGGCGCCGCGAAGGCCGTCATTGGGCATACCGCCGCGGTGCAGCCCAAGACCTTCAACGACATCGAAGAGGCCGCCCGCGCGATGAAGGAACAGGACAGCCGCCGCGATTCGATCTTTCGGCAGTCAGTCGAGGCCCAGAAGCATGCTTCCGACCTGCTCGAAAAGAAATTTCAGGAAGCCCTGCGCAAAGCCAAAGAAACCCCCGACACCGGCCGCCCCATCCGCGACTTCGATCTCGATTGATCCCGATGTGGATGCGGACATCCCGCCCGCAGAAATTCCTAAACTTGCTATTGCGCGCTCAAACGACAAGCGGGTCACCACAAATGTGGCCGGGAATATCCGCGCAAAAGTACGCAAAGACAAGGATTCTAAGCGAATTCTGCAGTGTTTCCTTTGCCGACTTTTGCGAGTCCTTTGTGACCTTTGCGGTCCAATGCTTTCCGATTTCTCAGCGACCTCTGCGGCAGTCCTCCGCGAACTCTGCGGTTCATCGCTTTTCACACGCGGGAGCCTGCGCGTACTCGCCTCCCGTACAATACCCCCGAATGTCGTTACCGCTGCTCCTGGGTCACCGAGGTGCGAGAGCCATTCGCACGGTCCGCGAAAACACATTCGCCTCTTTTGATCTTGCGATGGCCCACGGCTGCGATGGCTTCGAATTTGACGTGCGCCTAACGGCCGATGAGCACGCGGTTATTTGTCACGACGCAACGACCGACGGCTGCGAAATTTCGCGGGCTGTTATGAGCGATCTGCCCCAATTTCCCCAACTCGAAGCAGTGCTTGATCGTTACGCGGATCAGGCCTTTCTCGATATTGAACTCAAGGTGACGGAGTTGGAGACTGCCACACTGAACGCCCTTTACCTCAATCCGCCAAAGAAAGGCTATGTGCTGTCATCATTCCTTCCGGAAGTGTTGTTGACTCTACGGGGCCTGGATGCCGATGTCCCCCTTGCCCTCATCTGCGAGACCCAATCCCAGCTCGCAGTCTGGAAAGGTCTGCCGATTCAATACCTGATCCCTCAGCACACCCTTGTCGATAACAATTTGTGCGAAATGGCGCACGCCGTAGACAAGAAGGTCCTGGTGTGGACCGTGAACAAGCGCAATGCGCTGCTCCACTTCCGGGACATCGCCGTTGATGGAATCATTTCCGACGACACCAGGCTCTTGGTAGAAGTACTTAGACCAGAAAAATCGAGTCAGAGCGGAGATCCGGAACCTAAAGCCTGAACAGCTGAAACCCGAGAGCTGAAAACCGAGAGCCGACAACTGAGAATTGACAACTGAGAACTGAGGAGTCGTCTGATGAATGGTTCGGGAAGGGCACGGCTTTCAGCCCTGCCGCTGTAGCCCAACAAATTCGCGGGCTTCAGCCCCTAAGGTCAGCTGGTGCTTACTAGCACACAGTCCGACCACTGAGAACCGAGGACTATTGAGAACCTGAAACCTGAAGCCTGAAACCCCTCTTAATCCGCTGCCGTTTCCATCTTGAGCGCCGTGCGCGGCTTCCGCAAGAAAGCGGCCCGCTCCATCTCGAGCGCTTCTAAATTGGCGCCAGTATCTTCGTCACTCCATCCCAGCACCGCCCCGATGCGCAGGGCCGCCTCGCGGCTGCAGCTTTCGGACCAGCAAGCTCCCAGCGCGACTGGCACCCGTCGCAGAAGCACATCGCCCAGGGTGATCGCGCACTCGTTCACGTAGGCGTGAACTGCCTCCGCCACAATGTGCTGCGAGTGCGGACAGATGGGCGTGCGCAACTCCACGCTACTCAATGCCATGCGTGCAATGTCTTGCGACCTGCGGCCATGCCACTCAACCACTGCCCTCGCGGACTCTTCGCTCAGATTGCCCGCCTGCGCGATGTCGATCACCCACTGGTCCAGCATGGAGTTCAGTGTGTGAGCGTCCGCCATGCCGAGCGCCTTGTTCTCAGCTACCCGGATTCCAATCATCCGCGCACAATCGCGCGCTACGCTGGCGGCGGTGGCCAGGTTGCCTCCCATTACCGAAACCATTCTCGCCGCGTTGTCCTCTTCGTGATCGTGCAACACGTGCTGTCGTCCCGCGCCATCTACATCCCCGTGGCTGTCACGTGGCACCGCGCGGATGCCAGCAAACGCATGCCGTACGTCTCCCTGTGATGCGCGAGCTTTAGGGAAGATCTTCGCCAGGGATCGCAACAGGTATTCGATCTCATCCAGTGACGGAAATACTTTACCCGGATCGGATCCATCCGCCACGTTGGTCGCGCCCACCAGGATCTGGTCGTTCCACGGAATGATGTGCAAGGGTTGGCCGTCGATCCCTTCGGTATATACGGCGGTGTTTGGGGCCCCGGGAAACATGGAGACCACAATGTGTGACCCGCGTATGCCGCTGACCAGCGGATGGTGGGTGCGAATCGATGACCGTTGGCACATCCGATCAGCCCACGGTCCCGTCGCATTGATGATCCATGTGGCCTCAATTTTCTCTTCGATGTTGCGCGTCCAGTCCCGCAACATAAGGCCGCGCGCTCTTCCGTGAGCAAGGTCGACCGCCAGCACCTGCGTGTGGTTGCGGACGACCGCGCCTGCCGCGATCGCTTCTCCCAGCCACTCCGCCACCAATCGCTCCGGAAACTCGCATTGTGCGTCTTCGTAGTTGAAGATGGACCAGCGCTGCCCGGCGTCGAGAGCGCGCTCCAGTTTCTTTCGCTCCATTTCGAAACCCGCCGATTCCATCTTCCTGCCTGCCATGCGGCGGTACAGCCACAGGGCAGTGCGCGCCGACATCGCACTACGCACGCCGGTGTCGCTCAGAGCCAGCAGAAAGTGTGCAGGGTGCGCCAGGTGCGGCCGGTCGCGGAGTAACTGCTCCTTATCGCGCAAAGTTTCCCGCGCGAATGCGATATCTCCGCGCTCCATGGCCCGCAAGCCACTCACTATGCGGGTCGAACGGCTCGTGGTCCCCGCGGCAAAATCGTGTTGCTCAACTAAAAGGGTCCGCCTTCCGGCTCGTGCGCATTCCCGGGCGATAGCCACTCCCATGATGCCGCCACCGATGACGGCTACCTGGAAATGCTGGCCAGTGAGGGGTTGTCGTTGTCGATTTGCTCCGGGCACATGCATGGGGCTGCGAGGGCGCGGGAGGGCCGATTTACGGCCGTCTGGGCATACACCCCCAGATAGAGTGTTACCCCTAGGCCACTGTTTGAGTAGATAACCTTCGTTCCAGGCAGTGGTAACGAACAGTTACATTTTGGGAAGAGTTCCAGGATGGAGCGCCTTCGGTTACCGCCGTGAGGAAAATCTTGAATTCTAAACCTATAGAGGACAGTGATATACAAGAAACTACTTGCGATCGTTCATGAAGGTTTGAAGATCAGCGTCTTGCAATCATCGACCAGATTCCCCGCTAAATTACGACCGCTCACGACTCCCGATTTGCCGAACGTGAAAGAGCCTTGCCCTGCATTGCCGCATTCGCCGCCCGTCGTTTAGATTGTTTGCCAATGCCTCTCAGCACTGGAGAACGTTTCGAGCGTGCCGTCGCCATCATGGCCCGCCTGCGCGCCCCCGGTGGTTGCCCCTGGGATCGGGAGCAGACCTTCGACTCCATCAAGCCCTTCACCCTCGAGGAAGCCTACGAGGTCCTCGAGGCCATCGACAATCGCGATTGGGATGAGTTGAGCGGGGAACTGGGCGACCTGCTCCTGCAGGTGCTTTTCTACGCCGAAATGTCCAAAGAACAGGGCACGTTTTCGATCGACGACGTTCTCGACCGGCTATCGAAAAAACTCGTCGATCGCCACCCGCACGTCTTCGGCGATGTCCAGGCCGAAACCTCCTCCGAAGTGATCCGCAACTGGGAAGCCCTCAAGGCTGAAGAAAAGAAAAAACGTCTAGCCGATGGCGGCGGCAAGTCCGCCAAGCCGAGTGAGCAACCGCAGTCCGTACTGGCGGGCGTGTCCACGGCGATGCCCTCGTTGCTCGAAGCCCACAAGTTGAGTTCGCGAGCGGCCCACGTAGGTTTTGAATGGCCTAACGTTGACGGCCTGTTTGATAAGCTGCACGAGGAGACAGAAGAGTTGCGCGAGCAGTTGAAAGATTTTCCCGCTCCCGGCCCACGCCCTCAGTACCGCAACATTGCCGGATCCGGAAAACAGCAAATATCCGACGACTTGCGTTCCCGCATGGAAGAAGAAGTCGGTGACCTCTTCTTCGTACTCGTCAACATCGCCCGCTACCTTTCTCTCGACCCTGAATCTGCTCTCAAGAAGACGAACCGCAAGTTCAAACGCCGCTTTCAATGGATGGAAGAACGCCTGCGCGCCTCCGGACGATCCCCCGAGCAAGCCACCATGGAAGAACTTGAGTCCCTGTGGCAGCAGGCGAAACAACTGGAAACTCCCCAACCGTGACCACCGACTCAATCGTCATCCGCAATTGTTACGACCTTGAAGAACTGCGCACGGCCGTGGCCCTGCAAAAAGAAGTGTGGAACTTCACCGATGCCGAACTGGTGCCGCTCCGCCTGTTCGTGGTGGCCGAAAAAGTCGGCGGGCAGGTCATCGGGGCTTTCGATGGTCCCCGCATGATTGGCTTTGCGCTCGCCGTTCCGGGTGTTCGTGGCGAGCATCGCTACCTGCACTCGCACATGCTGGCCGTGTTGAAGGACTACCGCAATAGCGGCCTCGGCCGGCGTATCAAGTTGTTTCAGCGGGAAGAGGCGATAACGCGTGGTTTCGAATTGATCGAATGGACCTTCGATCCCTTGGAGATCAAGAACGCCTACCTGAACATCGAAAAGCTGGGAGCGATCGTCCGCCGCTACACCATCAATCAGTATGGCATCACGACCTCCCCCCTTCAGGGCGGACTCCCCACCGACCGCTTGATCGCCGAATGGTGGTTGAAGTCCAAGCGGGTCGAGCAGCTATTAAACGTCGGCAAGATTCCTGCCGTTCAACCTGTCATGAGAATTTCCGTTCCAGCCCCAATTTACGAATGGAAGGCTTCACCCGAGACGCGCGACCGCGCGCGTGATGTACAGGCGAGCAACCGCGAGCAATTCCTGAAGGCCTTCGACGAGGGACTCGCGGTTCTGGGCTACGAACGAGATCCAGAAGGCAACGGCAAGTTTCTACTCGGCCACTGGGATGAGAATTGGTCGTACGCAAGCGAATAATCCCCTATGAAGATCGAAGCCATCACCCTGCGCGAAATTCAAATGCCGCTCGTCCATTTTTTTGAGACGAGCTTTGGCCGCGTCTACAGCCGCCGCATCCTGTTGATCACCGCCCATTGCGACGGCATCAACGGTTGGGCCGAGTGCGTGGCGGCCGAAGATCCCTTTTACAGCAGCGAGTGGATCGAAACCGCCTGGCCGACGATCACACACTATCTTGCGCCTGCCGTGCTTGGGCGGACGTTATCTCAGGCGAGGGAAGCGCCCCTGCTCGGCAAGATTCGCGGCCACCGCATGGCCAAGGCCGCTCTGGAGAATGCCCTCTGGGACGCCGAGGCGCAGGAGAAGAAACAGCCCCTCTGGAAACTGTTGGGCGGAACGCGGCGCGAAATCCCGTGCGGTGTTTCGATCGGTATCCAGGACTCGCCTGAGCAGTTGCTCGAGAAGATTCAAACAGAACTTGCAGCCGGCTATCGCCGCATCAAAATCAAGGTCAAGCCCGGCTGGGATATAAACATCCTCGAGAAAGTACGCGCCCGCTGGCCTGACATCACCTTAAGCGTCGACGCCAACTCCGCCTACACCCTCGACGAATTCGAGCACCTGCGCAAATTCGACCAGTTCAATTTGCTCATGATCGAGCAGCCGCTCTGGAATGACGACCTCTACTACCACGCCCGGCTGCAAAAAGAACTGCGGACGTCGATCTGCCTGGACGAATCCATCGAACAAGCCCGGGACGCCGCCTGTGCTGTCGAAACCGGTGCCTGCAAAATCATCAACATCAAAGTCGGCCGTGTGGGCGGCTTTACGGAAGCCAAGAAAGTGCACGACGTCTGCCAGTCCCACAACGTCCCCGTGTGGTGCGGCGGCATGCTCGAGTCCGGTGTAGGACGCGTCCACAACATCGCCCTGTCGACCCTCGAAAACTTCCGCCTTCCCGGCGACGTTTCAGCTTCGAAGCGCTACTGGAAAGAAGACATCATCGAACCGGAAGTTGAAGTCTCACGAGATGGTCTCATTGCGATTCGCGATGTCCCCGGCACAGGCTATCGCGTGCGCGAAGACCTGATTGAGAAGCTGACGGTGAAGAAAGAAACGACTAGGGCTGGGAAGTAACGGGGATGATTGAACGGTCGAGATTGAGAAGATCCGCTCTTTTAGCACTCACTATCGGACTTCTGCCGTGGTCCACTGGACTGCTCGTGACTGTAACGCGCAACATTCTGTGCCTCGCGGTTGCAGGTGTGCTTGTAAGCAGTTCATGTAGTGTAGGTATGTACTGGCTGCGAAAGTCTTACGGCCGCGCCGATGCTAAACAATGGCTTATTATTGAGCCGTTGCTCTTCGGGTGCTACTTCGTAGTCTCAGCCGTCCTGATTAATTACGTCTTCCTTCGGCGATAGGCCGGGTGCCCCAGGTTCGCCCCGTTTGTTGGCGCGAACCTGGTAACCACTGCGCGGTCGGACACGACGACCGGAGCCTTTCGCAACGCTACTTCCGTTTCCCTACTCCGCGTCCATCCTCCGCCAGAACGCTCTCCTGCTTCTTCAACATCTCCACGCCTTGCGCGAACGAAAGACCTCGCGGCACAGGATGAAACTCTGAGAACGTCTCG
>Ga0075434_100000456_pt1 | contig 30450 bp, 28 predicted proteins | sample RhiMethybrSRZTD3_FD_75298 | JGI IMG/M metagenome (GOLD analysis project Ga0075434, IMG submission 75298) | Populus rhizosphere microbial communities from Tennessee, USA - Rhizosphere MetaG P. TD hybrid SRZTD3 | ecosystem: Host-associated > Plants > Roots > Rhizosphere > Soil | place: USA...
CGCCGTTTTCGATTACGCGGAATACGGCGGCGCGCCGCTGCTCGGCGTCGCGAGGCTGGCTGTCGTCGGGCACGGCCGGTCGTCCGCCAAAGCGGTCAGCAACGGCATTGCGATGGCCCACCGGTTTGCTGCTGGCGATTTCATTCAGCGCGTCGAGCAGGAAATCGCCGCCGCGGCGGTGCCGCACCATTGATCGCGTTTGTTTTTCCGGGACAGGGATCGCAGAAGCCAGGCATGGGGCGTGCGTTGGCCGACGCCTATCCCGAGGCGCGCGCCACATTTGACGAAGCGGAAGCTGCGTTGCCCGGGCTCACGAACGTGATCTTCGACGGCCCGGAGGACGAGCTGGTGCTGACGCAGAACGCGCAGCCGGCCATTCTGACCGTGAGCGTCGCGGCCTACCGTGTTCTCGCGGCGCGCGGACTCGAGCCCGCGTTCGTTGCCGGCCATAGTCTCGGTGAGTACTCGGCCCACGTGGCGGCGGGGACCATTGCGTTTGCGGACGCTGTGAAGGTCGTGCGCCGCCGGGGCCAGTACATGCAGGAGGCGGTTCCTGTCGGCGCCGGATCGATGGCCGCCATCCTCGGTCTCGATGCCGATGCCGTCGCCCGCGCGTGTGAAGAGGCCGCACAGGGCGACATCGTGGGCCCTGCCAACATCAACGGTGGCGGCCAGGTGGTCATCGCCGGCGCGACGGCAGCCGTGCTGCGGGCGGGTGAGCGCGCGAAAGAGCTCGGTGCCAGGCGCGTGATTCCGCTCGCGGTGAGCGCGCCATTCCATTGCGCGCTGCTCAGGCCCGCGGAGGAGCGGCTCGAACCGGACCTTCGGGCCCTGCCCGCGCAGCGCCCGCGCATTCCCGTTGTTGCCAATGTGGACGCCGAGCCGAAGCGTGATGCGGCGTCGGCGATCGACGCGCTCGTCAGGCAGGTGTCCGCGCCGGTTCGTTGGGAGCAGGTGGTCCGCCGTCTTGCGTCAGAAGGCGTCAGCAACTATGTTGAGGTGGGCCCGGGCACTGTCCTCAGCGGTCTGATAAAGAAGATTGACAGGACCGCAACGGTTTTTAGCTTTTCGCAGCCAGAAGATCTGGCGGCGCTCGAAGAAGGCCTCGCAAAAAAGTGGAAAAGTTAAACTCGACTTCTTCCACGTTTCCACTTATCTGCGAATGCTTAATCTGACCGGCAAGGTCGCCATCGTCACCGGCGCGTCGCGCGGGATCGGGCGAGGTATCGCCGCGATGCTCGCCTCGTCGGGCGCGCATGTGGTTGCGGCGGCGCGCGGTGAGCATGCGGCTGCGACCGTTGCGGATATTCATGCCGCGGGCGGCAAGGCCGACGCGGTACCGCTCGAGTTGACGGACACGGCGTCGATTGACGCGATGGTGTCCGGAGTGCTCGAGCGACACCGCCGCATCGACATTCTCGTCCACAACGCCGGCATCGCCCGCGATCAGCTGATGCTGCGGATGAAGCGCGAGGACTGGGACCAGGTGATTGCGACGAATCTGACGGCGGCCTTCGTCCTCGTCCAGGCGGCGCTCAAGCCGATGATCAAGCAGCGCGCGGGGCGCATCATCAGCATCAGCTCCGTCGTCGCGCAGACGGGCAACGCCGGGCAGGCCAACTACGCGGCCTCGAAGGCGGGGCTCATCGGGTTCAGCAAGGCGCTGGCGCGCGAGGTCGCCTCGCGCAGCATTACGGTGAATGTCATCGCGCCTGGGTTGATCGACACGGACATGACCAGGGCGATCACCGAAAAGGCGCAGGTCGACTGGGCGGCGCAGATTCCGCTCGGACGATTGGGAACGGCCGCGGATGTGGCCGCGGCGGTTTGTTTTCTGGCCTCGGATGAGGCGTCGTATATTACAGGTCAGGTTCTTGCCGTCAACGGCGGAATGTATATGTGAGTCCGGTTAGTGGTTGGTGCACCAGCCACGAACCGACAACGGAGGCCAAATGGCAGTCGCAGACAAGGTGAAGAGCATCATCGTGGAGCAGCTCGGGGTCGACGAAGAGGAAGTGACCGCAGACGCCTCGTTCGTCGACGATCTCGGCGCCGACTCGCTCGACACGGTGGAGCTCGTGATGGCGTTCGAAGAGGAGTTCGGGATCGAGATTCCGGACGAGGACGCCGAGAAGATCACCCGCGTCAAGGAAGCCATCGACTACATCGAGGCGCACGCCAAAACCAAGAAATAGAATCTTCGATTTTCAATTTTCAATCTGCAATCGTGACGTGGATATTTGCAAATTGAAAATCGCAGATTGAAGATTGCAGATGGTGTCGGAGGGATCGTGAGCAGGCGTGTCGTCGTAACCGGCATCGGACTGGTGTCGGCGCTCGGTATCGGCACCAACGAGACGTGGGCGGGGTTGCTTGCCGGACAGAGCGGCGTCACCCGGATCACGAGGTTTGACGTCTCCGGCTATGCCACGCAGATCGCGGCGGAGGTGAAGGGGTTCGATCCGCTCGCCTTCATCGAGAAGAAGGACATCAAGAAGATGGACCTCTTCATTCAGTACGCGATCGCGGCCGCGCAGTTCGCGATGGACGACAGCGGGCTCGACATCACCGCGGACAACGCGCCGAATGTCGGCGTCTACATCGGGTCCGGCATCGGCGGATTCATCACGATTGAGCGCGAGCACGAGGCGCTGCTCAACGGCGGCCCGCGCAAGGTGTCGCCCTTCTTCATCCCGTCGGCCATCATCAATCTCGCGTCGGGCCAGGTGTCGATCCGCTTCGGCGCCAAAGGACCCAATTCGGCGACCTGCACGGCCTGCTCCGCCTCGGCGCACGCCATCGGCGATGCCTACGAGATCATCAAGCGGTGTGACGCCGACGCGATGATTGCCGGCGGCAGCGAGGCGGCCATCTGCGCGATGAGCGTCGGCGGCTTTGGACAGCTTCGCGCGCTGTCGACCCGCAACGATGAGCCGTCCCGCGCGAGCCGGCCGTTCGACAAGGACCGCGACGGCTTCATCATCGGCGAAGGCGCGGGCGTGCTGATTCTCGAGGAGCTCGAGCACGCCAGGCGCCGCGGCGCGCGTGTGTACGCGGAGATCGTCGGCTACGGCATGTCGTCCGACGCATACCACATGACCGCGCCGTCGGAAGACGGCGACGGCGCGCGGCGCGTCATGGCCATGGCCGTTCGCAAGGCGGGCATCGCGCCCTCGGATGTCGACTACATCAACGCGCACGGCACGTCGACGCCGTACAACGACAGGCTCGAGACGCTCGCCATCCACAACTGCTTCGGGGAGCACGCGCGCAACCTGGCGATTTCGTCCACCAAGTCGATGACGGGCCATCTGCTGGGCGGCGCCGGCGGGCTCGAAGCCGGCATCACCGCGCTCGCCGTCCATCATCAGATCGCGCCGCCGACGATCAACCTCGACGATCCGGATCCGGAGTGCGATCTGGATTACGTGCCCCACCAGAGCCGCAAGATGCCGATCCGCTACGCGTTGTCGAACTCGTTCGGCTTCGGCGGGACCAATGCGGCGCTGCTGTTCAAGAAATTTGAAGGGTAGAACGCTGACACGAACCACGGAGACACGGAGACACGGAGATGCTTTAGCCAAGAATTTCTCCGTGCCTTCGTACCTTCGTGGCTCGTGGCTGCGAGGATCGTCGTGACCATGAAGATAGCGGTTTGTATCAAGCAAGTCCCGACTCGCGAATGGCAGCCACGTCTGAACGATTCGAAGACGTGGATCCGCGAGCAGGACGTCAGCTACGAGATGAACGAGCCCGACGCGTACGCGCTCGAAGAGGCGCTGCGACTGCGGGAGAAGCACGGCGGAGAAGTGGTCGTCTGTTCGGCGGGTCCGGCCCGTGTGCAGACGGTGATCCGGGAGGCGCTCGCGCGCGGCGCCGATCGTGCCATTCACGTCGAGCACGACAGCCTTGGCTCTGCCGACGCGTTCGTCATCGCCGACGCCCTTGCGGCCGCCATGAAGGATGAGAAGTTCGACCTGGTGCTGACCGGTCTGCAGTCCGACGACCAGGGCCACGGGCAGACAGGAGTCATCCTCGCGGAGCGGCTCGGCATCCCCTCGTCGACCATCATCATGGACGTGCAGGTCGAGGGCAGCTCGATGCGGGTGAAACGCGAGCTCGAGGGCGGCTGGTTTCAGTGGATTGTCATGCCGCTGCCCGCGCTGCTGACGATCCAGAGCGGCATCAACCAGCTTCGCTACGCGACGCTCAAGGGCATCATGGCAGCGAAGAAGAAAGAGATCCGGAAGGCCACGGTTCCTGATGGACTCCAGCCGGCGCAGCAGATTGTGGGTCTCGCGGTGCCGACACGCAGCAAGCAGACACACATGATCACGGGTGCTCCCGCGGACGCGGCCAAAGAGCTTGTGCGCCGCTTGCGAGACGAGGCACGGGCGCTGTGATTCTGGTCATCGCGGAACAGCGTGACGGCAAGCTGAACCGCGCGACGTGGGAAGCGATCGCAGCCGCGCAGCAGTTGTCGGGCGCCATGCCCATTTCCATTGCTGTGGTCGGCGCGACCACGGGAGGAATCGCGCAGGAGCTCGCGACGGCATCTGTCGCCGGGGTGCTTGTCGCCGAACACGCCGCGCTCGATCCATACACGCCGGACGCGTACACGGGTGCCTGCAGCGCCCTCATTGAATCGGTGAAGCCCACGTTCGTGCTGCTGCCGCATACCTATCAGACACGCGACTTTGCGCCTCTGCTCGCCGCGCGCATCCGCAAGCCGCTCATCACCGACGTCACGGCCATCAACGGTACTGGCGCCGATGCGACCTTCGTCCGCCCGATGTTTCAGGGCAAGCTGGCCGCGCAGGTAAAGCCGCAGGGCGGCGCCCCTGCGCTTGTCACAATCCAGATCGGGGCGTTCCGCGCCGATGCGGCGCAGAAGGGCGGCTCGGCTGCGGTCAAAAAGATCGATCTGCAGATTGACGCAGCCGCGATCCGCCAGAAGCCGGAGGCGCCATTTCGCGAGGCGAAGCAGGCGGTCGATCTCGGCCAGGCCGAGCGCATCGTCGCCGTCGGCCGCGGCATCAAGTCGCAGGAGCACATTCCGCTCGCTGAAAAGCTCGCGAAGGCAATGGGTGCCGAGGTTGCCGCCTCGCGGCCGATCTGCGATAACGGGTGGCTGCCGATGGAACGCCAGATCGGAAGTTCGGGCCAGACGGTTGCGCCGAAGCTCTACGTCGCGCTCGGAATCTCGGGCGCGATTCAGCACCTCGTCGGCATGAAGGGATCGCGCACCATTGTCGCGATCAACAAGGATGCGGAGGCGCCAATCTTCGAAGTCGCCGACTACGGCATCGTGGGCGATCTCTTCGAGGTCGCACCCGCGATCATCGCCGAGCTCGAGAAATCCTAGGAGCCGTTTATGCAACGTCGGGCGTTCATCAAATCCGGAGCATTGGCAGGCGCTGGCGTCCTCCTGGATCCGTGGGACCGTTTGCTCGCGCAGGACCTCCGCGGCGCCGTTCAAAGCGGAATCGCGAAGACGACCTCCGGCCCTGTTCGAGGCAGCGTCTTCGATCGAATCAACTCGTTCTACGGCGTCCCGTACGGCGCGGCGACTGCCGGCGAGGGACGGTTCCTGGCGCCGCAAAAGCCGCAATCATGGACGAGTGCGCGCGACTGTGTCGAGTACGGCCCGAGATCGCCACAGGGTCCTTCAGGACTGATTCCCGAGGTTGCCGCTGTAGACCGGCGTGAGCCCGCTGGAGAAGACTGCCTGCGGCTGAACGTCTGGACGCCCGCACTTGGAAGCGGCCGTCGGCCGGTGATGGTGTGGCTGCATGGCGGCGGGTATTCGCAGGCCTCCGGCAGCTTCATCATCTACAACGGCGCGAACCTCTCGCGCCGTCGCGACGTGGTCGTCGTCACCCTGAATCACCGCCTCAATCTGTTCGGCTATCTGTATCTTGCAGAGATTGGTGGAGAGAAGTACGCCGACTCCGGCAACGCCGGCATGCTCGACATCGTGCTGGCACTGCAGTGGGTGCGCGACAACATTGCGGCGTTCGGCGGCGATCCGGGCAACGTCACCATCTTCGGCCAGTCGGGCGGCGGCGGGAAGGTCTGCACACTGATGGGCATGCCGGCCGCGAAGGGACTCTTCCACAAGGCGATCGCGCAGAGCGGATCCAACATAGCCGGAACACCCCGTGCGAACGCGACCCGCACGGCCCAGACGCTGCTCGAACGGCTCAACCTGAAGCCGAATCAGGTCGGCGAGCTGCACAAACTGCCGACCGAGCAGCTGCTGGGTGCGATGCGCGGCTTGAACTTCGCGCCGGTCGTCGACGGCAAGAACCTGCCGACCGGACCGTTCGATCCGGTGTCGTCGCCGTTGTCTGCAGGCGTGCCACTGCTCTGCGGATCGAACGAAACCGAGGTCGCATGGACGCGCGGCGCCGTCATCGACGACATCGATGATGCGGCGCTGAAAGCGCAGGTGAAGCAGGACGTGCGCGGCACCAGCGACGTGGAGGCGGACCGGCTGATCGCCACGTATCGTCGTGCGCGCCCTGGCATCAGCAACGTGGATATCCATTTAATCCTCGCGTCGGACAACACCGTCCGAAACGGCATCCTCGCCGTTGCCGAGCGCAAAGCCGACGCGAGGCAGGCGCCGGTCTACATGTATTACTTCACATGGCGCTCACCCGTACACGACGGCAAGCTGAAGGCCTATCACACGCTGGACATACCGTTCGTTTTCGAGAACGTCGATCTGGCCACCGCGATGACCGGCGGCCGGCAGGAACGCTACGCGCTGCAGGATCGAATGAGCGCGGCGTGGACCAGCTTCGCGCGCACAGGCAATCCGAACGTGAAAGGGTCGCTGCCGGAATGGCCGGCTTTCGACACCACGCGGCGCGCCACCATGGTGCTCGACAACGACTGCAAGGTCGTCAACGATCCAGGCGGCGAAGAGCGGCGTGCGCTGATGGCAGTGAGGAAGCAGGGTGGGGCGGACACCGTCGACTGAGCTGCGCCGCCACGAAAGTCACAAAGACGATTTGGCCACAAAGGACACAACGTTCACGAATGGTTTAGTTCTCGGTGATCGTTGTGATCTGAAAAAATGATCTTTGTGTTCTTCGTGGCTAATTCGTCTTGGTGGCCGTCGTCGTGCTCGTATGGCGCGTGAGACCCTGGACGTAGACATCCTGATCGTTGGCGGCGGTCCGGCCGGACTGTCGGCGGCGCTTCGTCTGGCCCAGCTCCAGCAGGAAAAGGGGGGTGAGCCCGTATCGATCGCGGTGCTGGAGAAGGCGCGAGAGGCGGGCGCGCACATGCTCTCTGGCGCCGTGCTCGACCCCTCGACCCTTCGCGACCTGGTACCCGACTTCAAGGAAAAGGGCGCACCGCTCGCCGCAGACGTGCATGACGAGGACGTGTTCTTCCTCACGCACTCGTCAAAGCTGGCGCTGCCGATCATTCCGCCGCCGCTCAGAAATCACGGCAACTACGTCATCTCGCTCAATCAGTTCGTTCGCTGGCTGACAGGTCAGGTCGAAGCGGCGGGCGTCGATTTCTTCACCGGCTTTGCCGGCCAGGACATCCTCATGGAAGGCGCCCGCGTGCTTGGCGTGCGCACCGGCGATCGCGGCATCGACAAACACGGCCAGCAGAAGCCGACCTTCGAGCCGGGGGTGGACATTCTGGCGAAGGTGACGATCTTCTCGGACGGCGTGCGCGGAAACCTCACGAAAGAGCTGATGCGCCGCCTTCAGCTGGGCGCCGGCACGCAGCCGGAGTTGTTCGCCCTCGGCCTCAAGGAACTGTGGGAGGTGCCGCCCGACCGGCTGAAGGCCGGCACGGTCATCCACACGCTCGGTTATCCGCTGAAGCACGAGGAGTTCGGCGGCGGCTTCATCTACGCCATGCCCGACGGTCAGGTCTCCCTCGGCTTCGTTGTTGGCCTTGACTACAAGGATCCGCTGTTCGACCCGCACATGGCGTTCAACCGGTTCAAGCAGCACCCCTACGTCGCGGAACTGCTCGAGGGCGGCCAGATGATCCGCTACGGCGCCAAGGCGCTGCCGGAAGGCGGATGGAACACGATTCCGCGCGTCTTCATGGACGGCGGATTGATCGCAGGCGATGCGGGCGGATTCCTCAACTCGATGCGTCTCAAAGGCATTCACCTCGCGATGCGGACGGGCATGCTGGCGGCCGAGACTGCGTTCGAGGCCATACGTGCCGGCGACACATCCGCCGCGGCGCTCGAGGCATACAAGCGCCGTATCGATGCCAGCCCGGTGAAGGACGAGCTCTATCCGGTGCGCAACGTCCACCAGGCGTTTGGTTACGGCTTGCTGCCGGGCCTCGCGTTCGCGGGCCTGACCGTCGCGACACACGGATGGATGCCCGGGGATTTGCACGGTCATCCAGGGCACGACCGGATGAAGACGCTTGCGTGGTACTACGGTTCGCGCATGACCGCGGTCCAGGCAGCCAGCAACGCGACGACGATCGATCGGAAGCGGACATTCGACAAGGTTACCAACGTGCACTTCTCGGGGACGTCGCACGATGAAGATCAACCTCCGCATCTGCTCGTGCACACCGACGTCTGCAGCTCGATCTGCGGACCCGAGTACGGCCACCCGTGCACGCGCTTCTGTCCCGCGAACGTATACGAGATTACGCACGATGCCGACGGCACGCCGCGCCTGCAGATCAACGCGTCGAACTGCGTCCACTGCAAGACGTGCGACATCATGGATCCGTACCAAGTGATTACCTGGGTCCCCCCAGAAGGGGGCGGCGGCCCGCAATACAACGGCATGTGAAACTCTCGTGTGCGTTGCGATTTTCGTGACCTCCGTGGTTAATGCCTGAGAATTGGCGTAACTCGCTTTCCAAGCGCGCGCAGGTCGCCGCCATCGCCGGCCTCGGCTATCCGCTCATCAGCGTGCTTGGTCACACGCTCCGCTGGCGCGTGGAGGGTCTTCATCATTACGACGCGATCGTCGCGTCGGGCCGGCAGCCCGTCATGGCCTTCTGGCACGGACGCATCCTGCCGGCCACCTTCTACTTCCGCCGCCGCGGCATCGTCGTCATCACGAGCGAGAATTTCGACGGTGAGTGGATTGCTCGCATCATCGAGCGATTTGGCTTCGGCACCGCGCGTGGCTCCTCGTCCCGTGGAGGGCTGAAGGCGATGCTGCAACTGGTGCGCGACATGGAGAAAGGGAAGCCGGCGGGCTTTACGCTCGACGGTCCTCGCGGTCCGGCGCGTGTCGCCCAGCCGGGCGCGATCTGGCTCGCCCGTGCGACCGGCAATCCGGTGTTGCCGTTTCACCTCGAGGCGTCGTCTCACTGGACGACCGGCAGCTGGGATCGGACCCAGATTCCAAAACCCTTCAGCACCGTGGCGCTCGTCGTCGGCGAACCGCTCGAAGTGGCCGCCGATACGACCGACGAGCAGCTCGAGTCGGCGCGCCAGGAGCTCGAGCGCCGATTGGAGGCCCTCGAGAGCCGCGCCCGCGAATTGATATGAGTCTCACGATTTTCACGTCGGATCGCTTCGCCGATCACCTCACTCCGCCAGGCCACCCGGAACGCCTCGAACGAGCGGAGGTGATGCAGGTTGTGGCTGCGGAATTCCGTCAACGAGGCGGCGACGTCCGAGAGCCGCGCGCCGCGACACAGGCGGAGATCGCCCGGGTGCACGGGCTCGAGTACATCTCGCTGATCTCGGAGACGGCCGGCCGCGCCACTGCCCTCGACGCCGACACCTTTACGTCGCCTGATTCATACGAGGTCGCACTCCTGGCCGCGGGGGCGGCGATCGCCTCGGTCGAGCATGTACTCGATGGGTCAGACCGGCGGGCGCTCGCGATGGTGCGGCCGCCGGGGCACCACGCGGAGCGCAACCGCCCGATGGGTTTTTGCCTGTTCAACAACATCGCGATTGCCGCTGCGCACGCGCGCAGTGCCGGCGTATCTCGCGTTGCCATCGTTGATTACGACGTGCATCACGGCAACGGCACACAGTGGACCTTCTACGACGATCCTGCAGTCCTGTTCATCTCGTCACATCAGTACCCGTACTATCCTGGCACCGGAGCGGCGACGGACGTTGGAACCGGCGAGGGCGCCGGCTTCACGGTCAACCTGCCGATGGATGCGGGCAGCACCGATGCCGATTACGAGCTCGCCTACAACGCGATCGCGTTTCCCGTCCTGCGACAGTTCGGGCCGGAGCTGATTCTGATCTCGGCGGGCTTCGACGCGCTGGAGGACGACCCGCTCGGCGGCATGCGTTTGAGCGTGGGAGGATTCGCGCGGCTCACGGGGGCGCTCACCGCCATAGCGGACGAATTGTGCGAGGGTCGCGTCGTTGCGATTACCGAAGGCGGGTACGATCTCGGTGGGCTGGCGAGTTGCCTGCGCGCCGTGATTCCCGTTCTCAGCGGAAAGAAGATCCAAGCTGGCACGCCCCACGGTGATGGACGCCGCGGCCGCGCGACCATCGATGCCGTGCTGCCCGAGGTGCGGAAGTTCTGGCAGCTATAATCGAAAGATTCGATGACTGAATATCGTCCACAAGAGCTGGACAAGAAGTGGCAGCAGCGCTGGGCGTCTGCCCGCGCGTTCGAGGTCACGGAGGATCCATCGAGGCCGAAGTACTACTGCCTCGAGATGTTTGCGTACCCCTCCGGGCACGCGCACGTCGGGCACGTCCGCAACTACATCATCGGCGATGTGATGGCACGCACCAAGCGGATGCGCGGCTACAACGTGCTCCATCCGTTTGGGTGGGACGCGTTCGGGCTGCCCGCGGAGAACGCCGCCATCAAGGAGGGCATCCATCCGGAGCAGTCGACCCGAGCGAACATCGCGCACATGAAAGGGCAGCTCCAGCGCCTCGGCATCAGCTATGCCTGGGAGCGCGAGCTCGCCACCTGTGATCCCGAATACTACAAGTGGAACCAGTGGCTGTTCATCCGGATGTTCGAGCGCGGCCTCGCGTACCGACGACGCTCCTCGGTCAACTGGTGTCCGAAAGACCGGACGGTTCTCGCCAACGAGCAGGTCATTGATGGGACATGCTGGCGCTGCGGCTCGGTCGTCGAGATACGCGACCTCGAGCAGTGGTTCTTTCGCATTACCGCGTACGCCGACGAGCTCCTCGATGCGACCGTCGAACTGACGAAATGGCCCGAGAAGGTTCTGACAATGCAGCAGAACTGGATTGGACGGTCGGAAGGCGCGCGCGTGAAGTTCCCGATGGAGGAAACGTCTGGCTCGCCGAAGCGCGGCGAAGACGACACCGACATCGAGGTGTTCACGACGCGCATCGATACGATCTTCGGCGCCACGTTCGTTCTGCTCGGGCCCGAGCACCCGCTCGTGTCGAAGCTGGCGGACAAGACAGCGAACCCCGCGGCCTTCCGCCAGCAGGTGCAGACGTTCCGCACACAGGATCGTGCGGCTCGGATGAGCGGCGAGATCGAGAAACAAGGGTTCGACACCGGCTTTCGCGCCGTCAACCCGTTCACGAAGCAGACGGTGCCGATCTGGGTTGCCAACTTCGTGCTGGGCGACTACGGCACGGGCGCGGTGATGGCGGTGCCTGCGCACGACCAGCGCGATTTCGAGTTCGCGCGCAAGTTCAACCTGCCGATCACGGTCGTGATCGTGCCGGAGGACGGTCCCGCGCCTGATGCGGCCACCATGCCGCAGGCGGCCGACGCATACGGCCGTACGGTCGATTCAGGCGAGTTCTCGAACCTCCCGTCCGAAGAGGCGCAGCGCCGGATGACCGCGTTCGCGAAGGAGCGCGGCATCGGCGAGGGTACGGTGCAGTACCGGTTGAAGGACTGGGGCATCTCGCGTCAGCGGTACTGGGGCACGCCGATTCCAATGATCTATTGCGAGAAGGACGGCATTGTGCCCGTCCCCGACGATCAGTTGCCGGTCGAGTTGCCGAAGGTCGCGCAGTTCACCGGGCGCGGCGATTCTCCGCTCGCGCAGGTTCCTGAGTTCGTCAACGTGACGTGCCCGAAATGCGGCGGCCCCGCCCGGCGCGAGACCGACACGATGGACACGTTTGTCGATTCCTCCTGGTACTTCTACCGCTTCGCCGACCCACGGAACGACAGGCAGGCGTTCGATCCCGCGAAGGTCAAGTACTGGCTCCCTGTTGATTTCTACAGCGGCGGCGTGGAGCACGCCATCCTGCACCTGATCTACTCGCGCTTCTTCGCTCGCGTGTTCCGCGACCTTGGCATGGTCGATCACAGCGAGCCGTTCACGCAGCTCCTGACGCAGGGGATGGTGCTGAAGGACGGCGCGGTGATGTCGAAGTCGAAGGGCAATGTCGTCGATCCGGATACGATGCTCGAGAGGTTTGGCGCCGACGCCCTGCGTCTGTACGTCATGTTCGTCGCACCGCCCGAGAATCAGGTGGAATGGGCCGACACCGGCCTCAAAGGCATCGCGAGCTTTCTCGCGCGCGTCTGGCGTCTTGTCGATCAATGGCGGCCGGCGATCAGTTCGGATGCCGGCTCACCGATCCCGGATCCTGGATCGTTGACGGCCGCAGAGCGCGCCATTCGCCGCAAGACCCACGACACGATTCGGCGCGTCACGGTGGACATCGAGGAGCGCCAGCAGCTGAACACGGCAGTCTCGGCGATGATGGAACTGGTCAACGGCCTGCAGGCATTTGGGGAAACCGACGGTGCCCGTCCACAGGCGATCGCGGTCGTGCGCGAAGCCATCGAGGCGCTTGTCCGCATGCTCTCACCGTTCGCACCGCACACGTGCGAGGAGCTCTGGGAAATGCTCGGCCATCGGGACGGGTTGATGAAGGCCGCGTGGCCGGCATTCAATGCCGAGGTCGCAAAGGCCGAGGAAATCGTCATTCCCGTCCAGGTGAACGGCAAGGTCCGCAGCCGGCTGACCGTGCCTGCCGAGTCGTCCGAGAAGGAGCTGGAACAACTGGCGCTCGCGGATCCGGCCGTCATGGCCCATATAGCCGGCAAGCACGTCAAGAAAGTCGTGGTGGCGAAAGGACGCCTCGTATCGCTGGTCGTGTAGTGACAAGGGAAATCTCTGCGTTTCTGCGTCTCCCGCCGGCGCCGTTCCGGCTTCGGTGGGCAAGCGGTGGCTTGTACCTGGTCGTGGTGTGGTTGTCGCTCGCCAGCAGTAACTGCGGCTACGCCCTCGCGGGCCGTGGCTCGTTCCTGCCGACCGACATCCGCGTCGTCGGCATCCCGCAGCTGACGAACCGGACGACCTTTTTCGACGTCGAGCAGATCCTGACCGAGAAGATTCGCAACGAGTTCATCGGCCGCGGCAAGTACCGGGTCGTTCCGGAGGCAGCCGGCGCCGATGCCGTGCTGAACGCGGAGATTACCTCGATTACGCTCTCGCCGGTCGCGCTGACCAGCTCGCAGCTGGCTTCACGCTACCAGTTCGTGCTGACGATGAAGGTGGATTTCGTGGACGCCCGCATCAACAAGTCGTTGTGGGCAAACGACGCGCTGTCGTTCACGGGCGAGTACGATCTGTCGACCACCGCTGGCGCGACGCCCGACGCATCCAACTTCGCCGATCAGCAGCGCAGCGCCTTCGACCGCATTTCCACCGACGTCGCCCGCACGGTTGTCACGGCCATCGTTGAGGCGTTTTGAACCACGAAGGTCACGATGATAACGAAGGTCACGAACAAACCTAAGGGATAATCGTGATCTTCGTTTCCTTCGCGACCTTCGTGGTTAAGAACCGATGCCACCAATTTCGCGCGCTGCTCTGAAAAAGCAAATTACCGCCGGCGACACTGCTCCTCTGTACGTTCTGATCGGCGACGACGACAGCGAGAAGTCCGCGGTCGCCACCGAGTTCGCCGAGATGGTGGATGAAGGCTTGCGTGCGTTCAGCGTCGATCGCCTGTTCGGCGGCGAAATCAAGGCGGATGATCTCGTCGACGCGGCGGCGACGCTGCCGATGATGGCGCCGCGGCGCGTCGTGATCGTCTTCGACGCCGAACGGCTCCTGATTCCGAAGCGCGAAGGGAAGGCCGCCGACGCCGAGCAGGAGCGCCTCGAGGCGTTCGTCAAGGACCCGCCTGCGCACGCAACCGTGGTCTTCGTATGTGGCCCGCTGGATCAGCGCCGCCGGCTGGTCAAGCTGCTGTTGAAGGAGGCGCAGGTCGTCGATTGCGGCACCATCGTCGATTCCGCGGATGCCGAGCGGTGGGTGAAGGCGCGGGCCGAGCGCGACAAGATTCCGATCGACGCCGCCGCGATCCGAACGCTGGTCGAACGCGCCGGCATCGACATCGTCCGCCTGCGCAGCGGCCTCGAGCGTGTCGCCCTGTACGCACTGGGGCAGCCGAAGATCACCGCGAATGATGTGAAGCAGGTCGTGGCGGCGACGGCGGAGGCGACCAACTTCGGCATCGCGAACGCGATTGAGCAGAATGACGCCGCGGAGGCGTTGAGGGAACTGGCGCTGGCGCTCGATGGCGGCGCGCAGCCCTTCTTCCTGATGGGCCAGCTTCGCTATGTTGCAGAGAAGATGCCGCGCCCGCGATTGAAGCAGGCGATTGAGGCCGTGTTTCGGACCGACGAGGCGATCAAGTCCTCGGGTGGCGACCCGAAGGTGCTCCTCGAACGCCTCGTCGTCGAACTCTGCGGGCCAGCTAAAGCTGGCCCGCACGTACGTAGGGGCCGGCTTTAACCGGCCCAACGATCAACGCGAGCTCGCGGACGGCTTCGCGAACTTCGCGTCCTCGATAGCGGCCGCCTTCACGTCCTGCATCGCGTAGGTGAACTCGCGGTTGCGCGTCTGCGAGATCACCCACTGGAACGGTACCTTCAGACCGCCGACCTCACGGAAGTCGCGATAGTCGATCTGCGTCGGATACTGCCCGTAGAGCGAATCGTTGAAGTACACGAGTCGCTCGAGCATGCCGGTCTGCATGTTGAAGTACGCCTGCACCTTCGGCAGGTTGCGCGTCTTCGCGGTGACGACGTAATCGTCGTGGCCGCGGATGACCACGGGTCGATCCATCTGCGGTTCGAGCAGCATCTGCTTGAGATGCCCCGGCAGATTGAACGGATCCTCCAGCATCGTGCCGTCGGCTTCAGCCTTGCGGAGATCGCGCGGCGCGCCGTTGCCTGCGCGCGCCCAGCCGGCCGTTGCGCCGTAGGCGAGCAGGTTGTCCGCCTGACCCGCGTGCGTCACCAGCAGGCCCATCCCAGGCGCCTTCGAAAAGAGCTCAATCTGCTGTGACGGGAAGTCCCTTCCGGGACGCCGCTGCGTCACCGTGCCGACCGCATCGACGCTTGCGACCTTCTGCACGGCGCCGGCGCCGCCGATCGACGCGATGTACTTGTCAATCACCTGCGCCGGCGTCACGTTTGACGGCACGGGAAGCGGCGGCGGCAGGCTCGCGACGAAGTCCTCGCCGAGCGCGGGCGGCAGCGGATTGTTCGTGACGTTCGGCACGCCAATCGGAATATTGCGTCCCTGATGGCACGTGAAGCACGTCACCTTGGCCTGGCCGCGGAACGTCGTCTTGTTGACGGTGTTGACCATCTCGATCATCTGCCGCGCGATCAGCTTCTGCGGCTTGGTGTCGAGCTCGCGCTTGTTCCCGTCGTTGTCGTGGCAGTAGGGACAGCCCACGCCGAGCGCCGCCTCGAACAGCACCATCGTCGGGTTCAGCATGTCGGCCCGCTGGCCGTTGAGCACTTTGATGTTCTTGAAAACCTCTTCGACTTTCTGATCGCTGCTCTGTGCGGCAACCGGCGTCTGGCTGAATCCGGCTGCGAGCACCAGTCCCAGAACCGCCACCGCCACCAGTACGGTCGAACGCCTTGTTTCTGCACGCACGTCGGCCTCCTGTTGCTGAAAAAAGTTCGGGGTGAGCCTACACCCAAATCGCGCGCGGGCGCACTCTAATCCGCGATCGCGGTTTCGGTCTCGCCGACGATGGCGGCCAGGGCGGCCGGGTCGGGACTGACGTAAAACTGATAGGAGAACCGCTCGGTGTCGGGAGGCGCGGATTTGGGGATGTCGGCACCATGCGCGCCGCCCCAGTTCACGAAAGCGACCGCGGAGTTCGGCTTGAACAGCACCATTTTCACCAGATCGCAGGTCAGCCCCTGGCTGCCTGGATAGAAGGTGTTCGTCCTGTCGATCCTGGGCGTGCCGTTGATGCGGTAGAAGCTGGTGCCGAACGCTTCGCTGTCGCCCGGACGCGCGAAGTAGAGCAGGCAGGTCACCACGACGCGCTTTGGATCGAGATGCGGATCGAGGTGATAGCCCGGGCGCCGCAGCATCAGCCGCCCGGCGGTCGCTTCATGCGGAATCGCCGCCAGCGCGGGCCCTTGTTCCTGACCATATTCACGGATGTAGAACTCAAGGATGTGCGGCGCGAACTTCCCCATGAGCGCCGGCACCATGATCCGGGGAATCAACGTTTCCTCGAGGAAGCTCAGCGTGTCGATTGTCCGGGCAGGCGCGACACGAAGACCGGACAGCCGCAGATTCTGTTTGGTGTCGTCCTTCTGTGAAAAGAAGATGGCCGGCGGAATGCCCTCGAGCAGTGCCTGGTATGAATCGGCCGGCAGCAGATCCTCGATGACGATGTGGACGCTCGGATCCGTTTCGATGGGCGCCCGCGCAATCGCGCGCTGCACGTGCTCGGCAACCGCCGACGCCTGGAACAGCGTCGCCCGGTCGCCGCCCCGGCGCCGGTCGGCAATGTCGAGCGCCATCGTGTCCCGCAGCGTGCGAACCTCGCGGTCCACTCTGGAGAGACGCTCCACGAGGTCGGGGGACGCATTCGTGGCTGAGCCCGCGGCATGTGGACGCTCGGACAGCTCGGTCCTGAGCCGCTCGATGTCGCGCGTCAGCGCGTCGAACTTCTTGTCGATGCGTTTTTCAAGCTTGTCGCTGACGGCGGCCAGATCTTCCCGCCACCGCGCACGAAGGACCGGAAGGATGCCTGAGCGCGTAAGGAGCCGCTGCAGGACGCCGGCCACTACGCGCTGGCTCTCGGCGATCCAGCCTTGGACATCCGCGACGCGAGACGCGACTTGTACCGCCCCGCGGTGTTGCGGTGGATGATGCCCTTGGTGGCCATCTTGTCCACGATGGAAACCGTCTGGCTGAGCGCTGCCTTGGCTCCGGAGAGATCCTTCGCGTCGAGCGAAGCGCGGATCGCTTTGAGCGCGCTGCGGAGCTTCGAGCGCATCTGACGGTTATGTTCCCGGCGCTTGATGTTCTGCCGATTCGCCTTGAGAGCGGACTTCGTACGTTTGGCCACTGATCCTCGCTAAAGAGAAAAAGCAATTATACAGGGTAGGCCGAGTCCTTTCGGATGCGGCTATTGGAAGACGTCCAAGGCGACGCGCCAGACACCGTCTCGCCCGCGCGTCCAGACGCGAACGTAGAAACCGTGCGCCGCCTGCTCGCCTTTCAGTGCGTACGTACCGTAGGTGTAGCCGAGGTCGCCTGCCGTCGAGGTCTCGGCGAATCGCGATTCACCCGACGCATACGCCGGCTGGTCACGTAGCCACGACAGCACGGCACCCTCGCCGACCACAGGCATCATCTCCAGCCGGTGAAAGCGCACACCCTCCGCGAGATGCCCACGGTAGGCATCGGCCTGGCCGGCGCGTGCGGCATTGGTCAGCGCGGCGTCGGTATCCCTCAGCGACTTCGTCGAGGCGCCTGGTGCCGCCTTGGCCGAATAGACGTCGGTTCGCCGCGTACGGGTGAACCCCTCCGGGAACATCACAGGACCCGGCGTAGGTACGCCCATGTCCATGACGACCTTGAACGATCCGTCCGATTGCCGCTTCCAGACCGACGCATAGAGCGAGTGGAACGGACGTCCGTTGTTCTGGCCGGGCACGATTCTGCGCACGGGACCGGTCAGGTAACCAAGGTCCCCGCTCGACGCGATGTCGCCGTAGCGCGGCTCCCAGATCAACTTCCGATCCTTCGGCGGATCCGGCTGCTTGCGGAACAGTTCCTTGGCCGGCGCGACCTGCTCGCCGTCGAAGCCGACGGCGTCATCGGCGAAGTACTCGAGGAACGCCTGCTTCCAGCCGACCACCAGCGCACGCGCAGCAAAGCGCTGCTCGGTCCTCACCATTTCGTCGAGCGCGGAGGTTTGCGCGATGGCTGCCGTCGCGCAGAGGACGACAACAAGCGACGCGGCGAGGGAGCGGGTCACGGAACTACTGTACGACGATTTCGTACGTGCCGGTAACGGGTTTGCGGGACGAATAGCGGGGGATGGCGCGGCCATCGACAATCTCGAAGGTCTTGTAGATGATGCGCTGCTTCATCGACGCCGTCTGCACGTCGGTGATGCGGCCGACCTTCTTGACGTAATCGCGGGTTTCCTGAAATGGCGGCACTTTCTTCCCGTTCCGATCGACGGCGTCGGCGCCTGCGTTGTAGGCGGCCAGCGCCAGCTCCTCGTTGCCGTTGTACCGGTCGAGCAGCTGCCGCAGATAGGCGCAGCCGCCGCGAATGTTTTCCGCGGGGTCGAACGCGTCGCGTACTCCGAGCTGTCTGGCCGTGGCGGGCATCAACTGCATAAGGCCCATCGCACCCTTGGACGAGCGCGCACGAGGGTTGAATCCCGACTCGACCTGGATGACCGCCCGAACCAGTTCAGGTCGAAGCAAGTGTCGCGACGCGTGTTCCTGCACGATCGAGTCGTACATGTGACTGTATTCAGGGACCGCCGTTCTCGTCGCCCGGATTCCCGGCGCCTCGGGCACCATGTAGGTCATCGCACCGTCGTTCAGCTTGCGGTCCGAGAGAACGAGTGTCCCATTGACATCACGCCAGGCGTAGATCTGCGCGCGTGCGGGCATCGGCGCCAGCAGGGCAGACACAAAGGTCAGTAACAGGGTGCGTTTCACGATGGTGGACATCGAGGCCGACCGTCAGGCCGGCCCGACGATTTGCTCGATAAACGTAAAGTTCTGCAGGATTTATCGGCGCCGCGGAGACGGGCCGTTAGCGGAGCATTTTTTCGACGACGTCCCGGGCCGTTGCGAGCATTTCCCCGATTTTCGAGGGATCCTTGCCGCCGGCTTCCGCGAAGTCGGGCCGTCCGCCGCCGCCGCCGCCGACGATGGGCGCGAGCTGTTTGACCACCTGACCGGCCGGCACTTTTCCCGTGAGGTCCGGCGTCACGCCGACGACGATCGAGACCTTGCCGTTCGAGGGCGCGGCAAGCACGACAACGCCGCTCTTGATGCGGGACCGGTGCTGATCGACGAGCGCACGGAGGCCGTCCTTGTCGAGGCCGGCGACCTCACGGGCGACGAGCTTGACGCCGGCGACTTCGATACTCTCATCCTGCGAGCCGGCGGCGCCGCCACCCATCGCGGCATTCATCTTCGCCTGCTGCAGCTCGCGCACGAGGCGTTTGTTGTCCTCCTGCAGTGCACCAATCTTCGCGGTCAGCTCGTCGGGCCGCGCGTTCAAGGTCTGGGTGAGCGAGTTGACGATCTCGCGATTGGCCTCGAACAGCTTCAGCGATTCGGTTCCCGTAATCGCCTCGATACGGCGCGTGCCAGCCGCGACACCGCTTTCCGACACGATCGCGAAGAGGCCGATGTCACCGGTCGCCTGCACATGGGTGCCGCCGCAGAGCTCCATGCTGAAGCCGGGCACCGAGACGACGCGCACATTGTCACCGTACTTCTCGCCGAAGAGCGCCATCGCGCCGGCTTCGATGGCTTCCTGCGTCGGCTTGATGACTGTTTCGACCGGCGTGTTCTTGAGAATGTGCTTGTTGACGATCTGCTCGATGTTCCGCAACTGCTCGCGCGTCACCGGGCTGAAGTGGACGAAGTCGAAGCGCAGCCGATCCGGTGCAACGAGCGAGCCGGCCTGTTTGACGTGTGGCCCAAGCACCTGGCGAAGTGCCGCATGGAGCAGGTGAGTGGCCGTGTGGTTGCGGCGCGTGGCAGCGCGCCGCGCCGCGTCGATTTCCGCGATGACGGGAGCGCCGATGGTCAGCTCGCCGCTGTGTACGCGGACACGATGCGCACGGATACCGTTGCCGACCGTCTCGACGTCGCTGACGCTCGCCATGAAGCCGAAGTCGTTCCGCAGCGTGCCGACATCCGACACTTGCCCTCCGCTCTGCAGGTAGAACGGCGTCTCGTCCAGAACAATCCACCCCATGTCGCCGCGCGTGAGCTTCTGGACCTCAACCGGCGGCTCGTCGCCGCGCAGCGTTGCGAGCGCGACGACCCGTGTCTTGACCGACGTGTTGTCGTACCCGGTGAAGGCCGTCGGCGCGACACCCTGGAAGCCGGTGAACGCCTGTTCGTCGCGCGCGCCGCTCTTGAACTTGCTGCCGGCACGCGCCTTCTCGCGCTGACCTTCCATCGCGCGCTCGAAGCCTTCGCGGTCGAGCGAGAGCTTGCGATCGTCGATCATGTCCTCGATGAAGTCGCGCGGCAGCCCGTAGGTGTCGTACAGGCGAAACGCCACATCGCCGGCAACGACCTTGTTGCCGGCGGCAGCCCGGTCGAGCGCGTCTTCGAGCCGTGGCAGACCGTCCGTGAGGACGACGTCGAACCGGTCCTCCTCGCTGCGGATGACCTGCACGACCGCGGACTGGCCTGACTTGAGCTCGGGATATGCGTCACCAAACTGACGCACGATGACATCGACCAGCGCGTGGAGGAACGGCTCATGCACCCCGAGGCGTTTCCCGTGGCGCATCGCTCTCCGCATGATCTTCCGCAGCACGTAGCCGCGCCACTCATTCGACGGCACCACGCCATCGGCGATGAGAAACGTCATCGCGCGCATGTGATCGGCGACGACCCGCATCGATACGTCCGCCGCCTCCATCGTCCCGCGATGGGTCGTGTGCGCGCGTTCGCCAATCGCGTGGAGGAGCGGCGTGAACAGATCCGTGTCGTAGTTCGACAGGTGTCCCTGGATGACGGCCGTCACCCGTTCGAGGCCCATGCCGGTGTCGATCGACGGCGCAGGCAGCGGGTTGAGCGTGCCGTCCGGCTGGCGATCGAACTCCATGAACACGTTGTTCCAGATCTCGACGAACCGATCGCAACTGCATTCGAGTCCCCGGCACACTCCGCCTGACGCTTCTTCATTGCAGCCGGTCTCGGAGCCGCGGAAGAAGTAAATCTCGGAGCAGCGGCCGCATGGACCGGTGTCGCCCATCTGCCAGAAGTTGTCCGCCGCGCCCAGTTCGCCGATGCGGTCGACCGGCAGGAATTTTCTCCAGACGTCGTACGCCTCGTCATCGCGCGGAACGGCAGCGTCGCCGTGGAAAACCGTTGCCCAGAGGCGATCCGCGGGCAGTTTCCATTCATCCGTCAACAGCGTCCACGCCAGCGGAATCGCGTCGCGTTTGAAGTAGTCGCCGAACGAAAAGTTGCCGAGCATCTCGAAGAACGTGTGGTGCCGGAACGATGGTCCGACGTTGTCGAGATCGTTGTGCTTGCCGCTGACACGCATGCACTTCTGCGCCGTGGTGGCGCGCGTGTAGTCGCGCTTCTCCTTGCCGAGGAAGACATTCTTGAACTGGTTCATCCCGGCGTTGGTGAACAGCAGCGTCGGATCGTCGTGCGGCACCAGCGGTGAGCTCGCAACGATGCGGTGGCCGTGGCGTTCGAAGTACTTGAGGTACGAAAGACGGATCTCGTTTCCGGTCATCACGGAGCTATAGGTTACTTCTTCGCGTGGCCGCGAAGCAGCGCGGTCACGCGTCCGGGGTCGAATCCCTGGTCGAGCAGGTAGCGGTACACGCGCCGGAAGACGGCAGGGTCGTTCACGTCCGTGCCGTGGCGAAGCCGCCGATCGAGCGCCTGTTGGAGCAGCTCGGTTTCGTCGACCTCCTCGAACGCCGCTGCGGCGGCTTCGCGCGCGATGTCACGCGCGATGCCGAGCGCCTCGATCTGCCGGACGACTCGCGCGCGTCCTCGACGCTTGATGCGTATCTCCGTTCGTGCGCAGGCGAGCGCCGTACGGCGGTCGTCGATCGCGCGTTCATCCCGCAGGCGCGTCACCGCAGCGTCGATGTCGTCTGGTTCGAATTTCCGGCGTGCGAGCCGCTCGCGGAGCTGGGCTTCAGCAAGTTCGCGGCGGGCGAGAAGCGTCAGGCCGGCCACGTACGCCCGGTCGGCGCCGTCGGACATCAGTGCATGCCGGTCGTGTCGGGTGCGAGGTTCGGACCTGCGCGCCTTTCGGCGACGGCTCGCATGCTACCGTCCTCCGAACCTGGTGATCTCCGGAACGGCGCCTGCCTGGGCCGCGGTCGCCATCTGGTCGCGCGACATCTCCGCAGTCGTCGAGATGCCCTGCACCTTGAGCTTGAACTCGTCCACGTTCGACGCCCAGCGGAGCGCCTCTTCGTACGAAATGAGCTTCTGCTGAAAGAGGTAGAAGATCGATTGATCGAAGGTCTGCATTCCGTACTGCGAGGTGCCCTGCGCGATGGCGCCGTGAATCAGGTGCGTCTTTTCCTTGTCCATGATGCAGTCGCGGATGAACGCGGTGCTGATCAGCACCTCGACGGCCGGCGCGCGCCCTTTGTTGTCGGCTTTGGGAATCAGGCGCTGCGAGATGACCGCCTTCAGGACGCTGGCGAGCTGGATGCGGATCTGCTTCTGCTGGTGCGGCGGGAACACCGCGATGATGCGGTTGATCGTCTCCGTCGCGTCGAGCGTGTGCAGCGTCGAGAAGACGAGATGGCCGGTTTCCGCGGCGAGCAGCGCGGTTTCAATGGTCTCGAAATCTCGCATTTCGCCGACGAGGATGACGTCCGGATCCTGCCGCAGCGCGCTGCGCAGCGCCTGCGAGAACGACATCGTGTCCACGCCGATCTCGCGCTGGTTGACGATCGACCGATTGTCGCGGTGCAGATATTCGATGGGATCCTCGACCGTCATGATGTGCGCGGTGCGGTTGACGTTGATCTCGTCGATCATCGCGGCAAGCGTCGTGCTCTTGCCCGACCCCGTCGTGCCCGTCACGAGGACGAGGCCGCGTTCCTCCTGGGCGATCTTCTTGAGGACCTGCGGCAGCGCGAGCTCATCGATCGTCGCGATCTTCATCGGGATGACGCGGAAGATCATGCCGATGGTGCCGCGCTGCTGGAAGGTGTTGCAGCGGAAGCGGCCGAGGCCGGCGATGCTGTAGGCGAGATCGACCTCGCGGTTCTCCTTGAACTTCTCCCGGTGCCCGGTCGGCAGGACCGCCGCGGCAATCGAGACCATGTCGTCGTGGTCGAGCCGCTTGTCCTCGGTGGCCGGAGTGAGCATCCCGCGGACGCGCATCATCGGGTAGCTGCCAGCCTTCAGGTGAAGGTCGGACGCCCCGTTTTCGACGGCAATCTTCAGAAGGTCGTTAACGTGCACGCCTTACTTTATCGACCTTTCGCCGGTCCGGATGTAGCGGCGGCCGGGGTATTGACCGGCTGCAGCCAGCCGTGGATGTCCGGCGCGTCACCTTTGACGATCTCGAAGAACCGTTGCTGGATCGCCGCAGTCACAGGACCGCGGCGTCCGGCTCCCACTTTCACACGATCGACCGACCGGATGGGCGTCACTTCGACGGCCGTTCCGACGAAGAACACCTCGTCCGCAATGTAGAGCGTCTCGCGCGGGAGCGTCTGCTCGCGGACCTCATAGCCCAGCTCGTGCGCGAGGGTGATCACCGAGTCGCGCGTGATGCCCCACAAGACGGAATTACCGACGGGCGGTGTGTAGATCACGCCCTCGCGCACGATGAACACGTTCTGGCCGCTGCCTTCGCTGAGGTTGCCGTAGGTATCCAGCGCGATGCCCTCGGCGTACCCTTCGGCGATTGCCTCCATTTTGATCAACTGCGCGTTCGCATAGTTGGCGACGCTCTTGGCCATTGCGGGGGTCGTATTCGGGGCGTTGCGCGCCCAGGTCGATATCTTGACGTCGAGTCCCTCCTCGATCGCCTCCTTCGTGAAATACGCGCCCCATTCCCACACCATGATCGCCGTGTCCACCGGGCAGGGAAGCGGGTTGACGCCGAGCGAGTCGTACCCGCGGTAGACGATGGGGCGGATGTAGCATGCGCGGAATCCGTTGGCGGTGATCGTTTCGTGGATCGCGTCGGTGAGCGCCTGCGCGTCGTACTTCAGCTCCATTCTGTAGATGCGCGCGGAGTCGAGCAGCCGGCGAATGTGCGCGTCGAGGCGGAAGCAGGCGGGGCCGTTGACGGTGTCGTAGCACCGCGCTCCTTCAAATACGCCGCTGCCGTAGTGAACGATGTGCGAGCCGATGTGGATCCTGGCGTCCTTCCAGTCCACGAGCGACCCGTTCATCCAGATTTTGCCGGTGCCCGGAAAAGCCATCTGCCTGCTCCTTTCTCTCGATCTTATACGGCGAGCCTGGAACCGGCGAATGTGACGGAGACATGTAGGCGGGATCTCGCCTTTCCAGCCCTTCCCGCCTACTGTGTCTCTCCACAGAACGGGCACCTGGCCGTACGGGCCTGAAGCGGTTTGCGGCAGTGCCAGCAGAAGCCGGCCTGGGGAGCCTCGCGTGCCCGAAGACGCGACTGGATGTCGGAGACGTTGGCGTCGCGCTGTGCGGATGTTCCGCCGGGACGCCGCGACACGGTTGTTCCCGCCAGCAGATCCGTCAGCAGGTCCGATGCGCGTTGATACCGCTGCTTGACGTCTGCGGCCAGCGCCTTCAGCACGATGTCATTGACGGCCTTCGGAATCTTCCCGTTCTTCAGGCGCGGCGGCGTGACGAGCTCGCCGCGGACAAGGCGCTCGAGGTCAGACGGCGCCGGTGTCGCGTACGGCAGCTCGCCGGTGAGCATCTGGTACATCGTGATGCCGACCGAATAGACGTCGCTCGCAAAGACCGCTTTGCCGTAGAACTGCTCGGGCGCCATGTACGGGGGACTGCCGATGACCGTCGTGCCGTGCGCCGCAATCTCGAGAAACCGCGACGTGCCGAAGTCGGTCACCTTCAACATGCCGGCATCGGAGATGAGCATGTTGCCTGGGCGCAGATCGCGGTGGAGCACGCCGACCTTGTGCGCGTGATCGACGGCGTTGCAGATCTGACAGGTGAAATCGAGTGCGCGCGACACGTCGAGCGCGCCCTCGCGCAGGATGATCTGCTCCAGGGTCTCGCCGGTGACGTACTCCATCACGATGAAAAACACCCCATCCTGTTTTTCCGCCGTCAGCACCGTCACGATGTTGGGGTGATTCAGCGACGCAAGAAGCCTGGGCTCCTTCAGCATCTCCGTGAAATCGACGATCTGTTTGTGCGGAACCTTGATCGCCACCTTCTTGTGGATCCAGGTGTCTTCGGCGAGGAAGACGCTGCCGAAGCCGCCGCTGCCGAGAGGAGAAAGGATCCGGTACTTGCCGACCGTCTGACCCTTCAGAAACATGTGGAGTGCGAGGAGTATAGCAGCGCGCGATCCATAATCGCGGCGTGAGCGCGCGATTCTATGCCCCCGATGCGCATGCACCCGGCGATGTCGTGACGCTGCCGGAAGAAGAAGCCGAGCACCTGACGCGCGTGCTGCGGTTGAAGCCTGGCGATGCACTGCGGGTGTTCAACGGACACGGCAGCGAGTTCGATGCGGTTGTCGACGAGGCCGGCAAGCGCGGTGTCCGTGTGCGTGTGCATGCGGTCGCGCAACCCGCACCGGAGCCACGTGTCGCGATCACGCTGGCGCAGGCGGTCCTCAAGGGCGACAAGATGGACGACATCGTCCGCGATGCGACGATGCTGGGCGTGGCGGAGATTCAGCCGGTGATCACGGCGCGTACGGAGGTGACACGCGCAGCGCTGGCGCGCGGCGCGCGGCGCGATCGGTGGGAACGCATTGCGATCTCGTCAGCGAAGCAATGCGGACGGGCGACCGTGCCGCGCGTCTTCGAGCCGATCAATTTCGACGAGCTGGTGGACGCGCTCAACCGGATGCTCCTGCCGCTCCCTGGACTGATGCTCGTCGAGCCGAGCGGCAATGCCGAGACCACTCCGGCATCGGAGCTCGACCTGTCGCCGCAGCGCGGCGCAACAGTCCTCATCGGGCCCGAAGGGGGCTGGACTCCCGCCGAGATCGAACGCGGTGCTTCGGTGTGCCGCCTGATCACTGTTGGCGGCCGCACGCTTCGCGCCGACGCCATGTGCGTCGTCGCGCTGTCGGCGTTCTTCACGATGTGGCGGGAGTTTTAGACGGCGCGCCGCAGAACCGCACACACCCACTCGTCTTCCTGCGTGCGCGCCTCGAGAGAACACCTCGCGAATGCGGCGAGGACATCGCGCTCCTCGGACTCCATGAATCCGCTGACGAGCAGTCGCCCGCCGGACACGGCGAATGACTTCAGCCGTTCCGCGGAAGCAGCCAACAACGCGCCGGTGAGATTCGCGATCACGATGTCGAATTGCCCGATTGTCGATATGCGCAGGTCTGCGACCTCGAGTGCGATGCGCGATTCGTGATTCAGCGCGACGTTTTCTTCCGCCGCCGCAATCGCATCGGCATCATCGTCAATCGCCAGGACACCTGATGCACCGAGCCGCCGCGCGGCAATCGCGAGGACGCCCGAGCCGGTGCCGACATCGATCACGCTCTTTCCGCGTACATCCACCTGCTGTAGCGCCGCGAGGCAGAGCCGCGTCGTTGCGTGATGTCCCGTGCCGAACCCCATCGATGGCTGAATGATGATCGGCCGGCTAAAGCCGGCCCTTCCGTCGGCGTCCCACGGGGGCGAGATCGTGAGCGCGCCAATGGTGACCGCGCGCAGCGCGGCCTGCGACCTCGCGGCCCAATCTTCATCCGGCACATCGATCGGGCGCGCCTCGATCTGAGGAAAATGCGCGCGCAGGGCATCCGCCGCACGGTTACGGTCGTCGTCGTTGTGGAAGAAGAACCGCGGCGGATCGACGGCCGCGAGATTGAAGTCGATCAGGAACGCCTGGACGAGGTCGTCGTCATCGGCCTGCTGGAGCTCCAGCGCCGGCCACGTGCGCATCCGTCTACCCGAAGATATCCTTGACTCGGTCGAAGATGCCGCGCTCGTCGTGCTCTTCACGCGGCGTCGGCTCGAACTTCTCCTTCGGCAGCGTTTCCGCGAGCTGTTCGAGCAGCTTCCGCTGCTCCTTGGAGAGCTTCTTGGGCGTGACGACCTTCACGGTGACGAGCAGATCGCCGCGCGCCCTGCCGGAGACAACATCAGGCATGCCGCGGCCGCGCAGGCGGAAGGCGGCCCCACTCTGCGTCCCCTCGGGAATCTTGAACATCTCCTCGCCTTCGAGCGTTGGAATGGCAATCTCTCCGCCGAGTGCCAGCGTGGGATAGTTCAGCGGAATCTCGCAGAACAGATCGTTGCCATCGCGGTGGAAGAACGGATGTTCCTGGACGTGCACGACGACGTAGAGATCGCCGGCCGGACCGCCGCCCGCGCCGGACTCGCCTTCGCCGCTCAGGCGCAAACGCTGGCCGCTGGCAATGCCCGCGGGAATCTTGACCGTCAGCTTGCGCTGCTGCTGTACGCGTCCCGAACCGCGGCATGTCGTGCACGGAGAGCTGATGATCGATCCGCTGCCGCGGCACTGGCCGCACGTACGAGCGACGGTGAAGAAACCCTGCTGGTAGCGCAGCTGACCTCGTCCCTGACACTGCGGACAGGTCTGCGGCTTCGAGCCGGGCGCCGCCCCCGATCCGTGGCATGTCTCGCACGTCTCGTTCCGCGGAATCTGGATCGTCGTCTCGACGCCCTTCGCGGATTCGTCGAACGAGATCTCCAGGTCGTACCGGAGGTCCGCGCCGCGTTGCGGTCCGCCACGGCGCCGCTGGCCGCCGAACATCTCGCCGATGCCGAAGATGTCGCCGAGGCCGCCGAGGATGTCCTCGAACCCGGTGAAGACGGTCGGGTCGAATCCGCCGGTTGCGGCGCCGCCAAGACCCGCATGGCCGAAGCGGTCGTACATGTGCCGTTTGTCGGTGTCGGCGAGGACCGCGTACGCCTCCGCCGCTTCCTTGAACTTCTCTTCGGCCGCCTTGTCGCCGGGATTGCGATCGGGATGATATTTGAGCGCCAGCTTCCGGTACGCGCTCTTGATCTCGACCTCGGTCGCGGTGCGGACGACGCCGAGGACTTCGTAATAGTCGCGCTTGCTCACGCCTTCGCTACCTTGACCATCGCGGGCCGCAGCAGGCGATCGCCCAGCATGTAGCCGCGCGCGAACTCCTCCATCACTTCGCCTTCACGGTGGCCGGGGCTCGCCTCCTGCACCACCGCCTGGTGATAGCGCGGGTCGAAGTCGGTACCGACGGCATCGATCGGTTTGACGCCGCGCTTGCGGAGCAGCTCGATCATCTGCTGATAAATGAGCTCGACGCCTTTGCGGAAGGGGTCGAGATCGCCGCCGGTGGGCGCCTTCAGCGCGCGTTCGAGGTCATCGATGATGGGCAGCAAATCGGCCAGCGCATCGGCGGTCGCGGCCTCGGCCTGATCGCGCCGGTCGCGATCGACGCGCTTGCGGTAGTTGTCGAACTCCGCCGCCGTACGCAGCAGGCGATCCTGGAGCGCGTCCTTTTCCTTGCGCAGTGCCTCGAGCGGTTCCTGCGGCTCCGGCTCTCCTTGTTCGGTGGCCGCGCCTGTCGATTCCTCTTCGTTGATCGCGTCGTCTGACATTTTTTCCAGTTAGTAGTTGGTGGTTAGCACATCCACCAACCTAATGAGCGCGCAGCACGCGGGCCACCGCCTGCGTGACGCAGTCGACCACGCTGATCGCCCGCGAGTACTGCATCCTGGTCGGGCCGATGATGCCGACCGTTCGAATCGTGCTGCCATCGGTCGTCGTCGACGCGATCACGCTGAACGCACGCAGGTCGGGCGACGCATGTTCGCCGCCGATGACGACGGTCAGCCCCGGTCCGTCGATGTACTGGTTCAGGAGGCGAAGCATCCGCTGCTTTTCTTCCATCATCTCGAGCAGCGCGCGCAAGGTGGGCAGCGCGACGCTGTCGGGAGCGGGCGTATCGAGCAGCGATGCGGCGCCTTCGACGTGAAATGCGTTCTGTCTTGGCAGCTCTTCAAGGGTGAAGCGTGCGAGCCGCAGCGCTCGAGCCATCAGCTGGTCGTAGATCGTCCGCTCCTGCGCCAGCCGTGCGAACACGGCTTCGCGGACGTCCACAAGCGGCAGCCCCGCAAACTCGGAGGTCAAATAATTCGCGGCCTGAACGAGGTCCTCGGAGCGAATCTCCTCGACGGCATCGACAACCTTCTGCGTGACGTGATTGCCTTTCGACACCACCACGACGAGGACGCGCGTCCCGCCGAGCGGCACAAATTCAATACGCTGCAGGACGGCGGCGTTCGTGCTGCCAATCGCGAAACCGACGTGCTTCGATGCGCGCGACACCATGTGGGAGACGCTGATGAGCAGGTCGTCGATCAATGGCGACCGCTCGGCGTGCTGCCGCAGCTCGTTCTCGACGATGGTCGCGGGAGGAGTCGGCTTGCGTGCCTCGAGCAACAGGTCCACGAACACGCGATACCCCCGGTCGGTTGGCACGCGGCCGGCGGACGTGTGTGGTTGATGGAGATATCCCTCCGCCTCGAGTCGAGCGAACATGTTGCGAATGGTTGCCGACGACACGCCGAGTCCGCTCTCGCGAGCCAGCATTTGCGAGGAAACGGGCTCACCGCTGACGATGTGCTGACGCACCAGCGCCGCGAGAAGCCGCCGGGACCGGTCGGAGAGGTCGTGGGAAACCATTGGGTGACAGAAACTTACCTTCAATTATATCGGCTGTTCACCCTTCTCGGTTCTTCGTGCTCGGTTCGTGTTCAGGTTCGGGTCCGGGTTCTGTGTTCGGAGTTCGGGGTTCTGTGTTCGCGTTTCTTCGTTCTTGGTTCGGTTGGCGCGTGGCCAGGCGGTCGGATCTGGACGCGATTCGGCGTTCGCGCGCGCGACGGGCATTACGAAGGGCTTCCGGTGATTGGAGATATTCCATCAGTCCGGTTACTTCCTCGAGTGCCGATTCGGCGAGCGCATCGAGCTGCAGTCGGGTCTCCTCCGCGATGTATCGCTTGTCAACCGCGTCGCGCAGTTGACTCTGGGATTCCATCAGAGATGAACGAGCCATGACGGTGAAACGGGCGAAGTCCGGTGGGTTGAACCGGCCGAACCCTTCGGCAATGTGATCGGGCGGTCCTGCGACTGACTCCTCAATCTGCGTACGGCGTTTCCACTCGTTCCCGTAGACGCCGCTGTCGATCAGTTTGTAGATGGCTTTCTTGTAGATGTCACATGCCTGCCAGGCACGAAGGTCGGTGAATCGTCGAACACCACGCATGACCGGATCGGTCGCAGCATCTGTGCGCGCCGAAATCCGGCACTTTTTCGCGCGTGGCGCTTCGTTTCGTGAAGAAGTTGCGGGCGCCTGTCG